>Ga0316190_10000881_pt1 | contig 21349 bp, 22 predicted proteins | sample Eddworburrow2_MG_FD_204929 | JGI IMG/M metagenome (GOLD analysis project Ga0316190, IMG submission 204929) | Coastal sediment microbial communities from Maine, United States - Eddy worm burrow 2 | ecosystem: Environmental > Aquatic > Marine > Coastal > Sediment | place: USA: Maine | collected... | reverse complement strand
CAACACTTTCGCTGTGTACGAGAATGTAGGCATTAATACCATTCTTCTCACAGAAGGAGTAGTTGTTTGAACTAGCATACCCTTTGTCAGCTAGTAGTATGTTGGGAGTACGGTGATGATCTTCTTTCAGTTTTGTAATGGTAGGAACAAGGGTCCTTTGATCAAAAGCAATATCTTCTTTGAGCTTTCTCAATATACTTCTACTGCTAAATGTTGCATTGGAGTACGTGTAGATGAGAATCTTTAGTAGCATAAGTGGATGGTATGCTGAGGATCCACCACTTTGATTCTTGTAGCTTCTTATCAGTTCACTTGTGTCTAACTCATCTATGAACTCACTTAACATCACTGCTCTATGTGATTCCACTAGGAACACTTCAAAGCTTGGTGGTAAGAGAGAATCTTGTGTTTGATTGTATGGTTTGAATGTTATATTTGTTCGTTTTATCCCTTATCTATACATACATTATATCAAAAAACCCACACTTACGTGTGAGTTTTGGGTCAGTCTCTTATGGGTTGGTTTTTGTGATGTGGGTTTTAAGTATTTGTTTTGGTGTTGCTTCTGTGATTACTATTTTCACCCCATCTATCTCTATCGTCTCTCCTTGTTTGGGAATCTTACCTACTTTTTCTGTAATCAGCTGACTTAGATTACCTTGTCCTGACAAGTGTATATGGAGGAGGTCATTTATATGATGTACGTCAGCTTGTCTATCTGCAATAAGCTCAGTTTCAGATATTTTTTTAATTAGTTGTTCTTCTTTATCGGTTTCATCTATAATTTCACCAACCAGTTCTTCGAGAACATCTTCTAGGGATACAACACCAGCTGTATCTCCATTATCTTCTACGACAACCGCTAGGTGACTGTGTTCTTTTTGAAATCGTTCGAGCAGATCATCAGCTGGTATTGAACGTGGCACAAATACTGCTGGGTGAGCTAACGCTGAAACAAGTTTGTTACTGTTTGGGTTTGTGGATAGTTCTTTTAGTAGCTCTCTCTGGTGGACTATACCTATAATATTATCTATACTATTTTTGTAAATAGGTAATCGTGAATGAACAGAGTTAAAAGCGATTTTTTTTGATGTACTTATATTTTGAGTAGAATCTATCATATCAACAGAAGATCGTGCTGTCATTAAGTCTTCAGCTTTTATATCATTAAGTCTAAAGACTCTTTGGATCATAATACCTTCTTCTTTTTCTATAATACCTTCCTTTTGTCCCAAATGAGCCATGACTTTTATCTCTTCTTCAGAGGTAATGGGATTTTTGTATTTGTGTGTAAAGGGTTTTAAAACTTGTTCAATTATAAATATAATTGGTGTAAAGATACGACTTAGCCATAATACTGGACGAGCAGTTATAAGAGACCATTTGTCTGAGTATTGTTCACCAAGCGTTTTTGGTATTATTTCTGAGATTATAATTATTAGAAAAGTTAGTATAGTTGAGAAAATTCCAAGCATTTCAGATCCAAGTATTTTGATGGCCATTGAACCAACTGTTATTGAACCGACGATATTTGCGATATTGTTAATAATAACGATAGTTGCAATTGTTCGTCTTATTTCTTCTTGAATTTTCAGGAGTGCTTTTGCACCAGGTTTGCCTTGATCAATAAAAGTACGAACTTTAGTGTAAGACACTGTAAAAATAGCCGCCTCAGTACCTGAGGCTAAACCTGAAACGAAAAGTACAATGAGTACTGCAATTATAAGTGACATCATAATGAATACTATAAGTTTAGCAGGGTTTATTTAAAAATCAAGTTAATGTGTAGCTAATTGCAGTATATAAATGGGTAATATAGTAATTAAGAAGCCTTTGAAAAATACTATTCATGATTATCCTGAATTTACTTTATAATTTATATGTTAGCTATTTGGGTTTTGAAACAATCTTAGTAAAATAGGAGATTTTGTATTTTTTTAGAGGTTCCTTAGTTTTTATGCAGTATATTGTTGATTTAGAAATACATTCAAAGTATGCACGTGCGTGTTCTCCTAACTCTGATCTGGAGTATTATGCTGAGTTTGCAGATAAAAAGGTATCAATATAATTGGCATTGGAGATTTTATTCATTCAGTTTGGTTTGCAGAAAAAAACAAACTTAAAGAAGTTGGTCAAGGAGTATATCAGCTAAAAAGTAAGTTATATCAGGTTCGTTTTATGTTCATCACAGAAGTTAGTGATACCTACAGAAAATATATAATTTTAGTTATATGGCTGTCACTGAAGGAGTGTTGTTTGATTTTGTACCTTATTTATAAAATAGTAGTTTTTTCCACGGTTTATGAAATTTGTTGTAAAACAAAACCCCTTGATTAATCTACTAACCTGCACCATAGCAGATAAGTAAATATAACAAGAGGTTTTGTGAAGCAAGAGAAGATTATCTTTTTCGTTTCTTAGCAACAGGTTTCTTCTTAGCAACAGGTCGTTTCTTAGCAACAGGTTTCTTCTTAGCAACAGGTCGTTTCTTAGCAACAGGTTTCTTCTTAGCAACAGGTCGTTTCTTAGCTACTGAGGGACGCTTGGTGGTCTTTTTATTTTTGACAGCCATGCACTCACCTCCTTTCTAGATTAGTTGTAAAAAAAGTTGAACAAAACTTTAGTACACAACTTTTTAAATCTTACGAATCTTATTATAACTTCGTTTTTATAAAAAGTAAATAACTTGTGGATAAAAGTTGTATTTTTTTACTTAATATTTTTCATAAAACACCTCTGATTAAAAAAAGTTTTAATAAATATTTTTTTGTAGAAATATTAAGGTCTTAATAGGGTTTTAAATAACACGAGACCCTTTAATTCTAAGCCAACCGCATATTAAGAACAAAGACCTCGTAAGGGGTTAGGTAGCCGAGCCTTTTCCGTGGACTAGTATTAAGATCTCTCTCCTACTTAGTATTACCATTGGTAACACCAAGGAAAGAACTGTCTAATCAAACCATTAGTATTCTCATTAGTCACTCTCTCTAAAGAATTATACGGATAAGCAAAGTATATTTCTGTATTTGTTTTTCTCCCAATAGTCTCAAACCGAGCAAACTCAGAACCGTTATCATACGTAATCGTATGTCTTTTTTGTTTAGGAATCTTTTTAAAACGAGCTATGACTTTCTTTTTGATAGCTTCGGCAGTACCACGAGGTACATAATCAATTATGGTATACCTACTCTTACTATCAACATGTGTAACAAGAGACCCAGTACCACGAGCTCCTACAATAGTATCTCCCTCAAAGTCTCCTAACCATCCTCGTTTCTCAATAACAGTAGGTCTCATATCTATTCTTACCTTTTTACCTAATTCCCTTTGTTTTTCTCGTATTCGTGTACCATAGCGTCTTCTATACTTTCCCTTTCTACATAGAAGATATCTCTTTAGCTCAGGCTTTCGGTTATATATGAATTGATAGATAGTCTCATGACTTACTATAACATTATGATCTTTCCTTACCCGTCCTGCTATCTGCTCAGGGGACCAATACTTCTTAAGCTTCCTAATGATACACCTTTCTAACCAAGGGTCATTCTCAATTCTCCTACAGGATTGATGAGCTTTCTCTCTTCGTTGCTCTATAATATTTTTAGTAATATTTGCATGATACATGTTATATTTTTCACTATTCCTTTTTAACTCTCTTGAAATAGCAAACTGATTCCTTCCTAGTTCTATAGCTATTTCTGATTGAGTTAACCCTATCCCATACAGAGAGGATAGTATTACCCTCGTCTCTTATGTAAGACAACTGTATGGCCTCATAGATTCTTAGGTTAATGGTTGTTCAATATTCTCATTATACCTGACCTATGGGGTCTTTTTATCTTTTTATGCACCTGGGGGTAGAGTACAGGTACCATTGTTTGACTTTTGGTTAAAAAGATGATAGTATTATTAGTAATAGTATTTTACTATCTGCCTATGATCTTTTAAATAAATAAAAAATATAAAAAAAATAAAAAATAAAAAATTTAAAAGAAAAATAAAAAATATAAAAAAAAATAAAAAATTGTGAAATCTTTAATAATTAAAATTGAAAATTTCACATGCAGACGGTAAATACTAAAAAAATAGTGTGGTTTGAATTTTTGTCAATGACTGACGAGAATTTAACAATCATTATTTGTTATAATGAGACTCGTAGGGTATAAAATAATTTGACCCTGTACGGGTCTCTATTTATTTTCTGAAGATTATAGACTTTAAATATAATATTTATATTAAGTTTGAGTAAGGTTTAAATTTATGTTATTTTATACTTGATATATAAATATTTTTTACAAATATGATACATAATTCAAAATTTATAGATGAAATGAAACAAAGGTTAGAGACTCAAAAGGAGAATTTAATTAAAGAACTAAGTGGTTTTGCTAATGTTAGCGAAAATGATCATGGTGGATGGAAGTCAAAATTTGAGGTAGTCGGTAGTTCAGATGAAGATAGTGCACAAGAAACTGAAACATATGAAAGGCTTCGTTCTTTAGAGAGTGCTTTAGAAAACAATCTTTCTGACGTAGAGTTAGCTTTGAAGCGTATAGGTGAGAGTACTTATGGGGTATGTCGTCATTGTAATGAGGGTATAGATCAGGCACGACTTGAGGTTAGACCTGAGTCATCTTCTTGTATACCTTGTAAGAAAAAATTAAAAGGAGAAAGCTAGGTATTGTTTTTGTTAGTTTTTTGATATGTTAGTTTGCAGACAAAAGATGTTGCTATTTGTGGTAATTTCTTTATTTTTTTTGTTTTTAGATCGTTTGGTTAAGTATTTGGCGGTTACGTATTTAAACCAAGGTTCCTACGGTTTGTTTCGGTTGTATATAAATAAAGGAATTATTTTTTCTTTACCTTTGCCTGTTTGGTTAATTGTTACTGTTACTTTGTTGATAATTGTATTTATTATTATTTTTATAGTAAAGCGAATGAGTACTGGTTTAAATATATATATATTACCGGCTTTATTTATCGTTTTGGGGGCAAGTTCTAATCTTGTGGATCGGATGATTTATGGTGGAGTTATAGATATGATTGACTTTAATACTTTACTAATTTTTAATTTAGCAGATGTTATGATTATTTTTGGGGTATCATTGACCTTGTATATGAGTAATCTTACACCTAAGAATTGTTTATCTGACAATAGTAGAGTGGTGCCACGAGTAGATAATAAATAGCTTAAAGCATGACACATTGTATTTATCTGGTGAGTTATTTAAAAAAGTTTTTAAGATATTATCCACACTTATTAAAAGTAATAAGAGTTAAGAAATATAATTATACTAACAAGATAAAGAGTATTTAGTCTTTTTTATAGGAGTGGATGGTTTATTTTTGGTTGGTGGTTGAATGGTGATAGTATTTTTTATAGTTAGGGGTGGTATATATGTATTGGTTGGTGTATAATTACTTTAAATTCTTGACAGTAAGTAAGAGTTAATATACTATATTCTTTAGTTTCACTTATTTTAGTTTTAGTTTAATACATACAATCATCAATTAAGGTGTGGTATTTTAAAAAGGTAATATATTAATATATGGTAAAGATTAGGTTGAAACGGATTGGTCGTAAAAAACAGCCGTCGTATCGTGTTGTTGTATCAGATAGTCGTAAAGATATGTTTGGTTCTTATCTTGAAGCTGTCGGTTTTTATAATCCAAGGTCAAACCCAAAAGATATTAGATTTAATGAAGATAGGGTGAAATATTGGATTTCACAAGGAGCTCAAGCTTCTTCTACTGTACATAATTTATTAGTTGAACAGGGTGTGGTAGTTGGTAAAAAAATTAAAACTACTAAGGGTAAAGTAAAACCAGTTGAAGAGGTGAAAATTAAGGTTGAAGAGAAGGTGGTAGAGGGTGATCTTTCTAAGAAAGATGAAGTAAGTAAGGAAAATGATGTCAAAAAAAATGAAAATGAGGCAGTTTCTGAAAAGAAGATAGAAAGTAATTAAGATGAGGTTAAGAAAGATAGTGAGGATAGTAAGTAGTATTATAAAGTCAGTTAACATTTCATTGTTTATTTTGCAGTGAGTGGTCGATAACTGGAATTAATAAGATTAATAAGTTTAAAAAATATAATAAATAATAATATGTCAGAATTGAAAGCAGATATAGATTTCGTAGAATACGTAGTCAAGGCCATGGTCGATAACCCAGATGCAGTAAATGTTGATCGTACAGTGGATGATAGAGGTGTCCTTTTGACCCTTAAAGTTGATCCAACTGACATGGGGTATGTGATCGGGCGTGAAGGTAAAAATGCAACTGCACTACGCACGTTACTTCGTGTTGTGGGTGCTCGTAATAACGCTAAAGTTCATTTAACTATTCCAGACCCAGTTGGTTACGAACGTCCAGCTCGTAATGACCGCAACGATAATAATGATCGTAATGACCGAAGAAACGATAAAGATAATGATGATTCTCAAAACGAGGATACAAGTATCGTGGACGACTTGAAGATATAATTTCGTTTTTATTTTGAATATAAACCGTGCTACCCTTAATTTAAGGGGTAGCACGGTTTTAATTTAGTTAATATGCAGTTTGATATTATTACAATCTTTCCTGAAGTTTTTTCTGAGTATTTTAGAACCTCTATAATTGGTCGTGCTCAAAAAAAAGGAAAAATTAAAATTAAAATTCATAACTTAAGAGATTTTACTTCTGACAAACATCGTAGTGTTGACGATACTCCTTATGGTGGTGGGGCTGGTATGGTAATGTTAGCTGAACCAATTATTAAGGCTGTAAGTAAAATTAGAATAAAAAGTAGGGATAAAAAAGTAAAAGTAGTTTTATTTTCTGCTAAAGGTAAACGGTTTACTCAAAAGTATGCGGTAAGTTTTTCTAAGGTGTATGATCAGATGATTTTAATTTGTGGTCGTTATGAGGGGGTTGATGAAAGAGTTAAGACTATATTAAAGTCTGATGAAATATCTATGGGTCCGTATATTCTTACAGATGGAGAAATTCCGTCTATGTTATTGGTTTCAGCTGTTACTCGTTTGATTCCAGGGGTTATTTCTAAGGGTTCTCTTGATGAAGAGTCGTTTTCTGATAAAGATGATAGATTGGTAGAATACCCACACTACACGCGCCCTGAGGTTTTGAGTTATAAATCTAGTAAATATGAGGTACCCAAGGTATTATTATCGGGTAATCATGCAGAAATTTATAAGTGGAGACAAGAAAAAACACAACTAAGGAAAAAATAAAAAGCTCTCAGGGACTTAAATATCTTAGGTTGAATGATGACATGATTGGATCTTGATATAAATCCTTGACATATTGTGTGTGGTGTTATATTATAAATATACTTATTAATTATCTGTGTAGGTCTTGGGGACTAAATATAATTTAGCATGAGAAACTACAACAATTTAATAAATATCAGTTTTATTATTTAAATTGATGAGCGGAATGTACTTTTGAAGTAAATATAAGAACAGTGACATTTGAAAAGGGGTCAAATGTGACTGTTTTTGTTTGTAAACCATCTATCGGTATTTGGTTTATGTGAAATAGTCTAAAAAGTTTAGTATTTTTTATTTTTATATATTAGGAGCTTTGAGTACTTTAAGTTTACGTTTACATAGTACTTCCAATATTCCAGCAATTGAGTTCAGGTTCATAAATATCCCAATTTTCAGCATTTTGGGTGGTTGTAACGCTCTTATTTGTTTCTATAACTCTTCTTATGAAGAGAACTAGGATTTTAACTGAGAGTTTGATCCTGGCTCAGGATGAACGCTGGCGGCGCGTCTAAGGCATGCAAGTCGAACGATCACTTAGGTGATAGTGGCGAACGGGTGAGTAACACGTCGGGACCTACCCTAATCTCTGGCATAACTTGAAGAAATTCAAGCTAATACCGGATGTGCTCACCTTACGGTGAGTAAAGATTTATCGGATTAGGATGGACCGGCGGCTGATTAGCTTGTTGGTAGGGTAAGAGCCTACCAAGGCAACGATCAGTAGCGGGTGTGAGAGCACGACCCGCCTCACGGGGACTGAGACACTGCCCCGACTCCTACGGGAGGCTGCAGTCGAGAATCTTCCGCAATGACCGAAAGGTTGACGGAGCGACGCCGCGTGCAGGATGACGCCCTTCGGGGTGTAAACTGCTTTTATGAAGGAGAAAGCTTCGGCTGATGTTACTTCATGAATAAGGGTCCGCCAAACTCGTGCCAGCAGCGGCGGTAATACGAGTGACCCGAGCGTTATCCGGAATTATTGGGTGTAAAGCGTCCGCAGGCGGTTTATCAAGTCACTGGTCAAATCCCGATGCTCAACATCGGAACTGCCAGTGATACTTATAAACTAGAGGCCGGGAGAGGTTGGCGGAATGGTAGGTGTAGGGGTTGAATCCGTTGATATCTACCAGAACACCGAAGGCGAAGGCAGCCAACTGGAACGGACCTGACGCTCAGGGACGAAAGCGTGGGTAGCGAATGGGATTAGATACCCCAGTAGTCCACGCCGTAAACGATGGTTACTAAGGATTGGTAGTCTCGACCCTATCAGTCCTGCTATATTCAAGCTAACGCCTTAAGTAACCCACCTGGGGAGTACGAGCGCAAGCTTAAAACTCAAAGGAATAGACGGGGGCTCGCACAAGTGGTGGAACATGTGGTTTAATTCGATTTTACGCGAGGAACCTTACCAGGGCTTGACATCTAGCCTATGGCTCTACTTAATCGCTGAGTCTTAGTGGCTAAGACAGGTGCTGCATGGTTGCCGTCAGCATGTGCCGTGAGGTGCACCGTTAACTCGGGTAACATGCGCAACCCTTATCCTGTGTTGCATTTTCACAGGAGACTGCCGGCGCTAAGTCGGAGGAAGGTGGGGACGACGTCAAATCAGCATGGCCCTTACGCCCTGGGCTACACACATGTTACAATGGCCAGTACAACGGGTAGCCAAGTCGAAAGACGGAGCCAATCCTAATAAAGCTGGTCCCAGTTCGGATAGAAGGCTGCAACTCGCCTTCTTGAAGCCGGAATCACTAGTAACCGCGGATCAGCCTCGCCGCGGTGAATACGTTCTCGAGCCTTGTACTCACTGCCCGTCAAGTCAGGGAAGCCGACAATACCCGAAGTCTCACGTTCGTGGGCCTAAGGTAGGGTTGGTGACAAGGACTAAGTCGTAACAAGGCATCCGTAGCGGAAGCTGTGGATGGATCACCTCCTTTCTAAGGAAATTTTCTCTTTCTTCGGAAAGAGACATTACCTAGGTTGACCTTTCCTGATATCTATCAGGATAGGAATTGTTCTTTCAAACCTAAAGCCCAACAGCTTTATTTAAGGTTTGAAAAGAGAATAGTCATACTCGTGAGCCGAGATTATATTGCGTTACAACCACCTAAGATGCTGAAATTAACTAAAATTTAGTTAGTGTCGTATATTTGACTCGTTTTGATGAAACTTTATATTTATAGTTTTATCAGATCAGCAAAAATCCTGTGTTGAGAGAAACACAGGATTTTTGTTTATATAAAATTACTAATTAACAAAAATATTGAAAATTGTTTTAGAAAATAATTATTTGAATAAATATTTTTGGGAGTGATTTTTTAAGGTTTATATTAAAGCATTAAATTACTACCCATAATACCTAAGTAATATAAAAGTAATAATACCAAACTCAATATAAATGAGTTTTAATATACTTAGTTTTTGATTGAGTATCTGATCGGACGTGTGTTGTGTTGAGTAGAAAATGAGATTTTTTCATTTTTCACGAGATAATCTTGTGGAAAAATAAATTAAAAAAATGAACCATAACCATGGTATTCCGTTGGGAAATAATACAAAATCCTACTTGTTTGTTGTGGGGTTTTTAATTTTTTGAAGGTTATTGTCTAACTCTAAAAAAAGTTATTATGTTTTTTAATTTTAAACTCCCTAAGAGTACACCCCCCTACTTCTTGGGGTATTTTAAGTTGTTTTTTAGTAGTTTTCTAAAACAAAATATTCTATTTTTCATAGAAAAAATATCAATTACTGTTTGAAAGTGAACAATAAAATAAAATGTTTCTATAAAGTGTTAAATTAAAAAACTATTCGTGGGTGTTTCTCTATCCAGAGTTTTGTAGAGTGTCTATAATACAAGATTAATTTATTTTTCTACTATTAGGGTTGAAATTTTGTTTTTGAATTAAGTATGAAGGGTGTTGTTTTTTAAAAAATATTTATTGATATTTGAGTGTAAACTTGATTATGTAGTATTATAAAATTTTGATATTTTATAATAAAAATGTTATTATAGCTAATGTAAGATAGTTTTTATTTATAGAATATATGAGTGAGTATAATCCTAAACAACTTGAAAAAATTTTTGAACTTTCTAAAGAAATGAGGAAAGAACGGAATAAAAAAATAAAAGAAGAGAAAGAAGGGAAAATAAGTTCACCAGATAACATTTTATTACCAGAAGAACAAAAAATTTTAGACAAATTACGTAAAACGAAAGAAGAAGATATACGAAATAAAGGGAAAACAAGTTCACCAGAAGAAAAAAAAGAAGATGAAATACTAAAAAAATTAAAAGAAGAGAAAGAAAAAGAGAAACGAGTGATTGATGGTAGAGGGTGGTCTTGATAACATTTTACGTGTTTGTATAAATTTTTTAAGTTTTTATATTTAAATTTTAATTTATGTCTTTTATAGACCAAATGAAAATGGCGCAAAATATGATGAAAAACATGTCACCCGAAGAAGTAAAGCAGATGATGGATCAGGCTAAAGGTCATCAGAAAATGCTTGCAGAGCAAGTCACTAAGGTGGTCGAAGAAGAGATTAAGAAACGAGGTCTAGTTTCCAGACACGAAGTAGATAAAATGATAGCTGATAGTAAGTAGTTGTTATTGGAAATTAATAGACAAAATAAATTCACCCAGACTAACTGATCTGGGTGAATTTATTTTATAGGCAGTGTTAAAGAGTTTTTAAAGACATTTCTTATTGGTTGTTCTAAATTTATTTTAGGATACTGTGTTAGCTACTTAAATTTTAAAACAAACCTAGAGAGGTGGTTTTTTGGAAGTTTTTTTAAATATTTAGTATAAAGTAGTGTCTTGGTTAGAGTTATTCATTACTAGAGTCTTTCTTTTCCTTATTGTTACATGTGTTGTTACACTTACTACTATGGCAACCCTTTTTTACTAGCATACTAATACCAAAAATAATCAAGACAATAGGCCAAATAATGTCTCCTATGTTAGTTGTCCAGACACCAAGAGTTTGTAATAAGAAAACTATACCAAGTATTAAGATGAGTAAACCTAAGAACATATATTTTTTTATATTAATTAACTTTAACTTCCTAAGAAGTTAGGTGGTTAAGACTAATAAAACTATTTTTCAAAGTTAACCTCAGGAACTTGTCTTTCAGATTTATCGTCAAGTTCAAAATATTCTTCTTGTTTAAATCCAAGAGATTTGGCAAATATGTTTGTAGGGAATACTTCCACTTTGGTGTTTAAGTCTCTGACTTGTCCATTATAGAATCTGCGTGCAGCTTGAACTTTGTTTTCAGTGTCAGAAAGCTCATCTTGTAATTGTAGAAAATTTTGTGAAGCTTTTAAGTCTGGATAGTTTTCAGATACTGCAAACAGGCTCTTAAGGGTTTGAGATAACATGTTTTCAGTTTTCATCTTATCAGATGTGCCTTGTGCTCCCATTGCTGCTGTTCTTGCTTCAGTAACTTTTACTAGTAAATCTTTTTCATGTGTTGCGTAACCTTGAACAGTTTTGATTAGGTTAGGTATTAGGTCATGGCGTCGTTTGAGTTGTACATCTATATCAGATAAACCCTCTCTAACTCTCTGTCTGAGTCTTACTAGTCCATTATAGGCAACTATTAACCATAAAATAATAATTGCTAGAATTATGATAATTATCCAAATAATAATATTCATGTTGTATTAAAGTTAAAAAATTAAAACTTTTAGAACTAGTTTATTATAGCAATAATTAATCTATGTTTAAAGGGAGCGTAAATACCCTTACGAATACCCTTGGTGGCTTTTTTAAAATATGTTATAATTTGATGATAAAGAGATTAATTTAATCTTAATTTTATTGATATAAATCTTTGATTTATTAGGTCATTTAAACATGTTTTCATTTTCAAATAATAAAAGTTATTTAGGTATAAACCTAGGTAACGGCGGAGTAAAGGTGGTTGAGTTAGCGGCGCAAGGACATAGACCACGTCTAGTTACTTATGGCTACACTGAAACCCCTGTTGATTTGATTAAACCTCTTGAACCAGAGCAAGAATTAGAAAAGGCAATTATTGTTCTTAATAAAGTGGTTTCTGAATCTAAAACTGAGAGTCGTCGAGTTATAGCTGCTTTACCTTCGTTTGCTGTTTTTTCTTCTATTATTTCTTTGCCTAATATGTCAAAGGATGAGTTAGCTCAAGCTATAAACTGGGAAGCTAAGAAATTTGTTCCTTTACCTATAGAAGATATGGTTCTAGACTGGCGACCCTTAGATGAACATAAAGAAGGTTTGGGAGTTTTTGGGCGTAAGAAAAAAGAAGATCTTTCAGGGAGCACAGACAGTTCTTTGATAAAAGAAATTTCTTCATCTATGAAAGGTGGTAATCCAAAACAACAAAAAGTTTTAGTTACCGCTGCACCAAAAGACTTGGTGGATAGGTATATTAGGCTTTTTAAAGCGTCAGAGTTAGAGTTAATAGCTTTAGAAACAGAGGGTTTTGCGTTGGAACGTGCACTTATTGGTCGTGACCCTTCTATGATTATGGTTGTTAACATGGGGTCATATTCTACTGATATTGCAATAATTGAAAGCGGTATCCCTGTTTTGACACGTAGTGTAGATGTGGGTGGTGAAACTATTACTCAAGCAGTGGCAAAAAGTTTAAACATAGACAATCATAGGGCTGAGCAATTTAAGCGAGATATTGGTTTTATTAGTAAGGAGATTAATTCTATACCTAAGGTTATTGAGACGACAATTAATCCGATAATTAACGAAATAAAGTATAGTTTTGATTTATATTTAGGGCAACACAAACAAGTCTCAATTGAAAAGATTATCCTAACAGGTGGGTCGAGTACCTTACCTGGGTTGGTTGGTTATCTTAAGAAGATTTTAAATATCAATGTTTTCGTTGGAGATCCTTGGGCTCGTACTATATATCCATTAGAATTAAAACCTGTCCTACAAGAGATCGGACCACGTTTTGCTGTTTCTGTGGGACTAGCTATGAGAGAAATTATTTAGATTAAATGCTTATATGAGTAATATTAATTTTATAAGTCCAAAAAAAGAAGATGAAAAAAAAGATGGGTCGAAGAAGGTAGATTCACAGCGTACCCCAGCGTTGGATTTTCATGTTCCTGATAACAACAAGAGCGAGTCAGTTTTTTCACGAGTCGCTTCTAATTTAAATCACTTGGGTGCTCGTGGTGTAGAAGGACAAAATGATGATAAACAACAAAGTTATGCTAAATCTAATGAAACTATTTCGGAGGATAAAAAGTTAAGCAAAAAAACTAAAAAACATAATACTGTCGTAGATGCATTGAAGAAAATATTTATTAAAGAATCGGGTCGTAGTAAATCTAAGTTTGAAGGTAAGAAGGTTTCTAATCCTGGTCAAATAAGGTCAGGTTCTTCTGTTAATTTTAATAACACCTCTCAAGAAGGAGAGGATAAGACCAAACTGGCTGTAGACTATGAGCCCATTGATAAAAATATATCCAAAGAAAATAAGCCATCTTTAGTGTCAACTGAGTTACCATCTCAATCAAAAATAGATAATTCGGTTAATACTAAGTCAAAAGAGCATACTAAGAAAAAAAATAAAAATGAGGAAATGAAATTATCTGAACCAAATTCTTATATGGATGAAAATTTTGGTGGTGTGGATGTGAACCTTATACCTTGGAAAAACCCAATTGCGCATAGACGTCATTTGGTTCGTATTGGGATCGTTGTAGCTAGTTTGGTTGTAGTTGTTGCTTGGGGGTTATTACTTAAGTTGCAAGTCATAGACAAAGAAAATAGGGTAAATAATTTACGTAGTTTAGAGGCTCAATTAGATGAACAGCTTGCAAACATTGATACTAGTCTTCTTGATGAGGGTTCTGGTCTAGCTATAAGGCAACGTAAGTTACTTGGTGTCATGAGTCAGATACCGCATTGGAGTAAGTTCATTTCGTGGCTTGAAAATAATACTGATAGTGATGTTTATTATCGAGCTATTACTATTGACAGCAATGGGGAGGTTGGTCTTGAAGTTCAGTCTCCAAGTTATGTGGCAGTCGCGCGCCAATGGGTGGTTTTTCAGAATTCAGAAGATTGGATTGAGTCTGTAGAAATAGCTAATGTTGATACTATAGTGGGAGAAACAGGAGAGATGTCAGGAGTTAATTTTAATATAAAATTACAAGTAAAGTTAGAATCTTTACGTGAAGAAATAAGTTTATTAAGTAAATAGAGTTTATGGTTAAGATAGAAGAAAAACCTAAAACAGGCAAAGGATCACCTACAGAGGTTGTGGTTAAGGTTAGTTCGTGGTGGCCTACTTATGTTTCTGTATTTTTTATTTTGGTTATAGGGTGGATGCTATTTGTACGTCCAGAGTTAAATAAGGCTAAAGAAATTTCTGAGATAGATGAGGTTTCTCTTACTTTATCCATTAATCAGAAAGAGAGTAAGCTTTTAAGAATTAAAAAAGTTAGTAAATCTTTAGATGATTTACCACCAAGTATGAAAATGAAATTATCTGAGGCTTTACCTAATCAACCCAATCAACCTGATCTTCTTATAAACCTAGATGCTTTAGGTAAAAACAGCTCTTTAGATTTAAGGTCTTCTCGTCTTACTAGTGTTAGTTCTAAAACTATAGCTCCAGACAATGTTGTTTTACCCGAGGGGGTTAGGAGTGTTATTATAGAAACTATTTATGAGGGGGTTTCGTATTCAACTCTTAAGTCATTTTTGCGTGCGATTGAAAGTAATTTAAGAATTATTCAGGTTGATAAGTTTGGTTTTAATCCTATTCATTCTGATATAAATTTTACTTTAACTAGTTTTTATTATGAGTAGTAATTTCTTGAAATATTTATATGGTTAATAAAAAAAATGAAGAGGTAAGAAACTTGGTATATATAGTAACTATTATAATTATGATTGGGGTAAGTGTTGTGATGGTTTTAGATAAACAATCAGGAGATAATGATTATATTTTGATGGATTCTTTGGTATTACAATCTTCACGTAGTGAGGTTGTACAAGTAGATGAAGATGAAAAGCTTTTATTTCAACAGCTTTTTGATGATTTTATAAAGTTAGGTGATTGGCCTGTGGTTGTTGATCAGACTCTTTTGGGGCGTAGTAATCCCTTTTTACCTACTTTTTAATTAGCTATTGGTTGTTTAATTGTTATTTAGTTTTCATTTGGAGGTTTGGATTTTATGATAAGAGCAGATATCAAACAAAGGTTTTTGATCGAGTTGGTCAAACAAAAAAAAATTACTTCTAAACAGCAAGAGCTTCTTAATGACTTAAATTCTTTCGTTGATATTGAGACAAGACTAAGGGTAGCAGGTTGGGTTGAGGTGGAAGAGTTGGCCAAAATTAAGGCTGATTTTTTCAAATTAGCTTACGCTGACTTGGTGGGTGAGAAAATTATAACTGAAGTTATTAAGCTTATACCTAAAGAATTGGCTGAGAATTATAAAGCTGTAGCTTTTGCTAATGATGATTCAGTTCTTTCTGTTGGTTTAGTAGAGCCTACTGACCTTAAAGCTCAAGAAGCATTAGAATTTCTTGCACGAGAAAATAACTTAAAAGCTAAGTTTTTTGCTATTTCTTTTGCTAGTTTTGATGCGGTTATTAAGCAGTACTCAGCCCTTAAAACTGAGGTAGCTCAAGCTCTTGGTGTGGCTCATGAAAAACTTGTTTCTGAAGTTAAGGATGAAAATATAGAGGACCTTGGTACTTCAGCGCCTATTACTAAGATGGTTTCTGTTATTATTAAGCATGCAGTTGAGGAACGGGCTTCAGATATCCACATAGAGCCGGTTATGAATCAAACTAGAGTTCGTTATAGGGTTGATGGTATTATGAAGACTTCTCTTTTATTACCCAAGTATGTCCATCCAGCTATTGTTTCGCGTATCAAGGTAATGTCTAATCTTAAAATAGATGAAACACGAATACCCCAAGATGGACGTATTAGATTAAAGATTTCTGATCGTTATATAGATTTTCGTGTTTCTACGCTTCCACTTTATAATAATGAAAAGGTAGTGATGCGTATTTTGGATACATCAAGTGGTACTTTTGATCTGGAAAAGTTAGGGTTTGAAGGACGAAATTTAGAGATTATGCAAGACAATATCCACAAGCCTCATGGTATGTTTTTGGTAACTGGACCTACTGGCTCAGGTAAGTCTACAACTTTATACGCGGTACTTGGTGTTTTAAATAGAGAATCTGTTAATATTGTTACATTAGAAGATCCTGTTGAATATTACCTTAAAGGAGTTAATCAGTCGCAAATTAATCCAAATGTTGGTCTTACTTTTGCTTCAGGGCTCCGTTCTATTTTAAGGCAAGATCCAGATGTGATTATGGTTGGTGAAATTAGAGACACAGAAACAGCCAATCTAGGTGTCCATGCTTCTTTAACTGGGCACATTGTGCTCTCTACTCTTCATACAAATGATGCTTTTGGTGCAATACCTAGACTTTTAGATTTACAAGTAGAGAATTTTCTTTTGGCTTCCACTATTAATGTTATTGTTGCTCAACGTCTTGTTCGTAAATTGTGTCCCGACTGTAAAGTTAAGATTAATTTACCAGAGGCTATAAGTATTGAGGTTAGGGAAGAAATTTCAAACATAAACCCTAAGTTTATGCCAGAAAACATCAGTATCTCCAAGGAAGCATATCAGGCTTATAAGGCTAATGGTTGTCAGCGCTGTGGTTCTACTGGATATAGTGGGCGTTTAGCTATATCAGAAGTGCTACCAATTACTGATGAAATAAAAAGTGTTATAATTGAACATAGTTCGAATACTGAAGAAATGAAAAGGTTATTTTATGAAATGGGGATGCTAACAATGAAGCAAGATGGTATGGTTAAGGTGTTGCGTGGTTTAACTAGTGTGGAGGAGGTCCTTAAATCTACAAAAGATTAAACGGTTTTGGTAGTTTACTTATAGTAAGTCTGGGTAAGCCTATGAGTATGTATTTTAAGTTATTTTTTACTTAATATTTAAATATTGTTGAACATATGACAGTGAGAGGCGAACTAATTTTACAAAGATTACTAGGACAATTATCTGCTGAACATGCTCAGGAGTTACATTTAATTCCTGGTAATCCACCAGTTTTTAGACATAATGGAGAGTTAGAACCAGTTAAGGGTGAGGAGGCTTTATCTGAGGAGTTTGTTTTAAGTTTGTCTAAGGAGTATATGACTAGTGAACAAGGGGTTATTTTAGAGAAAAATAGAGAAGTTTTTTTTACGAGAGGGATAAGTTCGTTGGGTCGTTATCGTGTTCGTATTTACTACCAAAAAGGTGCTTTGAGTTTAAATTTTAGACGTGTTGAGCAAGAGGTTCCAGTTCTTAGTGAAATAGGGGTATTGTCTGAGGTAGAATCCATAGGCAATCTTAACAAAGGGTTAATTTTAGTTTCTGGACCTTATGATTCTGGGCGTTCGTATTTTGCTGCTTCTATTCTGGAAACCATTAACAAAGAACGTGTTGTTCGTATTATGACCCTTGAGCAATCTATTGAGTTTATTATTACTCCAGCTAAGAGTATTATTGAGCAACGTGAGGTGGGTCGTGATGTTAAAAGTTTAGCTGCTGGTTTACGCGCTTTAAGTGATGAGGATGTAGATGTTATTTTTATTTCAGATGTTCCAAATATGGAGGTAGCAGAACTTGTTGTCCAACTCTCATTGGCAGGTAAGTTGGTTATAACCACCACTACCAGTGATTCATCTGTTCGTGCTATCGAGTCATTTGTTGGGTTTGATGGAAAAGACAAGGCAAGGCAAATTTCTGATGGTTTATCTGATGCACTAGCGGCTGTTGTAAATTTACGCTTAGTTCGTAATACGGGTGGACATGGTCGTATTTATGCCACAGAACTTCTATTAAGTACATTTAATATGCGTATTGCAATTAAAGAGCTTGATTTTCGTAGGGTTGAATCGGTTCTTTATACTGCTCGTGAGCAGGGTATGGTTACTTTGGACCAAAACTTACTTGATCTAGTAAATGAAGGTAAAATTTCATTCAAATCAGCTTTAAAGGTGGCTCATGAAGTTGAGTGGCTTAATAATCAGTTTGGAAAATAGCTTTAAGTTACGTAGAGTCAGCTGAGGGTTTTAGTTTTATTTAGTTGATATTTTGATTTTATATGTCAGTATTTGAATTTATAGCAAAAAGAGATGATGGTGAAAAAGTAGTAGGATCTATTGAATCTACTGATTCTCAGGCGGTTTATGACACCTTGGTTAATAATGGTTTTTACCCAATCAGCGTTAAACAGAAGAAGCGTAGTGTGTCTGATGTGATGCAATTTACTTTTTTTGAGAGGGTAAAGGTTAAAGATCTTGTTATATTTTCACGTCAGTTGGCAGTTATGGCATCAGCATCTTTGCCATTAGTAAAGTCTCTTCATATTATGGTTGATCAGACTGAAAATCCTCTTTTACAGAAAGTTATAATGAAAGTTGCTGATGATGTAGAGGGAGGCTCTAAGTTTTCCCAAGCTTTAGCAGGATATCCAAAAATTTTTAGTAATTTCTTTGTTTCTATGGTTCGTTCTGGTGAAACTTCTGGACGTCTTGATAATATTTTAAATTATTTGGCTGACCAACAAGAAAAAGATTATGATCTAACAAGTAAGATAAAGGGTGCTATGATTTATCCGGCGTTTATTGTTTTTGGGCTTGTTGCGGTAGGGGTTGTTATGATGGTTTTTGTGATTCCTAGACTTACTTCAGTACTTACAGAGTCAGGTGTTGAATTACCTCTTTCTACCAAAATTCTGATTGGTATGAGTGGTTTTATGGCAACTTATTGGTGGCTTTTAGTTATTATTATTATTGGTGCAATATCTGTTGTTAAGTTGGTTTTAGTAACAAATAAGGGTCGTTACGGTTGGGATGTTTCTAAGGTGAGAGTACCTATTTTTGGACAGTTGTTTAAATATATTTATTTAGTACGCATTACTCGTTCTCTATTTACTTTATTGCAAGGTGGAGTTCCTTTACCTCAATCACTTGAAATTACTGCTGATGTTGTAAGTAATGAGATGTATAAAAGACTTATTATACGAACAAAAAAAGAGGTTGATGATGGAAATTCTATTTCTACAATTTTTATGTCATCTAGTTCTATTCCACCTATGGCTTCTCAAATGATGAGTGTTGGTGAAAAAACAGGAAAATTAGATCATATTTTAGAAAAGTTAACTGGTTTTTATTCTCGAGAAATTGAAAATATGATAGCTAATTTGGTGAGTTTGATTGAACCACTTATTATGGTAGTTCTTGGGTTGGCAGTTGGGATCATGGTAGCTGCTATTATTTTACCTATGTATAATTTGGCTTCTGGGTTTTAGAAATGTAGTATTTGTATAAAATATTTATCTTTTATACATAATTTATCTTATTTTTTTAATATCAGCTTAAAAAACTGAAGATCTAGTTAATAATGCTAGTTAGTTTTTAGGTGTGTGGTTGAATTTGGGGATAGTATTTACATAATAATTACTTATATGATTGTATAATTTGTAGTGTATTTATTTAAGTAATTTTAGGGTAGGTATGTATATAATTTGATTGTCTTTAAGTTTGGGGTATTTATTGCTATAATTGTGGATAAGAGGTCTTAGGCTTTCTTTGGTAGTATTCTTTCGTGCATTGAGTACGGTTACTATTATTTGGTTGTTTTTTGTTGGTGAGAGCTAAGGGCAAAGGTCGGAATAATAAAATTATTAACCAAGCTTGGTTTGTAAAAAAAATATGAAGTTAATTAAAAATTTAAAGAAGCGTCCTAAAGGGTTTACTCTTATTGAATTGCTTGTAGTAATTGCTATTATTGGATTACTAGCTACTTTGGCAGTAGTTGCGTTAAATAACGCACGAACTAAATCACGTGATGCCAAACGTGTTTCAGATATTAAGCAAATTCAGACTGCTCTCGAGCTTTATTTTGTTGATAATAATGCTTATCCAGCTTTGGGTACGTCGAGTGCTGCAACAGCAGAGATAGGTTCTGGTACATCTTGTACCTCGGCTGCTTGTGATTGTCTTGATGAAGATGGACTAGATGATGCTTGTGATGCAGGTGGAACCACTTATATGGGACTTGTTCCTGGAGACCCACAAGCAAATACTCTTACACCTATTTGCGATAGTGCTGAAACTACTCAGTGTCAGTATGGATATTTCTCCGCTGGAAATAGTTCCTATGAGTTATATTTCTATCTTGAAGAAAATACTGGTGGTTTATTACTTGGAGCTAATTGTGCCACAAGTAATGGTATTGCTAATTCTTGTCCATAAGGTAGTTAAAAATTGTGTTTTAATAACCACCCGTCCTAGATGGGTGGTTTTGTATATTAGTCTCTCTGTGGTATAATATTGTTTATTAGGGTAGTGATTAAATAATTTTTAGTATGCAATCTCAAGGTTTGTTAAATAGTAAAAAAATACAAATTAGAAAACAATTTGGTTTTACGTTAATAGAATTGATGGTAGTGGTTAGTATTATTGGTTTTTTAGCTACAATTTTATCAGTTGGTTTAAGTAACACTAGAGATAGATCGTTGGATACACGGCGTGCTAATGACATTTTTACCATTCAAAAAGGTATTAACCTTTATCTTGCAGAAAATCAAGTTTTTCCGCCTGGTGATAATACTACTTTAGGTGCTGGTACTAGTTGTGGTGGATTTGCTTGTACATGTTTATCTTCAGCAGGATTTGCTGCCTCTTGTCCTATGGGTCAAACTATTTATATGGCTGTTGTTCCAGGCAATCCAGGTAACGGGGGTGCACCTTACGTTTATGGTAGAGACGTAAGTGAAACAGATTATACTTTAACTTTTTCTTTAGATGAAGCTATTGGGTCATTATCTGCAGGTGCTCATACACTTTCTACTTCGGGAATAGATGGTGGCTAATATTAGATTGAATAATTTGTTGTTTGTATTTATTTTGGTACTAGTACAGAACAGACTTGTCCTTTAACAATAATTTCCTGATAAGTAAGCCAAGATTCGGGTGTTTCCGGTGGTTAAAACGAAATTCCATTTCTTTTAAG
>Ga0316190_10000880_pt1 | contig 21354 bp, 40 predicted proteins | sample Eddworburrow2_MG_FD_204929 | JGI IMG/M metagenome (GOLD analysis project Ga0316190, IMG submission 204929) | Coastal sediment microbial communities from Maine, United States - Eddy worm burrow 2 | ecosystem: Environmental > Aquatic > Marine > Coastal > Sediment | place: USA: Maine | collected... | reverse complement strand
CAGACGCTCCCAGAACAGCCCGTTTTCGATCTCGCCGAAGAAGTACTGACACTCGGCAAGGTATCGGAAGAACGGCAACCGGTTCGGGAACACAGTTTCGGCCATTACGTGGCTAGCGACGGCGTGTACCGGGTTTCCTTCGTCCAGTGATATAACGGGAACCCCTGCCAGCAGCGCGTCTACGGCGACCGTAGAATTCAGTACGCAAGCAACGCGCGCCGAATGTAAGTGCGTCCGCAGTGGCAACCGCGCGCTTCCGTTGTTCGGATGCGGCCGGTACACGACTTCTTCGTTCGTCGTCCCCTCGACATAGCGGTAAAATTCCCCGACGGTGCTGTACCTGCCGCAGCGCCCGACGTCCGCTTGACCGCAAAGCAACAAGTATTCGCCTTCCTTCCGCCAGCCGCGAAGGTCCTTTTGCGGGTTTATGAACCGATCAAGTCGTCCCGGCGTGATTTCGTCGACGCAGAAAGTGCCGCGGCCGTTGAATCCATCCCACGAAATCGCCACGACGTCGTTAACGTGCCGCGGATTTGTGGATAGTAGCACTCGATTTACCATAAGGTACGGCAACCCAGATCGCTCCACGCCCTTGAAATAGTTCGGACCGAATACCACGGCGACGTCGTCGTCCGTGTCGCGGGTGCCGGCGGCGGTTACCCGCGCGTCGATACCGTGCGCCGCGAACCCCTTACGGAAAAATTCAGCGTAGCGCTTATGCCATTGAACTCCAGTTTTTGCGTGAATCGAAATTTGCATTCTTTGATTACTCCCGTTTAGTAGGTTAATTCTACCAATACGGTGTCGACTGTCAAACGGTGGTCGCTTCGTCGTAATAATTCCAAAATATCTCGACGGCTGCGTCGCAGTGGTGGTCCTTGTACGGGTGCCCTGGTATCGGGAACCATGGCTGCGTGTCAAGGTCGGTGTAGTGAATCAGCGACGTGTCGGGTTTCACGGTGTCGCGGTGGTTCCACGTCGCCGGTATGTTCAGCAGTTGTCGCGCGCCGATCTTTCGGCGAATCGCATCCTTACGCTGCGCCTTGCATAGCGCCGGCGTCAGGTCCTTGAACGCGCTGCAATCGATAACCGATACGTCGTCCCGGTACGGCGTCGTACACCATTTGCCCGGCTCCCTGTGCGCCCACAAATTGGCGACGTCTTCCAGTATCAGCATGTCGACGTCGAAATAGATCGCATACCCTTCATAGTTGCATAGCGACGGAATCAAAAACCGGTGGTTCGTGAACCCGGTGCAGCCTGATTTCCATCCCGGCCGAATGAATTGAATCGATACCGGTTCCTGCGTGTGCTTCAGTATCGAATGAACTATAACCTTTTCGGCCTTTTCGTGCATGCCGCTGCCGCACGTTCCAATCATTACCCTGATCATTTTGTCACGTCCTCGACTTCTGGAATGAAGCGCGCTTCGGTGGCGAATATGCTCGCCAGCGCCGGCTTAAGGTAGCCGACCGGCAGTCCGTCGGTCGTGTCGTGCCCGTCTTCGCGCGCGTATACGGCGGTAAGCTCGTATGCCATGTCAATCAGTTTTCGTTCTGTTGGAATCATAGGTCGCCCTGCCGTGGTTTGTCTAGGTTTTCAAGCTTCGCCATGAACCACGGGTCGGCCCGCGGGACAAGTCCCCAGTGTGAATACTCGCCGATTTGCTGCATTACCCGGCGTCCTGCCAGCGTCAGACCGTCTTCGTCGGTGATGTATTGCAGTTGCATGCATAGCTGACCGCGGCCGCCGTGCCAGCTTGTGGCGACTTCGTCGACGTGATTAAAGAACCGCGCCTGCTTCTCGCTGTCCATGCACGCGAACAGTTCCGCTACAAGTTCCGGCGTAATGTCAAGGATGTTCGCCCCCACTATGACTTTGAAGTCTTCGGGCTGCATGTCCTTTTTCGAATCCCGCAGAAACTCCAGAAACTGCGATGTTGTGATGTCGGCCATATTATACGCGCTCCCGTCTGCTCGCGATTGCCTCGACAGCTTCGATCGCTGCCGGCAGTGTCGGCCAGTAACCGGCCAGCGGTTCGTCGACGTAGTGCGCGGTGTAGCCCATCATTCCCCGCTCTACGTGCCCGATGATTCGTTCCCCGTCGAACAAGTCCCATACCTGCGCGACTGCCTGGAGCATCATTGCGGCGTGTCCATCAGCTTTGAGAATGCCCGGTCGTACTCGGAACGGTCGTCTTCGCTCCAGCCTTTTACAGCGCAGCGGTTATTGATTTCACGCAGCTCGCGCAAGATTTCGGCTCGTATATCGCTCATTTCTTGATAGCTCATTTCTTGATAGCTCCCAGTGTCTTCTTTTCGTCAAAAATGATTCCGCAGAATTCCATCGCCTGCTTTAGCTGCTGGAAATCCCCTGCGATTACCCGGTCGGTGTCAATGAACGCGCCGCCGACGGTGCCGTACTTGACGCGCATCATATTAAAGCGCCATTGCGCTATTTCCAGCGCTTCGTCGTAGTTGCATCCCGGTCGCTTCTGGCATAGTGACTTCGCGACGGCTTCCGGCTTGCGCAGCAGGAATATATTGAACGGTATCATGGGCTGCATTGCGTCGAAGTACTCGATTCCCGTTTTGATCATCCACGTTTCATTCTGCGGAACGGTCGCGTATATATCGGCAATAAACTCCGGCGTCGTTGCCGGCATTTCGCACAATGGCAAGCCGTAATGCTTTTTCAAAACAACCTTCACGGGCTCGTTTTCGAAGGTATCATACCCCGCGGTCTGCGTCTGCTTCTTGCCCCAAAATACGCCATGGGCGGCAAATATGCCTGCTATCATTGAAGAACGACTGCGGCTTGTCATCCATAGCGCTATTGGGCTTCGCATTACTGTTTCCTTTTCTCGTTCTCTGACATCTTCGCGCTTGCGGTAACAAGTGCTGCGTTGAATATATCGACAATCTGCGCGCCCGTCAAGTCCCCGTCTTGCTCGGCCGATGCCTTCGCCAGCGTTCCGGCGGTGGTAACGAGCGCGCCCATGACGCCGCAACAGTAAGCTTCCTGCATGATGGTGTAGTTCTCGGATGAAATCGGGCCCCGCTTCGCGGTCGTTTCTACGTAGTTGATCCAAGCTTCCTCAAGGGTTTTTACTCTTTGCACGTCGTATGCTCCGGTTAAAAATGGGCTTCCCTGCCCGGTTATGGTTTACGCGGTGGTCCACTGCGACGGGTCAAGTTCCACGACTTCGTCGGTCAGCGTGTGCAGCTTCGTAGTCTTGCGGGCGACGTCGTTTACGTTCGTGCCCTTGAGCGCTTCGGTTGCAGCATTGAACATGCGCCACGCAGACCGCCCAGTGTTCGCGAACTCCAGATGGTCGGGGTTATCCCACTGCTCGACCAGCTTCGGCAGGCGGTGCGCGTTGATAACGCCACGGCGCAACATTTCAATCATAAGATGTTCTGCTTCGTAGGTTTTCAGCTCGCGCTGCTTGTATGCCTCGAAACGGCGCGTCTGGATTTCCGACAAGTTAACGAACTTGCCCAGCGCTTCGCCGATCAGCTCCGGCAGGAAGTCAAGGATAAGTGACGTATGCTTGCGAACCGCCTTGACGTCGCCAGAAAACGACAGGTTGTCGCATACCATGACGTTCGCCCCTGCCACCACGCCAGCGCCGAAACGCTTTACATGGCTGTTACGCATGCCCACGACCAGATCGAAGTCGCGGGTTACCAGATCAGACGGCGCGAGTTTGAACATGCCGAAATAGTTCGATCCGGCAGGGTTCAAACCGTGCGCTTCTTCCATTACGCGCAGTCCGCGGTCTTCCAGCTTGTCTTGTACAAGGTTCACGAAGTAGTCGTGCGCAATCGGTTGATGCGTAGCGGTTGCGACCGGAAGTTCGGCCTGTGACAGCGCGTTACGTTCGACTCGACCAGTTCCCATGTGAAGAATAAGTGACATAGTTATACCCTTTCTGTTGGTTAATTTCTGCTTACGGTTTAAATATTATCGTACGGCGTCCTTGCCGTCAAGCTTTTTCTTTGCGATTAGAATCGCGCGGTTTCCCCGTTCGGTCCCCGCATTGCGGGAATGACGTATTCTACGTTCGGCGCGCGGGTTACCGCCGCCGCCCAGTCGCACGCGTCGTCCCAGTTAACGAACCGCATCGTTTCGGTTATCTCGATGCCTTCGAGCATGCCGCCGCAGAAGTACTTTTCGAATTCGACTATGAACTGTTCCATGACGTGCCCCTTATCGGTTGATCAAAGCGCCGGCCAAGTGGCGCAAGAAGTGGTTTACATTGCCGTTCGCGAAGTCGATTTTGCGGATTACGTTCGCAATCTGTTCCTGCTCTGACTTATGCGCGGAATGAATATGCTCGATTACGACTTCGTTACTTATGATGTGCTGGGTTCCGTCTGCTGCTTCAAGTTCCCACTGTGCGAAAGGAAGGTTCTTTTCGTTGAAGAATGTCTGCAAGTAGGTCATGTTTTTAGCTCCGGTTCTGTTGCTGTTATATAGTTTAACGGCAGTGGAACCGGAACCTTTAACATTTTTTCAATCTTTTTTCCCGAACGTAACCCACTGCTTGAACTCGTGTCGATCGATGAACAGCCCGTCCAGTAGCAGGAACAGGTCGGTAATGTTTTCGGGTATCGCTTCCGACCAGTCGGTGTTGCACATTACGTCGGTCAGAACTTCGTTTTCGCCCGGCGTAAACGTGACTATGCCGCGGTGCGCCCCGTGCGTCCCTGGAGCGTTGCCCAAGTCGACGCCCCATCCGCCGCCCCATGTTCCGCCTTTGTGGAACACCATGCCGGCTGCCAGAAACGGCAGCGGCTTCTTTAACCTGTATTTCATCGTCCCACCTTCGCCTGTTCGGCTTTGCTGATTGCTTCGATTACGCGCGGGCTGATTCTGCCCATGTTGGCGTCTAGCCACGGGTAAAGTTCGTACGCTGGAACTTCCTCGCTGTATGTTCCGTCGCGCAGTAGTACCCGCGTCCCGTTTTCCGCGTCCTTGAATACCGGGAACGGAACTTCGTCCGGAAAACTGATTATTTTAGCCATTCGTCTGAATCCCCTTTTTGCCACGTGTCGCCGTTTGAGTTTGTGAACTCTACGTTCGCCACGACCGTATAAACGACGTCGTCGCCGCAGTACTCGTTCTCCCCGTGCCATACCGGCGTTGTCGTGCGCGTAAGCAGTCGCGCCTGTACAAGCGCCCAGTACCCGCCGATCGGGTGGTCACTGTTCCATCCTGTCGTCGGTACCGGCTGTTCAAGTATCAGTTTCGTGAACACGCCACGGCGAAGCAGTCGCGCGTTTCGAAGCAGTGATGCCACGTTTTCGCGGCCCAGATCGATGTTGTCGCCGTTTTCAAGTATCGCTTTCATTTCGCCTGTCCTCGATTCGTTTCGCGATTCGCGCCAGCGCTGCCGCCCGTTCTTCGGCGAAGGTCGGAAGTTCGTTCTTCGCCCGGTGCAGTGCTTCGCGTTCAGCAGCGTTCAGGAAGTCCGTTTCGTGCGGTACCGGTAAGCATCCGATGTTCTTCGCCGCCCAGTCCATTTGCAACTGGCGCGCTTTCCCGATAATGCGGTCGATTTGTTCCTGCGCGCTCATTGTGACATTTCCTGTCGGTTGAATTCGTAAACCCGCTTGCACACTGCGCGGCCGTTCCCTGGATACCCGGCGTCCTGCTTCAGTTCGATTTCGAACTGCGCCCAGTCGCGGGCCAGTGCTTTGTTGCATGCGTCCAGTGTTTCATAAACCGCCACGGTTGGCAACAGTTCCGGTTGATCCTTCGGCCCGTCGCCGGGCCACGACCATAAAATCAGAACTGTGAAGCCCGCTTCCAGTATCATTTGTCGACTAGCTCGTTAAGCTTTAACTGAAGCAGTATTCTTTCAAGTGATACCTTGCTGCCCGTTCGCGGAAAGCAGCCAATATTCGAGTCTTTGTCGACTTCCTGAATGATGCCCAGCAGTTTCTCGCCCAGCAGGTTGCATTCGTGCAGTGACAGCGGGTCCGTGTCCATTACCCGAATATCCTTGCCAATTATGGCTGTTATGTTGTACGTCTGGCCGTCGGATGCTTCGACTTCGGTGCTGCCGATAATCAGCAGGATAATAAGCGCGAAGAACGCGGCGATTTCAAGTATAAACGTGTGGTCGCGTTTCATTTCTTTACTTCCCGGCGGCGCAATTCAGCGGCGCAATAGTGGATTTCGTCGGCGTAGTAGCCGGCATTCTCGCCGTGCGGCATGGCTTCCATTGCTTCGCGTGCGTCCTTGCAGGTAAAGCGCAATTCGGCGTCTGTCTTGCGCTTCGCGTTTTTCTGGTATTCTGCATGGTTCATTGTTTTCATGGTGCGCTCCTGTTGTAGTTATATAGTTTAACGGCACGTCCCGGAAAACCTTTAAGCTTTTTTTCTCCCCTATTAGTATATGCCGGCTTCGGCGAGAACAAGCGCGTTACGGTGCGCAGCCTTGTTGAACGTACGGCAAGCTTCGCGATACTGGTCGAAATCAAAACCTGCGGCGGGCCCGGTGGCGGAAAACTTGCGCATGACTTCGGCGTCGCGTGCTGCGTTTTCCATTAATACAATCGCGCCCTGCTCGACGTAGGATTCCGGCGCGTAGTCTTCTGAAAAATCCGGACCGCTGTTGTATGCTGCTATGTTCATAATTCGTTCCCCTGTGTTGTTATATAGTTTAACGGCACGTCCGGGAAAACCTTTAAGCTTTTTTGTAAGCTTTTTTCACGCGCCGCAGCTTCGGGTGCTGCACTTCGTCGCAAAGAGTCTGGAACCGCGCGTACTTGTCCTTGTACAGCCCGTTACCCGACGGCGTGCTGATCAGCTCGGCCTGTGTCGGCATAGGCTCGCCGCCTTCGAACTCGATCACTGCCACGATGTCACGGAACCGGTTTATTCGCGAAATGCGGCATCCTGCGAACGTCTTGCCGTCGCTCTCAATTGTGTACGTCTTGCCTTTGATGTACCCGTCTTCGAAGTCCGCGAAGTGCTCGCTCGCCGGGTCAAGTTCCACAACGCAGTGAAAAAAGTTGTCTGCTATAGTTTTCATTCTGCCCCCGTAGAGTCGTAGCGCGCGCGTTCCGCGGTGATGTGTGCAAGGTCCTGCTTGATCTGTCGTTCCCACTTGCGCGACTTGTACGGGTCAACAAGTGCGACTTCGTGGCCGTCTTCGTCGGTCATCCGGTAACCGTCGTATTTGTGGTAACCCCACGCGGCCGCAAGTTTCAGCGCGTCAAGGTGGTGCGACAGGCGGGTGTCGCGGTGCCCGCGGCCGTCGAAGCTTTCTACGGTCTCGATGTCTTCGAACTGCCCGTCTGTCTCGATAGTGAAGCGCATTTTAAACCCCTTTCTAGTGTGCCAGTTAATACTATGTGGTGTTAACTACTTCCAATAGTGCATTGCCCAAACAATGGCTGAGTCTTGGCTATTGAACGCCTTACATGATTTTATATCTACATAACAGCCGGCATATTCTGACCATACTTGCGCGTACCAGTGTATTAGGTCTGTAGATACTGCCCGGAAATCTGCTGTGGTTTTCATTGTCTTAACTCCTGTTAATGTGCGCCAGTTACTTACTTTAACGACCGCGTCCCGGGAACCTTTAGGCTTTCTTTGCCTGCTCTTTGATTTGGCGCTTAATTTCTTTAACACGGGCCCAGTCAGTTCTACCGTTAATGTGCATACTGCCTTGATAAGCCCACTTGAGTTGTTCTTCAAGCATAATCAGTGTTGTTGATTTCATGGCCTTAACTCCTACTATGAATGGGCTGAAGTGATTAGGCTACCTGTAATACCCATAAACATTGAAATGATCAGCGAAAGCGCGTCCAGACTTCCAAAGGAATTCGGTGGTGCATGAAGCAGTAACGGGCTGGCGCTGGAAAATAGTCGGCTTGTATCCTTTCGGATAGATAATCGACCAGTAAACTGTAATAATGTCTTTCATTGCCTTAACTCCTGTTAATGTGTGCCAGTTACTTTAGGCTTTCCTTGCCTGCTCTTTCTGCGCTGCCCGTAACTTGTTCAGTAAGTTGTTAAGCTTGTCCTTCGTCGGGTTGCGCTTCGGCTGCTTGAACCCGGTCGTGCCGTGATTTCCCCATTTGTGTATCTGCATGCCTTTCGCCCCTTGATCATTATACTAGCCATTAAGCGCCGTTGTGTCCATTATTCTGTCCGTTCATTAATAGTGAACAGCCCTGTACCGTGTACGCTTTCTCGTTTACTTGATTCCAGTATACATGCGCCCGCGCTTATTACAAGCTTTTTTTCATGCTGCTGGCTCGATTCTGTATATGTTCTGGATTCGCTTCCTGCTCCCGGCTGCCCAGTCGTACACCCTAGCGTCGACCATAGCCGCTACGTGCCCGCTGAATGACAGGATGAACGCGCCCTTCCAGCCCAAGCGCGAGGCGGTAAGTGCGGTCTTCGCGCGGTCCTGGTATGCCCGCCGATCTACGCGTACCATAGTGTACCCCATATCGGCGCACGCGCTTTGCATGGCGCTGATAGACGCACCCCTGCCACGCTCCCGCCCGTGCTCTTCAACTGCGTAGTGCGCCATGTCGTACCCTTCGCCGGTGGCGATTGCGACGGCGCGAACGGTGCAGTCTTGGCACTCGTTCATGGCCGACGCCACCGCCTTCGACTCCATATATAATTCTTCCGGTCCCATGATTACCTGCCCTTTGCGTTGCGGATTCGGAATGCTTCGACGCTGTTCCAGTACTCGAAGTTGATCGCGTCGCGGGCTTCCTTGAAGCAGTTGCGAAGCGCGATATACTCGCCGTTCAAGCGAATGGTTACCATCGAATCGTTGTTTTCTTTCTGTGCTGTGAACATGTTTTAATCCCCGGTTTGCGTTGCTGTTATGTAGTTTAACGGCGTCCCTGCCGAAACCTTTAATGTACGGGGTTAAAGTGTGTACTGGTAGTGCAAGCCGTGTTCCCACCGCAGCGCTTCCTTGCCGCCGTCGACTTCGTCCAGTAACCAGCGTACCGCGGTTTCACGGTTGCCTGCGCCGATCGAAATAAGGTTCGCGACAAGCGCTTCGAACTTAACCGCGGCTTCCTGCTCGCGTTTCTTGTCCGCTGCAATGGAGTCCACGACCTGTTGTTCGACGTGGTCGGCATACTCCGACAGTGCGGCGTCCGACATAGAGTCGAAATCAATCCACCGCGGGCGAACGCCGTTCGCGTCCTTGTATGCGTCCCATATGTAACTGATTAAGCCTTCGCGATCCATGGTTCGTTTCCCCTTTCTGTGTCGTTGCTGTTATGTAGTTTAACGGCGTCCCTGCCGAAACCTTTAGCAATTAATCAGGATTGCCGAACATGCGCGTCAGGCGGTTAACGACCTGACGGTTCCGCTTGGTACTGTTCTTCGTGTCAATAACCTTGCCGTCCCGCTGAAGTGCGCCCAGTTTTACAATGACGCTGCTCGCAAGGTTTCTTTCATTTATGAATTTTGGCGACATTTTAATTCCTCGATAAAAGTTGATGTTATGTAGTTTAACGGCGTCCCTGCCGAAACATTTAGGATTATTTGTATACAAGTTCCAGTGGGCAGCGGCCGTCGCGGATGCGTGCTGCAAGTTCCCGGTAGGCTGCCACGGTCGCGTCTGTGCGCTCGTACCTGCCGTAATCGCCGTCGGCGTAGCGCTGCGCCATGTGGTCGGCGTAATCAGCGGCGTACGGTGCGACGCGGTCAAACAAGGCATTCGCTGCGGCGTCGGCTTCCGCCATGGTCGCGTAAACGGTCATTGCAGGGTCAAACTCGCGGCCGCGCATCTTGACGTATTCGCCGTCGATCAGTTCGGCCAGTCGCATTACCTTTTTGCCGGCTGAATGAACTTGAACGAACTGTATTGCAACCTGCGCAGTGACGCGGTCGGCCAGTTCGCCGCGCTTCACGAAGTCGAATATTGCGCCGCCGATAGTGGTTTCGTGGAAGTTCCAGCTTGTTACTGTGTATCCGATGTCGCCTTTCTTGTTTGCCATGTCGTTTTCCCCTGTAGTTATATAGTTTAACGGCATCCCTGCCGAAACCTTTAGCCCATAGTGATGGTTTTTACGAAATGGTTTGTGTTTTCGGCCAGCCACTTTTCAACGCTGGTGAACGTGACGCCCGAAAAACGACGCGATAACCAGCTTCCCGGAGTGTACACTTCGGCGGTGGGTATTTCGACGTCGAACCTGTCGATACCGTCATACACAGAAACGACCGTCGTTTCAGGGTAAGCGCTTAGCGGCTTCTCAAACTGCGCGCGCAGCTCTTTGGACGTTTTCGGTTCGTAGTTCAACATTGCCGCTTCCCCTTTCTCGTTTACTTGATTCCAGTATACCTATGCATCGCCCCATTACAAGCTTTTTTTAATGTAATTGTGATAAATGATTTATTTTTGTGACGGGTGTCACAGTTTAAATGAGGCGCAGCATTTTATGCGCTCCGTTCTTTGAATTTGGGCAGCGTGTATCTGTTCGAACTCTGCTGCCCCATGATGTACAGGTTGTTTTTCGTCCGACTCGCGCCGACGTAGAAAACCCGGTGTTCTTCGTCGCTGTACTTGCCGCCCATCATTTGTATTTTTTTAGTCTGTCTTGCCATATCCGGCAACAGAACTACGTTTTCGCATTCGCCGCCCTTGACGCCATGTATTGTTGACAGGGTTACTCGCGGCCTGGACAAGCTTTCGCCCTGTTGCTTGATGCGGCGGTAATAGTTGCGCTTGCGCTCCGGTATGGACGTAAGTGTGTCCCACCACGGCGCGGTGACGTCCGCCACCAGTCCGAATTCTTCCGTCAGGTCGTCGTGTCGCAGTGTGGCATCGTCGTCTAGGTCCTTGATCCGCAGCTTGCCGCCGTACGCGATGTGTTTCTTTGCCCGCAACGCTTCGTACAGGCATTTGACGCCTGCGCCGGTAACGTCCTTACCCTTCGCAAGGTCCGCCCATGCGTGGATAGCCAGCATGTCGTCCCGCTTGATTATATCGAAGTCGCTGCGCTTGATCGGCACGCCCTTATTGATTAGCCACGCCTGCGCGCTTTGCAGGAATGCGTTATTCCGGGCAAGTAGCATCCATTCCCCGCCTTCCAGTATCGGCGCTTGACCGAACGTTGATATGTTGGCGACTACGCCTTCCCCGTCTTTGTGCGTCCATTCCTTTTCGTACCGCTCTGATATGTTGTTCACAATCCAGTTCGCCAGAACCCACGGCCGGCGCGGCAGTCTCCACGACTTCGCCAGTACGCGCTTTTCGCCTTCCAGTCGAAGGAACTGCGCCACGTCTGCCCCGTTCCACTGGTAAATCGCCTGATCGTCGTCCCCGCCGATGTATAATTCGTCGACGTTAGCGAACATCCGGTTTACGAAATCCCACTGCGCCGCTGTCAGGTCCTGCGCTTCGTCGATTATTGCTACGTCGATGTCCAGCGGCGGATATTCCAGCTCGACGGGCTGCACTATTAAATCGGTGTAATCCCGCAGTCCGTACGTATGCTTGTACGCCCTGATCTCGGAGTCCAGCCGCTTCAGTTTGCCGCCGTTTCGGCCAAGCGAATAGTTTAAGACGTCCGGCGGTAACGACCGCACGTACTCGGACAGCGGCAGCTTCATATTGCGGGCGACGTCTATCAGCGCAAGCAACTGATTCCCGAAATTATTGCCGCGGGTTTCCGTGCGCATAGCGTGTGATTTCTTGCCAGTAAGGTTTTGCAGCCCGATCGAATCCCCGATTTCTTCGTAGTTCTTCGACCGTAAAAAGTCGTCCTTGTTCGTGCCGATTATGCGCGCCGCCATTGAATGCAGCGTCCTGAAGTGCGGGAACTGGTCGATCGATAAGTCGAATCGCTCCACGGCCCGGTCGCGGGCTTCGTACGCCGCCTTTTGCGTAAAGGAAACGTACGCTACTCGCTCCGGCGGGACCCCGCGCGCCAGCGTCTTGTCGACGATGTCAAGTAACGCCGTCGTCTTGCCGGTGCCGGGTGGCCCCAATATTAAAAGCTTCTTCAAAACTCGATATCGGCTACGGATTGCGAAGACTCAAACGAACCGCGATTCGTGAGCGCTTCCGGCACAACCCAGTAGTTCAATTTCTTGTTCCCCGAAACAGACGTCGTTTTCTTCTCGATTCCCAGCGCGTGCAACTGCTGCCATAGGATGTTTGCGGCGCGTACAGGGTATCTGTGCTGCTGTAGGAACTTCGCGAACGCCTCGAAATGGAACAGGTACGCCCCATTCTCGTACAAAACCATGCCCTGGAACAGGTCAAGGCGCGTATTAGCGTCCGGCGCTGCGTCAATGAAGTCATTCAGGAAGGAACCCAGATTTGCGGTTTCCGTCAGCTCGAACGGTATCGCGATAACTTCGTGATTCAGCAACCAGTGCTGTATCATTTGATCCCACATGTTATTATTCATCCGCGGAGGCATCTTGTCCAGCCGCTCGAATACCTTTTCACGGAATTTCATGTTGCTGGTCAGCTCCGGCCTGGAAAATGTCACGTCCGAACCGTTGATCGATATTATGTACTTCGGCGATTCGTCCATCTGCTCGCCCATGCCGTTAACCTGTACCAGCTTGCGCACGCCTTCGATGTTCCAGTCGTCCCAGACTTGAACGAGCGAACCCATAACGCCGAATTCGCGAGTCTGGCATAGCGGCTTGTTGCACACTTCGGAGCATACAGGTTCCTTGCATAGGTACCCGTAGTCGTCCTTGTCCGCCAGCGACTTGAATATGGTCGACTGAATTTCCTTGAACGGAACCCCGGGCGAAAAGTATTCGCCATTCCATTCCAGTACTTTTTCTTCCCAGTCGTCGCCGTATTTCTTTTTCGCGTATATCGCGAACTGGAACAGACTTTTGTTGCGCTCGCCTTCCCCGATACCAGCATGCGCCATTTGTTGAATGCATGGCGGCGCGTCGCTGAACGGTATTTCCTGCGATTCGACTTTCTTCGCCTGGAAATCTTCTGGCAATACCAGCATGCTTTCCGCGTAGTCCAGAAACTTTTCGATGTCTTCGATCGGTTGCCCTTCGTTGTCGAAGCCGTACCGCTGCGTGTACTTCGCGTTGAAGTATGGCAGGTTGATCCAGTTGCCGATCTGCCCGGGTTCCAGTTGTTCTTGTTTCGGGAATATCTCGATTTTCGGGTATCCCAGCGTCCGGGCAAGGTCGCCCAGTTTCTTGCGTACTTCCGCGGCCTGCATGGGCTGCGCGAAGAACATATATAAATGTGCGCCGCCAGACTTTGACTTGCACCATACGAACGGGAACCCGGAACGCTTCGCGTCGCCGACGAACCTTTTTACCGTGTATTCGTCGTACACGTCGAAATCGATAGCTGCGAAGTAGCAGGTACCGTCGTCTGTTATCGGAACCACGCCGACGCCGTATTCGCCGGCCAAGTGCGCGCGCCAGTGTTCGGCCGTTACAGCGCCGTCAACTGTTTTCGCGCTGCCCTGTACCTTATTATCAGACTTGCGAAGGTCTGATTTCTCGCGGAATTCTCCGTGCGCCCTTTCTAAGCCGCGGAAAAGTTTACTAATTCTTTCTATCTGATTCATGCTGCCCGCCGATTTTTGAAAGTATGCCCGGGTTGCCCCGGGCACAATTTAGCGAAAACGCCTAGTTTACAGGGATTCTTTAGAACTCTGTCCCTTCACTATACACGTTTTCCGATACTTCGTCGTCGTCGACCAGCGATTCGGTAGCTTCCCGTACCTCGCCGGCCCGGATTTGCGCCTGAAACTCGACAGCAGCGTCGAAAAGCGCCTGATCCTGAACCAGACCGCTGAACTTGATGTCCCAGCCCCACCACGAATTATCGTCCTTGCTTTCGCCTTCGACCGCAACCTTGTACAGCAACGCCATGGAAGGTACGCCCTTACCCTTGCGCTTCAGGTTGATGTCAGACATAAGCCGCTTCGACTTCTTCAACTGCGAACGCTCCATGGTGATAATCAGCGGCTCGAATGAACCGTCGGCATGTACAAGCATTACATAGTGGTAACGCGTGTCCGAAATCTGATTACCGTTTGGCAGGATGTCGCGATTCATGTCGTCGCGTGTCGCAGTAAGTACCAGTTCCTGCCCTTCCAGTGGCGGGTGCTCTGATACGTAGCCGCCGCCTTCCTCGCGGGTTTTCCATTCCATGAACGCACGGCGGTAGTATACCGGCACAATGTGAACGTCTGCTTCTGCCGTATCGAAAAATTCCTGCGATACGGTGTTCAGCAGCATTCCTTCTTCTGCGCCCTTGATGTACTTGCCGTTCGACTTTGAAGCCTGCGGCGATAAACCTTGCAGGATTCGAAGGAAAGGAATCGCGAAGGAATCCTTGTCGCCGTTTTCCATCGAATGGTCCTCGATGTCCTTGTATTCGGCTGTCTTCAGGTATGCGGGTAACTGGTCGCCCGCGGCTTTCGTTAACTCTTTACTCATTCGTCATCGTCCTTTCATCGGTCACACGGGAAGGGTGCCGCCCGTGTTTCGGCTGTACTACCTTACTAAAACCGGCGCTTTATGTCAACGCCGTACTTTTTTTGGAAGGTCAACCTTCGCCACGTCGTACCGGTAAACCGTGATCAGGTCTTCCGGCAGCGCGTTCGTCTGGTCGTCCAGTTCTAACTGCTTCTTCGCCCACGCCTTGAGCGTGCCGGCGTGTACCGCTTCCTTCGCGGCGTACTGGAAGTTGTGGTGCTCTGCGAACTCGATCGCGACGTCCTTTTGCGCGTCCTGCCCGGTGCCAAACGACAAAGTAACGTCGTTCTTGATAATGTCGCCGTGACCGTTCTCCCGCAGCCATTCGAACGCTTCCGGCTTTTTCGGGACCGGAATAGATACGTCGATGCCGTCCTTGATCGATATTTTCGAACCATTCGACAGCGTGAATTCTGTCAGCCCTACCTGCTTCATTGCTTCCGGCAGTGCTTCGGTCCGCAGCTTAAGGTGTCGTGCCTTTAGCTCGCCCAGTGCCTTTTCGGCAGCTTTGATGTCCATTTCCAGTTGTACCTGCGACGTCGCAAGTTCTGAAATATTGTTAAGTTCTTCCTTGTTCGGCAGTGTTGTTTCACTGCCCGCGCTGTAATCGATTGCCATTTCTAATTTCCTTTCAGGTTGAAGGTCATGCGCAAGTAAGCCCTGCGCGCCCGGTCCCAGCGAAGAACGCTATACCGGCCCAGATTTACTTCCGCAGCCAGCGAACACGCCAGCCCAATTGCCGCCGGGTCGCCCAGTAGCAGGATGCTGTCTTCGTCTGTGAAGTCTTTCAACTGCTTGCGCACTTCGACGATGTCCCATTGCGTGAAATACGACGCGCCGTGCTTCGGGAACAACGGCTGCGTTATCTCGCCGAACTCTGCTGCCGGCGATACGTCACAAAGGTTCTCCCGAACGTTACGGTCTTTATTCCATTTCGTAGGCATTTGAACTAAATATACTTTCGGCATACTATTTTCCTGCTATAGCCATGTGGTCGGGTCGTCTTGTAAGACGATGTCGGATACGCTCTTCTTTGTCCGGAGCGCTGTAATTATCTTCGTATCGACTGTTTTTTCGCACTCCATGTCGACGTATGTAACCTTGTCTTCCTGACCGATCCGGTGCGCGCGGTCCTCGCTTTGCAGTCTTGCTTCCAGCGAAAAGTCGTTGCTGTAATATATCACAGTCTTTGCCTGCGTGAGTGTCAAGCCATACCCGCCGGAGTGCTGCTGTCCGACGAAGAACAGACACTTCGCGTCGTTCTGGAACCGGTCGACGTTCTCTTCGCGGTCGTGCTTGTCTACGCCCCCGTGATATTGAACGACGGTGCTGCGGCCGTATTCCTTCGTCAGCGTTTCGCTGATCGCTTGCAGCTCGGCACGGAACCGGGCCCAAATAATGATTTTACCGTCGGGCAGCGCTTCCTCGACTTGATCGGCCAGCGCATTCAGCCTGTTATTCGGCCCTGGAATCGGTACCGCCGGCGCGTATTGCTCGTACGGAATGAACCCGCCCAGTACTTGCTGCAACCGCAGCATTTTCGTTAATACGTTCGCGACCGCCACTTCCTCGCCGTGCTCCAGCTCGTACATTGATTTCTGTTTGATGTCGTTGTACAGCTTCTTCTGCTCCGGCGACATCGTTACCAGACGACGCTCGAACACCTTTGCGGGCAAGTCCAGACATTCTTCCTTTGTTACCCGGTACGAAACCGCCTTGATTTTTTCCGTCAGTTCGTCCATGTTCTTGTAGCAGATCAGGGTTTCGTAGCGCTGGTTTGTCTTCCTGTTAAGCTCCCGCTTCCATTCCGCGAAGTGATGCTTGAATGAATAGAAATTATCGTATCCCAGATACTTCGGCGAAAGGAAACCCATCTGCGCGAACGCGTCCAGCGGCCCGTTTGTGATCAGGGTCCCGGTCATGATGCGGCGATAGTCCGCCCGCTTGCCCAGTGTCGTCAGGGTTTTTGTGCGCTTCGCGCCGGGTGTCTTGATTTTGCTCGATTCGTCGACGCAGATCATTGCAGGGAACGAATTCAGCAGCTTCGCAAGGTACTTGCCGGCCTTGCCGGCCATACCAGAACCGAATGCCTCGATATTCATCGCCACGACGCGCAGCCCGGGCTTGTCGTCCCAAAGCTTCGCCTCGATTTTCTTCTCTGCTGCCGTCATTGTCGACGCCCAGACCGCGGACCGGTAATTCGTCCAGTCAGGCATATGCGCCGGGATTTCTCGAAGAATCCAGTTGCGATGCACGCCATTTGGAGCGATAACCACCAGTAGCTTGATTTTACCCTTCGCATACAGCCACGCAGCGTTATCTGTGCCGACTTTTGATTTCCCGGTCCCCATTCCCATCAAATACGCGAAGTCCTGTTCGTCGCGGGAAATACGAAAAACTTTGTCTTGATGCGCGAACGGCTTCGTTTTGTAATCATAATCAAGCATTTAAGCAATTCCTTTCTAAGATATGCTGTACAGTATACCCGCTTCCGCTTGACTGTCAACGAGTTAGCAGGAAGTGCGGCGAAAAGTTGTCGAAAAATTTAACTCGCGTTTTCCAGCAGTTTTCGCAGCTCGGTTTTGAAAAACGGGCAAGTTGGGAAATGATCGCCTGAAAAGCCGTCGAAAATATAACCCCGCAGTTTCGGGCAAGGAAACTCCCCTATATAGAAAATTCCAAATATACTAGGGCATTTCCATTTATCGAGAATCGTTCGCATTTGGGTGTCAAACAGCCGATTTTTGTATACCAGTATACTAGGGGGTAGTATATGGTTGGAATACGACTTAGCTTTGATTCATAACGATAAACAGGTGAATATACTATATACTACCCAAAATAAATAAAAATCGACAAAAAAGACGACTCTTGTTTTTTGGGTAGTATAGTATTTCTTATATAGGGAAGTTTGTTAAAAAGCAGCGGCCGGCCAGTTGGAAGCGTACTGATACGCCGACCGCTGAATCACTCGGTGCCAATCCATTCTCTTAAAGCTTCATGCTTGCGCCGACAGTCCTTGTACGCCGCTATGTCGTCCAGATGTGCCGACAGGATGAGCGTAACAGCCTCTGACACGTTTAAATCGGGAAGATTATCTGGCAGACGCGACAGTTCCCCGCAGTCCACCAGCGCTTCTATGGGCTTCTGCCGCTGTAGTTCTTCAGTCGGTCGAAGTGGCGTCGTTCCACAGCCGGCTAAAATCATCGCCGAAAGGGTTACCGCTGCCGTCACCATTGCATATTTCATCGCTAGACTTCACCACGGCCGCGTCACGCAGCCGGTTTTGTAGGGCCCGGCGCTGATTGCGCAAGGTCTGAAGGTCGTCTGACAGGCGCTGTACGGCAGCCTGATCAGTCGTCTGTTGTTCCCGGTACTCTTGCAAATAGCGGTCGCGCTGCTTCGAATACGCTTCGATCAGGTCCGCTTCGCTCGCCGCTATCCTCGCCTGATACCGCCAGCCGTTCGTCGTCCAGCCCGCGCCGAACGTCGCCAGAACGATTGCCAGTATCAGCGCCCTTTTTGGCGTGATTACTCTTTTTAATACCGCCAAATATATCAAGTATCACTACCTTAGTCATGGTATTGAGCCAGAACGCTTTGCGCTTTTGCCCGTAGATCGTCTATTGTACCATTATTTTCGACGACAAAACGGCCATAGTGCGGCGAAATGCCGCCTTCGGAAGAGTGCCCGGCGTTGTCCGGTGCCAGTGCGTTGTTGTCCCGCAGAACTTCCAGCAGCAGCCCACCACGACGGAGAATCATACTCGCTTCGTTGTCGAATCGGACGTCTGTTATCACGGTGTCAGGGTTGTTGTCGATAAACTGCCCGGCAAGTAACAGCCAGATGTCAGGGTGTACCAGTTCCCGCCCCCACTCGGTTCCAATCGTCTGCGCAAGGTACCGCGGGCTTTGGTTGATTCCATGGATTGGGCTTTCCTTCGCTCCCCGGTCGTCCCAGATGTCAGGGTGAAGCCCGAAACCGGCTTCTATCATTCGTTTGATCGGTCCCGCGAACGCGTACCGTTTATAGCTGCTTACTTCTTCCAGAATCAAGTCTGCAAGTGTGTCTTTACCGCTCCCGGCGCTCCCAAGTATCCCAATTAGCATAATTCCGTACCTTTTTGATTTCGTTTATGTTCAGCACGGAAATTCCTATTCCGGAATAGACGTCGTAGCGCATGCCGATGTCGACGGCCTTAACAGCGTCCGACCCCGCGGCCATTGCGCCCATAGCGAAGTCGCAGCCGGTTCCCCATGCCTCGAATTCCCCGATGATAGGCATCGCCACCATATTAGAATCGTACTCGGTGACTTGCGCAGTCTTCAGGTCGACGACTATTATACTTGAATGGTCGCTAATTGCGAAGTATTGATCGGCTTTACCCGACAGCCACCAGTCTTTAAACCGCAAACCGTCGGACAGAACCCCGGCGACGGCGATAACTGCGCCTTTTACGGCCCACATTTTAGCGCATTCCTTGCGCGAGTTAGCTACGGTTACCTGCCGATCGGTCGCCAGAATCCCGTTACGGTACGCTATGGTCGTCATAGTGCCCACTTACCGTCGATTATGTGCAGCAGGGAACGCTTACCGTTCGCGTATATCACGCAGTTTGTATGCATCCAGCTCGACGGGCCCCTGTTATATTGCAGGCGCAGCTTACTGTTTGTTCCGGTCTGGAAGCAACCATCCTCGATTCCCGGCGAATGGCTGTGCCCTATAACCGACTTGACGCCGATCCGCTTAAGGCTCGCAATGCTTCCGCGTGCCCCGTTCGGTCCGATGTCGCCGTGCATGCCCAGTTCGATGTCGTGAACCGAAAATGATTCGTCCCGGTCCAGCAAAATGTGTGGCGCTGTCAACATTTGGCGCGCCCAGTAGGCGAACGGGTCCGGAGTCTTCGCGCCGAATTCCGTCATTTCCGTACGACGAACCATTTCCAGCGCCGTTTCCAGATAGAATTCCATGTGTGACGGGTCCTTTTGCCAGTCGGTTTCCCGTATCCAGCGTTCAAGCCCTTCGTTGTGGTTGCTCGGAATAATGACGTTCTCGCGCCCTGCGCCGTACTTGTTGATGTGCGCACACGTCAATTCTAGTTCCGCCGGAGTGCTCGACATTTTCGCTCGGTGCTTCGCCAGCTTGATAAATGGGTTTTTGCTGTCGTGGTGGTTCTGTGCGAAGTTGTCAAACACGTCGTGCCAGACCAGCCGGCGCGGGTTAAGTACGCCGACCATCGATTCCGGACCTTCGAAATTTGCCTGTGTAACCATTTCGTCAGCGAATGCAATGTGCGAATCCCCGAATATCAGTGCGGCAGCCGGCGGCGCTTTGCTTACGCCTGTCGTAGTGTACCGCTTGTCTTTGTCAATGAAGGAACCGTTCTTGCTCGCGCTCAACTGCCGCATGTAGAACTTGTGCCCGACGATTTCGACGACTACTGCGCCGAATGAATGATGAAACTCGCCTTTCTTGCCCGCCGTCGAATCGGTGTAGTTCTCGACGGTACACGCGCCGGTCGTCGCCATGAGTTTGGGCAGCCGGTTCGTCGGTGTCGGTATCGATTTTAGCTGTATCTTCGGGTGCGCAAGGATACCGGAACGTTCCCCGGTGATCGACTCGAAGCCGGTCAGTGGCATAACTGCCGTCGGCTGCGTGCGTATGTCGCCCAAAACCACAAGGTTGTCGTTCAGATCGTTACGGGTTGCGTATAGGAACGGCTCGACTTCGGGTGCCCACCAGTCGTCGCTTTCCTGCTTGTCGGTCCAGACGCTTGTCGAATTCTTGTACCGTATCGGAATCACTGCCAGCGTTGCCCCACGGTCCGGGCAGTAAACGTCGCGCAGTGTCTTGAATATCGGTGCCGTCGGCGTCGCGTTCTGCGCTGCTGTGAATACGAATATTTTCGATTCCGGCAGTGGCCGCTCGAACTTCTTTACGGCCGGCTCGGCGACCGGTGGTTTTTTCAGTGGTGTGGTGGTGGTTCGTGCGCATCCTTTGCACTTGAAGAACGGCTGCTTTCCGTTTTTACGCTCGCGTGAACCGTTCTTGATTAGCGAATCTTTTTCGCCACAATGCGGACAGTACATACAGGAACCCCTTAATTTGAATTAATTCTGTGCCTTATTATTAAACCTTTCCTGTAGACTTTCAACCTGCAACTGCAAAAACAGCTTTTCGGTCTCGGACTTGTTCTTTTCAGTCTCGGCCTTTATAGTGTCGACGATGCGGTCCAGATGCTCTTGCAGCTCTTCGCGCGTTACCGCCTGATTCAGTCTTTTTGATACCCAATTCACCCACTTAACCCCGAAGAATGCGGCAATACTAGCCGCGCCACTCGCTGCATATTTCCAGAATGCGAGGCCACTAATCATTTCCGCCGACATTTGAAGAACCACCCCTTCGCCATTTAAACAACCCAATCGCGACGGCCGGAATCCCTACAACGACGGTCAGCGCACCATTGACAGCGCCGTTTATCAGGGTTACATCATCGAAAACCCGGTAAACCACCCACGTCATAAGTCCATAGGTCCATAATACCAGAATTGACGATAAAATTTTGTGTTTTTCCACGTATGCAAAGATGTTCAAAACGCTGCCCTCCGGTACCATCCCAGCGCAAACGACTGAAGTTTCGGCTTTTTCTTCATAATACGGGTGTAAAAAGAAGCTTGCTGCTGGCGAATTTTTATTACTAAATCGTAGTCGAAATTCGTCAGACGGTTGACTGCCGCAAGCGTGTTCGCGCCCACGATGCCGTCGTCCCGTAATGGCTCGCCAAGCGCACCACAAGCCCGCTGTACGATCTTCCACGCCTGCCTGGAACCCATGTTCACGCACATGTCGAACGCCTTAGTGGCTACCATCTGACTG
>Ga0316190_10000879_pt1 | contig 21355 bp, 19 predicted proteins | sample Eddworburrow2_MG_FD_204929 | JGI IMG/M metagenome (GOLD analysis project Ga0316190, IMG submission 204929) | Coastal sediment microbial communities from Maine, United States - Eddy worm burrow 2 | ecosystem: Environmental > Aquatic > Marine > Coastal > Sediment | place: USA: Maine | collected... | reverse complement strand
CCAGTGCTGCCATCGCCCTGGCCGACCACCACGACCGCGACCTGCCCTATGCCTTTAACCGCAAAGAGGCCAAGGATCACGGCGAAGGCGGCACTATCGTCGGCTCTGCACTAGGCGGCAAGGTGCTGATCATCGATGATGTAATCTCGGCCGGCACCTCGGTACGTGAGTCTATCGATATGATCAAGGCTGCTGGCGCCGCCACGGCCGGCGTCGTTATTGCCCTGGATCGTCAGGAGAAGGGCCAGGACGAACGTTCAGCCATCCAGGAAGTGGAACAGCAGTACGGCTTCCCGGTCGCCAGCATCGTCAAGCTGGATGATCTAATCAGCTATCTGACTGAAAAACCTGAGATGGCCGCGGCCCTCAACAACGTCAGCGCCTATCGTGAAAAATACGGCGTCAGCGACTAGCCCCAGATCAGACTTATCCCCATCAACAGGGTAACCACCTCAAAGACACGTTTAATGAGGCGGTTGCCCTTCACAATGGCGTAATGCGCGCCAAGATAACCGCCCAGCAGGGAACCCAGCAACAGGGCCGGCAGCCAGTCCCACTGTATCTCACCCAGCATACCCAACGTCAGGGCACCCGCGCCATTCCAGAACAGGCCAACCAGGATCAGTGTATAGGCCACCGCTCGTTTGTAATCCAGGCCAAACCAGTACACCAGCCACAGGGTGACAAACAAGCCGGTACCCGAGGTCAGCGAACCGTTCAACACACCAATCAGTAACAACACCGCACCACCAACCAGATATCCCGAGACATTGCGATGCCGCGACAGCTGTTCGGAACCCAGCTCAGGTTTGAGAAATGAATATACCCCCAGTGCAATAGTCAGAATCCCCAGGGCCACTTCGGCGATGCGGTCAGGCACAGACAAAATAATACTGGCGCCCAGCACCACCCCGGGCAGCCCCGTCGCCAGGATAAACAGCGCAAAACGGTAATCGATATTCCGCTCACGCCAATGCCGTGTGGTGGCACCAACTCCGAGGGCGACACTGGCGACCTTGTGGGTAGCCAAGGCAACAGAAAATGGCAGACCAAGAAAGATCAAGGCCGGCAGCTGAAGCAAACCAGCACCACCACCAGCCAGGGCAGAAAAGGCATTGGCCACCAGCGAGACAAAAAACAACAACAGATGCTGCTCCCAATTCAAACCTGTTCCTTTCCGAGCTACAATGATTAGTATCAAATCATATTAATGAATGTTATTTACAACTTGCCGATATGGGTAATAAGAAATCACATTAATGGATGTTATTTATGTCTTACCGCTATCGAAAATCAATTCTTTCAAATTCACTGGCATATGTTTTGGCCGCACTGGCAACAACTTCATCAGCCTATGCCGCCGATCTGTTTCGCTGGCAGGATGAACAAGGCAAGACCCATTACACTGATCAGGTGCCACCCGAATATATCAAAGAAGGCTATCGCGTTATCAGTGAACAAGGACTAACCATCCGCACCATAAGGTCAACCAGTGATATAGAAAGCAGCCGTGCACCAAGCACACCAGAGATTCCCAAGCAGCAGGCCCTTGAAGATCAACGTTTATTGATGACCTATAGCAACGCAGACGAAATTATCGCTACCCGCGATAGAAAACTCGCCGATACTCAGGCAATGCTGGATTTAACCCAGGAGACAATTTCCCTGCTTGAAACACAATTTCGTCAACTGGCAAAAGAGGCTAGCGATTTTGAAAAACGGGCCAAACCAATCCCTGAGTCATTGTTGAGCCAGATTTCCCATACCAGAAGAAAAATGGAAAAACATCAAACCAAGCTCGGGCAAGGGGCAGACGACATATCGAATATCAAACAGGCGTTTGACGAAACGCTGCAGCGTTATCGTCAACTCAAAAGTGCTATGGATAAGGTCGAATAAAACGCCTAAGCCCGAATCAGCGTACCTATGCCCTGATCGGTAAACAGCTCCAGCAATACGGAATGTTTTATCCGACCATCGATGATATGAACCGCACGTACCCCACCTTGGGCCGCATCCATGGCGCACTGAATCTTGGGCAACATGCCACCATAAATGGTGCCATCAGCAATCAAGGCATCGACCTGCTCAGCTCCCAAACCAGTCAGCACATTATCCTCTTTATCGAGAATACCGCCGGTATTGGTCAGCAAGATCAGCTTCTCAGCCTGTAAAACTTCGGCCAGTTTGCCGGCCACAAGATCCGCATTAATATTATAGGACTGGCCATTTTCGCCGACACCAATCGGGGCGATGACAGGAATGAAGTCACTATTCACCAGCATATCAAGCACACCACTATCGATAGAGGCCACCTCACCGACATGACCAATATCAATAATCTCAGGAGCATTCATTTCCGGGGCATTCTGTTCAAACTTGAGTTTGCGTGCGCGAATCAAATCACCATCTTTACCCGTTAAACCGACCGCCCGACCACCATGTTGATTGATGAGATTCACAATCTCTTTATTAACCAAACCACCGAGCACCATTTCAACCACATCCATAGTCTCACTGTCGGTCACACGCATGCCCTGAAAAAACTTGCTCTCCTTGCCTATCCGTTCCAGCAACTTGCCAATCTGTGGGCCGCCACCATGGACAATAACCGGGTTAATCCCCACCAACTTCATCAACACCACATCACGGGCAAAGCTGTTTTTCAATTCGTCATCAACCATGGCATTGCCGCCATACTTAATCACCAGAGTCTTGCCGGCAAAACGTTGTATGTACGGCAGGGCCTCGGTCAATACCTGAGCAACATTCATTGCTGCATCTTTATTTAATGTCATTACTGTTTCCATCTAAAAATTCTTTGGGAGCTTCTGATTAATTCATGGGCTCCTTAACTAAAAGGGCAATTCTAATTCAGGCGCCAGCTTTCGCAACTGCAATCTAAAAAGCATCTTGATGTGTTCCAATTCCTGTTCACCGTCGGCCTCAAACCTGAACATCAAACACGGCGTTGTATTTGAAGCCCTAACCAGCCCCCAGCCGTGTTTAAATTCCGCCCGTATGCCATCAATGCTGATCAACTGTGCATCTGGCAATTCAAGCTCTTGTTGCAGACGCTGCATCAACTTAAAGTGTTCACCTTCTGCCAAAGGCAACATTAGCTCCGGGGTGCTAAATGCATCGGGCAGTTCAGCAAACACCTCGGCACTGGTGCGTTTATCTTTTGATAAAATCTCCATCAGTCGTAACGCCGTATACAGGCCATCATCAAAGCCATACCAACGATCATTAAAAAACACATGGCCACTCATCTCACCCGCCAGTGCCGCACCAGTCTCTTTCAGCTTGGCCTTCATCAGCGAATGCCCCGCCTTGCCCATCAGAGCCTGACCACCAGCCTGCTCAATCACCCGATGCAGGTGACGACTACATTTAACATCATAAATAATCTTTGCCCCGGGTTGATGTTTCAACACATCCAGGGCATACAACATCAACTGCCGATCCGGCCAGATAATATTCCCCTGGGAATCAATCACACCAAGACGATCGCCATCACCATCAAAGGCCAGACCAATGTCAGCACCATTCTTTTTCACTGTCGCAATCAGGGCCTGTAGATTAACCGGCTGACTAGGATCAGGATGATGATATGGAAAACTGCCATCCACATCACAATAAAGCTCAGTCACATCGCAGCCGATGCTACGCAACAGAGTGGGTACTACTGTGCCGGCAACGCCATTACCACAATCAACCACCACCTTAAACTTACGCTCAATCTTGACATCGGCTTGAAGCCGGGCAGAATAATCAGCAAGCAACTTCTGCTCTGTATAACTACCTTCACCGACAGAAAAATCTTCCGACAAAATGCGTTGATAGATTTTCTGAATCCCTTCCTCAGTAAGCGAATCACCCTGCAACACTATTTTGAACCCGTTATAGTCGGGTGGATTGTGACTGCCGGTGACCATCACTGCCGAACGGGCATTAAGATAGTGAGTGGCAAAATAAACTACTGGCGTCGGCACCATCCCCAGATCGATGACATCACGACCGCTTTCACACAAACCCTTGATCAGGGCATCGGCCATTTCCTGACTGGAAAGCCTGCCATCACGGCCAACAACAATCGCCTGCTCACCCCGCTGCCAGGCCTCAGTACCAAAGGCACGACCTATCTGGCGAACAATCGTTGGGGTCAAGGTCTTGCCAACGACTCCGCGAATATCATAGGCACGAAAAATAGATGCCGACACAACACCGGCTTCATCTGCAACTGGTTCTGAAACTGTGACGACCTTGTTATCGACTTGTTCTACAGCTGGAGTTTCCTCTTCTTCTATCTCGATAACTGGCTCATTCTGATAGAGAATATTCACATATGAATTTTCAAATTCCTTGCGTCCCGCCTCCGATTCCTCTGCCGCACTGCGTTTTACAGCTGTTTCAGCTGTCGCAGTCTGTGGCAACAGCGACGACCAGTTCAATGTTTGCAGGTTATTTAAAGTCGGCTGCAACTCAACCAAACCAGCATTGTAATCCTTACCCATCCATTGACCGGCCAGTCGATCACGAACATAGCCATACAAAACATTGGCACTGGCAACCACGCTCTTATCCATCAGCCGACAAAAACCCAACATCATCAACGCCAGAATAATCGCCACAAGCACATAACCAAGCCAGAAAAGCACACGCCAATCCAGGCCCATAATCTGCCAGATTTTTGCTGTCTCCCAGTAGGACAGGCGCCATTGTGCATCTGCAAAATCACTATTAAATTCCTGAGCCCCCGCCTTGATGGCCTCATCACCTCGGCCAATAAACTGCTCTACCGAACCGTTACTCAGCACCTGGCCCAACTCAAGCCTGGCATCATTAATCATAAGTTGCTTAATCGCCGCATCCAGAATCGCCGAATCAAACCGCACCAGCACATAACCAATAAGGTTTTGCCCCTGTTTAAACGGACGAACAATATCGATATGACGACTGCCATCCGGCAACTTGTGATATTCAAGCCGGGCCTGAAGCCCCTTATCTGCCTCATAAATCAGATCCAGTTCAGAGAAGCTCAGCAGTGGATACTCGCCAGCAAGCTGCTTTTCTTCGCCCTTGGCAAGCATCATCACCTGACTGGCATCAATCATCGCCGCCAAATCGACCTCGCGCACCTTGCGGCTATCCGGGTAACTAAGCAGTTCAAACAAATTTGGATCTGCCGCCAGCAAATTAACTCGCTCAACATAACGTTTAAGCAGGGCATCAACCTCAAGATTAAGTCTGTTTTTTTCAACTTCGGCATGCTGAGCAATCTTTTCCTGTTGCAGTGACGCCAGCAAAAAATACACCACTAGCGCCAACACAAATAACCCTGCCACACCGGCAAAAACAGCCTTGCTAGCGATGGACGGTAATGATGTTTGCTGCTGCCGCATGCCCTGCCCAACCTCTGTCTGTTTGTTATTAAACATACTGATTCCCAGCCACTATCACTGCCTGCATCACTCGAACCTATTGACGGCCAGTATGGCCAAAACCACCTTCACCACGATGGCTCTCTTCAAATTCATCAACCACTTCAAAGCTAGCCTGCACCACGGGCACAAACACCAACTGGGCAATGCGCTCACCGATATTCACCTCAAACGGTTCACTGCCACGATTCCAACAAGAGACAAACAACTGGCCCTGGTAATCAGAATCAATCAAACCTACTAAATTACCCAAGACAATGCCGTGTTTATGGCCCAGCCCTGAACGCGGCAAAATCACCGCAGCCAGACCAGGATCTCCCAGGTGAATCGCAATCCCCGTAGGTATCAGCTGAGTCTCACCCGGCTGCAAAATAATAGACTCGTCCAGACAGGCACGCAGATCCATACCCGCCGCGCCACCGGTGGCATAGTTCGGCAACGGAAACTCATTGCCAATGCGTTTATCCATGACCTTAACTTGTACTTTGTGCATTATATCTCTCTGCAATTAACGTGATTAATTCCCGCGCCACGATGGCTTTATCGGCACGTGTTATTTCTTGTTTTCCGCCTTGCCACAACACCGTCAAGGCATTGTCATCGGCATTAAAACCCAGACCATCGCCGACCAGATTGGCGGCAATCATATCCAACCCCTTGCGTTGCATTTTATCCTGAGCATATTTTTCCAGGTCGTTTGTTTCAGCGGCAAAACCAACACAAAAAGGCTTGTTCGGCATAGCGGCCACCTGGGCCAGAATATCTTCGGTACGTTCCAACGGCAGCGATAATTCAGCGGCATCCTTTTTCATCTTTTTGGCCTGCACTGCGGCCGGCCGATAATCAGCCACCGCCGCCGCTGCGATAAAGATCTGGCTCAGGCCTACATGGGCCTTGACCGCAACACTCATCTCAGCGGCAGTTTCCACCGACACTCGCTCGACACCATTGGGGCAGGCAAGCGCCGTCGGGCCGCTCACCAACACCACCTCGGCACCAGCGGCAGAAGCCGCCTGGGCCAGGGCATAACCCATTTTACCTGAGCTGTGATTACTGATGTAGCGTACCGGATCAACAGCCTCACGGGTCGGACCCGCCGTCAACAAGACTCGCAAACCAGCCAATGGCCCTTGTTGCCAATGCCCGCTCAATGCATTCATTAATTGCTCAGCTTCAAGCATGCGGCCGGCACCGCTCTCGCCACAGGCCTGCTCGCCCTCTGCAGGCCCCAGCAGGGTAACGCCGCGTTGCTGCAAGACCTGGCAGTTGGCCTGAGTAGCAGGATGTGCCCACATCACCCGGTTCATGGCCGGGGCGACAAACACCAACGCTTCGGTGGCGAGACAGAGGGTAGTAAGCAGATCATCAGCCAGACCATGACTCATCCGCGCAAGAAAGTTGGCACTGGCCGGAGCCACCAGCACCGCATCGGCCCAGCGCGCCAGTTCGATATGGCCCATCGCAGCTTCAGCCGAGCTATCCAATAAAGAGGTATGAACAGGATTGCCTGACAGGGCCTGCATGGTTAAAGGCGTAATAAATTCGCAGGCAGATGCGGTCATCACCACCCGCACCTCAGCACCCTGCTTACGCAGGCAGCGAACCAGCTCAGCGCTTTTATAGGCGGCAATACCCCCCGTCACACCGATGACGATCCGACGACCTCTCACTCCTGCAGCTGCTGCCACAAACTCTCCCGTGGATTTATAAATAATAAGAGGGGTAACATACCATTCTTGGGGGCATAAATCGAAACACGGATGTGTAAATCGACAAGGAGTAGGCATGGCAATTACCGACTGGCCGGCGGACGAACGGCCGCGCGAAAAACTTCTGCAACGCGGCCCAGCCGCGCTTTCTGACGCCGAACTGCTGGCGATCTTTCTGCGCACCGGCATCGTCGGCAAGACCGCCGTCGACCTGGCCCGTGAGCTGCTGGACGAACACGGCAGCCTGCGCGCCCTGCTCGATGCCGATCAAAAGCAGTTCTGCCTGAGTAAAGGTCTGGGACCCGCTAAATACGTACAACTGCAGGCAACGCTGGAGATGGGCCGCCGCCATCTCGACGAACGCATGCGCCGCGGCGATGCCCTGGCCAATCCGCACGACACCCGCCGCTTTATCAGTGCCCGCCTACGCGACTACCAGCACGAGGTGTTTGCCTGCCTGTTTCTCGACAACCGCCATCGTGTCATCCAATTTGAGGAACTGTTCACTGGCACCATCGATGGCGCCTCGGTTCATCCTCGCGAGGTAGTCAAACGCGCCCTGTTTCACAATGCTGCGGCGGTAATTCTGGCCCACAACCATCCCTCCGGCATTGCCGAACCCAGTCAGGCCGATCACCACATCACCCAGCGGCTGCGCGATGCCCTGGGTCTGGTTGATATTCGCATGCTGGATCATTTTGTGGTCGGTGATGGCGAACTGACCTCATTTGCAGAACGCGGGCTATTATAAGCTAAGCTATTGTTTTACAATACGCATCGCTCTAACAAGGCTGGCCCACTTCCATATTATTATGCGAACAGGGTGGTTTTTACTTGAGCCCGGCCCCCGAATCTGGTATAAATTCGCCCTTCCTGCGCTGGGGCGCGGATAAAGAATTGATTTTTGGAGAAAGACTCATGTCTAGAGTATGTCAGGTAACGGGCAAAGGCCCGATGGTAGGAAACAATGTTTCCCACGCCAACAATAGAACTAGGCGCCGTTTTCTGCCTAACCTTCACAGCCATCGTTTTTGGGTTGAAGGCGAAAATCGCTGGGTAAAATTACGCGTCTCTACACACGGAATGCGCATCATCGACAAGTGTGGCATCAGCAATGTTCTTGCTGACATCCGCGCTCGTGGCGAAAAGGTTTAAGGAGACTGAATCATGGCTAAAAGTGCACGCGAAAAAATCAGATTAGTCTCAAGTGCCGGCACCGGTCACTTCTACACTACTGACAAAAACAAACGTAACATGCCTGAAAAGATGGAGATCAAAAAATTTGATCCTGTTGTTCGTCAGCATGTGATGTATAAGGAAGGCAAGATCAAGTAATTACTGATCTCGCTTGCCTCAATAAAAAAACCCGCCAAGGCGGGTTTTTTTATACCCGATATAAATTCATTAAAGCTGGATCAGCTTCTATATTCAGCGTTTATTTTGACGTAATCATAGGAAAGGTCCGTCGTCCAGATTTGCGCCTGCGCTGGGCCACGGCCAAGATCTATTCTGATGGTTATTTCTTCTTCATCCATCACCGCCTGACCGGCTGCTTCTGTATATGCGACATCACGTTCACCATCACAGACGATGCGGACATCACCCAGATGGATTGTGATCCTGGCGACATCAATATTCTCAACACCAGCTCGCCCTACAGCAGCAAGAATGCGGCCCCAGTTTGGGTCTGACGCAAACAATGCAGTCTTCACCAACGGTGAATGGGCGACAGTATAGGCAACCTGACGACACTCGGCTTTATTAGCACCACCGCTTACATCAATGGTAATAAACTTGGTTGCACCCTCACCATCACGAATGATGGCCTGAGCCAGAAACTGAAGCACATCAATTACGGCAGCGGCAAATTCGACGTAACCGGCATCTGACTCGGAAACAAACGCAACACCGGACTGGCGACTAGCCACTAAAACACAGGCATCATTGGTCGAGGTATCGCCATCAACAGTAATGCTATTAAACGAACTATCAACAGCTTGCTGCAACAACTGTTGCAACAAAGCGGGAGCAACTTTCGCATCTGTCGCCACATAAGCCAGCATGGTCGCCATATCAGGACGAATCATGCCTGAGCCTTTGGTAATGCCTGTAATGGTGACAGTCTTGCCGTTTATTTCAATCTGGCGCGAAATACCCTTGGCCAGAATATCGGTCGTCATAATTGCCCGAGCGGCCTTCAGCCAGTTGTCAGCCGACAGATCGGCATAGGCTTGAGGCAAGGCATTGCGGATTTTTTCAACTGGCAGCAACTCACCGATTACACCGGTTGAAAACGGCAGAACCTCATCTATCTTGCAGGTAGCCATTTCAGCCACAGCAGCACATGAATCAAGCGCCGCCTTCATACCTGGCTCACCGGTGCCGGCATTGGCGTTGCCACTGTTGATCAGCAAATAACGTGTTGCAGCCGCCGCACCGTGCTGGCGAGCCAGTATCACTGGCGCAGCACAAAAGGCGTTGCGGGTATAGACAGCGGCAGTTGCAGCGCCTGAGTTGATTTCCATCAATGCCAGATCATTGCGATTGGCATACTTAATCCCTGCTGCGGCTATCCCCCAGCGCACACCAGCTATCGGCAATAAAACCTCTGGCTCAGACAAACCTACCGGCATGGCTAGCCCAGTTTACCGTGACACTGTTTGAACTTTTTACCTGAACCACAAGGACATGGCTCGTTACGACCGACCTTGCGGCCGTCACGCACAAATGGCTCAACCTGCTCGGCATCGGCATCGGAATCAGCCTCTGACATGGCAGAGACATCGTCATGCTGAAATTCCATACTACCTTGACTGCGACGCTGTTCATCCACCGCATCAACATCAGTTTGATCCTGTACCTGCACCTTGGAAATAATAGAGATTACTTCGTGTTTGATGCGATCCAGCATCTCAGTAAACATTTCAAAGGCTTCACGTTTGTATTCCTGCTTGGGGTTCTTTTGTGCATAACCGCGCAGATGAATTCCCTGACGCAAATAATCCATCGCCGCCAGGTGTTCCTTCCACTGGGTATCAAGCACCTGCAGCATCACCGCCTTTTCAAAGTGACGTAGCACTTCACTACCCGCCAGTCCTTCCTTGGTTTGGTAGCCTGCCTCCAGTTCTTCCAGAATGCGCGTACGTAGGTTTTCTTCGTGTAGCGCATCATCGGCATCAAGCCACTGCTGCACCGGCATGACCTGAGCAAACTCATGTTCCAGCCCGGCCTCCAGACCTGATACGTCCCACTGTTCTTCCAAACTCTGAGGTGGAATAAATTCGTTGATAACATTATTAACCACATCAGCACGAATACCCTTGATGGCTCCAGAGATATCATCCATGCTCATCAGTTCGTTACGCTGCTCGTAGATTACTTTACGCTGGTCGTTAGCAACGTCATCAAATTCAAGCAGCTGCTTACGCACATCAAAGTTATGACCTTCTACCTTGCGCTGAGCGTTTTCGATGGCCTTGCTAACCCAGGGATGCTCAATCGCCTCACCCTCTTCCATACCTAATTTTTGCATGATTGCGGCGACACGATCCGAGGCAAAAATACGCATCAGACTATCTTCCAGCGACAGGTAAAAGCGTGACGAACCCGCATCACCCTGACGACCGGCACGGCCACGCAGCTGGTTATCAACACGACGGGATTCATGCCGCTCGGTACCAATTATGTGCAAACCACCTGCAGCCAAAACCTGCTCATGACGCTCCTGCCATTCAGAACGAATCCGCTGAACAGCGACCTCATCATTTGCATCGACTCCGTCAAGGTCTGCGTCAAGACTTCCACCCAGTACGATATCAGTACCACGACCGGCCATATTGGTGGCAATAGTCACCGCACCAGCACGGCCTGCCTGGGCGATAATTTCCGCCTCGCGGGCATGCTGCTTAGCATTCAGGACTTCATGTTTGATGCCGCCCTTTTTCAGAAAATCCGACAACAACTCAGACACTTCGATTGAAGTTGTTCCAACCAGAACCGGCTGACCACGACCATTACAATCCTTGATATCTTCGAGTACGGCTTTAAATTTATCTTGCTGATTCAGGTAAACCAGATCACCCTTATCTTTGCGGGTCGTTGGTTTGTTGGGCGGAATCACTAGTACTTCAAGACTATAGATTTCCTGAAACTCATAAGCCTCAGTGTCCGCAGTACCGGTCATCCCGGACAACTTATTGTAAAGACGAAAGTAATTCTGAAATGTAATGGAGGCCAAGGTCTGGCTCTCGCTCTGAACCTTCACCCCTTCCTTGGCCTCAACGGCTTGATGCAAGCCCTCAGACCAACGTCGACCAGGCATGGTGCGACCGGTAAACTCATCAACAATAACAATTTCGTTATTCTGGACAATGTAGTCCACGTCACTTTGGTACAAGGCATGGGCTCGCAAAGCGGCATTCATATGATGCATTAATGCAATGTTGGCGGCGTCATAAAGGCTCTCGCCCTCTTGCAACAGACCATTTTCTACCAGCATCTCTTCAAGTTTTTGATGCCCGGCCTCTGTCAAAAAGACTTGTTTGGCCTTTTCATCAACCGAATAATCGCCATCGCCCTCAGCACCATCCTCACCCTCTACCTGCTGCCTTTCAAGCCTGGGAATCAGCTTATTCATTTTGCCATAAAGTTCTGAATTATCATCGGTCGGACCAGAGATAATCAGCGGAGTACGGGCCTCATCGATGAGGATCGAATCAACCTCATCAACCACAGCGAAGTTTAGCTGTCGCTGCATTTTGTCATCGGCGCGGAAGGCCATATTGTCCCGCAGGTAGTCAAAACCGAATTCGTTATTGGTACCGTAGGTAATATCAGCAGCGTAGGCGGCACGTTTTTCTTCTGGATCCTGGCCGGATAGAATCACACCAACGCTTAACCCCAAAAATTCATACAATTGCCCCATCCACTTGGCGTCGCGCTGAGCCAGGTAGTCATTCACTGTGATCACATGCACGCCCCTGCCTTCCAGGGCATTCAGATAGACAGCCAGCGTTGCCACCAGGGTCTTGCCTTCACCGGTGCGCATTTCGGCAATCTTGCCATCATTTAACACCATGGCACCAACCATCTGCACATCATAGTGGCGCATATTCAGCGCACGCTTGCCGCCTTCACGTACCACGACAAAGGCCTCGGGAAGAATTGATTCAAGTGTTGTCCCATCTGCCAGGCGCTGGCGAAACTCAAAGGTTTTTGCCCTGAGCTCATCATCTGAAAGCGCAGCAAAGGCCTCTTCTTGAGAAGTGATCTGAGCAACAACCTTATGCATCTTCTTCAACATCCGCTCATTACGGCTGCCAAAGACTTTTTTCAATAACTTAGTAACCATTGGTCTTTAGAATTCTTCGCTAGAAAACACATTCACGCTGGCTTGCGCATAGATGGACGATAATAAAGCAAATCATCCCATTTAGAAAACAAATAGGGCTATATCAGGCAGGAAAAACGATTCTAGCTGCGGGCAGTACGGACATATTTGACTGGATTAACCACTCGACCGTGACGCAACACTTCAAAATGCACATGAGGACCGGTTGAGCGGCCACTCGATCCCATCAGACCAAGTGCCTGGCCTTTTTTGACTGTGTCACCCACGGCTACCAGGTTTTCACTATTGTGGGCATAGCGCGTCACATAGCCATTACCATGGTTGATTTCCACCATAGTACCGTAACCATAACGATCACCCGACCAGGTCACAACACCGGCTGCCACAGCCAAAATCTTGGTCCCCAGCTTGCCGGCAATATCAACGCCATTATGCTGGGCTGGACGACCCGTAAATGGGTCTGTTCGCGTACCAAAAAATGAAGACAACCAGCCTTTTTCAGCAGGAAAACCGGCAGGAAAAACCTCATCCTGAAGATTTTTTGACATCAACAGTGACTCTAACACCGCTAGCTGCTGCTCACGGTCATCCAGCTGCGTGCTCAAGCCAGCGAACGAAACCATAAAATCATTTAATTCCGCTTCAGGCAAACCATCAGCCGCAGCGACTGGACCACCCTGAGCAGGGGCGCTATTAAAATCGAACTCACCCTTTTCGAGGTCCGCCATCTCAGTCAAACGCTCGCCGAGGGCGTCCAGACGCACTACACGTGATTGCAATTCAGCCAAACGCAGGGTTAGGGCATTGATGTTTTCTTGTGCCCCCTGCTCAGCATTATTAATATCCTGACGTTGCAGCTCTAGCTCTGCACGCAAACCTGAGGCCAAACGCTCCTTCTGAGCCACGACATCATTAACCCCCATTGAGTAACCTGTAAACACGGCAACAACAGGAACCAACAGCACTATTACTGCTAAACTTGAAAAGACAGCATGACGACTAATACGTCGCGCAACGCCCTTTGAGTTTTTAGGTAATAGTATAATGTCCATACTTTATTTCACCCTTAATAATCAATCCATGAACTACAGTTAGCCGGAAATTAACTTGAAAACACCGACTCCACTAAAAAAAATCCTAAACTCCAAGCCTACTACACAACGCCTAATACAGCAGGCCAATAATTTACAAAGGCTCAATCATCGCCTCGCCGGGCTTTTACCTACCCCTATCGTGCAACATTATAAAATAGCCAACATCGAACAGGGCGCACTCATTATATTGTGCTCTTCATCTGCGTGGGCTACACGCCTGCGATTACACCAAGCCAAAATCATCAAAGGTTTTCAGGATTATCAGGTTCACTCTCTAACCATCCAAATCGCACCAGCTAACACTAATAACGACTCTGAAAAACCCTTAAAACCGGCCACGGCAATGTCACAACAAACATCTAAGCTATTGATTGAATTATCAGAAGTGACAGAAGACCCAAAACTAAAACGGGCGCTTCAACGTCTCTCCCTGCGCTCAAAAAAAACCTCTTAATCTGGCTCGCTTACTATTATTATCGGCCCGGCATGAACTAGCTTGACGCCAAGCTTGGAAGTTTAATTGAAAACTGCGATGGATGTCTAAAATCTAATTGAACTAGGTCGCCAGCAGGGGCTGCATAAAAGAGATAGGTGCTGGCTCACCACCTTCAAACGTAACCAGTTCCCAGGCATCTTCCTGGGCCATCAGCGCGCGGAGCAGCTGGTTATTCAGGGCATGCCCCGATTTATGGCCACTAAATGCACCAATCAGGCTACGACCAAGCAAATACAGGTCACCAATAGCATCGAGAACCTTGTGTTTAACAAACTCATCTTCATAGCGCAGACCGTCATCATTGAGAATACGATAATCATCGACAACCACCGCATTCTCCATACTGCCGCCCAGAGCCAGATTTTTGGCCCGTAGTGCCTCAATATCCCGCATAAAACCAAAGGTACGCGCCCGACTAATCTCTTTTACAAACGATGTTGTCGAGAAGTCTATACAGGCTTCCTTGGATCGACCGTGGAAGGCGGGATGATCAAAATCTATGGCAAAAGAGACTTTAAAACCCTCAAAGGGCTCGAACTTCGCCCATTTATCCCCATCTTCAACCATTATCGGTTGTTTTATGCGAATAAAACGTTTCGGCGCAGCCTGCTCTTCAACCCCAGCAGATTGTAGTAAAAACACAAAAGGTCCCGCACTGCCGTCCATAATAGGCACTTCTGGAGCACTCAGATCAATACAGGCATTATCGATTCCCAAGCCGGCCATAGCCGAAAGCAGGTGTTCAACCGTGGATATACGCACACCATCCTGAATCAAGGTCGTCGATAAACGGGTGTCACCGACATTTTCTGCCCGAGCAGCTATCTCTACCACCGGATCAAGATCGACACGACGAAACACAATCCCTGAATCAACCGGCGCCGGGCGAAGAGTCAGATAGATCTTCTCGCCAGTATGCAAACCGACGCCAGTGGCGCGGATGACGTTTTTCAGGGTACGCTGCCTAATCATTACTGACCATTCACTCCAATATTCTTGCTACAACTACCACCCCCAGACAACGGACTGGCCATAATTGCGGCAAAGAATAGCATAAATACACCCGAACCGCGACGAATCACAAGCCTATTCCTGTGACCCAAGCCTGATTTCTATCAATCCGCCTGACGACGCAGGAAAGCTGGGATATCCAGATAATCCAGGCTTGTGTCTTCTGCTGAGGCCACACCGACTCCTGAAGCAGTCTTTTGGGCACGCATTACAGTTGGGCGTTCCAGATCTTCGTATTTTGTTTCCTTAGCCACCGGCTGCTGGCTGCTTTGCGCGCTCTGATAAACCAGCTTAACTGGCGCATCAGTGACGGCTGCCTGAGCCTGACCCAAACCTGTTGCAACCACAGTTACGCGAAGCTCATCTACCATATCAGGATCAATAACAGTACCAACCACAACCGTTGCATTTTCAGAAGCAAATTCTTTAATGGTATTACCGACCTCCTCAAACTCACCAATCGTCATATCCAGACCAGCGGTAACATTTACCAGAATTCCACGAGCACCAGCCAGATCAATATCTTCCAGCAACGGACTAGCCACAGCTGTCTCAGCTGCTACGCGAGCACGATCTTCACCACTAGCCTTACCAGAACCCATCATTGCCATACCCATTTCAGACATCACAGTTCGGACATCAGCAAAGTCAACATTGATTAGACCAGGACGAGTAATCAACTCGGCAATTCCCTGTACCGCTCCCAACAGAACATCGTTAGCAGAGGCAAAGGCCTGCAACAGGGAAACATTCTTACCCAGCACCTGTAGCAGCTTTTCATTTGGAATAGTAATCAATGAATCAACATGCTCCGCCAGTTCGGCAATCCCGGTAGCAGCAATAGCGTTACGTTTGTTGCCTTCGAAAGAAAATGGACGCGTCACAACTGCAACAGTCAAAATACCCATTTCTTTAGCAATCTGAGCAACCACAGGTGCAGCACCCGTGCCCGTACCACCACCCATGCCTGCAGTGATAAACAACATATCAGCGCCGTCAATCATTTCCATAATGCGTTCACGGTCTTCCAGCGCTGACTTACGACCAATCTCAGGATCAGCACCTGCACCCAAACCTTTGGTGAAACTTGATCCCAGTTGCAACACAGTCTTAGCTGATGATTTTTTCAATGCCTGAGCATCGGTATTTGCAGCAATAAAATCTACACCTTCGATATTACCCGCCACCATATGTTCAACGGCATTACCGCCGCCACCACCTACTCCCAGCACTTTAATAACAGCGTTTTGCGTATAGGTATCCATTAACTCAAACATGTCTAATCTCCTCAATTACCGAAAAATAAATACTTTTTAAAAATTGCCCTTAAACCAGTTCTTCATCCGTTCCCAAACACCCTTTGCACTTCCCCCTGCCGCCGATTCACTACCGCGATCATTCCGATGTTGATTCCCAAACAACAACAGCCCCACGCCTGTGGCATAAATAGGATTTCGCACCACATCCACTAAACCAGTGACATACTGGGGAGAGCCCAACCGCACAGGCATGTGGAATATTTCTTCAGCCAGTTCAATCACACCTTCCATTTTTGAACTACCGCCAGTCATCACAATCCCGGCCGCAATCAAATTTTCAAAGCCACTCCTGCGCAACTCAGCCTGAACCAAGCTCAACAACTCTTCATAACGTGGCTCAACCACTTCAGCCAGCGTCTGGCGCGCCAAACGACGTGGCGGACGATCACCCACACTCGGCACCTCAATGGTTTCTTCCGGACTGGCCAACTGCGTCAGGGCACAGGCGTATTTAATCTTGATCTCTTCAGCGTGTTGCGTCGGTGTACGCAGGGCCACAGCGATGTCATTAGTGACCTGATCACCAGCAATCGGAATGACCGCGGTATGACTAATCGCGCCATCAGTAAACACAGCAATATCCGTGGTTCCGCCACCAATATCCACCAGACATACACCCAGCTCTTTTTCATCATCGGTCAATACCGAGTAACTTGACGCCAGCTGTTCGAGAATAATGTCATCAACCTCCAGACCACAGCGGCGCACACATTTAATAATATTTTGAGCAGCACTCACCGCCCCCGTTACCATGTGCACCTTTGCTTCCAGGCGGACACCAGACATACCTACCGGCTCACGAATACCTTCCTGTTTATCAATAACAAACTCTTGCGGCAGGATATGCAGAATCTTTTGATCGGCAGGAATCGCCACTGCGCGCGCAGCATCAATCACTCTATCCACATCAGCCTGATTCACCTCACTGTCTCGAATCGCAACAATGCCGTGCGAATTAAGACTGCGAATATGACTTCCTGCGATACCGGCATAGACTGAATGGATCTGGCAGCCAGCCATCAACTCAGCCTCTTCAATAGCACGCTGGATTGATTGCACGGTTGATTCAATATTGACCACCACACCCTTCTTCAACCCACGCGAAGGATGCGAACCAATACCGATTATTTCCATGCCACATTCAACCGATACTTCGGCGACAATCGCCACCACCTTGGAGGTGCCAATATCCAGACCAACTATCAGATTTTTTTCAGTCTTCTTTGACATCTAAATAACTCTCTCTTCAGCACTCATCAGCACTAAACTCGCCACTGCACGGCAAAGCCATTGGTGTAACGCATATCTATCCGCTTCACATTTTCAGCCTTGGCCAATAATTTCGGATAAAACTGCACAAATCGTTGTAAACGCACATCCATATCACTACGGCCCAACACAACAATCATGTTGTCGTTCAGCTCCAGTTCCCAGGCACGCCTTTCCGACAAAACAATGCGTTTCATATTCAAGCCGGCCTGCTGAAGCGACTGATTAAACAGACTGAATTGAAGCGCCATATTGGCAACACTTTTGTCTGGCCCATGCAGCTCTACCATTCCGGCGGGAAAGCTCTCGGCAAGCGGATAAAACAACTCACCCCGCACATTTACCAATGCCTGATCACGCCAACGTGCCAATGCCAGCTGTTCTTTGACAATCACATGCAAGGCATCAGGCCAAACACGACGCACCTCAACCGTATCCACCCAAGGCAAGGCTCTAACAGCATTCGTTACAGCAGCAACATCAACACTAAAAAAACCGCCATTGATTTGCTCGCTAACAATTTGATGCAGCTGTTCTTTTGAAACCTTCTCAAATGGCGCCTCAAGTCTCACCTGCTGCAAAGGCAAGGTCTGTGGATCCATCAATTTCAGCCATACTGCATAGGCAACAACCATCAACAACAAAACCACACCGGTCTGCATCATCAACCGCGGATTAAAATCCCATTGCCACAAATGAACCGCGGCTTTGTCCTTCTCTTGATTCAGGCGACGATTAACCTTTTTCTTTGGCGTTGTTTGTTGCCATGGAAGCTTCATTGATCCGCCCCCTTACCAAAACTTGTTTCAAGCACCTGCCAGACAAGCTCCTCAAAACTCAAACCAGCCGCCTTCGCCGCCATCGGCACCAGACTATGATCCGTCATCCCCGGCACAGTATTAACTTCAAGCAAATAAAACCTGCCCGCCTCATCCGCCATAAAATCCACTCGACCCCAGCCATGCGCACCGACCAGGTTAAATGCCTTCACAGCAAGCCGTTGCAACTGCGCCTCTATATCTCCCGGCAAACCACAAGGGCAGTAATAAGCAGTGTCCTTGGCCTGATACTTAGCATCGTAATCATAAAATTCATGTGGAGTTTGCAAGCGAATGGCAGGCAATGCCTTGCCGTTCAACACAGCCACCGTGTATTCCGCACCATCAATCCACTGCTCAACCAGCACACTGTCATCACTGGCTGCCGCTTCACGCACCGCATGGGCAAGCTGTGACGGATCAACCACCTTGCTCATACCGATACTGGAACCTTCACAGGCGGGTTTGACCATCAAGGGCAAACCCAACTCTTCAATCAGCGCAGCAAAATCACTCGCCTCATCTGCCTTAACGTATTTAGGTGTTGGCATTCCTGCCCCTTGCCACAACTGCTTACAACGCAGCTTGTCCATGCCCAAGGCCGAGCCCAACACACCACTACCGGTATAGGGCATGCCAATCGTTTCAAGCGCACCTTGCATGACACCATCTTCACCACCGCGGCCATGCAGAATAATAAAGACACGATCAAACTTGGCCGCCTGCAAATCCATCAACACATTGTCAGACACATCCAGTCCATGGGCATCGACACCCTTGGCCTGCAGCGCCTTCAACACCGCAGCACCACTGTTAAGCGAAATCTCACGTTCAGCTGAACGGCCGCCCATCAACACCGCCACCTTACCGAAGGCCTTTGGCTCAGTGATTTTTTGCTGTGGCAGACTCATCTATACAGCCTCCCCAACAATGTGGACTTCTCGGATCAACTGCACACCATGCTGCAACTCAACCTCAGCCGCGACCCTTTCGATTAAAGCCTCAACATCTGCCGCTGTGGCAGTACCGGTATTGATAATAAAGTTGGCGTGTTTTTCTGAAACGCAGGCGCCGCCGATACAAACACCTTTCAAACCACAGGCTTCGATCAGACGAGCGGCATGGTCATTCAAGGGATTTCTAAATACCGAACCACAACTGGGCAGACCGATAGGCTGAGAGCTATTACGTCGTTCCAACAGCTCTTTAATGTGTGTCGTCGCTGTTTCACTATCGCCTTGATGCAATCTCAGGTGAGCCGCAACAAACCATTCGCCACTCACCCCGGTGACATGACGGTAGGCAACAATAAATTCATCCGGCTTGCGCAGATGCCGCTGACCATGTTGATCTATAGTTTCCACTGCCTCCACATGCAGCCAGGTCTCACCACCAAAGGCCCCGGCATTCATTGCCAACGCACCGCCCATGGTGCCGGGAATACCGGCCAGGAATTCAACCCCAACCAGCTGCTGCCGCGCACAGAAACGAGCAACCCTGGCACAGGTCACACCGGCCTCAGCCCTGACCAGACCTTCATCCAGCAATTCAATCTCGTTTAACAGACCGGAAGTAATAATCACCGTGCCGCGGATACCGCCATCGCGCACCAGCAGATTACTGCCCAAACCCAACCACATCAGCGGCTCGTTTTGATTTTGTTGCGACAAAAACTCAGCCAGATCATCAAGGTCAGCGGGTTCGTAATAACGTTCGGCCGGACCACCAACACGCCAGGACGTATGCCGCGCCATCGACTCATTCAGTTTTAATCTGCCACGCAATGTCTGCTGGATTGCCGCCATCATGCCGACTCCCCCTGCCACTGCTGCAACAAGTTTGCCGCAGCCACACCAACGTTGCCCGCACCCAGGGTCAGAACAATATCGCCATCCTGAATCACACCTTCGAGCGTGTGGGGCAAATCATCAATGGTTTCAATAAAGACGGGATCAACCTGGCCGCGAGTACGAATGGCCCGAGCCAGACTGCGTGAATCAGCACCGGCAATCGGTTCTTCACCGGCAGCATAAACCTCCAGCAATACCAGCACATCGACCTCAGATAGTGTCATCGCAAAATCTTCAAACAGGTCACGGGTCCGGCTATAACGATGCGGCTGAAAGGCGACAACCAAACGCCGTCCTGGCCAACCGTCACGAATCGCAGAGACAATGGCTGCCACTTCACGCGGATGATGACCATAATCATCAACCAACAACACTTTGCCTCTGGCCGTTTCGACTTCGCCGTTGATCTGGAAACGTCGGCCGATACCTTCAAAACCAGCCAGGGCACGGACAATAAAGTCGTCCTTAACGTCCAGCTCCTGCGCCACAGCGATCGCCGCCAGGGCATTCAAAACATTGTGACGACCGCCCATATTCAGGCTGACCTCAAGCACACCTTCATGGCCCACACGCGTAACATCAAACACGGTGATATTGCCCTGTTGACGAACATTACTGGCACGCAGATCTGCCTCTTCAGTAAAACCATAGGTCAACATGGGGCGCGTACACTCGGCCATCACTTCGCGCACACCGGCGTCATCAACACAGACCACTGCCAGTCCATAAAAAGGTAGATGATGGAGAAACTCGATAAAGGTCTGACGCAGTTTGTTGTAATCACCGCCATAGGTGGACATGTGATCGACATCAACATTGGTCACCACCGCCAGCATCGGTTGCAGATATAAAAATGAGGCATCGCTCTCATCCGCTTCAGCCACCAGATACTCACCGGCGCCCAAACGGGCATTGGTACCGGCACTATTAAGCTTGCCGCCAATAACAAAAGTCGGATCCAGATCAGCCTCAGCCAACAGACTGGCAATCAGACT
>Ga0316190_10000876_pt1 | contig 21380 bp, 24 predicted proteins | sample Eddworburrow2_MG_FD_204929 | JGI IMG/M metagenome (GOLD analysis project Ga0316190, IMG submission 204929) | Coastal sediment microbial communities from Maine, United States - Eddy worm burrow 2 | ecosystem: Environmental > Aquatic > Marine > Coastal > Sediment | place: USA: Maine | collected... | reverse complement strand
AAGCTGGTAGGTGAAGGCTTTGATCATCCCCCTCTCGATACTCTTGTACTTGCGATGCCGATCTCATGGAAAGGAACGCTGCAACAATATGCAGGACGATTACACCGTGAACACATGGCCAAAAACGATGTGAGAATTATTGATATTGTTGATACGGGACATCCAGCGCTACTGAAAATGTGGGATCGGCGTCAGCAAGGCTACCGGACTATGGGGTATCAATTTGTTGAAGATGGTTCTACGCTGGATTTTCTGATAACTGGGTAGATAAAATCTTTTTAAGCGCGGATTCTATCTTGAATGGTTGCTGGAAGAGTATTCTGTTTAGCATAATATTTTTCGGTACATTTGCGGTACACCACCAAGTTTTTGCTTCCTGCGCCAAACTAAGATAACCTATTGAATCAATATGATTTTAACTAACTGTACCGAATATACCCTAAGCCAGTATAATCAGTAACTTATTGATTAATAAGGAATTTGTAATCAGCAGGTCACAGGTTCGACTCCTGCCGCCAGCTCCAATAAAATCAGTAAGTTATAAAAATCCCGCTTCGGCGGGATTTTTTGTATTTGGCTTTGAAGGATAAGTGCAATTTACTGGAAAAGTTGGTTCGCTGCTAATTACCGAATTATTGCTTTATATTTGATGGCGTTGCTGTAGTTAAGAGTTAACATTATGATTAATGTTATTTGGCACACAAATGTACTGTGTAATAGAAGATAGCTTATTTATATCAAGAGGTTATGATGCAAGTTGAGATGAATGGTGGGATTATAGTCGGTATTGCAATTATGCTGATTGGGGTGCTGGTTATTGGGTTGCTGGTCTATTACATCCGCAAAGGTAGGGCTGAGCGTGCTCAAAATGCAGAGGCTGATGCCCACAATAGAGCCCCATCAGCGGTGGATGTGGAGAGCTGAGTTGGGAAAAGCATTCTGTTATCCTGATACAGAGCTGGCTCTTATGGCGGGTCAGTGGTATAAAATACCCATGCGTTTAGAGTTCATGTTTCGCTTTCGGGATTAGAGGTATTGATATGGGAATATTTATTGGAAATCTTAAGCCTGGCACTACTACCAGCGACCTCCTTGATTTCATGGGAGATCATGACGGAATAACTGATATTGAGATTGTGAAAAGGCGCTCTGAGCAAGGCGAGGTACGCTTTGGTCATATCCTGTTCCAGTCAGAGAGTGATGCAGCAAGAGCCATCGAACTACAGAAAAAGAAAGATTTATATGGTTCAATGGTGTTGGTGCGTGAATACGTTAATAGAGCAGATAATGAGAGACGCTCGGTCGATCTCCAAACCGCACAGCAGGAAGAAAGTGATCGTAGAGGAGTGGATCGCCGTTATTCATAAAACATTTTCGGTGGCGCCTTGAACTGACGCTCCACCCACTTTTATCCCAAAAGCCTGCATGACTACACTCATGCAGGCTTTTTTTAGCCCCTCCATAATGTTAGTCAGAGCTAAAGAGATCGTCGAGCTGTTGTTTTGCCTTCTCATTTGTAGAGGCTGCGCTCTCTTCTTCTGATCTGTCTTGATGCTCTGTTTTGCTACCACTTTCAAATAGTGTATTAAGTTGAGCTAGAGCAGCTGATTGTGCATGAGTATCAGCAGGCTGGTATGCAAAGGGTTTTGGCCTGAAGTAACCACAAAAATTTGCTTTCTCTTTATTGTTGACGCTGTCAGCAATGGGCTCACGGCAGCTATCGCTTATATGTAGGTCATAAAATTCACACATCTTACAAACATGTAGTTCCGCATGGCAGTTATTACAGGCATCGTTGCGCCCGATGGGAAGCCCTGTATCTGGAAGTTCGTCGCCACATTTCCAGCAGATTAATTTTGGTGGTGTACTCAAGTGCGACTCCATCGTTTAAATCTAGAAGAATCAGTCGAATCTACAGCAAACAGCATAATTGATTTTTGCTGGTTGAATATGGGTGGCTATAAATGACCGAAGTGGAATGTCATGACTTATTTTGCCTGAATATATGGTGTTTGTGGAATGTTTCTATTGATTCAGGTGCTTACTCCGATGCGCTTTTTAGGTTTTATATACCGGATTTACTCTTAACTTTTGGAGGCAGACAATCTGCAACCGGATGGAGCCAAAACAAAGTGCTTTTGGTTGGGTGCAAGTAGAGTAATGCTTATTTATTATGTGGTTATTGTGTGGTTTTACAGTTGAATGTCCAGTTGCGTTTAATTCCTAAAGATTGCCCTCACCCCGCCGTTAAAACTTCTGCAGGATAGATAAGTTTGTTCTATCTTTTTGAAATAAGGCAGGGCTCCAACGCGTAAGAATTTACCCCCTGTTGCTTATGAGCTTGTTGTATTGAGGTTGAGTGCTTCAATAGCGCTTGATTTTGGAAAATGTTTACTAACTCTCGGGAGAAAAGAGAATGGCAAGCATATTAGCTGTAGATGACTCTGCTTCCATGCTCCAGATGGTGTCATTTACCTTGAAAGGTGCTGGTTTTGACGTGGTGGAAGCTACGGATGGTCAGCATGCACTGGATGTTGCAAAAACGCGGAGTGTGGATTTGGTGATCACAGATGTGAATATGCCCCGGATGGATGGGATCACTCTGATAGGGGAATTGCGCAAGCTACCAAACTACAAATTCATACCACTCCTGATGTTGACCACAGAATCAAGCCCGGAAAAGAAACAGCAGGGCAAAGCAGCAGGAGCAACAGGGTGGATTGTTAAGCCGTTTAATCCAGATCAGTTGCTGAATACAGTAAAAAAAGTGCTTGGCTGAATAGTGGTGCTCTAAGCTGTGATCTGATCGGGGAGGAAAAAAATGACCATAGATATGGCGCAGTTTCATCAAGTGTTTTTTGATGAGAGTTTTGAAGGCCTCGATGTCATGGAGTCAGGGCTACTGGAAATGGATCCAGGTAATGCAGACCCTGAGCAGATCAACTCAATATTCCGTGCAGCCCACTCTATAAAGGGTGGAAGTGGCACTTTTGGATTCACCAATATTGCTGATTTCACCCATGTGATGGAAACATTGCTGGATGAAATGAGAGATGGCCGTCGTCAGGTTACCGCCGAAGCTGTAAATGTTCTCCTCGCTTCAGTAGATGTATTGCGTGAAATGCTAACGGCGACCAGCGAGGATGCTGAAGTGGATCCTGAAAGAGTCAAGGTGCAAAAGGCTGATCTTGACCGCCTCTTGGCAGGTAATTCTGCAGCAGAAGAGGTAGCAGAGTCTGATAGTGATGAAGTGGAGCCAGCTGCGAGTGGGCAAGCAGGCTGGCATATCGTTTTTCATCCACATTCCCATATGATGCGTACTGGCAATGATCCATTGCGCCTCCTTCGTGAACTAAAAAATCTCGGCGAACTAACTGTTAAAGTCGACATAGAAGCACTGCCTCCCCTATCAGAGCTTGAGCCAGAAGATTCATACCTGAGCTGGGACATGAATCTGATGGGTGATGTTTCAAAAGATCAAATTGATGATATTTTCGATTGGGTTGAGGATGATTGTGACCTGTCAATTGAACCACTCTCCCCTGAGTCGACAGCCCCAGCGGTAGTAACTGAAGATGTAAGTGAACCAGAACAGGAGGCGGAAACTGTAGCTGTTCCAGCGCCAGCTGAGCGTCGTGCAACAGGTGCTGATCGTCGGGCAGCTGACCGAAGAGAAAGCGCCAAAAAGTCCGCACCCAGTGGCGGAGCAAGCTCGATACGGGTGGATATCAGCAAGATAGATGCGTTGATTAATATGGTTGGTGAATTGGTTATTACGCAATCAATGCTGAGCATGATGGGTGAAGAGTTTGATGTCGGCCAGATAGAACGTCTGCGAGAAGGGTTGGCCCAGCTTGAACGGCATACTCGTGAGATGCAGGAAAGTGTCATGCAGATCAGGATGCTTCCAATCAGTTTTACCTTCAGTCGCTTTCCTCGTTTGGTGCATGATTTAAGTACAAAAATGGGTAAGAAAATTGAATTAAAAATGACGGGTGAGGCCACAGAGGTAGATAAAACAGTAATTGAAAAAATAGGTGATCCATTAGTGCATCTTGTGCGTAACAGTTTGGATCATGGTATTGAATTGCCGGAAGACCGGATTGCTGCAGGCAAACCAGAGCTGGGAACAGTCGAACTCAATGCTTCTCACCGTGGAGGCAACATCATCATTGAAATCAAGGATGATGGTAAAGGCCTGAATAAAGAAGTTTTACTGAATAAGGCTATAGAGAAGGGTGTGGTATCCCATGATGCAGTGTTGTCTGATCAACAGATATATGAGCTGATTTTTGGAGCTGGGTTTTCAACGGCGGAAACAGTGAGTGATGTCTCCGGGCGTGGCGTAGGCATGGATGTTGTGCGAAGAAACATCAATGAACTTGGTGGCAGTATTGAAATTCAGTCAGAAGTTGGTGTTGGTTCATCATTTGTTATTCGTTTGCCGTTAACGCTAGCAATACTGGATGGCCAGACAGTATCTATTGGAAGCGAAATGTACATCGTACCTTTAGTGTCTATTATTGAATCCATTCAAATCAAAGAAGATATGGTCAGCATGCTTGCAGGCAAGGGGGAGACTTTCAAGCTTAGAGAGGAGTATCTTCCTATCGTTCGTCTTCACGAGGTATTAGGTGTTGAAGATGCCAAAGCAAAAGAGATAAATGAAGGGTTGCTGGTTGTCGTAGAAGGTGAGGGTCGACGATGTGGGCTTTTTGTTGATGATTTGCTTGGTCAGCAGCAGGTGGTTATTAAATCACTTGAAGCAAATTATAGAAAAATGGAAGGACTATCAGGTGCAACGATTTTAGGTGATGGTTCTGTTGCGCTTATTTTAGATATCCCAGGCCTTATTCGAATGGCGGGTAAAGACCCTGCAGATTACGACAATAATGTTAGAAAGACTGCATGAATGTTGATCTCATAGATTAAGGCAAAAAGACATGAGCAAAGCACAATCTACAGAACCAGAAAATCTACAGGCTGAGGAATTTTCTGATGAAGAAAATACTCAATACCTGACATTTGAACTTGCAGGCGAGGATTATGGTGTTGATATCCTGCGAGTGCAGGAGATAAGAGGTTGGGATGTGGTAACTAGAATTCCCAATGCTCCTCCTTATGTAAAAGGTGTTTTGAATCTGCGTGGCGCAATTGTTCCGATATTTGATCTGCGAGAGCGTTTTAATTTGCCATTCCATGAATACACAAAAGATACAGTGGTTATAGTGCTGCGCATTAACAGCCATACCGGAATGCGAATAATGGGTGTGATTGTGGATGCAGTTTCAGATGTTTTGAATGCTAATAGCGAGAAACTTGCTAATGCGCCAGATTTTGGTGGTCGGGTTGCAACTGAATTCATCGCGGGGCTTGTCTCAGCTGGAGATAAAATGGTGATGCTTTTAGATGTAGATAAATTGCTTAGCCAGGATCAGGGTGATTCCGAGTTGGCGGTAGCAAGCTAGATTTTGTTTTTGAGGAACAGGTTATGAGCTTTTTAAACAATATGAAGTTGTCACAAAAACTATTGCTGATGGTAATGATTCCTGTTGTTGTTATGCTGGGATTTGCAGCTGTTCAGGCAACGTCTGCATTTTCGCTTCGGCAGACATCTACTCAGCTGCAAGCAATGACGGCGCTCGGTGTGCATGCCAGTAGTCTTGTACATGAACTACAGAAAGAGCGTGGCATGACAGCCGGGTTTCTTGGTAGCAAGGGCGCGAAATTTGGCTCAGAGTTGAAAGGGCAGCGTCGTGCGGTAGATGAGAAAGCCGATGCTTTGAAAGCGTATTTAACTGATTTTGACCTGTCCGCAATGAGCAAGCACTTTAAGAGTGGATTGGAAAAGTCACTCGAACGTCTAAAACAGATTGATCAAAAACGTGCTGCAGTTGATGGACAGAGCATTCAATTAAAGGATGCATTGGGCTACTACACAGGTACAAATGCAAGCTTTCTTGGCTTGGTCTCAGAGTTGTCAACGGTTAGCCCAGATGGGGAGCTTGCAATCATGACAGCTGCCTATGCAAATTTTCTTCAAGGAAAAGAGCGGGCAGGAATTGAGCGCGCCGTACTTGCTGGTGTCTTTTCCAGAGATGAATTTGGTGGCATGTTCAATAAATTCATGGGACTTGTTACTACGCAAACTAATTACACCAATGTCTTTCTGTCACTGGCAACTGAGGAAGAGGCAGATTTCTTCAATAAGACAATGGCAGGTGAATTTATTACCGAAACAGAAAAGATGCGCAAGGTTGCGATTGAAAAAGCAACCACTGGTGGGTTTGGTATTGATGCTGGTTACTGGTTCAAGATGCAGACTGGAAAAATCAATCTACTGAAAAAAGTTGAAGATTATTTTTCAGTGGATTTGGCAGAGAAGGCTGCTCATCTAAAAAATGAAGCAACAAATGAGTTAATTATAAGCCTCTCTTTGGCACTAGTAGGCTTTTTGGTTGCCGCTGGTTTGGGAACGGTGATTGGTAAAGGAATTCGTGCGCAGATGGGTGGTGAGCCGGGAGAAATTGCCGATATTGCCAACAATATTGCAAATGGCCAATTGGATCTGAATGCCGGTAGTGGCCAGCAGCATGTGGGTGCCTATGCTGCCATGGTAAAAATGCAGAGTAGGATATCTGATGTTATTGAAAATGATATTCAGTCCATTGTTGATTCGGCTCGCAATGGTGATCTAAGTCAGCGAGTTCCCCTTGATGGAAAAGAGGGGTTCTATAAAAAACTGAGTGAGGGTGTCAATGACTTGTTAGAAGTAAGTGATAGCGTGGTTAATGATACCGTGCGCGTATTCGGTGCTTTGGCACAGGGTGATCTAAATGAGTCAATCACTCGTGACTACAAAGGGTCGTTTGACCAACTCAAACAAGATGCCAATGCCACCATTAATAAGATTAGAGAGGTCATTGAAGGCGATATTCAGGCCATGGTTAACAGTGTGCGTGCAGGTGATTTAGGTCGCCGTATCGATATGGATGGTAAGCAAGGGTTCTTCAAAGAGTTAAGTGTGGGAATCAATGATCTAACTGAGACGCTCAGCTTGGTATTCAACGATATCGCTAGCGTGATGGCATCATTGGCGAAGGGTGATTTAACTCAGGGCATGACGGGTGAATACCAGGGAATGTTTGCTGAAGTGAAAAATGATGTTAATGGAACACGTGAAAACCTGGCCGACATTGTTGCACAATTACGTGATGCAACAGATCAGGTTAATACGGCATCAGAAGAGATTTCAGCAGGCAATAACAGTCTCTCCGCACGAACAGAGCAACAAGCCAGTGCATTGGAAGAGACGGCTTCCAGCATGGAAGAGTTAACCAGCACGGTAAGAAATAATGCTGATAATGCGCAGCAGGCAAATCAAGTTGCAGTGACAGCCAAGCAAACGGCTGAGCATGGTGGTGAAGTGGTGGGTAACGCCATACGAGCCATGGAGGAGATAAATGCTTCCAGTAACAAGATTGCTGAGATTATTGGTGTTATTGATGAGATTGCTTTCCAAACCAATTTGCTTGCATTGAACGCCTCGGTTGAGGCTGCAAGAGCTGGTGAACAGGGTCGTGGGTTTGCGGTTGTAGCAACTGAGGTGCGCAACCTGGCGGGCCGCAGTGCAACGGCAGCCAAAGAGATCAAAGACCTTATTCAGGATAGTGGAGAAAAAGTAAAAGTTGGTGCTGATTTGGTCAGTGATTCAGGTGAAACGTTAGAAGAGATCGTTGGTGCTGTTAAAAAGGTAGGCGATATCATCTCTGAGATTTCAGCAGCGAGCCAGGAACAGTCGGCAGGTATTGATCAAATAAACCAAGCTGTAACAAACCTGGATGAGCTGACCCAGCAAAATGCTGCGCTAGCGGAAGAGACATCTGCTGCCTCATCTTCCATGACTGATAAAGCGCGAGATATGAATGAGATGATGGGCTTTTTTACGGTGCCAGGTGGCGTTGCTCGATCCGCTGCACCTCGTGCAAAAGCAGCTCCAGCAGCCCAGGCTGCACCAAAAGCAACACCTTCTGCTGCATCAAAGCCAACGGCTGCTCCAAAACGTGAGCCAGTCGAACAGCCTCAATCAACTGTAAAGACAGTTGTTGATGATGATGGTGATGATGGTGAATGGGCAGAATTCTAGGTCATTGTATTCAAGGCTGTAGGTTAAGGCAGATCTTGAAGGAGACAGGTTATGAGTGCAGGAGAAACAAACAATGCTGCAGCTGCTGATGGGGCATCGGGTCTTGAAGGATTAGCGGGACAGTACCTGAGCTTTGAGCTTGCGGGTGAGATCTATGGTGTTGATATCCTGAAAGTGCGTGAGATTAAAGGCTGGGAAGAGGTGCGGCCATTGCCTGATATGCCAGAGTACATTAAAGGTGTGCTGGATTTGCGTGGCGTCATTGTACCAATTGTTGATCTTCGAATCCGCTTTCAACTGGAGAGTTGTGAATATACGCCAACCACAGTGATCATCGTATTATCTGTTGAACATGAAGGGCAGCAGCGCGTTGTTGGCGTGGTTGTTGACGGTGTTTCAGATGTTCTGGATGTATCAGCTGGAGAGGTAAGAACTTCTCCAGACTTGGGCGGCAAAATTAGTAATCACTATATTAAAGGCATGGTTACATTGGCTGAAAAAATGGCGATTTTATTGGATGTTAATAAATTGCTTGATTTGCGGGAGATGGGGTTATCCGATACATTGGATTAATGGGCTGAAAGCAGAAAAAATATGAGAATAATTGCTGTAATTAATCAAAAAGGCGGAGTTGGAAAAACAACAATTACTGCAAATATAGGCCATGCTCTACAGAGGGTGGGAAACAGAGTAATGCTTATTGATATGGATCCTCAAGGGCAACTGACAACCAGCCTTGGCATTTTTAAGCTGCCAACACATGGCATTGATACAGTGTTGCTGGATCAGGCATCGCTGCAGGCGGTAGAGATTCATACCAGGGAGAATTTAGTGCTTGTGCCGGCTGGCTGTCGGTTAACAGAGGTGGAGCACCTCAATGATGGAGGTGTCAGTAGAGCTGCATTGTTGGACGTAGCATTGAAGCGTGAAGATCTAGATTATGATTTTATATTGCTTGATTGTCCTCCGGCCTCTGGGCTTTTATCAGCAAATGCCATCATGGCGGCAGATGAGGTATTAATTCCCGTGAGCGGTGATTATTTGTCGCTTAATGGTGTGGCCCATTTATTATCCACCTTGAAAAAGTTTGAGTCTTTACGTTCAAAAAATCTTCAGCAGTGGGTTGTGATAAGCCGGTTTCATACAAGGCGTCGATTATCAAAAGAAGTGCGCGCTAAATTGCTCAATCATTTCCCAAATAAAGTACTAATGACAGAGATCAAAGAAGCGGCAGCACTGGCGGAGTGCCCAGCGGTAGGGCGAACTATTTTTGAATTTCGAAGAACCAGCAATTCTGCACATGACTTTTCGCAGCTTGCCCAAGATTTAATTGAAAGGAGAACCCACTAATGGCTACACGTAAAAAAACGGCGGTGAGCAGTAAAAAAAAGAGTAGCCCAAAAAAAGTTATTGAACATGATCCATTTTCAATGTCTGGGGAAGAGCAAGAAGATGAAGTGGTCGAATCTCCACAAATAATAGAAGAAAAAACAGAAGCAGAACAAAAAAGTAAAAATGATGTAAAAGCAGAAATTCCACCAGTGGCTAAGGAAGTAAGCAGGTGCATCGATTTTGGTGGCTCTCTTGTGATTAGCGAAGTTGAGATCTTTCGTAATGACTTGCTGAATGCTCTGCAAGGTGGTGAAGATCTTGTTCTTGATGGTGGCGAAATACAGCAAGTCGATGGGGCTGGGTTGCAGCTTTTAGCAGCCTTTGCTCAGGAGACTGAAAAGATGAGTGTTGCATTTAAATGGCAAGCTGCTTCGCAGGTGTTATGTGAAGCATCAGCCCAACTCGGCTTGACTGAAATATTGCAGCTTAATGAAATCTGCCAAGCGGCATAAATTTCTATAATTTCAGGGTGTAACTTATGGCGCAATCGGAATCCAAATCAGGGCCATCAATGGCAAGTAATCCAGACTTGGACTGGAGTCAAGTGCGTGAAACTGTACGCATGTTAGAGCTGGCTGCTGCTCAGGTTAATATGGCATTGAGAGAGGGTGATGAATCTGTTGGCGCCTTGAGTAACTCATTTACATCAATGATAGGCAGTGTGAACACCATCTCAACGGCACTTGAAGATATGGAGTGCAGTGAAAGCTCAGCGGTTGCTCAGCAGACAATAAAAAACAATTGCGCTCAAGTGCAAGAACAGATGCAGTCGGCTATTGTCGCGTTTCAGTTCTACGACCGCCTATCTCAACAGTTGGCTCACGTAATACACAGCCTGGATTCAATGGGAGAGTTGATCGGTAATCATGAACAACTCTATAACCCTTTTGAGTGGAAAGGATTGCAGGAAAAAATTCGCGCCCGATATAGTATGCAGGAAGAGCAAGAGATGTTTGATGCATTGTTAAGTGGTGCTAGCGTCGAAGAGGCGCTGGAAATCTGTGTGGAAAAAATGGCTAATAGACCTGCGGATGATGACATTGAATTATTTTAGAGGGTTATGATGTGACAACGCAAAACAGGGAGTTTAAGTTTACAAAAAAAGATTTTGATTTCTTGCGTACTATCTCAAATTCACGCACGGGCATTGTTGTATCAGATGATAAATTTGATATGTTTTATGCAAGATTATCCCGGCGCCTACGAAAGCTTGGCCTAACTGATTTTAAACAGTATTGTGGTTTTATCGAAGCTGATGATTCAGGTGAAGAAGTGCTGGAGTTGGTGAATGCCATTACAACTAACTTAACAGCATTTTTTAGAGAAAATCACCACTTTGAATTTCTAGCGAACACAGTCCTGCCTAAGCTTTTACGAGAAAATAAGGATGACCGCAAAATACGAATCTGGTCTGCTGGTTGCTCAACAGGTGAAGAGCCATATTCTTTGGCAATAACACTAAAGGAAAATCTGCCTGCTAATTTACACTGGGATACGCAAATATTAGCTACCGATATTGACTCCAATGTTTTGTCAAAAGCATCTAAAGGTGTATATGCAGAAGACCGGGTAAAGGATATGCCAAAACAGAAGTTACGTGACTGGTTTATGAAAGGCTCAGGTTCAAATGCTGGTTCCGTCCGTATTAAGCCGGATGCTAGATCGCTAATTAAATTTGGCCAGCTTAATCTAATGGAAAACTGGAGTGTTGGAGATATAAAAGATGTAATTTTCTGCCGTAATGTGGTTATTTATTTTGACCGCGAGTCAAAAGCAAAACTTATAGACCGTTATGCTGATAACTTAAAAGATGGAGGATATTTGTTTATTGGACACTCCGAGTCATTGTACAAAATAACAGATCGGTTTGAGCTCATTGGAAATACTATTTATCAAAAAATAAGGTAGCATTGAGACTGGACATGATTGAAAAAAAAGACTTTCCTTCTGTTATAAATGGCTTTGAAAATATCAATCGATATTGGGATAGGCGACATAAGATAATAGCTGCAAAAATACTGCCTGGTGAGTACTACGTTACAAAGCATAATGAAATGGTATGCACCGTTCTTGGTTCCTGTGTTTCGGCATGCATACGTGATAGCAAAGTGGGTATTGGTGGTATGAATCACTTTATGCTGCCATTATCAGAAGATGGTAACTGGGGTGGTTCAGATAGTCTTGTTAGCACTGCAACACGCTATGGCAACTATGCAATGGAGCATATGATTAATGATATCCTTTCTCATGGAGGACAGCGCCAAAATCTTGAAGTTAAGGTATTTGGTGGCGGTAAAATAATGGCCTCTATGACAGATATTGGAAATAAAAACATTCAATTTGTCCAAGATTACCTTGCACAGGAGGGGCTTAAAATAACTGGTGAAGACTTGGGCGATATCTATCCCAGAAAGGTGCTGTATTATCCTTACAGTGGCCGGGTTTTAATGAAAAAGCTTAAAGACCTTCACAATGATACGATTATCAAACGTGAAAAAGCATATCAACATGACCTTGAAGAGAAGCCAGTGGAAGGTGATATTGAGTTGTTTTGATTTGGCGTTGATGAGAATCAATACGATGCTGAGCTGTGAATTATGATAAAAGTTTTAATAATTGATGATTCTGCGCTAGTCCGGCAGTTGCTAACTGAAATTCTGGATGGTGCATCGGGTATTAAAGTAGTGGGTGCTGCTGCTGATCCGTATGTGGCGCGTGATAAAATAAAAAAATTAAACCCGGATGTTTTGACGCTTGATGTGGAAATGCCGCGCATGGACGGCATTACCTTTCTGGGTAATTTGATGCGTTTGCGCCCAATGCCTGTAGTAATGATTTCTACCTTAACGGATGCGGGAGCAGATGTTACTTTGCGTGCGTTGGAGTTAGGTGCGGTTGATTTTATACCAAAGCCAAAAGTAGATGTTGCTCAGGGATTGGATGTATATGCTAAAGATATTATTGCAAAGGTAAGGGCTGCTGCTGGCGCACGTGTGCGTGCACTTCGAACTGCACCTCAAAAAGTCGAGGAGAAGCTTTCAGCTGATGCGGTATTGTCAAAACAGGTTCAGTCCAAACATTTTCGCACGACTGACCGCATTATAGGTATTGGTGCTTCAACAGGTGGGACAGAGGCTATAAAAGATGTATTGGCTGGGCTACCAGCAGATATGCCGGGAATCGTCATTAGTCAGCATATTCCTGCAGCATTTAGCAAGCCGTTTGCAGACAGGGTTAATTCACTGTGCCAGCTAACAGTATCGGAGGCTGTTAATGGGCAACAGATCATTCCTGGGCATGCTTATATAGCGCCAGGCGATAAGCATTTGTTGGTAGAGCGTGATGGTGCGCGGTACGTTTGCACGCTTAATGATGGGCCGCCTGTTAATCGGCATAAGCCTTCTGTCGATGTGATGTTTAGATCATTGGCACAGAATGCGGGGCCAAATGCAATAGGCCTTATGTTGACAGGGATGGGCGCTGATGGTGCAGAAGGTATGGGAGAGATGAAAGATGCAGGTGCCTCAATTGTGGCTCAAGATGAAAAATCAAGCGTTGTGTGGGGGATGCCGGGTGAGGTTGTTAAGCGTGGATTTGCAGATACAGTATTACCGCTACACAAAATTGCAGGCAAGCTTATATCGCTAGCAACTGCATAAGTATTGAGGAAAGGGTGCTTAAGTTTTCATAGGAATATCCGATACCCAATATACAAGAACAGAATCCGAGAAGTTACATGAGATTTTTGAACGGAGCATATTTTAAACACCACTGGCTTCCGCTAGCAGCCAGTGGTGCTGTATTGCTTGCGACAGGGTTGATTTTATCTCCTGCTGCAGCTTTAAGTGGTTTTCTGGTGTTGTTGGTTTGGATGGTGGTTTCAGTGAGCTCGATGCAAGGGCGTTCTGAGATTGAAGAGACTGGGTTAAACAGTAAGACTGAGCGAGAAAAGCTGGATGCAGCAGTTCATGGCTTGGTGTTGGGTCTAGATGCCGGATTTACAGGTATTGCGCATCAGATGCGTGGTGAGCTAACGTCTATTCGAAGTCTCGTTTCTGATGCAGTAGCTACCCTGCAGCAAAGTTTTGAAGGGCTGAATGATCAGGTTGGTCAGCAGCAGAGTATTGTGAATCAGATGGTCAGTGGCATGGCTGGTTCAGATGCTGACCAGGATGAGCATGTCTCTTTTGCTGCATTCACACAACACACCGATGAGGTTTTACGTTATTTTATCGATTATGTAATTAGCCTTAGTGCTGGCAGCATGAACATGGTTGGGCAAATAGATGATATGTCTGATCGTATGGAAGAGGTTAACAAGCTGCTGGATGATGTTAAGGCGATTGCAGATCAGACCAACCTTCTTGCGCTAAATGCGGCAATTGAGGCTGCAAGGGCTGGTGATTCAGGGCGTGGTTTTGCAGTTGTTGCAGATGAAGTGCGGAAGCTGTCACAAAGGTCTACCCGGTTTAATGAAGAGATTCGATCAGTACTTCTTTCTGCACAACAAAATGTTAATGATGCGCGTTCTACGGTAGGAGAGTTGGCATCAAAAGATATGAATTTTGCACTGAAGTCAAAAACCAGGGTGGATGAGATGATGGTGCATATCAGTGCGCTGAACAAAGAGACAGAGTCACGTATATCTGAAATATCTTTTATCACCGGGCACATTAATAGTCATGTTGGTGATGCAGTCAGGTCTTTGCAATTTGAAGATATTGTGGGCCAATTAACTGAGTACACGAGTGGGCATTTAGAGCGTGTTGAAAACATGATTCAAAGCATTGATGAAGGCATCAAAGATCTACGCTTAAATGCAGATGATGGAATTGAGGACTATATTAAAGGATTGGAAGAGGTATGCGAGCGGGTTGCTGTTTTGGATGAGGCAACACAAACAGAATTGCACAACCCTGTCTCGCAAGAAAATATGAGTGAAGGTGAAGTAGAGCTTTTTTAAGCCACATTAAACTAGGGGTGGACTGTGGGTATTACTTCAAATATTTTAGAAGATGAAAAAAAGCTGACAATGGTTTTAAGTGAGCGCTTTGACTTTTCATGTCACGGTGATTTTCGTGATGCATATCGTTCAATTGACCCCACTCAATTTGAGATTACTATTGATTTTAGAGCGACTGATTATATCGATAGTGCCGCCCTTGGCATGTTGCTTGTGCTTAAGGAGCGGGCAGGGGGGGATCGTGCAAATATTACCCTAAAATCATGCCAGCCATCAGTGCAGCAGATTCTGGATATCACGCATTTTGAAGAGCTTTTTAAGTTCAGCGATTAAGTTAAGGTGACAATATGAGTGTTTCAACTACAGCATCCTCAGATCAGAATGAAGTTACCATTCATGTAACAGGGCGTTTTGATTTCTCCACTCATCGTGAATTTGTCAGCGCATATAAGGAGCATCCAAAAGGGGAGTTATCTTTTGTGGTGGATCTTCAAGGAGCTGATTATATGGATAGTTCAGCGATGGGCATGCTATTGCAACTGCGTGAATATGCTAAAAGTGATAAAAATGTCCGGTTGATTAATGGCAATGATGGTATTCGAGAAATCTTACGTATTGCTAACTTTGATAAACTATTCACTATTGAATAATCTGTTGCGTATTGTCTCTTAAATTTAAGTCCGAATTTGACGCTGTTCGGAAGTTAATTTAATCTGATAGGAATATTTATCGATTAGGATTGCGTCATGAAGCTCCAGCCTGTTGTACTGTCCGGTGGATCCGGAACCCGTCTTTGGCCTCTGTCTCGTGGCGCTTATCCTAAACAGTTCCTCTCCCTCTTTGGGAAGCACTCATTATTTCAATCAACAGTGCTGAGGCTGGAGGCACTTGAGCAAGAGCACCCTGAGTTGGCAATTACAGTTGCTGGCACCCTTGCTGTTTGCAATGAAGCCCACCGCTTTTTGGTGGCTGAACAGTTTCGGCTTTTGGATCAGAAGCCAGCCTCAATTATGCTTGAACCAACCGGACGTAATACAGCCCCAGCACTGACGCTTGCAGCCATGATGGCTACTCAAAATGATGCTGATTCTGTGCTCATCGTCATGCCGGCTGACCATCTTATTGTAGATGAAGTTGCGTTTAGAAAAGTGGTTGCTCGTGGTGCAGCGTTGGCATCAGAAGGTGCAGTGGTGACCTTTGGGATTGTGCCAACCTCGCCTGAAACAGGCTATGGCTATATACAAAAGGGCGCAGCTGCTGATGCACAAAAGAGTGAAGCATTCAGGCTCCAGGCTTTTGTGGAAAAGCCTGATCAAGCTACAGCGCAACGGTATCTGGATAGTGGGGAGTATCTTTGGAATAGTGGGATATTCATGATGCGTGCCTCAGTGTGGCTGAAGTTGATAGAGCGTTATGAAGCTGATATTGCTGAAGCCTGCCGAGCCTCCTTTGCTGAAGGGGGGGTGGATGGTGACTTCTTTCGGCTAGATGCAAAAAACTTTGAACGCTGCCCATCGGATTCAATAGATTATGCGGTCATGGAGAAGCTTTCTGGAGAAAAAGGCGATTCAGATATCAAGGCCATCGTATTGCCAATGTCAGCAGATTGGTCTGATGTGGGGGCCTGGCCTGCGTTGTGGGAGGTGAAAGATGCTGATGAGCAAGGCAATGTTGCCGAAGGTGATGTTTTAACGCATAACTCCACTGATAATCTCTTGATTGCACAGCACCGCCTGCTGGCAACGGTAGGGGTGCATAACCTGGTTGTTGTGGAGACACCGGATGCCGTTTTGGTAGCGGACAAAGCGTGCGCCCAAGATGTAAAAATCATTGCGGAACAATTGAAACGAGAGCAGCGCAGTGAATCTCAGTTCCACCGCCGGGTACATCGCCCCTGGGGGGATTATGAACCCATCGATGAAGGTGATCGCTATCAGGTTAAGCGATTGACGGTAAAGCCGGGCGCGTCACTCTCACTGCAGATGCACCATCACCGGGCAGAGCATTGGGTTGTGGTACGCGGCACGGCCAAGGTGACGCGCAATGATGAGGTGCTGTTGTTAAGTGAAAATGAATCTGTCTATCTCCCACTCGGTGCTACTCACAGACTGGAAAACCCTGGTGCGATACCTCTGGAGATTATTGAGGTGCAGTCAGGCAGCTATCTTGGTGAGGATGACATCGTTCGTTTTGAGGATGACTACAACCGTAAATCTTCAGATTGATTCAAATTACAAGTTGTAGGTGGAAAAGGCTATAATCCCAGCCCGAACACCTTCTTCTTCAATTTTCTCCCGAGGCACTTCAGATGGGTTTTAAATGCGGTATTGTGGGTTTGCCAAATGTTGGCAAGTCCACGCTTTTCAATGCGTTGACACAGGCTACAATCGCAGCCGAAAACTACCCTTTTTGCACGATCGACCCCAATGTGGGTGTTGTGCCTGTTGCTGATCTGCGCCAAGACAAGATTGCTGAGATTGTTAAACCGCAGAATATTATTCCCACGACCATGCAGTTTGTAGATATTGCTGGCTTGGTGGCGGGAGCCTCTAAAGGTGAAGGGTTGGGAAATAAATTCCTGGCTAATATCCGTGAAACGGATGCCATCTGTCATGTTGTACGCTGCTTTGAAAATGATGATGTCGTGCATGTGGCAGGCCGGGTTGATCCGCTGGCTGATATTGAAGTGATTAACACCGAACTGGGTTTGGCTGATTTGGAGTCGGTAGAAAAGGCACTGAATAAAGTAGCCAAGCAGGCTAAAACCGGTGATAAAAAAATTTTGGCACAGAAAGCCCTGCTGGAGAGTGTGCGAGACCACCTTGATGAAGGAAACCCTGTTCGTTCAATGGAGCTGAATGAGGACCAATTATCGGCCCTGCGAGAGCTGCATCTACTGACGATTAAGCCCACACTTTATATTGCGAATGTAGATGAAACGGGTTTCTCAGATAACCCTGCGCTTGATGCTGTGGTTGAATTTGCTGCCTCAGAAAGCTCAGAAGTGGTGCCCGTATGCGCTGCCATTGAAGCCGAAATTGCCGAACTTGATGATGAAGATAAGGCCGATTTTCTGGCAGACCTAGGCCAGGATGAGCCAGGGTTGAACCGCGTGATTCGCGCTGGGTACCGGTTGTTAAATCTGGAAACCTATTTCACTGCAGGTGTCAAAGAAGTACGTGCCTGGACTATCCCGGTAGGTGCTACTGCTCCGCAGGCGGCTGGTGTTATTCATACAGATTTTCAGCGTGGGTTTATCCGCGCAGAAATAATGTCCTACGATGATTTTATTGCCTGTGGCGGCGAACAGGGTGCAAAAGAGGCTGGCAAACTACGGCTGGAAGGCAAGGATTACATTGTACAAGATGGTGATGTAATCCATTTTCGCTTCAATGTTTAGCACAGGACGGGCTGGTAGTAGCGGTTTTTCTGGGCTGTGACTTGAATCTGGTCGAAGTTTCCGGTACATTCGCCATCCCTTATGGCTACGTAGCTCAGTTGGTTAGAGCACAGCATTCATAATGCTGGGGTCGGTGGTTCAAGTCCACCCGTAGCTACCATATTAAAAAGGCCCACACCGCTGACTGGTGTGGGCCTTTTTTATTTTGTACCAGAATCCTTTCTGGCTGCAGGTATGCGTCATAAACTCCTTTTGCTGCCCTGATTTTATGCACCAGATAGGGGCGCAGCTAAAATCTGATTGCACGTAATTAGTGCATTATATCTTCTCCACAAATCCCCCTTCGTTTGTAACCCTTTGATCTGTCTTTGAATTAAAAATAGGCACAGTTCATGCAATGTGTCGCAATATTCGTTTAGAGGCATCTATAAGTCTTATTTGTGGTGCAAATGTAGATGCCAAGCTGATCAAGGTTAAGGAGTATATTTTCATGCCGTTGAAGATGAGTAGATTTGTATTCTGGGCTGCATTATTGCTGTGTTTACCTGGCATAGTGTCGGCTGAAGAGGCTACACTGAATGGTGCCAATACTGCCTGGATACTGACCTCAACGGCCTTGGTGCTATTTATGACCCTGCCGGGATTGGCACTCTTTTATGGCGGCCTGGTGCGTTCCAAGAACGTACTGTCGGTGATTATGCAGTGTTTCTCCATTGCCGGAATGGCCTCTCTCGTTTGGTTTGTGTTTGGTTATAGCCTGGCTTTTGGTGAAGGCAATGCCCTGATTGGAGATTTCAGCAAGGTGATGCTGGCAGGGGTTGGCAAAGAGACACTCTCAGACGATATTCCTGAATCGCTTTTTATGCTGTTTCAGATGACCTTTGCCATCATTACTCCAGCCCTGGTGGTAGGAGGTTTTGCTGAGCGTATGAAGTTCTCCTCCATGCTCCTGTTTAGTGCAATCTGGCTAGTGCTTGTATATGCCCCTGTGACCCACTGGGTCTGGGGTGGTGGTTGGCTAAGTGAAATGGGCGTCTATGATTTTGCTGGTGGCATTGTTGTGCATATTACGGCGGGCGTGGGGGCCTTGGTTGCTGCTATTGTAATGGGGCCTCGTAAAGGCTTTCCAACTACGGCCATGCCGCCTCATAGTCTGGTAATGACGGCTACGGGTACAGGGATGCTCTGGGTTGGCTGGTATGGATTTAATGGTGGCAGTGCTCTGGCAGCCAATGGAGATGCCGCTATGGCCATGCTGGTGACCCATATTTCTGCGGCGGCTGGTGCGGTTACCTGGGGTGCTATTGAGTGGAAACGCTATGGTAAGCCAAGTGCGTTGGGTACCCTGACGGGTGTTATTGCAGGCTTGGGTACTATCACACCCGCATCTGGCTTTGTTGGGCCGGGTGGTGCATTGGTGATTGGTGTAACGGCAGGTGTTGTCTGTTATTTTGCGACCAGCTATATCAAGCGTGTTCTTAAGATTGATGACTCACTGGATGTATTTCCAGTGCATGGTGTGGGCGGTATATTGGGTACGCTGATGGCGGGTATATTCTCAGCCACTACGCTGGGCGTCTTCAGTGGTTATGGCTATGCTGATGGCATTGAGACCATGATGGAGCAGTTTGGTGTTCAGTTGGTAGGTGTCATTGCTGGAATTGTATACACAGCCCTCATTACCTATGGAATTTTAAAGTTAGTAGATCTCATATTGGGGCTGCGTGTCTCTGAAGAGGATGAGATTGAAGGCCTGGATGTCAACCAGCATGGGGAACGTGGTTATACAATGTAGTACTCGCTCTGCTTCCCTCTTTTATTTAAAAGGGGGAAGCAGAGTCTATTTATAGACTCACCTAAAAGCCTGTATGCTTGTAGCAGAGTCAGTCGTGCTTCTCTTCCAGTGACCCCGCATGTGCAATCAGTTTTGCCATGTGTTGATCAACATCTGCCAGATGTTTAGACATCTGATCAAGATCCCGCTCATCCATTCTTTTTACACCCAGGTGATACTCCAGATGATCCATTGCCTGCCTAAGATCTTTATGAAGGTTTTGGATGTCACTCTTAAGGTTGGTGATGTCTTCTTTTGCGATGGCCATGACGCTGCCTCCTGGTTAGTCTGAAAAAAGAGTCCCTGCATAATAATAAGTAGCTACTATACTGCTTTTATCTACCTTGTTAAAAGTGTGGGTAATGCGTTATTTGCCTCTTTACCTTGTTGTTTGAAGTTAAAAAATAATGGCAGAGTTTGATTGAAAACCTGTTGTATAAATGGGTTATGATAGAAATATCAAATGTTTGTTGATTGCTTTGCATTGTATTTATTGTGTTATGGCATCAGATAAATGTCGTTTTTTTCCATACTGGATTGCTACAAAATAAATGGCTAAATATTCAAAAAAAGAGAAAGTTTCTGAAGAAATAAAAAGTGAAGCACTAAAGATCGCGAGCTCTAACCAAAAACCAGGACAGACAAAAGAGCAGACAAAGCTGGTTGCCCAGGGTATTCAAAAAGGTATTCAGCAATATAAAAAACAACAAAAAGCAAAGGCACGAGAGCTTGATAAGCGGGTGAAAAAGACCTCTGATCTAGCCTCAGTTCAGGAGTCAACAGCCGAGGTTGCACCGCCCACTATACAAAGCAAACAGAGTTACCTGGCTTGGGTTTTATTGGTGTTGTCTTGGATCTGTTTTGGATTGTACTTCTTTCTATCGAAGTGATGCTGTGTTGTTGTGAGGCTCACTATTCATATCCACCCGTTTATAGTTGGGTGGATATGAATGAGAAGGCTTAGATTAAGGCTTTAGTATTTTGTAAAAATGGATGTCTTCCCATTCTTGCTAAAGGCCAGCACGTCATAACCTTTTGGAGGCAGGTTTGCGGCCTGCATGCCGGGTGATTTCATAGGCATCCCTGGTGCAGTCAGGCCTGCAATATTAGGGCGGGTTTTTAAAAGCGCTTTAATATCTGCAGCTGGAACATGTCCCTCTACAGCATATCCTTCCACTAATGCGGTATGGCAGGATTGAAGATTCCCCGGTATACCTGCGGATCTCTTTATTGGATCCATATTCTGGCGATCGACTGTAATAACAGTGAAACCTTCACTGCGCAGGTGCTTAACCCAGTCTGTGCAACAGCCGCAGGTGGGTGATTTATAGACCGTGATTTCAATAGGTTTTGCGGTATTAGCAGGTGCTGTATCACTGTAATTGCCAGCAATTGTATTAGCAGCAAATCCAATAAAAAGAGCCGCAATGATGATGGCTACTGCTTGGCGTATTTTTGTCATGTTAAGTTCCTGGTAGTACATATTGTTTATACGATAGTGACATCATTAAGCACCATGAAAATCAGCAAGCCCTCAATGGGCGCTGCAAATACCCCTTGGCCCTGATAGTGGTCACAGGCCATTGCGGCAATCTCCCATGCTGAGCCTTCATCCACTGGAAATGTTTCTGAGCTAAATACCTCG
>Ga0316190_10000875_pt1 | contig 21410 bp, 17 predicted proteins | sample Eddworburrow2_MG_FD_204929 | JGI IMG/M metagenome (GOLD analysis project Ga0316190, IMG submission 204929) | Coastal sediment microbial communities from Maine, United States - Eddy worm burrow 2 | ecosystem: Environmental > Aquatic > Marine > Coastal > Sediment | place: USA: Maine | collected... | reverse complement strand
TAGTAGCGAAATTTTATTACAACAAACAACGGACCATAAACCACCCACACGACCATGTTCTCATTTGAATTAATTGCCCAGTCAACCGAATCCCGCTCCAGGGCTGGGGTGGTCCGAACCGAACATGGTGTTGTTGAAACCCCGGTGTTTATGCCGGTGGGGACCAGGGGATCGGTTAAATCCTTATCCCCTGAGGAACTGATGGCCGCCGGCGCACAGATTATCCTGGCTAATACGTACCATTTATATCTTAGACCGGGATGTGAGGTTATCCGCCGCTTTGCGGGGCTTCATCGGTTTATGCACTGGGATGGACCCATTTTGACGGATAGCGGTGGATTCCAGGTGTTTTCCCTGGCCAAGCTGGCAACGATTTCTGATGAAGGCGTCACTTTCCAATCACATCTTGACGGATCCAGTCATTTGTTGACACCGGGAAAAGTCATCGATATACAGAATTGTCTGGGCGCCGACATTATCATGTGCCTGGACGATTGTATTCAATATCCGGCCACCAGAGAAGACAGCCTGGCTGCCCTTGAAATTACCACAAAATGGGCACAGAGATGCAAGCAGGCCTGGCAGGAAACCAAGAATGGCCGCAGTGCTCTGTTCGGCATTGTTCAAGGAGGTATGTTCAAGGACCTGCGGAAACAATCCGCAGAAGCGTTGATGAAAATCGATTTTCCCGGTTATGCCGTCGGCGGGTTGAGTGTGGGTGAACCTGCAGAGCTCATGCTGGAAATGGCTGACTGCACACTGCCGAATTTACCGCAAACCAAACCCAGGTATATTATGGGGGTCGGGACACCTGAAAATATAGTCGAACTTGTGGCACTGGGCGCCGACATGTTCGATTGTGTCTTGCCTACCCGCAATGCCAGAAACGGACAGATGTTTACGCAATATGGTACCATCAACATCAGCAACGCACAATATAAGAACGACACCGAACCGCCGGGGCCCGGCTGCGAATGTTACACCTGTCGACATTATTCCAGAGCGTACCTGCGTCACCTATACATGGCCAGAGAACTGCTGGCATATCGTTTAAACACGATCCATAATATTCATTTTTTTACCAATTTTATGAAACAGATGCGGGAAGCGATCGTGGCGAATGAATTTGAGTCTTTTAGAAAGGATTTTTACCGGAAATTGGAAAATTAACGGGGACGAACCAAACCAACTTAACCGACACATAGGAGAAACTATCATGAAAGAAAAAGTAGAAAAAGCATTGCAAAAAGTCCGACCCATGCTTCAGGCCGATGGAGGTGATGTGGAACTTGTCGACGTGCAGGACGGTATTGTTACGGTACGGCTGCAAGGTGCTTGCGGGGGCTGCCCCATGTCTCAGATGACCCTTAAAAACGGTATCGAGAAAATTTTAAAAGAGGAGGTGCCCGAGGTTGTGTCCGTGGAATCTGCCCCCTGATCGGGCATAGCGCAAAGAGCCAAGCGCATGGAGCAGAGAGCATATCAACCATCTAAAAAAGGAGTTGCAATGAAGGTCTTGAAAATTGACCACCTTGGGGTTGCTGTAAATAGCATTGATCAGGGAAAGAATTTTTGGACAGATGTATTGGGTCTGGAATTCGAGGGATCCGAAACCGTGGAAGAACAGAAAGTAACGACGGCCTTTTTCCCGGTGGGCGAGAGTGAAGTGGAATTGCTGGAATCTACGGCGCCGGATGGACCCATTGCCAGGTATCTGGAAAAGAAGGGCGAGGGGATACAGCATGTCGCCTTTCGGGTGGAGAATATTGAATCGGCCTTGCAGGAGCTGAAGGAAAAGGGGATTCGGCTGATTGACGAAAAACCCAGAAAAGGTGCCGGCGGCGCTCAGATCGCCTTTTTGCACCCTAAATCCACCAACGGCGTACTGGTGGAGCTCTGCCAGAGAGATTAATTGAATTCGGAATGCGGAATTCGGCCTCCGGCCCGGAGGGGCCATAGGGGCCTACGCCCCGGAGGGAAGGTGGAAGTAGTGAAAAATATTAAACTGATCGGTTCCAGGTTCAGGCTTCATGCTTCAAAGGTTAAGACTGTTTGAAACTGCATAATATATTGATCAAGTTCCGGAATACCCGACTTGACCCATTGGGTGACAAGGCGTTATTAACACATGAAGGCCAAATCCCTTTGATAGGAGCTCGTTGGGAGTTTTTCAACCCTGAACGTTGAACCCTGAACCGCGTAACCTTGATTCTACTTTGTCACATAATCCTATCAACATTTTTAATCCGAAATAAGTGTCAATGCTGCTAACCTTAGCGATTAAAAGGAGAATCCCGTCATGTCCGAACATCCTGATAGACAGAAATGGATCGAACTTGCAACCAAGGAGTTGAGAGGAAAACCGCTGGCGGCGTTGGATTGGATGACGGCGGAAGGTATTCCGGTCAAACCACTGTACACCGCAGAAGACCTCGAGGGATTGGCGCATGTCAACACCTTGCCGGGACTGCCGCCTTATGTGGGGGGCCCCAAGGCCACGATGTACACCGGCCGGCCCTGGACCATCCGACAGTATGCCGGATTCTCGACCGCAAAAGAATCCAACGCATTTTACAGAAGATGCCTTGCCGCCGGTCAGAAAGGGCTTTCGGTTGCTTTTGATCTGGCCACCCACCGGGGGTATGATTCCGATCATCCCAGGGTCGTCGGCGATATCGGCAAGGCAGGTGTTGCGGTGGATTCCGTCGAAGATATGAAAATTCTTTTTGATCAGATTCCGTTGGATCAGATGACGGTTTCCATGACCATGAACGGGGCCGTGTTGCCCATATTAGCCGGATATATCGTGGCGGCCGAAGAGCAGGGCGTCAGCCAGGAAAAACTGAGTGGTACTATTCAAAATGATATTTTAAAAGAATATCTGACCCGCAATACATATATTTATCCACCGCAACCTTCCATGCGCATTGTTTCGGACATTATCGGTTACTGCTCGAAACACATGCCCAAATACAACACCATCAGTATCAGCGGCTACCACATGATGGAGGCTGGGGCCGATTCCGTGTTGCAAACTGCGTTTACCATGGCAGACGGACTGGAATATGTCCGGGCGGCTATGAAAGCCGGACTGGATATCGACGCATTTGCCCCGCGGCTTTCTTTCTTTTTTGGAATCGGAATGAATTTTTTTATGGACATTGCCATGTTGAGAGCGGCGCGGTTTTTATGGCATAAACTTATCAGTCAATTTAATCCCCAAAACTCGCGATCCACCATGTTGCGCACCCATTGCCAGACCTCCGGCTGGAGTCTGACGGCGCAGGATCCGTATAATAACATTATTCGGACAACCCTGGAGTGTCTGACCGCCGCCCTGGGCGGCACCCAGTCTTTACACACCAATTCCTTTGATGAGGCGGTGGGATTGCCCACGGATTTTTCCGCCAGGATTGCCAGAAATACGCAAATTATCGTTCAGGAAGAATCACAGATATGCAATGTCGTGGATCCCCTGGCAGGTTCCTATTACCTCGAGTCCCTGACCGATGGGATTATCCGTGAGGCCGGGAAAATTATTGATGAAGTCGAAGAGATGGGCGGCATGGCCAAGGCCATCGAAACCGGAATGCCGAAATTGCGGATTGAGGAATCAGCGGCCCGCAGGCAGGCACGAATCGATCAGGGCAAAGATGTCATTGTGGGAGTCAACAAATATCAGATCGAAGAAGATGTCGATCTTGAGATACTGGAAGTGCCGGCCAGCGTGCGTGATGAACAAATTGCCAGGCTCAAGAAATTAAAAGCAAGCCGCGACGCTGAAGCCACACAACAGGCCCTGCAAACCCTTTCCAGGGGGGCGGCATCAGATGATAATCTGCTGGAATTGTGTATTGAGGCGGTAAGGGCACGGGCCACGGTCGGCGAAATTTCCGATGCCCTCGAAAAAGAATTCGGACGCTATGTGGCCACCACCCGGTGTATATCCGGTGTGTATGCGGCCGAGTACGGTGAATCCGAAGTCATTGAGAGCGTGCGCAGGAGGACGGAACAGTTCCAGGAAAAGGAAGGCCGACGCCCCAGGATTCTGGTAACAAAAATGGGGCAGGATGGTCATGACCGCGGAATCAAGGTAATTGCCACCGGATTTGCAGACCTGGGGTTTGATGTGGATATCAGTCCCATGTTTCAAACGCCCGAAGAGGTTGCCAGAATGGCGATGGAAAACGATGTCCATGTGGTCGGTGTCTCCAGTCAGGCGGCCGGTCACAAAACACTGGTACCCCAATTGCTTGAAGCCTTGAAGTCCGAAGGCGGCGATGAGATATTGGTGGTTGTGGGGGGAATTATTCCGCCGACTGACTACAAATTTTTAAATGATGAGGGTGCTGCGGGGATATTCGGCCCCGGAACACCGGTCACGGAATCCGCCAACCAAGTATTGAACTCACTGGAACAAAGGAAATAGGATACAGCTCTTAAAATATTTTCATTCCCCCTATACAATCCAAATACGATCACCCTGGTAAGCATTGCTTTTTTTCTTGACAAAGACTATATGATATAGGAATTTTAAAACTTTATTTATGGAGGTCTATAACTTGATTGGTTGGTCGCTAGACCCTCTCCATAAAACATGCGATTATATCTCCCGGCCGCGCGCTTGAAAAGTTTACCCGCCGTAGGAGGGCGGATCATTCGATATTCTGCGTTTCGTTGCTCGGCCTCGCGGAGTCTCATATGGGGAGACTACTATTGCATGACGAAGTTTCATTCGAGAGATAACCCTCTACGGTGAACTCCCTGGCCCAGACCTGACTTTTGGTTGCTCAATTATTTAGATTCATATTTGGGAACCTGATACGAGCCGTAATATGTTATTATAAGTCGCACCAGGGCGGGCTGAACCTCTGAACGCTTATAACGAAAGGAATTGGATAATGGGAATCGTGGAAGATAAAATCCGTGATCTGAAAACCCGGCAGGCCAAGGTGCTTGAAATGGGTGGGGAAAAGGCTGTCGCCGCCCAGCGCGAAAAGGGCAAGCTGACGGCCCGTGAACGCCTGGATCTGTTGTTCGATAAAGGCACGTTCCGTGAGATTGATATGTTTGTCAGTCACCGCTGTGTTAATTTCAAAATGGAAAATGTGGATATTCCGGCAGACGGTGTGGTCACCGGCCATGGATTGGTGGACGGACGGACGGTGTTTGCCTTTTCCCAGGATTTTACCGCCCGGGCCGGCAGTCTCGGTGAGATGCATTCCAAAAAGATTTGCAAGGTAATGGATCTGGCCTTGAAGGCCGGAGCTCCCTTTGTGGGGATCAATGATTCCGGCGGCGCCAGGATTCAGGAAGGTGTGGATGCGTTATCCGGATACGGTCAGATCTTTTTTCGCAATTCGGCCGCTTCCGGCGTTATCCCTCAGATTTCTGCCATCATGGGACCCACCGCCGGCGGAGCTGTGTATTCGCCGGCGATGACCGACTGGGTATTCATGGTTAAAAAAACCAGTTACATGTTTATTACGGGGCCCGAGGTGATCAAATCGGTTACCGGTGAGGAAATTTCCTTTGAAGAGTTGGGCGGGGCCAAGACCCACAATGAAAAAAGCGGCGTGGCCCATTTTGCCTGCGAAAGCGATCAAGATGCTCTCGACCGAATTAGACGCCTCCTTTCCTATCTGCCCTCCAACAACATGGAAGATCCGCCCTATGTGAAGACCGGTGATGATCCCAACCGCACGGATAAATCGCTGGATTCAATTATTCCGGATAGTCCCAACCAATCCTACGATATGAAAGATATCATTCGCTCTATCGTTGACAACAGTGAATTTTTTGAGCCCCACCAGTATTTCGCAGGCAATATCATTGTCTGTCTTGCAAGATTGAACGGCAGAGCTATCGGCATCATCGCGAACCAACCCAAGGTGCTGGCCGGATGTCTCGATATTAACGCATCGGATAAGGCCACGCGCTTTATCCGGTTTTGCGATTCCTTTAATATCCCGTTGCTGACCATTGCCGATGTTCCCGGATACCTGCCCGGCAGCCAGCAAGAATGGGGGGGGATTATTCGGCATGGAGCCAAACTGCTGTGGTGTTATTCTGAAGCGACAGTGCCGAAGCTGCTACTCGTGCCGCGCAAAGACTATGGCGGCTCCTATCTGGCCATGTGCTCCAGCGATCTGGGCAACGACATGGCGTTTGCATGGCCAACGGCCGAGATTGCGGTCATGGGAGCGGCCGGGGCAGCGAACATTATCCACCGCAAAGAGATTAAAGCTGCCGAGGATCCGGTGGCCAAACGTCAGGAGAAAATCGACGAATACAACGAACTGTTTTCCAACCCTTATGTGGCAGCCAGCAGAGGCTATATCGACGCCGTCATCGTTCCCAGTGAGACCCGGCCCCGTCTGATCGATGCCCTTGAGGCCATTTGCGGCAAGCGTGAGACCAGACCTCCGAAAAAGCATGGGAATATTCCAATGTAAAAGGTTTACCGGTTCGCCTGTTGAGCCCGTTTGGCCCGTTACGATGATTGGATTTCGGAAGTTGTTTTCCGGCTAACCGGTTAACCGGACAACCGGCTAACCTGATAGAAAGGGTAATCATATGAAAGACAACAAAAAGGTCACCGCCGCAATCGCTGCAGTGACGCATTACATGCGGATGGAAGAAGAAGCCGCCCTGATGCAGCAGCGCGCCATGGGCGGCATGCCGCAGGTGCTGTCATCCGTCTCTGCTCCGGCAACGAGTATTTCGCCCTGGAGCTTGAATGGCAGACAAACCCAAATGCAGATGCGCAATCTGATGCAGATGCGAACCTTTAGATAGTTGAAATCGACAATTTGAGGATTCAGGTGCCGATAGCCGATTATAAACGTCTCGGATTTTCTACAACCTATTAGAAATATAATGTTTTTTATGGCCACCCGTGTTGGTAAGCCACATGGAATGATGGAATAGCGGAGTGGTGGAATACTGGGTATGAAAAATGGAAAAAGGATCTATTCTACAAAAAATGTTGAATATAACTTTTATGATGATAGTTGTAAGACATCCATTTTCTGTTTTCACCCAAAAAAATACGCCAATGTTGCGAGAGTATCAATGCAACTATTGGGTTTAGACTCCTTTTTCCGTGAGATCCAATACCATTGCTCCAGGACCCTTGATTCCATTATTCCAGCATTCCAACATTCCAATTGTGAGCGCAGCGAACTGAGTTCTATCCAATCTTTAAAAAAATAGAGGAGAATCTCAAAATGAGTGATGAAAATGCAGTCAAAATGACGACCATGATTTACGACAAAGATAGGCCGGCGGCGGAAAATCCCGTCAAAATCGAAGACCTGAGTCTACGCGACGGTCACCAGTCTCTTTTTGCCACCCGCGGCAGAACCGAAGACATGATCCCGGTGGCTGAATTGATGGACGACGTTGGGTTTTGGGCCATGGAAGTCTGGGGAGGTGCCACCTTTGATACCATGCACCGGTTTTTAAATGAAGACCCCTGGGAACGGATTCGGACACTGAAGCGCTATATTAAAAAAACACCGTTTTCGATGCTGCTGAGAGCGCAAAACCTGGTGGGCTATCGCAACTATGCCGATGATGTGGCGCGCGCCTTTGTCGACAGAGCGGCCGCCAATGGTATGGATATTTTCAGAACGTTTGATGCCTTAAACGACTATCGCAATTTTGAAACCGTGGTTCCGGTCATCAAGGAGTGCGGCAAGCATTTTCAGGGGTGCATCTGCTATACCATGACCGAACCGCGCATGGGCGGCGAGGTTTACAATATCGACTATTATGTTAATAAGGCCAAAGATCTCGAGGCCATGGGCGCAGACAGCATTTGTATTAAAGACATGGCCGGGCTCATAGCACCCTATGATGCCTATGCCGTTGTAAAGGCCCTGAAAGCGGCGGTCAAACCGCCGATTCATCTGCACAGTCATTTCACATCGGGCATGTCTTCCATGACCCATCTCAAGGCCATTGAAGCCGGGGTTGATATCATCGACACCGTCATGGCCCCTTACGGCTTCCGCACCTCCCACGCAGCGATCGAACCACTGGTCATGACGCTGATAGGCACCAACCGGGACACCGGTTTCGATATCAGACACTTGGCTGTCATCAATGAAGTCCTGGAAAAAGAAATTCTGCCTAAATACAGGCATCTGTTGGACGACACCAAGATGGCAATCACCGATATTAACGTGCTGCTGCATCAGACCCCGGGCGGCATGCTGTCCAACCTGGTCAACCAGTTAAGGGAAATGGACGCCCTTGATAAAATCGACGAGGTCTATGCCGAACTGCCGCGGGTTCGAAAGGATTTAGGGCAGATCCCTCTGGTGACGCCAACCAGCCAGATTGTGGGTATCCAGACCGTCAATAATGTTCTATTCGATGATGAAAATGAGCGCTACAAGATGATCACTGGCCAGGTCAAAGACCTCTGTTACGGGCTTTACGGCAAAACCGCCGTGCCCATAAACCCGGAAGTCCAGAAAAAAGCATTAAAAGGCTATGACCGTGGTGAGGAGCCGATTACCTGCCGGCCTGCCGAGGTCCTGGAGCCTGAACTGGAAAAAGCCAAGAAAGATACGGAAGGGCTTGCTGTTGACCTGGATGATACGTTGATTTACGCGCTTTATCCGGTGACCGGGAAGAAGTTTTTAAAATGGAAATACGGCAAGGAGCAGCCGCCGAAAGAGGTGCAGCCAAGGACATTGGAAGATGCATTGGCCGAACAGGAGTTACTTAAAAAGGCCAAAGCCGGAAAATTGATCGAAATACCGGAAAAAGCGGCGCCACCCAAAGGTGAGAATTTCCGGACGTTCAATGTGTTTGTGGATGATGAGTACTTTGAGGTCGGTGTCGATCCGGGTGAGGGTGCACCGGTGATCAACTATGTCCAGCCTATGCCGGGTGCGGCGCCGGCAGCCTTTGCAGCGGCGGCATCGCCGGCGCCTGCCCCCGCTCCGGCCGCGGCAACACCGGCCCCGGCGCCAAAAACCGAAGCGCCCAAAGCTGCGCCGGCTGCCGCTGTCGATGGCACCTCTCTGCTCGCCCCGATGCCCGGGATGATCATCAGATTTGAAAAAAATGTCGGTGATGAAATCAACGAAGGCGAAACAGCCGTCATCCTGGAAGCCATGAAAATGGAAAATGCGTTGACGGCTCCGGCCAGTGGTACCGTCAAAGCCATCAATTTCAGCAGCGGCGATTCTGTGGCTAAGGGTGATGTGCTTTGTGTGATCGGTTAGAGACAGATGTCCGAGGACAGATGTCAGAGGGCAGAAGACTGAGGACAGAAGACTGAGGACAGAGGGATATGCTGGGAAGCTGGAAGGCTTGGATGGTAAAGCCCAAAAAAGAAGCTTAGAAGGTGAGAAGATGTGAAGGTCACGGCGAAGGACGAAGGAAGAGGGAAGATGGATGAAAAGAAAACGATCTCGAAAGGAACGATGAGAAATCCAAGTGTTTATCGCAAAGCCTCGTTGTCCTCCTTCTTCTAAGCGAAGCGGTCTTCCTTCTTCCATCGGTCTTTTCTAAATAATCCAAACGATCTAAATGGACTACTATGAAAATTCACGAATATCAGGCCAAGGAATTGTTTAAAAAGTACGGTGTTCCCATCCCGGAAGGTCGGGTGGCTTTTAGCCCCGATGAGGCCGTCGGGATCGCCAAAAGCCTGGCAGGATACCCGGTTGTGGTCAAAGCCCAGATTCACGCCGGCGGTCGGGGTAAAGGCGGCGGGGTAAAGCTGGCTCAATCCGAGTCGGAAGTACAAAGCGTCGCCGATCAAATTATCGGTATGGAGCTGGTCACTCATCAGACCGGTCCCCAGGGCCGGCGGGTTACGAAGGTTCTGGTGGAGCAGGGACTGAACATTGAAAAAGAGCTCTACCTGAGCATCATTCCGGATCGGAACATTGCCAAGATAGTGGTAATGGCCAGTGAAGCCGGTGGAATGGATATTGAGGAAGTGGCCGCCGACACCCCGGAAAAGATTGTCAAGGTTCCGGTCAACCCCCTTCAGGGCATCCAGGCCTATCACTGCCGGGAGGTCGCCTTCGGCCTAAATTTGCCGCCGGCTGCCATAAAATCGTTTGTTGCCATGCTAAAAAATCTTTACCGGTTGTTTGTCGACAACGACTGTTCGCTGGTTGAGATCAATCCCCTGGTTATTACGGCGGAAGAAGCCGTTATTGCATTGGATGCCAAGATCAATTTTGATGACAATGCCCTGTTTCGCCACAAAGACATTGCTGAGTACCGGGATCCGGATGAGGAAGATCCTCTGGAGGTTGAGGCCTCCAAATTTAACCTCAACTACATTAATTTGGATGGAAATGTGGGTAATATGGTGAACGGCGCCGGTTTGGCGATGGCTACCATGGACTTGATCAAACAAGCCGGGGCGGAGCCGGCCAATTTTTTGGATGTGGGCGGCGGTGCCAGCGCTGAGATGGTCGAAAACGGTTTCAAGATCATTCTAAGTGATCCCCACGTGAAAGGCATACTGATTAATATTTTTGGCGGCATCCTGCGATGCGACGTGCTGGCCGAAGGGGTTGTGAAGGCCGCCCAAAAAACCAATATCGGCGTTCCGGTAGTGGTTCGCATGGAAGGAACCAATATAGAAGAAGGCCGTCGAATACTGGCGGAGTCGGGTCTTCAATTAACCACGGCCGTAGATTTAAAGGATGCGGCCCAAAAAGTTGCCGACATCGTCCAAGCGTAGCTGATAAAATCTGAGGCCAATAAATGAGCATATTCGTTGACAAGAATTCGCGTGTTGTCGTTCAGGGCATTACCGGCAAAGAAGGGCAATTTCATACCCGTCAGTGTGTCGACTATGGCACCCAGGTGGTGGCGGGGGTCACACCGGGGAAAGCCGGACAGAATGTGGACGGTGTCCCCGTGTTTAACACGGTTAAGGCGGCGGTGGCTGCTACCGGTGCAAATTGTAGTTTGATTTTTGTTCCGCCGGCCTTTGCTGCCGATGCCATTTTAGAGGCCGCTGATGCCGGCATCGGTGTGATTGTAGCAATTACCGAAGGAATTCCGGCGTTGGACATGATGAAGGTCATGAACTATCTGGAGGGAAAACCAACGCGTCTGATCGGTCCCAATTGCCCCGGGATCATCACACCCGGTGAGACCAAAATCGGAATTATGCCGGGCCCCATTCATAAGCCTTTCGGGCCTGTGGGAGTAATTTCGCGTTCCGGAACCTTAACCTATGAGGTTGTCAATCAATTATCGCTGCAGGGAATCGGGCAGAGCACCTGTATCGGCATCGGCGGTGATCCGTTCATCGGTTCTGATTTCATCGACTGTCTGGATGCTTTTGAAAAGGACCCGGATACCAAGGGGATCGTGATGGTTGGTGAAATCGGCGGCACCGCCGAGGAAGACGCTGCGACCTTTGTGTCTGAAAAAATGAACAAACCGGTGGTCGGTTTTATTTCCGGTTTGACCGCACCGCCGGGGCGCCGTATGGGGCATGCCGGTGCCATCATCAGCGGCGGCAGTGGTACCGCCGCAGCCAAAATTGAAGCCATGGAAGCCGCCGGGATCCATGTTTGCAAAAACCTGGGTACACTTGGGGAGCTTTGTGCTGAAGTGTTTCGTCCCTTATAGAGTTTTATCAGAAATCATATTGTTAGATATGGATGGTATCAGGTGTCAGGTGTCAGTTTTCAGCAATAAAAAATTTCAAATACCAAAACACAAATATCAAACAAATCACAATGACCGAAATTCAAAATTCCAAGCATTTGGCGTTCAATCTTATTTGAGATTTGGATATTGTGAATTGGAATTTTTTTGCAATTTGGTGCTTGAAATTTGCTATTTCCAGTTTATTCGGATTGGGTATTTTCTTTTTAGTTTTATGATCCAATCTCCACCATAATCGGAAACTTATCAATGCACGAAATGGGTATAGCACTTCAGATCATTGAGATTGCGACCGATTCCATACCCCCGGATGCCGGCGACGTGCGGGTTGAAAAAATTAATCTAAAAATCGGTAAGCTGGCCGCTGTTGTGCCGGACAGCCTGCGCTTTTGTTTTGATGCGGCCGTCAAGGACTCACCCCTTGAGGGCGCTAAACTTTTTATCCAAGCATTACCTGTTGTTGCACGTTGCCGCGATTGCGATGCGCAATGGACCATCAACGGCCCGGCATTTACCTGTGAAAATTGCAATGGTGGCTCTCTGGAGATTCTTTCCGGCCGGGAGCTGGACATCGAATCCATCGAGATTGTTCAAAAGGATGAACATGTTTCTTGATACCTTCTTTAGAATACAAAAATATTACCATCATGACGGTTCTCGTCATTCCCATTCTCATTCCGACAGCAACGGCAGCGGGATCACAACAAAAAAAAGCGGCGCTCGGGAAATCAAAGTGGTCCGAAGGGTCCTTGACATCAACGAAAAAATGGCAGATCAGAATCGTACCCTATTTACCGCCAAAGGAATTTTCGTTCTCAATGTGATGAGCTCGCCGGGTTCCGGCAAGACCACCACACTTGAGAAGACGCTGTCTCAGATTGCATCGGAAATCAACAGTGCCGTGATCGTCGGTGACATCTGTACCACCAATGATGCCGACCGGCTGGCCGTCTCCGGTGTGCCGGTGGTGCAAATCAATACCGATGAATTCGGGGGTGATTGCCACCTGGCCGCCCATGTGATCGAAAAGGCGGTGGGAGGACTGGATCTGGATGACATCGATTTGTTGATCGTAGAAAATGTGGGCAACTTGGTCTGCCCGGCTGAATTTGACATCGGCGAAGATGCCCGGGTTGTGGTGTTAAGTGTCACGGAAGGCGAAGACAAACCGGCGAAATATCCCCTGATGTTTAGAGAATGTGAGGTGGCTCTATTGAACAAGGTCGATTTGTTGCCCTATCTGGATTATGACAAGCAAAAGGCCATCGATTTTATTCATCAGGTCCACCCGGGCATGCCGGTTTTTGAAATCTCGGCCAAAACCGAGGAAGGATTTAAGCCTTGGATTGACTGGCTGAGGGGAAAGGTCAAGGATAAAGCAGAGGGCAAAGAGCATAGTGCATAGTGCATGGTGCATGGTGCAGAGGGCGTAGGGCAAAAGGCAGAGGGCAGAGGGCAGAGGGCAGAGGAAAAAAGCTGGGAAGGTGAAGCCCAAAAGGCTCAAGGCCGAAAACTCAAGTGGCCTTCGGCAACTGGAGGCCGAAAATGGATAACGTCTCTTTTTACTCAATCAACCAATGAGCCAGACCTGATTTTACCGGGCCGATCTTAACGAACGAAACGATTATAACGATCCCACCGAAAACAACCATCCGGATTTATTAAACTTTCAATCGCTTTGAGCTCCTATTGCTATGCACTTTGCCCTCTGCCATAAAATTCCCCATTCAAGCTCCCACCGCTTCTTTCCAAAACGGCGACATACCTCGCAACCGCTCGATAATGGCGGGTGTTTTTTCAATAACGACGTCGATTTCTTCTTCGGTGGTATAGCGGCTGAGGCTGTACCGGATGGAACCGTGGGCCGCCGTAAAGGGTACGCCCATGGCGCGCAGGACATGGGAAGGCTCCAGGGAGCCGGAAGTACAGGCTGAACCCGATGACGCACAGATACCGTGCTCGTTCATCATCAGCAAAATGGCTTCCCCCTCGACATATTCATAGGCAATGCTGGTGGTATTCAGCAGACGATGTTCTCGATCTCCGTTGACCATTGAATGGGAGATCCGGGCCAGCAGGTTGGTTTCCAATTTGTCCCGCAGTCGTCCGATATGTTCATATCCATCTTCGTCTAGGTGCTTTTTCGCAAGCTCGGCTGCCTTGCCCAGAGCAATAATGGAGGCGACATTTTCGGTTCCTCCCCGCCGACCTTTTTCTTGATGGCCGCCGATCATAAACGGCGAATATTTCGTACCCTTGCGGATATAAAGGGCACCAATCCCTTTGGGTGCATGGAATTTATGACCGGTCAACGACAGCAAGTCCACGCCGGTTTCGTTGACGTCAATGGGAATTTTTCCTACGGCCTGGACGGCATCGGTGTGAAACACAATTCCCTGGTCCTTAGTCCTTTGTGATATTTCTTCGATGGGGAATATGACGCCGGTTTCGTTGTTCGCCCACATCAGGCTGACGACGGCGGTATCGTCGCTTAGATTTTTATAGAGATAATCCAGGTCCAAGATTCCCTGGCCGTCAACCGGCACAAAGGTAACCCGGTAACCTTTTTTTGACAGGACTTCATAAAGATTTTTAACGGCCGGGTGCTCGACCCTGGAAGTGACAATATGTTTCCGGTCGGGATTTGACTCAATGGCGGCTCGGATAGCGGTGCTGTCACTTTCCGTTCCGCAACTGGTAAAAACGATTTCATCCGCAGTGGCGCCGATCAGGTTAGCGACATTTTCACGGGCCTCTTTTATTTTTTCAGCCACATCCCCACCAAATGAGTGCATGCTAGACGGATTGCCATAGTAATCCGACAAATAGGGCAACATGGCCTCTACCACTTCCGGGGCAACTTTGGTAGTGGCATTGTTATCCAGGTAGATGACATTCATCACTGTACCTCCTCAACCTCTAGCTCAGGGGTTACCAGCTCTCGCAGCCTGCTTTCAACATAATGTTTAAGAGTGATCGGGGATTTTACACAGGCGGCACAATTGCCACCGAATCTCACCATGACCCGGTTGCCGTCCACGTCGACCAGTTCCAGTCGGCCAGCGTCCTTTTTGAGGTTGGGATTGATTTCCCGCTCTATGCTCTCTTCGATCAACTTAATTTTTTGCAAATTGGTCAGGGCCGGGGCCCTTTTCTTAACCGGACGCTCTGTTCCCAGAATGGCGTCGATGATTTCCTGGATGCTATCATGACAATTTCCGCAGCCCCCGCCGGCTTTGACATAATCGGTAACCTCCTCAATAGTGGTAAGATGGTTTTCAGTTACCACCCGCTTGATTTCAAGATCGGTCACGCCGAAGCACTCACACACAATTTCACCTTCAATCTCTTTTTCAGGTTCACCGAGATGACAGGTAATGGCTTTTTCAAGGGCATCGCGGCCCATGACCGAGCAGTGCATCTTTTCTTTCGGAAGTCCTCCCAGATACTCGGCAATATCTTCATTGGTAATTTTTTTGGCTTCTTCCAGGGTGAGGCCGGTTACCATTTCGGTCAATGCGGAGGAGGATGCGATCGCGCTGGCGCACCCAAAGGTTTGAAATTTCGCATCCTTTATTTTGCCGTCATCATCCAGCTTGAAATAAAATGTCAGTGCATCACCGCATGACAGGGAGCCGACTTCACCGACGCCATCCGCATCCGCGATCACACCGACGTTGCGCGGATTGAGAAAATGATCTTTTACTTTGTCCGTATATTCCCACATAACATCCTCCTGTATGAATTAGGTAACAGATTCATACGTCAATTTTTATAAAACGAAACTCGAACCCTACAATAATGATAAAAGCTAAGCTGTCAAGGCAGGTTTCATGTCGTTTTAGGCTTAAGCTTGTTGTTGTATTGGCGGGATTTTCCTATTGTCAATGTCATCGTAAGTTTCGTTTGCAAGCCTTTCCACTCGGCTTGGTTTTGGATCGGTCTTTATTGATGATCGGCATGGACAACCGCTCTTTGTTTGTTTATATTTAAGGTGAACAAGAGGGGAACGCTTATCGTCGGGACGTGTCAGATGCATCACATACCAAAAATTTAAGCGATCCAAACCAAAGCCATGAAGGGAGGTAGATCATGAAATCCGCAAACGTCAGAAGGGCGGTATTTGCGGGAAGTTGGTATCCTTCAAGTGCTGCAGAATGTGAGAGAGAAATCGCCGGTTTTCTCGCGGAGGGAAAAAACCTCAATCCACCGGGCAGGCCGCTGGTGGGCGGCATCGTACCTCATGCGGGATGGTATTTTTCAGGCAGCATCGCCTGCAATGTGATCCATTGTCTAAAAGGTCGGGATACGACCGATGTGATAGTGATATTCGGTATGCATCTTCACGCCGGTTCCCCCTGCTATATGATGGCTGAGGGCGCCTGGGAAACACCCTTTGGCGAGATACCGGTGGAAGAGACACTGGCTAAGGAGATTGCTCAAAAATTTTCTCTTACGCTTGAAACTCCAAAAAGATTTACCCAGGACAATACCGTCGAGCTGCAACTACCCTTTATCAAATATTTTTTTAAAGATGCGAAAATCGTTGCGATAGGTGTGCCACCACATAAAAACTCCCTGAAAATTGGTCGAACGGTAGTTGAGATTTCGAAGCGTTTGGGACTGCGGGTAAAGGTCATCGGCTCCACCGACCTGACCCATTACGGCGCCAACTATGGTTTTGTATCCAAGGGCAGCGGAGAGCAGGCGGTGGACTGGGTGCGCAATGAAAATGATCGCCGGTTCATCGATGCCATGTTGGCGTTGGAACCTGAAAAGATCATCACCGAGGCGCGCTCCAGTCAGAATGCCTGTTGCGCCGGAGCCGCCGCCACCGCCATAGAAACCGCCAAACACCTGGGTGCGGATCGGGCCGATGAGCTTGCCTACACCACCAGCTACGATAAATCACCGGGGGACAGCTTTGTGGGGTATGTGGGGATTTTGCTATAGCAGACGACTGATGACGGAAGTCAGATAACAGAAGACAGAGAGCAGACGACAGAGGTAATTGAATTCGGATTTCAGATTTTTGGAATGTGGAATTGGGAAGGCGGAAGTCGGAAAGTTTTAACTGATGATACCAATCTGAGCAATCTAAATTTATCCCGCCTGCCCGATGAAATCTTTGTTGCATATATTTCATCGGGGTGAAAATCGCGATAGTGACAGTGAAACTAGTTTTGGCGGGCCGATCCAAACGAAAAAGTCGAACTAAACCATCTTAACCAATACTAAAAAGGAGAGATTGATGAAGGATAAATTTTATCTGTTGACAGCCCTATCAGCGGCCATTGATGCAGGTCGTGCTATTCTGGATGTCTACAGGTCGTCTGATTTTAAAGTAGAAGAAAAGGCTGACAAATCTCCCCTAACCTTGGCGGATAAGCGTTCCCATGAAATAATCGTCAAGCGTCTTGGACAGCTCGATATGCCGATTTTAAGCGAAGAAGGAAAAGATATCCCATATAAGCAGAGAAAAAGTTGGGAGACCTATTGGCTTATTGATCCTTTGGATGGCACCAAAGAATTCATCAAAAAAAACGGTGAATTTACCGTGAATATTGCCATAATTCGCAATCGAAAACCGGCGGCGGGGGTTATTTTTGTGCCGGATAAAAACGTTCTTTACTATGCTCAAAACAATCTGGGATCATTTAAAGCAGATTCCATTGACGGTATTGAATCGGTAATCAATCAGTCGGACTGTTCGTCTACTGAAGGCGCGGTGGAGGCCTTAGAAAGCATGATGGATGCCTCAACGGCCTTGCCGTTCAGCGATTCAGCCAATCGCCCATTTACCATCATCGGCAGCCGTTCCCACGCTTCTCCCGAGTTGGAGGCATTTGTTGAAGAGAAACGGCAGGAGCACGGCGAAGTTGAATTTATCTCTGCCGGAAGCTCTCTTAAGCTTTGTCTGGTTGCCGAAGGCAAGGCGGATATCTACCCGCGAACGGGGCCGACCATGGAATGGGATACGGCGGCAGGGCAGGCCATCGCCGAAAATGCCGGATGCAAGGTCTTGCAATACGACACCAGTGACCCCTTGACATATAACAAAGAGGATCTTTTGAATCCGTGGTTTGTTGTTTTGCGTTGAGGTAGGTTAGCCCCAATGGATTATTTCTTGGCATACAGACGTAATATGACCAAGGAATGCTAGCCTCAACTATAATGGCCTGAATTTTCAGATTCGAGCCTCTCTTTTTGACACAAAGGAGTCTGAATGGAAAAGACAGCTAAAATCTATGTTGCCGGGCACCGGGGTCTGGTGGGCTCGGCGATTGTGCGCAAACTTGGAATGGAAGACTACACCAATATCATTACCCGGACCCATGAGGAACTTGATTTGATCAGGCAGGATCAGGTGGAGACTTTTTTTAAGAAGGAAAAGCCGGATTACGTGTTTTTGGCAGCCGCAAAGGTTGGCGGAATTTGGGGCAACAATATATATCCGGCCCAATTTATCTATGAAAATATCGCCATCCAAACCAACATCATCCACGCATCCTATCTTTACAAAGCTAAAAAACTCCTATTTTTAGGCAGTTCCTGCATATATCCCAAACTTTGTCCCCAGCCAATCAAAGAAGAATTCCTTCTTTCAGATTATCTCGAGCCCACCAACGAACCGTATGCCATCGCCAAAATCGCCGGCATAAAAATGTGCCAGTCATACAACCGACAATACAAAACCAGGTATATCAGCGTGATGCCCAACAATTTATACGGAATCAATGATAACTTCAACCTGGAAACATCCCATGTGCTTCCGGCCCTGATCCGTAAATTTCACCTGGCGAAACTGGCGGCATTAGGAGACTGGCAAGGGATCCAAAAAGATGAAGCCACCCGCGGTGCCATCCCTGCTGATATAAAAACTTCCATAGGTCTGGATCCCATCACCAATCAACCAACCAACCCATCACCCCATCAACCATCTGTCATACTCTGGGGCACGGGTTCCCCCCGGCGCGAATTTCTACATGTAGATGATCTGGCCGATGCCTGTCTGTTTTTGATGAATCACTACGATGAATCAGAACCGATAAATATCGGCTGGGGCAAGGATCAAACCATTCGAGAGCTGGCGCAAACGATTTCCGATGTCGTTGGATATCACGGGTCCATAAAATGGGATTCCGACAAACCGGATGGAACCCCCCGTAAGCTTTTGGATGTTTCAAGATTAACTGAAAAAGGCTGGCAGGCGAAAATTAGTCTGGAAGAGGGTGTACGGGAAGTGTATCGGTGGTATTTGGGCGAGAAGGATTAGATGGCGTTAAAGAGAGAAGTTGAGAAGATAAGAAGTTGAGAAGGTGAGAGAACTGAACTATAGAAGATTAGAAGGTAAGAGGGTAAGAAGTTGAGATAATTGGATGAATTGGAGCGATAAACGGAGAAGGACGGTTTGGAAAAAAATAAAGATATAAGGCACTTTCGTGATCTTTTAGTGTACCGACGAGCTTTTGAGGCAGCAATGACAATATTTCAGTTGACAAAAGAATTCCCTTTTGAGGAAAGATACTCATTGGTGGATCAAATAAGAAGAGCTTCTCGATCTGTTTGCTCCAACCTTTCTGAAGCCTGGAGAAAAAGGCGATATATTGCCGTATTCAAAAACAAAGTCACAGATTCAATGCAAGAGGCATCAGAGACTCAATGCTGGTTAGAGTTCAGTCTCGCCTGCGAATATATAGAGCAGGCTACCTTTGAAAATCTCGATGGGGAATATGAGGAAATCCTTGCAATGCTAAATTCAATGGAAAATAAAGCCGAAAAATTCTGCTTTTAATATGACCAAAAGCTAATCTCAGGAGTTTTTAACGTGTCATTGTTAACCCTCTGATTTTCTTATCATCTTAACTTCTTATCTTGCCAACCTTATATGAAACTTCATTAATTTTGACAGGATTTACAGGATTATCAGGATTATTTTTTTTATATAGCTATATCCTGTCCATCCTGATGATCCTGTCAGAAAACTAGAATTGCAATTCGCTAAGTTTCTTTTTTGATCAGACTGGCCACTGTTTAGGCCAGAGGCGGCGCTCTTATCTTCTCACTTTCTTATCTTCTCATCTTCTTTATTTAAGCCTTCTCACCTTCTCATCTTCTTCTTTTGCGCTTTCAGGATTTTCGCCCAGGTGTCGCGCAGTGTGACGGTCCGATTAAATACCAGGGCATCCGGCGTTGCGTCTTTCGCATCTAAACAAAAATACCCCAGTCGTTCAAACTGGTAAAGATCTGCTGGCTTTGCTGCAGCCAACGAGGGTTCAAGCTTGCAGTCGTTCAGTATCTCAATGGATGTCGGGTTTAAATACGCGGTGAAATCTTGACCGGCGTCAACCTCATTGGGATTTTCCTTTGAGAACAAATGATCGTAGAGATGAACCTGAGCGGCAATGGCGTGTTTTGCCGACACCCAGTGCAAGGTGCCCTTTACTTTACGGCCATCGGGCGCATCACCGCCCCGGGTGGCCGGGTCATAGGTGCAATGAAGTTCAATGACCTCTCCCGAATCGGGATCTTTGACGACATCCACGCATGTGATGAAATAGGCGTAACGCAGGCGAACTTCCCGACCGGGTGCCAGGCGGAAGAATTTTTTGGGTGGATCTTCCATAAAGTCGTCCTGTTCAATATACAATTCCCGTGAGAACGGGACGTTGCGGGTTCCCATGGACGGATCTTCCGGATTGTTAACGGCTTCCAACTCTTCTTCCTCATTTTCCGGGTAGTTATCGATGACAACCTTCAAGGGCCGCAGCACACCCATTACCCGGGGAGCGCATTTGTTCAAATCTTCACGGACGCAGTACTCCAGCAATGCCATGTCGACCATGCTGTCGGCTTTTGCCACGCCGATGCGGTCGCAGAAGTTGCGGATAGCCTTGGGTGTATATCCTCGCCGGCGCAAGCCGGAGATGGTCGGCAGGCGTGGATCATCCCAGCCGGAAACGTGACCGTCTTCAACCAGCCGAATGAGCTTTCGCTTGCTTAAGACGGTAAAGCTTAAATTCAAGCGGGCAAACTCGATCTGCTGCGGGTGGCAATCAACTTCCAAATGATCCAATACCCAGTCGTAAAGTTCGCGATTGGTCTCGAATTCCAGGGTGCAATTCGAGTGCGTGATCCCTTCAATGGCATCCGACAGGCAGTGCGTAAAATCATACATCGGATAGATACACCACATGTTTCCGGTACGATAATGGGACACATGCCTGATGCGATATAAGGTGGGGTCGCGCATGATCATATTGGGGGATGCCATGTCGATTCTGGCCCGCAACACATGCTCCCCATCCTTGAACTCACCGGCTCGCATGCGTTCGAATAGGTCAATATTTTCTGCTATTGAGCGTTCCCGGTAGGGGCTGTTTTTGCCGGGCCGGGTTAATGTTCCGCGATACTCCCGAATCTCCTCCGCGCTCAAGCTGTCGACGTAAGCGTCCCCGGCTTTGATCAGTTGGACGGCATATTCAAAAAGCTGCTCAAAATAGTCGGATGCGTAATACTCGCGTTCCCCCCAGTCAAAACCCAGCCAGCGGACGTCCTCTTTAATCGAGGCGACATACTCGATGGATTCCTTGCTCGGATCGGTGTCATCGTAGCGTAAGTTGCAACGTCCGTTGTATTCGGCGGCAAGTCCGAAGTTCAAACAGATCGACTTGGCGTGTCCAATGTGCAAATAACCATTGGGTTCCGGCGGAAAGCGGGTGAGGACATTGCCGTCGTTTTTGCCG
>Ga0316190_10000874_pt1 | contig 21414 bp, 16 predicted proteins | sample Eddworburrow2_MG_FD_204929 | JGI IMG/M metagenome (GOLD analysis project Ga0316190, IMG submission 204929) | Coastal sediment microbial communities from Maine, United States - Eddy worm burrow 2 | ecosystem: Environmental > Aquatic > Marine > Coastal > Sediment | place: USA: Maine | collected... | reverse complement strand
GCACTCACCCCCCACACCAGCGCGAAGCCGGTTCTCGGTTCAGCCCCCCACCCCGACAGCAGCACAAACGCAAGCACCGCTATCAGCACGATGTTGAGGATGATCGGGGCGGCAGCGGCTGCGGTAAACCGGTGCAGCGAATTCAGGATGCCGCCAATCAGGGCGACCAGTGACATGAAGGTCAGGTACGGAAACGCGATACGGGTCAACTGCACCGTCAGGTCGAGCTTTTCCGGATTGTCAATAAACCCGGGCGCCAGGATGTAAATAACGAGCGGCATGGCCAGCATGGCCAGCGCCGACAGCAAAATCAGGAAAACCAGCAGGCAGGCCAGTACTTCTTCGGCAAAGCGGGTGGCTGCCGGTTGACCTTCGCCCTCCAGCCGGCGGGCAAACAGTGGAACAAAGGCAGCATTGAAAGCACCTTCGGCAAACAGTCTGCGAAACAGGTTCGGAAACCTGAATGCGACCACAAACGCATCGGCAATAAGCCCGGTTCCGATAACGCTTGCCATCAGCACGTCGCGGGCAAACCCCAGCACCCGCGAGATCATCGTCATGGCGGCAACTGTCGAAGCGGATCGTAAAAGGGCCATTGTTATCCGATGTGCCTTGCGTGCGCCGTATCAGGTTCGCGGTTTGCTCTGAACCCCTGACGTCATGAAACAGGAATCAGCCGCATGGTGACCTTGTAGACAAGCGGTGATGGTTCAGCAAGCCGGACAGGCCCGCATTACCATTTACTATCCGGCCTTGGCAATCTCCTGCTTCCTGCCGGTTTCCAGCACATCAAGCAGGCTGTCCTCTATCGACTGCAACCTGGTTTTGCTGGTGATTTTCTGGCCGATCAGGTCAGTAACGTAAAACACATCGACCGCTCGCTCGCCGAACGTGGTGATCTGCGCCGAGGCGATGTTGAGATTCAGCCGGAACAGGCTGTCGGTCAATTTGAACAGCAGGCCCAGCCGGTCAAGGCCCGCCACCTCGACCACCGTGAACCTGTTTGACGTGTCATTGGACACTATGACCTGCGGTTCCACGGTAAAGGCCTTGATGCGGCCTTTCGGACGGGATGCCTCGGCGACAGCCTTGCGCAACTGGATCTTGCCGGCAAACGCCTGGCGCATCAGATCGATGATACGGTCAATGCGGCGGTGTTCGTCGTCTGCGTCTTCGAACTCACGCTGGATGAGGAGCGTATCGAGTGCCATGCCGTCGGTGGTGGTGAAAATTTTTGCACCGACAATATTGGCCCCCCCGGCGGCACAGGCACCGGTCAGCAAGGCAAGCAGGCGCGGATGATCCGGCACATACACGGTTATTTCGGTAATCGACTTGAAATTGTCGGTGCGCACGTCAAATGCCACGGTTTCATTCGCCGCCCCGGCCCGTGCCAGCAATTTCGCGTCCATCACCTGATGGTCGAGATCCACCGTATACCAGTATGCGTCATAGTGGCGTTCCAGGTAGGCTGACACCTGGGTCTTGTCCCAGTCCGACAACGCGCCGGCAAGCGCCATCTTGGCCGCTTCAATCCGGTCAATGCGCGAGATGGACGTATGCCCTCCGGACAGATGCGGTTCGGTTTCTGAATACAATGTGCGCAACAACTGGCCTTTCCATCCGTTCCACACACCAGGGCCCACAGCGCGAATATCAACCACGGTCAGTACAAGCAGCAAGCGCAGCCGTTCCGGGCTTTGCACAATTCCGGCAAAGTCGGTGATGGTCTTGTAATCGGACAGATCGCGCATCTGCGCCGTCTCGCTCATCAGCAGATGATGTCGCACCAGCCACACGACCGTCTCGGTTTCGGACTTGCTCAGGCCGAGGCGCGGACACAGGGTGCCGGCAACCTTTGCACCGGCGATGGAATGGTCTTCCTTGCGCCCCTTGGCGATGTCATGCAGCAGAACGGCAACGTACAATACCCGCCGTGAAACCACCCCCTTGATAATGCCGGAAGCAAGCGGATGGTCCTGCTGCAACAGGCCCTGATCGATTTTTGACAGGATGCCGACAGCCCGGATCAGGTGTTCGTCCACCGTGTAGTGGTGGTACATGTTAAACTGCATCAACGCCGTGATGCGTCCGAATTCCGCGATGAACCTGCCCAGCACGCCGGCTTCGCTCATGCGCCGCAACACGGCTTCGGGATCGCGCGACTTGGTCAGGATATCGAGAAACAGTTCATTGGCTACCGGGTCTGCCCGCATCTGCTTGTCGATGGCGCGGCGGCTGCGGCGCACCAGCTGCAAGGTCGTCGGATGGATGGCCAGGTTGTTGTGCTCGGCGACCCTGAACAGGCGGATGATCGACACCGGGTCACGCACAAACAGGGTTTCGTCCACCGCACTGATGCGGCCGGTTGCAATCTTGAAAACACCTTCGTCGTCAAGCTTGATCGAGCGCCGGCGAAAGCGTCCGAACAACTCGCTCATGCTGGGTGCCTGCTTGATCTGCTGTGCCTCCAGAACAGCCGACATGATGCGCGTCAGGTCGCCAACATCCTTGGCGACCAGGAAATAGTGCTTCATGAACCGTTCGACGGACTTCAGTCCTGCATGGGCTTCATAACCGAGCCTGACGGCCATCTCCGACTGCTTGTCGAAGCCCAACCGGTCGTCACCGCGCCCGGTCATGAAATGCAGGTGGCAGCGGACAGCCCAGAGGAAATCCTCGCAACTGATGAAGCGGTTCTGCTCCTTGCGGGTAAACAGGCCGGATTTGGCCAGTTCCCGCACCGAGCGGGTGCCGTAGACGAACTTGGCGATCCAGAACAGTGTATGGAGATCCCGCATGCCGCCCTTGCCGTCCTTGACGTCCGGCTCAACCAGGTAGCGTGACTCGCCGGCGCGGCGATGGCGTTCATCGCGTTCTTCCAGCTTGTCGGCAACGAACTGGCGCTGGTCACGCGCCAGAATGTCCTTGCCATAGCGGCCCTGCAGGTCGTCGAACAAGGGCCGGTGACCGCAGATGAAACGGGCCTCCAGAACCGATGTCATGATGGTTGTGTCGGTGCGCACCAGCCTGATGCAGTCATCGACCGATCGCGTGGCATGACCGACCTTGAAACCCAGGTCCCACAACAGATACAGCACATACTCGACAACACTCTCGCCCCAGGCGGTTTGCTTGTAGGGCAGCAGGAACAGCAGATCGATATCGGAGCCCGGCGCCAGCGCACCACGGCCATAGCCGCCCACGGCAACCAGCGATATATGCTCCGAAGTTGACGGGTTGCTGGCGGCATATACGGTCGACGATGCGAACTGATAGATCGCGGTGATCAGATGGTCCTGCAAGGCCGACAACCGGTGAGCACAGTCGCGGCCCTTGCCGGTTTCGGTCAACCGGACTTCTTCTTCCGCACGCGATGTCTTGATCAGGTCTTTCAGGTACTTCAGGGCTGCGGGCCGGAATTCAAGCCCGTCCACGCCATGCTTGTCGGCCAGGCCGGTCAACTCGTGCAGAATGTGATCTGCACAGAATTCCGGCGAACACACGTCATTTCTGGCTGGCAATGGTACGACTGGCATGATCCCGGGTCCATTCATTCGCGCAAGGGCGCTAGATCAGTATGGTTTTTGATTGAATCAATCAAAAACCAAAAAACTGATCGCTTTTAAAGTGCTAGAGCAACTTTATGGGTTCAAGTGAACCCATGTTGCTCTGGTCATTCCCGCAATAACTAGCCCTTGTCGTCGGATACAGCCAGTTTTTTCAACTGATAGACCAGTTCAAGCGCGTCCCGGGGACTGAGATCGTCCGGCAATATGTCCTGCAGTTTCTCCAGCAATTTTGACGGTCCGGCGGCCGAAGACATTGCCGGTTTGGCAACAGGAACCGAAAACAACGGAAGATCATCAATGATGTGGCTGCGCGACTGGGCGCGCTCGCTTTCTTCCAGCAAATGCAGAACTTCAGACGCCCGTTCAATGACACTGCCGGGAAGTCCTGCCAGCCTGGCGACCTGGATGCCGTAGGACCGGTCCGCTGCACCGGGGCCGACTTCGTGCAGAAAGATCACCTCACCGTGCCATTCGCGCACTTTTACGGTGGCGTTCTTGACCCGATCCAGCTTGCCGGACAGGGCGGTCAATTCGTGAAAGTGCGTGGCAAACAGGGACCGGCACCGGTTGACCTCATGCAGGTGTTCGACACAGGCCCAGGCAATCGACAGGCCGTCATAGGTTGCCGTGCCCCGGCCGATCTCGTCCAGAATGACCAGCGACCGGTCAGTGGCCAGATTGAGGATGGTTGCCGTTTCCACCATCTCCACCATGAAGGTCGAGCGCCCGCGCGCCAGGTCGTCCGCAGCGCCCACCCGGCTGAAAATACGGTCCACGACACCGATGTGCGCCGACTTCGCCGGCACAAAACTGCCCATCTGGGCCAACAGGGCGATGATGGCATTTTGCCGCAGATAAGTCGATTTACCGGCCATGTTGGGGCCGGTCAAAAGGGTGATATGGCGGGTTGGTGCACCGTCATCATCCAGTTCACCTGCCGACAGCATGCAGTCGTTTGGCACAAATGACGGCCCGGCCTGGCGGCGCAGGGCCGCTTCCACAACCGGATGGCGCCCGGCCTCTATCTCGAAGCTGCGCGATGCATCGATGTGCGGTCGCGAATAATCGTGCCGCACGGCCAGTTCGGCAAGCGCGCAATAGACATCCAGTTCTGCAAGCCCATCTGAAACGGCGTGCACCATGGCGGCACGCTCGCAGGCTTCATCGGCCAGATGCTCGAACATCTCGATCTCGATGCTGCGCGCCCTGTCACCGGCCAGGGATATTTTCTGCTCCAGCCCAGTGAGCTCGGTGGTGGTAAAGCGCATGGCATTTGCCATGGTCTGGCGATGAATGAACTGGCCGGCATGATCAGCCCCCAGCAACTGCTCGCCGCCCTGCTGGTTCAACTCGATGAAATAACCCAGCATGTTGTTGTGCTTGATCTTGAGCGCTTTCAGGCCGGTCTCGTCGGCATACCTGGTTTGCAGGCCGGCGATGACCTTGCGGCTTTCGTCGCGAAGCGCACGGTTTTCATCAAGCTCGGCATTGGCGCCAGCCCGAATGAAACCGCCATCACGCGTGGTGGCCGGCAATTCTTCCGCCAACAGACCCTCAAGGTGTGCGGCAAATTCCGTGTCCGCCTGTCCGAGCGCCTGCCAGATGCCGGCCAGCTTGTCCGGCCAGGGTGCAAGGCCGGACCGGTCCATGTGGGTGGCGGCAAGTTTAGCGCACAACATGATGCCGTCCTTTACGGCGGCGAGATCACGCGGGGACCCCCGCTTCAGGCTCAGTCGCGCCAGTGCCCGGTTCATGTCAGGCGCATGACGCAGCACGTCCCTGATATCTCCACACGGTGCCGTATCAGATGTCAGTGCCTGCACGGCATCATGGCGCGCCACGATCTCATCGACACCGGTTACCGGGGCGGCCAGGCGGTCTGCCAGCAACCTGCCGCCGGGACCTGTGACACTGAGATCAATGGTGTGCAGCAGGCTGCCACCGCGATCCCCCGACAGGGTCCTGACCAGTTCAAGATTGGCCCGGGTCGCTGCATCGATCAGCACGATGTGGCCCGGCTCCACCACCGTCGGGATACGCAGGCTCGGCATCTTGCCGACCTGGGTCAACATCACATAGTCGAGCAGGACGCCGGCGGCGGCTGTCGAGGCGCGATCAAAGCTGCCGAACGCATCCAGCGATGCCACCTGGTAATGCTCCTGCAGGCGATTGCGGGCCGAGGTTGAATCGAATCTGGATGCAGGAAGCGGCGTAATGGTCGCCGCGACTTCGTCGAGCAGCAGCGATATTTCGCCATCGCCCAGAACAGCATCGGAAACCAGCATTTCGGATGGATCGATGCGCGCCAGTTCGGACATCAGCGCCGGACCGGTCACCGAAGTTACCGCAAACTCGCCGCTCGACATGTCCAGCCATGACAGCGCCATGGTGTCATCGGCCTTTATGCGGGCCAGGCAGGCCAGGTAGTTGCTGCGCCCTGCCTGCAACAGGTTGTCTTCGGTGATCGTGCCCGGCGTCACCAGGCGGACGACATCGCGGCGCACCACCGACTTCGAACCGCGCTTTCTTGCTTCTGCGGGATCTTCGGTCTGCTCACAGACCGCGACCTTGTGGCCAAGCCGGATCAGCCTTTGCAGATAATCATCGGCTGCGTGGACCGGCACGCCACACATGGGGATATCATCGCCCAGGTGCTTGCCGCGCTTGGTCAGCGCGATGCCGAGAGCGGCAGACGCCACTTCTGCATCCTTGAAGAACAGCTCGTAGAAATCACCCATGCGATAGAACAACAGGCTTTCAGGATGCGCCTGCTTGATCTCGGTATACTGCGCCATCATGGGTGTTATCTTGCCGGCCTGACTGGCTGCGGCAGCACCGGAGGCTGCTGGTTGGCGGTGTGGTCTGTTCATGGTGCCGGCAGACTACCCCATCACGGATGGTTTCGTCGCTTGCCCATTTACTGCAATCCACAGCGGGTTTGATTGGAGCCGTTCACGCTCTAGGCAGCATCACTGGGTTGCATAAGGCCTGCAACGGCTTCTTCAAGATCGGCGCGATCAAACGGCTTGGTGAGGTAGCCGTCCATGCCGGCGTTCAGACAGGCGCGCTGGCTGTCTCCGCGCAGATTGGCTGTCAGGGCGAGAATCGGCACCCGGGTTTGAACACCATGCCCCTTCTCCAGTTGACGGATCTGTCTTGTGGTCTCCACGCCGTCAATTTTTGGCATGAAAATATCCATCAGGATAATGTCGTGCACGATGGATTTCCTCGACTTCAACTGACGCTTTATCTCGGCGACTGCCTCGGCGCCATTGTCCAGGTGGGTCACGGTATGGCCTGCTGCCTTCAGCATTTTCGTTGCCAGCAGCATGTTGATCCTGTTGTCTTCCACCAGCAGCACCTTGAGCCCGGCATTGTCCTTGACCCGGCGCAACCGGCGAGCGGTCTTTCGCAGTGACGTCACCGGTTTGCGCATCGGGTCGGGGTTGGCGGTCAACTGTTCCAGCAGTGTTGCCCGGCGGGTCGGTTTCAAAAGATACCCGATCCGGACATCATCCATCAGTTTCCTGTAGGAACGCCGTTCTTCGGGCTTCAGCAGAACCCAGACGCCGGCGATCTCCGACAACTCGTCAGCCGTCTTGAAAACATGGTCACTGTTTTTTGCCGCCGCCGGATCCAGGATAACCATGACCCGCCCGCCATCCGTTGCATTGTCAAGAGACGCAATCGTCTGCGCCAGGCCATTGAGTGAGCCTGTGGAAATGCACCGGGCACCAAACCCGGTCAGGTAATCGTGCAGGACGGTGCGAGTTGCGCCTTCCGGACTGGTCAGAAATACCGTGCATCCCGACAACGCCCTGGCGTCGCTGCTGGCTGCATCCTCATCCGCTGACGGCAGGTAGGCATCAAATCTGAATGTGGTGCCCTTGCCCACTTCACTTTCAAACGTGATTTCGCCGTCCATCAATTCAACCAGGTGGCGCGAGATGGCGAGGCCCAGGCCGGTGCCGCCGGACGCCTGGATTTCCGTTACCGATGACTGCACAAATCTCTCAAACACCGCCTCATGCTCGGCTTCCGGTATGCCGTGTCCGGTGTCGGCAATACTGAAGGCCACCTGATTTTCGCGTCTGCCGGGTTCAACCCGGACCAGTACACTGCCTTGCGGGGTAAACTTGATGGCATTGCCAGCAATATTCAGAATGATCTGGCGCAGCCGCTGGGCATCGCCGATCACCTGGTCCGGCAGGCCGGGGGCAATGTAGCAGCTGATCTCTATGGAATTCGCATGGGCACGGGCGGCAAGCAGCTCGACCGAGGTTTCCACCAGCTCGCACAGGTTAAACGGCGCCGGCACGATGGTCATCTCGCCCGACTCGGCTTTTGCGGCATCCAGCAGTTCGTCAATAATGGACAGCAGCGACCGCCCCGACATTTCCACTGCTTCAGCATAGCTGCGCTGTTCGTGAGACAGCTTTGTGTCCAGCAGCAGGCTGGTCATGCCGATAACACCGTTCATCGGCGTCCTGAGTTCATGTGACACCGATGCCAGAAACCGGGATTTTGCGTTGTTGGCCTCATCGGCGTGCTGGCGCGCGGTGCGCAGTTCCTTGAGAGCTTTCTGGAAATCGACAAGTTGCCGGTTGGTCATGGCCCAGACATGCTGAAACGTCATCAGCAGAAACACCACCAGAACCGCAAACAGGATACGGGACACGATCTCCAACTGGTTTGCCTGTATGGAGATCGCAACAATGTTGACGAGCACGGCCAGCACCGACAATGCAGCACCGATCCGCACCAGAATGGCGGTACGACGCTTCAGCGCGGCCGATCCCATTGATCTTGGCCGCCGCCGCCTTTCGGCACGGCTACCTTGCGATTCCTGCACCACACGCTTTCCCCGTTTGCAGTATTCCTGCAACGGACTATCGCATCGCAATGCTTAGAACCGGGCTAGCCGGATCGTTAGAATTTTATCAATCGGGTTAATCTTTATCTGCCGGATCGTCGTGTACGGCGGCAACCAGCCAGTCCCGGAAAGCCCGCACACCGGGGCGGTCCAGGTATGCAGCCGGGCAAACAAACCAGTACCAGTGGTCCGACGGCAGCACCAGGTCAAACGGCTTGACAAGACGGCCACTTTCCAGGTCCTGACGCACCAGGAACTCGCTGACCAGCGCCACACCGCCGGCATTGATGGCGGCTTCCACGGCAAGCGAGTCGCTGGTCATCACCGGTCCTTTGGCACTGTTTGGCACGCTTACGCCGGCGGTTTTCAACCACATGGCCCAGTCGGGCTGGGTGCCTGCCGCGGCAAACCAGTCCACATGGATCAGGGTGTGATGGGCCAGGTCCTGCGGTGTCAGCAGGGGATGGTCCCCGCGCAGCAGGGCCGGCGAGCACACCGGAATGACGTCCTCGCTAACCAGCGCCTCGGCATGCAGATCCGGGTATGGCCCGGTGCCGAAGCGAATGGCCGCATCCACCCCGTCATCGGCAAAATTTGCAATGGACAGGGACCCGTCCAGCCGCACGCTGATTTCAGGGTGAAGCATATTGAACTCCGCCAGGCGCCTGACCAGCCATTTGCCGGCAAACACCGGCGCAGACGAAATCACCAGCGGCGCATCCTCATCCAGGGTTTCCAGATTGCGGCAACCCTGCCGCCACAGGTCCAGGCCTTCTGTCAGGTAGGGCAACAGGGCCGCACCCCGGTCGGTCAGCCGGATGGAGCGGACATTGCGGTGAAACAGCGGAAACCGGAAATGTTCCTCCAGCGTCTTGATCTGGTGACTTATGGCTGCCGGTGTCACCGCCAGCTCTTGTGCAGCAGCACTCATGCTGGCATGGCGTCCTGCTGCCTCAAAGGCACGCAAAGCATTCAGGGGTGGCAATCGGGATGGCATGGTGTTGGCTATAGATTATATTTTCTAACTTATCACCTGAGAGTATTTCGTTTGTCAGGACACAAAATCAGGCAGATATTGCGGCTTACAAGTTGCCATTGCAACAGAATTTCTAAAAGGAATTGCGTTATGAACCCTTATGCATTCACCAACCTCCTGCAGCCTTCCGTTCCCGTCGATTATCGCATGACGCAGAGCAATCCTGCCAGTGGCGCATCCGGCTACGACATGAGCCGGGCCATTTTTCGTGTGGTCTGCATGGTTGAGAACATCATGACCGGATCACGCCGCTAATTGAAAGCTCGCCAGTTTCTGGCGATAGCTGAGGGCTTCCGCCACGTTCAGACGGGTGACCGTCTGTTCGCCATCAAGATCAGCCAGGGTTCTGGCCAGCCGCAATACACGGTGATAGCCGCGCGCCGACAGGTTCATGGCATTGGCGGCGTCCTGCAGCAAGGACAACCCCTGAGCGTCCGGACGGGCCGCCTCTTCCAGCAAGGTACCGTCCAGTTGCGCATTGGTCCGCAATGTTGCCAGGCCAAGCTTGTCGAACCTTGCAGTCTGTATGGCGCGCGCGCCGGCCACACGGGCTGCGATATCGCCAGACCCTTCGACGGGCGGCGGCAGTGTCAGGTCAGACGCGCGCACGGCGGCCAGTTCGATCTGTATGTCGATGCGATCCAGAAGCGGGCCTGAAATGCGCGCCTGATAGTCGGTGGCACACTTGGCGCCGCGCTTGCAGACATGACCCGGTTCACCGGCCATACCGCATTTGCACGGATTCATGGCGGCGATCAGCTGAAAACGGGCCGGATAGGTAATGTGGTGATTGGCCCGCGCGACGACCGCCTCGCCGGTTTCCATGGGCTGGCGCAAGGCCTCAAGGGTGCGCGGCTGGAATTCCGGCAACTCGTCCAGAAACAGGATGCCGTTGTGGGCCAGCACCATTTCACCGGGCAAGGCGCGATGCCCGCCACCGATCAGGGCAGCCTGGGACGCCGAATGGTGCGGGTTGCGGTAAGGCCTGCGCGTCGACACACCACGGGCGCGCAATTCACCGGCGACAGAGGCGATGGTTGAGACCTCGAGCATTTCAGATGCATCCATCGGCGGCAGTATGGACGGCAGGCGCGAGGCCAGCATTGACTTGCCGGCGCCGGGCGGTCCGACCATCAGCATGTGATGACCGCCGGCAGCGGCCACTTCCAGCGCGCGCTTTGCCGTCTCCTGGCCTTTCACGTCCCGGAAATCCGCCAGTTCACCATGTGTGTCAGCGATCCCCGGCTTTGGCCTGGTCAGCACCTGGGTGCCCTTCATGTGATTGAGCACCTGGACCAGCGAGTTGACCGCCAGTATGTCCATGTCATCCGACGCCCAGGCCGCTTCAGGACCGCAGGCTTGAGGACAGATCAGCCCGAGATCACGGCCATTGGCCGCCATTGCCGCCGGCAGCGCGCCGGACACCGGCTCCACCGAACCGTCCAGCGACAGTTCGCCCAGCACCACATAACGGCTGATGAAGTCGGTCGGCAACAGCGCCATGGCCGCCATCAGTGCAATGGCGATGGGCAGATCAAAATGACTGCCCTCCTTGGGCAGGTCCGCCGGAGCCAGGTTAACTGTGATGCGCTTGGCCGGCATGGCAAGCCCGATGGCAGACAGGGCTGCGCGCACCCGTTCCTTGCTTTCGGCAACCGCCTTGTCGCCGAGCCCGACAATGGAAAACGCCACCATGCCGGACGCCATGTGCACCTGCACATCGACCGGCACGGCCTCAATGCCCTTGAACGCAACTGTCGCGACACGCGATACCATGGGTTTGTGCCCCTTATTGACTCTCAATCAGCATACAGACACAAATATGGCCGTCAAGAACATTCAGGGAACAAATTTTCTGATGCTACCCTCGGCGTGCCTCGATGGCGTCCAGCACCAGGGCGGCAATATCAGCGCCGCCGAACTTTTTGACTTCGCGAATCCCGGTTGGCGAGGTGACGTTGATTTCGGTCATGTAATCGCCGATGACGTCGATGCCGACGAAAATCAGGCCGCGCTTTTTCAGGTCGGGGCCGATACGGGCGCAGATTTCGCGTTCGCGGTCGGTCAGGTCAGCCGGTTCCGGCCGGCCGCCGACATGCATGTTGGAACGGGTTTCGCCCACCGCCGGCACCCGGTTGATGGCGCCGACCGGTTCGCCATCGACCAGGATGATGCGCTTGTCGCCCTTTTTCACGTCGGACAGGTATTGCTGGGCGATGAACGGTTCGCGGAACGACTGGGTGAACATTTCCATCAGCGAGGCAAAATTCTCATCGCCATGGGCCAGGCGAAAAACACCGGCGCCGCCATTGCCATAGAGCGGTTTCAAAATGATGTCGCCGTATTCATCGCGGAACTCCGACAAACGCTGCGGGTCGCGCGAAATCAGCGTCGGCGGAATGAATTCATTGTATTGCAGCACATAGAGCTTTTCCGGTGCATTGCGCACTTCAGCCGGATCATTGACCACCAGGGTTTTGGGGTGAATGGCCTCGAGCATGTGCGTGTAGGTGATGTAGTTCATGTCGAACGGCGGGTCCTGCCGCATCAGAACCGCATCATAGTCTTCCAGATGGACGGTACGGTTTTCCGATTTTTCGAAATGCCTGCCGGCCTCATCGCGTACCTTCACATCGGCACCGGAGGCAGACAGCTTGCCGTCGCGCAGCGCCAGGGTGTCGGCATGATATTCAAACAGGTCATGGCTGCGCGCTTGCGCTTCCAGCATCAGGGCGAAGGTGGAATCACCTGCGATATCGATGGCCTCGATCGGATCCATCTGAACTGCAATCTTGAGCGTCATGGGGGGTCAAACTCCAGGCTTTTTATTGGTCATCTGCGGCGAACGCATTGGCGATGTGCTGCGGCCACTGGTACGGCGTCACCAATACGATGTCAAAGCGGCAATCGCAGTTGGCCGCGTCCGGGTTTGCCGCCAGCCAGTGGTGGGCTGCGGACACAATGCGGCGGCGCTGATGTGGCCCGAGAGAGGCCAGTGCGTCATCGGCAGTGCTGCGCGCCTTGACCTCGACGAAGGCCACGGCAGACCCGCGCCGGGCGACCAGGTCGATTTCACCGGCCGGTGATTTCCAGCGCCGGGCCGAAATCCGGTAGCCTTTCAGGCGCAGCAGCATGGCTGCCTTGGCCTCCGCCAGACGGCCAAGGCGTTCTGCCTGCTGCCGGCGCGCATTTTGCTGTTTGGTGGTGGACGGCTTTGTCGTGGGCGGCCTGGTCATGAGCCACCGTTTTTCAGGGCCACTGCCAGATCATACAGTGCCGCCTTGGGCCGGCCGGTCTGCTTGGCCAGCAGGGTTGCCGCCTTGCTGGCGGGATGATCGCGCAACAGGTCCGACAACCGGGCAGACAGATCTTCCTCGGACAGGTCGGTTTCGCCATCGGGCGGTCCGATGACAATGCTGATTTCACCCTTGAGGGCGGGCCTGTCAGACAATTGCGCAAGTATGTGCGCCGCATCACCGCGCAGGACTTCCTGGTGCAGCTTGGTCATCTCACGCGCCACCGCCACCGGACGATTGCCCATGACCTCGGCAATGCTCTTGAGGCTGGAAACTATCCTTGCGGCACTTTCGAACAGCAACAGCGTGGCGGGGATTGCCGCCAGTTCCTGCAACTGGCGCTGCCGTGCGCCCGACTTGGGCGACAGAAAACCTGCAAACAGAAACCGGTCACTGGGCAGGCCGGACAAGGCAAGTGCGGTCACCGGTGCGGTCGGGCCGGGTATCACATCCACCGCAATGCCGCGCTCAACACAATCGCGAACCAGCTTGTAGCCCGGGTCCGACACCATCGGCATGCCGGCATCGGACACCAGCGCAATGGCAGCACCGGCGCTCAACTGTTCCAGCAACATGGGCCGGATACTGGCCGCGTTATGGTCATGATAGGGCTTTAGACGTGTTTCAATGAAATAGCGCTGCAGCAACCTGCTGGTGATCCTGGTATCTTCGCACAGCACGATGTCTGCAGCCGCCAGAACAGCCAGAGACCTTAGACTTACATCAGCCAGATTGCCCAGCGGCGTGGCAACCAGATGCAGGCCCGCAACCAGTGCAGGCGCCTGAAATTCGTGACCCTGAATGGTGTAGGTCGGGCTGGTTGTCTGAATACGCATGTTTTTTACGTTGGTGAAAGTTTGAAACGGGCCGCAAAAATGGCTAAAGCTAAGTCTAGTAACTGGATCGCAGAGGTCCGGGCCAACTTTTTCTCGACTATTTGCCCGGTCGATGTGGGGACATCATGATCACTGTACTGCCGCAACGCAAATCGATTGCACGCCGCATTGTCACGCTGGCGGCCATGCTGATGACACTGCTGCTGATTTCCGCCTGCAGTTCCGGCGGGGTCAGTGTCGGCAGCCTGTTCTCAGACGACAAGCCGGAGGCCGGAAATACCGGGCAGCAGGCACAGGGTACATCGCCGTTCGGCGCGCCTGCCACCGGCGGTCCAGTCAAGGTCGCCATCCTGCTGCCGTTGTCGGCACCGGGACAGACGGCAGCCATCGCCAAGGCCCTGAAGAATGCAGCGGAAGCCGCCCTGCTTGATTCCGGCAGCCAGAGCATCCAGCTGATCACCAAGGACACCAGCGGCAATGCCGACGGTGCCCGAACGGCTGTCAACGCCGCACTCAATGAAGGCGCCACGCTGATACTGGGTCCGTTGCTGTCTGCCGAAGTGCAGGCCATATCTCCCATTGCGCGCCAGCGAAATGTGCCGGTTATCGCGTTTTCGTCCGTTGCTGGGGTTGCAGGTAACGGCGTCTATCTGATGAGCTTCCTGCCCAGCGAGGAAGTGTCGAACCTGGTGCGCTATGCCGCCACGCAAGGCATTCGCAATATCGCTGCCATGGTGCCGCAAAGCGCTTACGGCGGCACCGCTGAAGATGCCCTGAACAAGGCTGCTGCGGCCAATGGCGCCAGGATTGTGGCGCTCGACCGGTATCCGCGCTCGGCAGCCGGTGTCGCCAGCACCAGCAAGGCCGTTGCGGGCAAGATTGCCAACTCCACCAATGAGATCCAGGGGCTGTTCCTGCCCGAAGGCGGCTCCATGCTGGCCAATGCCGGCAACGGGTTGAGTGCCGCAGGCGTCACATCCGGCAAGGTCCGCATGCTGGGAACGGGCTTGTGGGATGAACGGTCCACATCCAATGTCAAGCTGGTCAGCGGCGGCTGGTATGCCGGTGTGTCACCGGCGCTGATTGCGCGCTTTTCAGGACGCTATGAGCAAGCCTACGGCAACACGCCGCCGAGACTTGCCAGCCTGGCCTATGATGCGGTTTCTCTCGCGGTCATCGTGACACGGAATGCGCCTGGCGGGCGGGTATCTGCGCAAGACATCACCAATCCGGAAGGTTTCAAGGGCGTCAACGGCCTGTTCCGCTTCCGTCAGAACGGCCTGGTGGAACGCGGTCTTGCCATTCTGGAAGTCACACCGACCGGGCCACGTGAAGTCTCTCCTGCACCGGACAGGTTCAGCGCATCGTTTTAACGGCAATGTACTCAATCACCGAGTTGAGCACCTGACGCCCCGCCGGGGTGGCCACGATGCCGGTGTCGCCGTCCGTCAGGCAAACAAGACCGTCTGATACCAGATGGTCCAGCTGGACCCGGTCGATGCGCTTGCCGCTCATCTGTTCCAGGCGCTCAAGGCTGACGCCTTGCGTCGTGCGCATGCCCATCAACAGGCATTCGTGGGCAGCATTCTGACCCGCAACTTCAGTGTTTTCCACAATGCCATGTGATTGAGACGAAACATTCTGCAGCCAGGTCTCGGGATGCTTCTCAATGGCCAGGGCCCGCCGTGAACCGTCATCTGCGATCAGCCGGGAATGGGCTCCCGGCCCGACACCGGCATATTCGCCATAGGTCCAGTACGCCATATTGTGCCGGCACTCGTGACCGGGGCGCGCATGGTTGGAGACCTCGTAGGCCGGAAGACCCGATGCCGACGTCAGCTCCTGGGTAATCTCATACATCTCGGCTGCATGATCTTCATGAGGTGTCACAAGCTGGCCTGCCTCATGCAGCCTGAAGAACGCCGTTTCCGGTTCAATGGTCAACTGATACAGCGACATGTGGCCGGCCTGCTCCGCCAACGCCCGGCTGAGTTCGGATGCCCACTGATCAGGCGTCTGACCGGGGCGTGCGTAGATCAGATCAAACGAGGTGCGCGGGAAGACCCGCGCGGCCATCTGAAAGGCGGCCAGGCCTTCCTGGACCGTGTGCTGCCGGCCCAGGTATTTGAGATCAGCCTCGTCAAGCGCCTGGATGCCCACCGAAACACGGTTTACGCCGGCGCTGCGATAGCCGGCAAAATTGGCGGCTTCGGCGCTGGTCGGGTTGGATTCCAGGGTAATTTCCACGTCATCGGCCACCGGCCACAGGCCGGTCACCGCGTCGATCACCCGGCCGACAATGGCAGGCGGCATGAGCGACGGCGTGCCACCGCCGAAAAATACACTGGTCACCGTGCGGCCCGGCGTCTGGCCTGCAAACCAGCCGAGCTCGTGGACAAGTGCATCACCGAACTTTTCCGGATCGACACCTTGATGGCGGACATGGGAATTGAAATCGCAATAGGGACACTTGGCCTTGCAAAACGGCCAGTGAACGTAAATGCCCAGCTTGCGTTGGCTCATCTGGTTTGCCCCTAACCGTCAGAAGGTGACAGGGCTGCAACAAGCTGGGCGAATGCAAGAGCGCGATGCGACATGGCGTGCTTGGCGTCCGGCTCCATCTCCCCGAAGGTGATGGCGTGGCCATCGGGCCTGAACACCGGATCATAACCGAAACCATGCTCGCCCCTGGGCGGCCATTGCATTTCACCGTGCACCTTGCCGGTAAACACGCGTGAAGGCCGGCCCGGTATTGCCAGACACAAGGCACAGACAAAATGCGCCGAACGCGCTGCCGGTGCTGTTGCGCCGGCGGCGATCAACTCGTCTTCAACCTTGCGCATGGCGATGGCAAAGTCTTTGCCCGGCCCGGCCCAGCGCGCTGAATAGATGCCCGGTGCCCCGTCAAGCGCATCAACACAAAGACCTGAATCATCCGACAGCGCCGCCAGACCGGATGCGGTCATGGCCGCTTCCGCCTTCAGGCGGGCATTGCCCTCAAATGTCGGCTCGGTTTCTTCCGGCTCCGGCAGGTCAAGCTCACCGGCTGACACGACACTGAAGCCGAGCGGTGCCAGCAAGGCGGAGATTTCGCGCACCTTGCCCTGATTGTGGCTGGCAACGACCAGCTTGTTGTCCGGCAGCTCCAGTTGCATGGTCAAGCCACGGTTGCCTTCTGCAATGCAACCAGCTCGCCTATGCCGTTGGTGGCCAGGTCGAGCAACTTGACCAGTTCGGCTTGCGAAAACGGTACGCCTTCCGCAGTGCCCTGCACCTCAACGATGCCGCCCGATCCGGTCATGACAAAGTTTGCATCGGTTTCAGCAGTTGAATCTTCGGCGTAATCGAGGTCAGCGACCGGTTCGCCCTGATAGATCCCGCACGACAGCGCAGCCACATGATCGGTCAGGGCCGTGGTCTCGATCATGCCCTGCTTGATCATGTGCGCCATGCAGTCGTGCAGTGCCACCCAGGCCCCTGTTATGGATGCTGTGCGCGTTCCGCCGTCAGCCTGAATGACATCGCAGTCCACCGTGATCTGGCGCTCGCCCAGTGCTTCCATGTCGACGACCGCGCGCAGCGACCGCCCGATCAGGCGCTGGATTTCCTGGGTGCGGCCGGATTGCTTGCCGGCGGTTGACTCGCGGCGCATGCGGCCGCCTGTCGAGCGCGGCAGCATGCCGTACTCGGCTGTCACCCAGCCCTTGCCACCACCGCGAAGCCATGGCGGCACCCGGTCTTCCAGGCTGGCAGTGCACAAGACATGAGTGTCGCCGAACTTGATCAGGCAGGAGCCCTCTGCATGCATGGCGAACCCGCGCTCCATGGTAACCTTGCGCAATTCCCCGGTTTTCCTGCCTGATGGCCTCATGTGATTGTCCTGACTTTGTTGACTGTCTGATTTTTGATTGGCGTGGTGTAGACCTGCGCGAGGAAATTCGCAACGCCTGAGCGCCGGCGATTGACGCTGCCCGGGGTCGTACCTAAGTTCTAGATCAGTATGATTTTTGATTGATCCAATCAAAAATCATAAAACTGATCGCTTCTAAAGTGCTAGAGCAACTTTATGGGTTCAATTGAACCCATGTCGCTCTAGGATGTGTCATCTTATGTAACCTGATCAAAGTCCGGATATCCATGAAAGCCATTGATGATCGTTTGACCGAGCTGTCTGTCCTCGACACGCGCTCGCGCGATATTTTCCGGCGCCTGGTGGAAACCTTTCTGGAAACCGGCGGGCCGGTCGGATCGCGGACCATTTCGCGCAACCTGCCGGTCGGCCTGTCACCGGCATCGATCCGCAATGTGATGTCGGATCTTGAACAGGCCGGGCTTGTCTACTCGCCTCACACCAGCGCCGGGCGCATGCCTACGGAAACCGGTTTGCGGTTTTTCGTCGATGCGCTGATGGAAGTGGGCCGGCTGACATCCGAAGAACGCGCCCAGATTGATGCGCAGATTGCCGGTCTCAACCGGGAAAAGACCACTGACGACATGCTGGCTGACGCCACCAACCTTTTGTCCGGGCTGTCATCTTGTGCAGGCCTGGTGTTGTCGAGCAAGGCCAATACCCGGATGCGGCATATCGAGTTTGTCAGCATCAGTGCGTCCAAAGCACTTGTTATCATTGTTTCGGAAGACGGCAGCGTTGAAAACCGCACTATCGAAGTGCCACGCGGACTGCCGTCCTCAATGCTGGCAGAGGTCAGCAATTTCCTGAACAGCCGCTGTCAGGGTCTGACCATCGGTGAGCTCAAGCGCCAGTTGGGAGACCAGTTGCAAACCGTTGAAAAGGAGCTGGACGCGCTGGCGGCCCGCGTCATTGAAACCGGCCTTGCCGTATGGTCGGATGATGCCGGCGACGGCAAGAAATCGCTCATCGTGCGCGGCCGCTCGCACCTTATCGACGAGGCAGCCCATGTCGATGACATCGAACGCATCCGCCAGTTGTTCGACGACCTGGAAAACAAAAAAGAGGTGATGAACCTGCTGGGTCTTGCCGAAGGCGGCGAGGGCGTGCGGATTTTCATCGGCTCGGAAACCAAATTGTTTTCCCTGTCAGGCTCATCCCTGGTGGTCGCGCCCTATCATGATGCCAAGGATAATATTGTTGGCGTGCTCGGGGTTGTCGGACCGACGCGATTGAACTATTCACGTATTGTTCCCATGGTGGACTATACAGCGCAGGCAATCGGCCGTCTCATCTCTTGATTCTTGGCGGCGAAAAGCTGATATGCGTTACATAAATCAAAACTTTCACGAATTTGCGGATCAAATGCCATGACCGAAAACAAGCCTGTACCTGAAAACGACAATGTTCCGGAAGAAGCCCTGACCGAGGAACAGCTTGAAGCCGCCGCCAACGCGCTGCTTGATGAAGACACGGGCGAAGACGCCTTCGAGATGGACACCTATGAGGAGTTGGCAACCGAAAACGCCGACCTGAAGGACCGTGTCCTGCGGGCCATGGCCGAGACCGAGAACCTGCGCAAGCGCGCCGAACGTGAAAAGGCGGAAGCGACGCTTTACGCAGCAACGAATTTTGCCCGCGATCTTCTGTCGGTCAGCGACAGTATGGCCAAGGCGCTGGAAATGATGCCGGATGACGCGCGCAAGACCGCGGACGAAGCCACCCGCAACCTTATTGAAGGCATTGAACTTACCCGCCGCGAATTGCTCAATTCATTCCAGAAACACGGTATTGTCGAGGTTGATCCACTGGATGAGAAGTTTGATCCCAACTATCATCAGGCGATGTTTGAAGTGCCCGGCTCGGACAAGCCCAACGGTACCGTTGTCCAGGTAGTCCAGACCGGATTCAAGATCGGCGAGCGGATCTTGCGCCCGGCGCTGGTTGGTGTCGCCAAGCAGGCTGCACCCGCCGAGGAAGAAAAAGGCAAGAAGAAATAGTCATCTTGCCGGTAAATTCACACGGCGCAGCGTGAGATTGAGCCTGCCGCCGCCGTTCAGGAGCGTCGACGTGGCAGGCATTACCCTGTCCACCCCGTGAAAGTTCATCCGGGCAGGCCCGCCCATGACAAGCACATCGCCCGACTGCAGCTTGAATGAGCGCGTGGGGTCTTTTCGGGCACTACCGCCGATCCTGAAAACCGCCGTGTCGCCCAGCGAAACCGACAATACCGGCGCGTCAAAGTCCACCTCGTCCTTGTCCTGATGCAGCCCCATACGCGCCTTGCCGGTGTAATGGTTGACCAGGCAGGCTTCCGGCGGATGCGGGTAGTACGCCAGGGTTTCCCACAAGTCCAGCAATTGGGCCGGTATGGCGGGCCACGGTCTGCCGGTTTCAGGGTGGCAAGGCTGGTACCGGTAACCTGCCTTGTCGGCCACCCAGCCCAATTGGCCAAAATTTGTCATGCGGACCGACATCGGTTTGCCTGACCGCGGCATGGCCGGTGTGTAAAACGGGCACCCGGCAATCTGTTCACGCAGGGTCGAAATCAGCGCCGTTTGTGCGTCACGGTCCAGGTAACCCGGATACATTTTTAACCCATCAATTTGCATCTTGTTACAACACTGTCTTGATGACTGCACCAAGCCTCCCTATATAGCGTCTCGAACGCCGAACGTAACGCTGTGATTGCCGCAAGGCTGGCGACGTCCGGAAAGTCAGATAGCAACTGGAGTCTGTTACCGGCGAAACCGGATACCCATGCGCCGATTGTAAAGGGCATGGCAACAGACGGCCTAATGGAGGGCATAATGGGTAAGGTAATCGGAATTGACCTTGGAACCACAAATTCGTGTGTTGCAGTCATGGAGGGCGGAAGCCCGAAAGTAGTCGAAAATGCTGAAGGTGCGCGTACCACACCTTCCATCGTTGCCTTCACAGGCGATGACGAGACACTCGTTGGCCAGCCGGCCAAACGCCAGGGTGTCACAAATCCCGAAAATACATTCTTCGCCATCAAGCGCCTGATCGGACGGCGCATGGACGACCCGATGGTCGAAAAGGACAAGAAGCTGGTTCCCTACAAGATCATCAAGGCTGACAATGGTGATGCGTGGGTTGAATCCATGGGCAAGAAATATGCGCCTTCGCAGATTTCCGCCATGACGCTTCAGAAAATGAAGGAAACCGCTGAACGCCATCTGGGCGAAAGCGTTACCCAGGCCGTTATCACCTGTCCTGCCTACTTCAATGACAGCCAGCGCCAGGCCACCAAGGATGCCGGCAAGATTGCCGGGCTTGAAGTCCTGCGCATCATCAACGAGCCAACCGCTGCAGCTCTTGCCTATGGCCTCGACAAGAAGGATGCCGGCATCATTGCCGTGTATGACCTTGGCGGTGGTACGTTCGACGTATCCATCCTGGAAATCGGTGACGGCGTATTTGAAGTGAAGTCCACCAATGGTGATACCTTCCTTGGTGGTGAAGACTTCGACATGCGCATCGTCGATTACCTCGCCGACGAGTTCAAAAAGGAAAGCAGCATTGATCTGCGCTCCGACAAGCTTGCCTTGCAGCGCCTCAAGGAAGCTGCCGAAAAAGCCAAGATCGAGCTGTCCTCCGGTACCCAGACCGAAATCAACCTGCCGTTCATCACCGCAGATTCATCCGGTCCGAAGCACCTGACCCTGAAGATGACCCGCGCCAAGCTGGAATCACTGGTGGATGACCTCATCCAGCGGACAGTCGAGCCATGCAAGGCAGCCCTCAAGGATGCCGGTCTGAAAGCATCCGATATTGACGAAGTCGTACTTGTCGGCGGCATGACCCGCATGCCGAAAGTTATCGAAACCGTCAAATCGTTCTTCGGCAAGGAACCACACAAGGGTGTTA
>Ga0316190_10000873_pt1 | contig 21427 bp, 18 predicted proteins | sample Eddworburrow2_MG_FD_204929 | JGI IMG/M metagenome (GOLD analysis project Ga0316190, IMG submission 204929) | Coastal sediment microbial communities from Maine, United States - Eddy worm burrow 2 | ecosystem: Environmental > Aquatic > Marine > Coastal > Sediment | place: USA: Maine | collected... | reverse complement strand
CCGCGAGACCCTGGACATCACCTTCAAGGACAAATCCATCGCCGATATACTGGATATGACCGTGGCCGAGGGCGCCGATTTCTTCCGCGCGGTTCCAGCCGTACGCGACAAGCTGGTGACACTGGAACGTGTCGGGCTCGGCTACATCAAGGTAGGCCAGCAGGCCACGACCTTGTCCGGCGGTGAGGCCCAGCGGGTCAAACTCGCCAAGGAATTGTCCAAACGCGCAACCGGACGCACCTTGTACCTGCTGGACGAACCGACCACCGGCTTGCATTTTCACGATGTCGCCAAGCTGCTGGAAGTGCTGCATGAACTGGTCGAGCACGGCAATACCGTTGTCGTCATCGAGCACAATCTGGAAGTGATCAAAACCGCAGACTGGATCATCGACCTTGGCCCGGAAGGCGGCGATGGCGGCGGTGAAATCGTGGCTGCCGGCACCCCGGAAGACGTCGCCGGCGTCGAGCGGTCTTATACTGGCCAGTATCTGGCGCCGGTCCTGTCACGCGGAAAACAGGCCGCAGCCGAATAGGCTGACATGACAGGCTACCATGATTGCAGATCATGCCATGTGCTGTTAACCTGCTTTAAAACAGCCCTTAAACAGCCCTTTCAATAAGTAATTCTCATGGCTATCGCGCTTCGCAAAAACCTGCCCCCGACAAATGCACTGGTGGTGTTCGAGGCTGCCGGCCGGCACATGAACTTTACCCGTGCCGCCAAGGAACTGGACGTTACCCAGTCTGCTGTCAGCAGGCAGATCCAGTTGCTGGAGGATTTTCTGGGTACTACCGTGTTTCAGCGCCAATCGCGCGGCCTGTCGCTCACCCGCGAGGGCGAACGCCTGCACCGGGCAGTGGGCATGGGGCTTGAGCACATTGCCAATGTAGCATCAGACCTGCGTCGCCAACCTGGCCCCGGGGAACTGACAGTTGCGACATCGGTTGCGTTCGCGTCCTACTGGCTCATGGCGCGCATAGCAAAGTTTCGCGCCTCACATCCAGAAATCGACATTCGCCTGGTCGCGTCATCCCCGGTTTACGATCTGGCCAGCGAGGGCATTGATATCGCGGTGCGCTATGGTGCCGGAGAATGGCCCGCCGCAGACGCGGTCCGGCTGTTCGACAACGAAATCTGGCCGGTGTGTTCTCCTCGCTACATGGAAAAATCAAGCCCGATCACTTCGGAAGCAGACCTGCTTCGGCACTCGCTTCTACATCTCAACAAGTTTGACCGGAACTGGGTCACATGGGACAGTTTCCTGGAATCTCTGGGCGTCGAGGGCGAGCAGTCCGGCCGTGGCTTCACATTCGACAATTACATGGTGCTGATCCAGTCGGCGTTGCGCGGTGAGGGCATCGCCCTGTGCGGCAGGCGGCTGGCGGAGGATTTTATTGAACAGGGAGATCTGGTCCGCCCGATCGATGCCGTGCAACAGTCAGACCGGGGCTTTTGGCTGCTCAGGCCCAAGGAGGGGCAGTTGTCACCCCAGGCACGGCAGTTTTATGAATGGTTGCTTGATGAGGCCCGGCAACCTGTTTGATTATTGCAATCTCGTTTAACCCGGTAACGTCTCAATGCCACGCAAACACATCATCTTCGTTCATGGCCGGTCTATCAAACCGTCGGCGTCCCGTAAGAAAAAACTTATCAACGAAGCCTTGATGCATGGCCTGCACCAGGTATCGCCTGATGCTGCCGAGGCCATCCGCTCAGGCACAGTCAAATGTTCGTTCGCCTATTATGGCGACATCAACAATGCCATCATGGCAACCCATGATCCCAATATTGCGGCCAAGCTGACAGCCCGGAACAATAAGGCATATCAATATGAACCCTGCATGCCCCATGAACCGTATGCCAAAAGCCTCAGGCAGATGCTGGACATCGGCACTTTTGATGAAGCCGCCTACAATCAGGTTGTCAGCCAGTACAAGGATCTGCGTTATCTGGACAATGCAGCACGGACCTTCAGCACCTTGTTGTCAGTCCTGACCCGCAGTCACGCCAACGAGATCATTCTGCAACGCAGTTCAGCCGACATGGGGGCCTATCTGATGAGCCGGAAAACCGGCTCAGATGTGCGCGAACGCCTGCAGAACCCGTTGCGCAGGGCCATAAATGCCCGCGATGAAATCTGCCTGGTCAGCCATTCCATGGGATGTGTGGTGGCCTATGACGTGTTGTGGAAGTTTTCGCAAATGAGCGAATACGAAAATCTGCAACGCAAGAACCCCAATGTCTCCAAGTGGCTCACGCTTGGCTGTCCGCTGGGTGAAGCAGGTGTGCGGGCCAACCTGTATGATGCCCGTGAACACGCAGGCGGGCGGTTTCCAAAAGCCATCGTCAAGGACTGGGTCAACATTGCCGCCTATGACGATTTCATCGCCCATGACCCGACCATGGCCGACGATTTTGCCGAGATGCTGGAATATGGTTACGTGGATCAGATCACCGACAAGCGCATTTACAATTGCTGGGTGCATTACAACACCAGCAACCCGCACAAGCTCTACGGCTACCTGGCCAATCAGCTTGTGGCAACCGAGATTGCCGACTGGGTGAACCGGTAGACACTGTCCATGTCTTGCCGACCGGTGCAATAGGCTCTAATCAGTCATCTCATGACACACAACACAATCCATATTATCGGCGGCGGCATGGCCGGTTCGGAAGCCGCCTGGCAGGCAGCGCAGTCCGGCGCGCAGGCTATCCTTCACGAAATGCGCCCTGTGCGCGGAACCGATGCGCACCAGACCGACGGACTGGCGGAACTGGTGTGTTCCAACTCATTTCGCTCAGACGATGACGAACACAATGCGGTTGGCCTGTTGCACTGGGAAATGCGCCAGGCGGGCTCGCTGATCATGGCGATGGGCGACCGCCACAAACTGCCGGCAGGCGGTGCCCTGGCTGTAGACCGCGACGCCTTTTCAGCCGACGTGACCGCAACCCTTGAAGCCCACCCCAACATAACAATCGAGCGCGAGGAAGTAGCCGGCCTGCCTCCGGCAGACTGGGAGCAGGCCATTGTCGCAACCGGCCCCCTCACCTCGCAGGCACTGGCAGATGACATTCGCAAAACCACCGGCGACGACGGCCTGGCATTCTTCGATGCCATCGCCCCCATCATCCATCGCGACACCATAGATTTTGATCAGGCATGGTTTCAGTCACGCTATGACAAGGCGGGGCCCGGCGGCACCGGTGCTGATTACATCAACTGCCCCATGGACCGGCAGCAGTATGAAACCTTCATCACGGCATTGATTGACGGTGACAAGGCCGACTTCAAGCAGTGGGAAGAAAACACGCCCTACTTCGATGGCTGCCTGCCGATCGAGGTGATGGCTGAACGCGGGCCGGAAACCTTGCGCCACGGCCCGATGAAACCGATGGGCCTGACCAACCGGCACAAGCCGGATGAAAAACCCTATGCGGTCGTGCAACTGCGCCAGGACAACGCACTGGGCACGCTCTACAACATGGTCGGATTCCAGACCAAGCTGAAGCATGGCGAACAGGTGCGGATATTCAGGGCCATACCCGGCCTCGAAAAGGCAGAGTTTGCCAGGCTCGGCGGCCTGCACCGCAACACCTTCATCAATTCGCCGAAACTCCTTGACGCATCATTGCAACTCAAGAGCCGGCCGGGCCTGCGGTTCGCCGGCCAGATCACCGGCGTGGAAGGCTATGTGGAAAGCGCCGCCATGGGTCTCATGGCGGGTCGCATGGCAGCGGCAGAACTGGCTGGACATGCATTGCCAGCCCCTCCGCCCACCACAGCGCATGGATCATTGATCTCGCATATTTCGGGAGGGCACCTCAGCGACGACACTGGTGACATGACCAGCAAGGCGCGGTCGTTCCAGCCCATGAATGTCAATTTCGGCCTGTTTCCCGAGGTTGAGGTGCCGCGCGATGAAAACGGCAAGCGGCCCCGCGGCAAGGCCAAGAAACCAGCCCGGCAACTGGCTTATACAGGCCGTGCCAAGATTGATTTCACTGATTGGCTTTCGGCACACGCCGGACGTGCGGCAGCTGAATAGATAAATTCAGATCGCTTCGCTGCGCACCGCGTTCAGCAGCCGCAATTGCCGCATCCATTGCGGCGAGGTGATCACCTTGGTCATCAGGGACGCACGCGCGCGTTCCAGCTTCTTCAGATAACCGGGCACCAGGGCAACAGGCAGATAGGCCTTGACGGCCGCATCCGGGACCAGATGCCACTTTTCGCGGGCCTCTTCGAGCCGCTTGTTGGCATGCCGGCACAATTGCAGCAACACCAGCTCAAGCCCGGCACCGCCCCTGCCCGACAGCACGTGCGCCTGGGTCAGATCATGCTTTGCGAGCATGTCAGCCGGTAACATGCATTGCCCGCGGGCCCGGTGTATCGGCAACGACCGCATCAGTCCGGTTAGCCCCATGGCAACACCGGCAAGGCCGGACACTTCAGCGCATTCAAGACCGTCATCTCCGGCCATGATCAGGGCACTCATCTGCAGCACGGCGGAAGACGTTTCTCCCAGGTAGCCTTCAAGTGTGTTGAGGTCCGGCATCGGATCATCAAACAGGTCGAACCGGCGGGCCTCCAGCATGGCCTGGAACGAATGCCGAGGCAGGTCACCCGCCTCAATGGCGCGAGCCAGTGCCTGTGCCAGCGGTGAATCGACGGTCTGTCCAACATAGATCGCATCAATGACCTGGTTCCACCAGGCAAGCCTCACCTCACCGGCAGCCGGGTCTGTCACTCTTTCGCGTATCTGGGCAAGTTCCGAATTGAACGCGAACAGCCCGGCCAGAACCCCCCGTAGATGTTCCGGCATCAGCAACAGGCACAGATACCGGTCACGGTCGGTCTGGCGCAGGTCTTCGAGCAACTGCTCCATCAACTCTGCCGGAAATGCACTCATGACCCGCTCCGATGATGATCAACCGCAATCAGCGCACATGCCACATCGCGGCCTTCCTGCAACAACACATTGTAAGTTCGCACTGCCGCCCCGGTTGCCATTGGCTCAAGCCCGATACCCGCTTCCACGAACGCCCGGCGTATTTCTCCGGATGGAAAAACCTGGTTGTCGCCGGTGCCAAGCAGCACAAAGCCAATGCCGTCCGGTGTTCCCAAAACCTGCGCAAAGTCCAGAAGCTTCAGACCCTCCGGCTTTACCGGCGGCCATCCGAACACCCCGCCCGGCAGGCACAGCAATGACCCCTTGTGAGACATGTCTCGAAACCTGAAGCCGCCATTGCCATAGGCGTCAATCGCTACGCGTTCCGGCAAGAACGGCGCGTCACTCATCAGGGCTGCACAATCTCTGCATCTGCCTGCGCATTGTCACCGGGTCCAGGTGTCGGTGCACGATCCACATAGGCTCCCAGCAAGGACAACAGTGGCGAACCGATGAAGATCGATGAATAGGTGCCGATAACAACACCCCATATCATGGCGAACGTAAACCCGCGCAACACTTCGCCGCCGAACACGTAAAGAGCTATCAGGGCAACGAGCGTGGAGATCGATGTCATGAGGGTACGCGGCAGCGTTTGGTTGAGAGACATGTCGACCATCTCGTCAAAGTTCATCTTCTTGTATTTGCGCAGGTTTTCGCGAAAACGGTCAAACACCACCACCGTATCATTGAGCGAGTAGCCGACGATGGTCAAAAGCGCCGCTATGATGGTCAGGTCAAACTGCAATTGCAGGATTGCGAACAGCCCGATTGTCAGCGCCACATCGTGCACCAGTGTTGCCACCGTACCAATGGCGAACTGCCATTCAAATCGCAACCAGATGTAGATCATGATGGCAGCGAACGCCAGCAGGATGGCCAGAATACCGTCACGTGCCAACTCACCCGACACCTTTGGCCCGACCACTTCAACGCGCCTGTAATCCACATTAGCCCCGAGCGCTTCCTTAACCGTGGCAATCGCCTTTTGCTGAGCTTCTTCACCACCAGCCTGGGTCTCGATGCGGATCAGCACATCACGCGGATCGCCGAATTCCTGCAGCTCCGAACCGCCAAGGCCAAGTCCGCCGATGGTGGTGCGCAACTCGTTCAGGTCGGCAGGCTGCTCGGTTCTGATTTCAATCAGCGTACCGCCCTTGAAGTCGATGCCGTAATTCAGACCGATTGCAAAAAACAACCCGACCGACAATAAGACAGCGGCGACCGAGGCATAAAAGCCCGGCCGGGCAAACTTCATGAAGGCTATCTTGGTATTGTCCGGAACGAAGCGAAGCGGCTTCATGGTCTCAGTCTCCTGACGATCTTGCGGCCGGTCATAGCGGTACCACCTTGGGTCTTCTCAGCCTGATCCATCCGGAAATGATGAGTTGTGTGACGGTATAGGCCGTGAACACGGTTGCCACGATACCGATCCCCAGCGTCACGGCGAAACCCCTGACCGGACCCGACCCCATGCCAAACAGAATAACCGCAGCAATCAATGTGGTGATATTGGCATCCAGAATTGTGGCCAGCGCCATCCGGAAGCCGGTTTCAATGGCATTCAGAGGGGACCGGCCATTGGCCACCTCCTCCCGTATTCGTTCAAACACCAGCACGTTGGAATCCACCGCCATGCCCATGGTGAGAACGATACCGGCAATGCCGGGCAGTGTCAGGGTCGCGCCCAGGAACGACAGGGTTCCCAGAATCAACATCAGGTTTGCCACCAGCGCCAGCACGGCAAACATGCCGAACAGTCCGTAGGATACGACCATGAAGATCAACACGCCTACCAGGCCGATGATGGACGCGATGAAACCGGCCCGCACCGAGTCAGACCCAAGGCTCGGACCAACCGTGCGTTCTTCCACAATCGTCAGTTTGGCCGGTAGCGCGCCGGAGCGCAGAACGATAGCAAGATCGTTGGCTTCCTGCGTCGAGAAATCACCGGAAATCTGACCGGACCCGCCGCAAATCTGTTCATTGATGCGGGGTGCTGAAATAACTTCATCGTCCAGAACGATTGCGAACGGGCGTCCGACATTGTTCTGGGTCAGGCGACAGAAGCGCTGGGCGCCACCGGTGTTGAAACGGAAGTTGACGATCGGTTCATTGGTGCGCTGGTCAAATCCGGTCTGGGCGTCATTGAGGTCTTCCCCGTCAACTGTCGCCGACCGCGATGTCTGCACCCAGTACATTTGCCCCGGGTTTTCTTTGTCCGCCAACTCTTCACAGCCCAATGGAACGGTGCCGCCTGCGCCTTGCGGCTGGTTATCGCAAAGTAGTCTGAACTGAAGCAAGGCGGTTTGGCCCAGCAGTGCCTTGAGGCGGGCCGGGTCCTGCAGACCGGGTACCTGGACCAGAATCCGGTCCGTACCCTGCTGCTGGATGGTAGGTTCTGTTGTCCCCAGTTCGTTGATGCGGACCCCGAGAACCTCGATGGATTGCTGCACCGCGCGGGTGATCCGGGTCTGCAGCCCGCCGTCAGAAAAGGTCAGGGTAATGGCCTGACCATTGCGCACAACGTCAAACTCCTGAACCTGCACACCCTGGCCGAACAGTCCGGTGTCCAGCGGCTGTGACAGTCCCTGCAATATGGTGAAGGCCTCGTCAGCCCTGGCGGCTTCAGGAATGGTGACTGTTGCGCCGTTTCCGGTGCGTTTCAGATTGACGTAACGGATTTTCGCGTCCCGCAGACGCAGGCGGATATCCCCGACCAGTTGTTTCTCGAGAGTATCCTTCAATGATGGCACGTCGACTTCCAGCAGGATGTGACTGCCGCCCTGCAGGTCGAGCCCCAGGGTCAGAGCCTGGCTTGGCACGAAATTCGGCAATGCTTCACGCGACTGTTCGCTCAACAAATTCGGCATGGCCATCAGACCGGCCAGCAGCACAACACCGACAATAACGAAAGCCTTCAGCTTGGAAAAATGCAACATGGCAGTCTGATCAGTCCCCGAAATGGAGGTATGTTATTGTTTCGCAATCACCGGCCGAAAGTTGCCGGTTCACCGTTGATAAACAAGACCGATAGTTACCTAATCGGCTTTTGCCGGCTCACCCTTGACCCGCACTTCAGTGATAGCGCTCTTGATCATGCGGAACTTTCCGCCCTCGCCCGTATCAACAACGATTTCGCCATCATCAACCACTTTGGTGACCTTGCCGACAATCCCCCCGGCGGTCACAATGGTGTCACCACGCCGGACATTCGAGACCAGTTCCTGGTGTGCCTTCATCCGCTTTTGCTGCGGGCGCAGGATCAAAAACCAGAAGATGGCCATGATCATGATGATCGGCGCAAGCAACGAGAAAATATCAGCGCCCGGTGCGCCGCCAGCCTGTGCGTAAGCGGGTGAAATAAACATGGTCTAATCTCCTGAAACCGAATCCGTGAATTGGTATATAGCCCCGCGTGAGCGCAATGCAACAGGTACGCCTTGTTTCCCACCGGCCTTGCAACATGGTGGATCAGGCCCTAAAGCCAACTCACCTAGAATTCCGCCAACACCAAAGCCTGTGAACACCTTCATGTCAAATGACCGTCTGGACGAAATCCTGAACCGCCTCGAACGCATCGCGAACGCGTTGGAGCGCTCCGCGCCACCGCAATCTCAAGACGCCGATTATGATGCCGCTGATGCATTTGTCTGGCACGCCGGCACCAGTGCACTTCAGCCCGTACCTCGGGTAAACCGCGTGGAAATGGTACTTTTACACGGAATTGACCGGGTTCGCGACATCCTGATCGACAATACGGTACGCTTTGCAAAGGGATTGCCTGCCAACAATGCCCTGCTCTGGGGCGCGCGCGGCATGGGCAAAAGCTCACTGGTCAAGGCATCACACGCTGCCATAACCGCCCAGCATGACCACACGCTGAAACTCATAGAAATTCACCGCGAGGACATAGAGGGCCTGCCTGTTCTGATGGGCCAGTTGCGCGACCAGTCCGGCTATCGCTTCATCATTTTTTGTGACGATTTGTCATTCGACAATCAGGATACATCCTACAAATCGCTGAAAGCCGCACTCGATGGGGGAATCGAAGGACGCCCGGACAATGTATTGTTGTATGCAACATCAAACCGGCGCCATCTTCTGCCGCGCGACATGATTGAAAATGAACGCTCCACCGCCATCAACCCATCGGAAGCGGTTCAGGAAAAAGTCTCCCTGTCCGACCGGTTCGGGCTGTGGCTCGGTTTCCATTCCTGTTCGCAGGATGAATACCTTGAAATGATCCGCGGCTATGTAGATCACTTCAAGTTGACCATTGCAGACGAGCAACTGCGGGCAGAGGCCATTGAATGGCAGACCACCCGCGGCAGTCGTTCAGGCCGTGTCGCCTGGCAGTATGTTCAGGACCTTGCCGGGCGCCTGGGCAAGGCGCTTACATAAGAAAACAGCCCGGACCTCAATGATCCGGGCTGCTGTAACAATGGCAAACAGGCTGGCTTAACCCAGTTTCTTCTCGTTGGCATTCCATTCTTCAGGCGAGTTGCCAACCGGCACCAGGCCCCATTCCTTGAATGCACTGCGTTCCTTGATCTGTTCCATCCAGCGATCCAGGTTCGGCGTTTTGGCGTGCTTCAGATCAAATGCCAGATATCGCCAGTAGTACACACCAAGCGCAATGTCGGCATAGTTGAAGTGACGACCGGTGAGCCATGGCTTGCGGCCAATGGCGCGATTGGCAATCTTGAACAGGTCACCTGCCTTCTTCTCGGCCTCTTTTACCGCTGCCGGATTCTTCTGCTCAGGCGTTGCCCGCACGGTGTCGAAAAGAATGGTGAACATCGGTCCGTTCAGCGTGGTTGCCGTCCAGTCTGTCCACTGGTCAGCCAGTGCCCATGGCTTCTGGCCACGCGGGCGGATATTGTCCTTGCCGTATTTGCGCGCCAGGTAGCGCATCATGGTATTTGACTCAAACAAGGTCACCGTGCCGTCCTTCATGACGGGCACCAGGCCGTTCGGGTTCATCTTAAGGAATGCCTTGTCATCAAGACCGCCGAACTGGCCGCCTGCAGCATGGCGTTCAAACGGCTGGCCGGTTTCACCCAGCGCCCACAGAACCTTCTGCACATTAATGGAAGACCGTCTTCCCCATACTTCAATCATATTGTTATCCTTCGTTGAGAATCACGAGTGGCGTCATATTCGGCAGAATTTCCGGGAATACAAGAGGTGATGTTGCCGTCGGCTTTAGCTCAATTCCGGGTTGAAAGCTGCAGCATCCCCTGCCTTTTATGGTTCAATGGTGGTCAGGACTCCCGCTTGCGGATCGGATATTTGTTCAAAAACCCTCCAACACCCTGATCTAATTGGTTATGGCGGTCTGATTTCATCGACAACGGCACATAGTGTGACAAATATGTCACACATTTGGAAATTACGTCAGAATGAAGACGATAAGTGTTGACTAGCTACCAACCCCATGCGACGGGTGGATTAAGGCGAATCAGAGAATTGGCCAATAGAAATAGTAAGTTAGTGGGATGCGTAATGAAAAAGTACCTGTTAGTAACGGCGGCATGCGTGTCGTCATTTGCAATTGGCCTAGCCTCTGCGTCAGCTGATGAACTGGGTCAGTGGAATTGATTATATGGTGGCGTACACGCCGGCATAAGCCATAGTGGCTCTTCGGAAGCAACCGGTTCTCTCGGTCGTTTTTCCCTGGATGGCAGTTTTGAACACGATCCCGCGATCCTTGGCGGCGCGCAGATCGGCTATAATTTCCAGAATGGTCAGTTTGTATTCGGGCTGGAAGCGGATTTTAGCGGAACAGATTTGTCCAGTGACTCTGGCGCACTGCTCGACTTTCCCGGCTTTCAGGTTGGCACCTTCACATCAGAGGTTGACTGGTTTGGTACGGTCCGGGCCCGGGCGGGCGTCTTGCTGGACGGCAACTTCCTGTTTTACGGCACAGGCGGACTGGCATACGGCCACGTTACAAACTCAATCGGTTTTGCTATAGGACGATGCCCCATCTGTCTTTCCGGGTCTGAGTCAAGCAATGACGTACGTGTAGGCTATACGGTCGGTGCGGGTGTTGAGGCACACGTAAACGATTCTGTTAAAGTGAAGCTGGAATACCTCTATGTCGACCTGGGGTCCGGCGAGTTTTTCAGTGACAGGATCGGACGAACCGATATCAGTGCCAGTTCCAATGTCGATTTCCATGTTGCCCGCGTTGGTCTGAACATCGATTTCGACTCGCCAATGCCTGGTCGGTAACGGAAAATACAAGATCGCAAAATCAAAACAGGCCCGGCCTCATCAGAGACCGGGCCGGCTTTCGTCCGGGAACTGTCCAGTTTGCAGGGTTCCTGCAGTTCCTAGTTTGACGCCGTACGCGACGACAAGTATTTCATCGGGTCAACAGCGGTGGCGCCCTGGCGCACCTCGAAGTGTACCTGCGGGGTTTTGACCGAACCGGTCTTGCCGGCCCTGGCGATCACGTCACCGCGGCGAACCGCGTCACCACGTTTCACCATCAGCTCGCTGTTGTGCGCATAGGCGGTCACCCAGCCGTTCTGGTGACGCACCAGAACAAGATTGCCATAGCCCTTCAACTCGTTGCCGGCATAGGCAACCACGCCGGCTTCGGCCGCACGCACACCGGTTCCTTCAGGAACGGCAATGTTGATGCCTTCATTGCGGGTGTTGTTTGGTTTAGTCCCAAACTTCGATATAACCCGGCCGCGAACAGGCCAGCGGAAGCCGCTGCCATTGTCTGGCTGCTCGATCTGCGTTTCCTGCTGCATGACAGGTTCCCGCTGGCGGGCAACCGGTTCTGCCTGATCCAGATAATCGGGAGTTCTTGCAGCCAGCCTCTGTTGCGGCAGTGGTGCCGGTGCAGAATTGGCAACCGGTGACTGGGCACCGCCACCAGGGATCTGCACGCGCTGACCGATGCTCAGCCCGCTGTTCATGCTCAAGCCGTTATAGGCAGCAATCTTGTGCGGGCGCATCTCATAGGCGCGGCCCAGCGAGTAAAGCGTTTCGCCCCGGCGCACGACATGCACGCCGTTGCTCTGTGATCTGGACTGCACCTGCGCCCGTGGAGCCGGTGCATTGGCAACTACCACTGTCGGGCGCGGAGAAACCGGATTGCTGGTTCCCGGCACTGTCAGACGCTGGCCAACAGCCAGTGTATAAGGTGCACGGATGTTGTTGGCACGGGCAAGCTGACTGACACTCAGGTCATTGGCGCGAGCCAGTGAATACATGGTCTGTCCGGGCCTTACCGTAACAGTCCCATTCTGGGCAGGTGCATAGCTTGGCGCAGGTGCAGCCGCCTGTGTACGGTAGCTTGGTGCAGGGGCCGCAGCCTGCTGACGATAACTTGGTGCCGGCGGTGTGTAACCGGCCGAAGGAGATGGTGCATTCTGCCAGGATGGGCGCGCATTGGCGACACGGTCACCGGACAACGGTGATGTCTCCACCCTGTCGACAGCGGCGGACTTGGTCTCATTCTTGGAAACAGAATTGGTGGCGATGCTCGGATAGTCGGCAAAGCGATCAGATGATGCGGAACAACCTGCCAGAAGGGCGGCTGTAGCCGTCGCGGCGAAAACGCGTGAAATTTTGGAAGTCGTACTCATACCCTTACCCCAAACACAGAACTTACAAACTGGACTGGAGCCGATAGTGAATGGTTTAGGTTAAGGAGGAGTTTATCAGTTAAAAAATCACTGCATTTTCCGGCGTGAATTTTCAAATTCGGCAAAAAACTGCGGATTACATACCTCTTGCAATGCCTTCAACCAGTGGCACGAAGCGCACAGGCATTAAGCTTTCGCGGGTAAAATCTTCTTCCGTACGGGTAATGCGCAGGATTTCCTGCTTGCCGGGAGATACTTCAACCGGCACGATGAGAATACCGCCTACAGCCAGTTGCTCGACCAGTTGGCGCGGCAGTTGCGGTGCCGCTGCTGTCACGATGATACGTTCAAACGGTGCCTGCTTGGGCCAGCCCTTGTTTCCGTCACCAAGCAGGGTGGTTATATTGGCTTGCCGAAGCTCCACGAAGCGCCGTTCAGCAGACTTGAGCAATGTCCGGTACCGCTCGATGGTGTAAATCCGGCGGCACAGCTGAGCCAGAATGACCGTCTGATACCCGCTGCCGGTCCCGATCTCCAGCACTTTCATGCGCTCGCCGACTTTCAGCTTCTCGGTCATGAACGCCACGATGAACGGTTGCGACAAGGTTTGCCCGCATTCGATCGGCAAGGCCTGATCCGCATAGGCCAGGTCCTGAAAGGCGTCCGGCACGAACACTTCGCGCGGCACGGTCTCGATTGCTTCCAGCACCCTGGTATCGCGAATGCCGCGCGACCTGAGCCCCATGATGAGTTCAATCTTCTGTTGGTCAGTCGCCGTCATTGTGCAGTCGTGCCCTAAGCCTTGTCGTTTTGCAACTCCGCAAGCAGATCAAGTTGCGTCAGGTTGGTATGCAGCGGTGTCACCGACACAAAGCCATTATAGACGGCATGAAGGTCAGTGCCTGCAGGCGGGTTTGACTGGTGGCGCTTGAACCCGATCCAGAAATAGTCGCGGCCACGCGCATCGGTTCGCTGATCCAGCATCAGGAGGTTCTGGTCGCGCTGGCCCTGCCGGGTGTATTGTATGCCTTTGACATCACCGGCATCACAGTCTGGAAAATTGATGTTCAGCAAAACCCCCGGCTCTGCCCTGGTCTGCACAAGGTCTTTCACGACCTCCGCACCAAGGCTGCGCCCGGTATCCCACGGCACATTACGTCCCGCGATGCCGTAGGTCTGGCTGAGCGCCATCGAACGGATGCCCAACGCGGTTCCCTCCATCGCAGCAGCGATCGTGCCGGAATAAGTTACGTCATCGGCGATGTTCTGGCCACGATTGACCCCCGACAGGATAAGATCGGGCGCATCCGGCATGATATGGCGTACCCCCATCAACACACTGTCAGCCGGTGTGCCTTCGACGGCAAACCGGCGCGGACCAAGTTCGCGCATCCGCAACGGGTGCGACAGGGAGATGGATCGCCCTGCCCCGGATTGCTCACGCTCCGGTGCCACCACCCAGACATCATCGCTGAGGCCGGCTGCAATGGCCTCCAGCACTTCGAGCCCAGGGGCATTGATGCCGTCATCATTGGCCAGCAGAATACGGTAAGGTTCACCATTTGCCCGGGTCAGCATCACGCTGGCCCAATGGCGTCAATGCCACCCATGTAAGCTTTAAGCGCACCAGGAATGGCTATTGTGCCATCTGCCTGCTGGTAGTTTTCCATAACCGCAATCAGGGTGCGCCCGACGGCAAGGCCGGACCCGTTCAGTGTGTGAACGAAACGGGTGCCCTTGCCGCTCTCCTCACGTACCCGCGCATTCATGCGCCGCGCCTGGAAATCACCGCACACCGAGCAACTGGAAATCTCGCGATAGGCCTCCTGGCCCGGTAGCCAGACCTCTATGTCGTACGTCATCTGGGCTCCAAATCCCATATCGCCGGCACACAAGGCCATGACCCGATACGGCAGACCGAGCCGTTTGAGCACTTCTTCGGCACACCCGGTCATGCGGTTCAACTCGTCACGCGATGTTTCGGGCGCGGTGACAGACACCATCTCGACCTTCCAGAACTGATGCTGCCGGATCATGCCGCGGGTGTCCCTGCCGGCAGCGCCGGCTTCGGCCCGGAAGCACGGTGTCAGCGCCGTCACCCGGACCGGCAGTTCGTCAGCTTCGAGAATGCGCTCCCTGACCATGTTGGTCAGCGGCACTTCCGATGTCGGGATCAGCCAGCGTTCATCCGTGGTGTGAAACAGGTCATCGGCAAATTTCGGCAACTGGCCCGTGCCAAACAGGGCTTCATCACGCACCAGCAAGGGCGGGTTCACTTCCATATAGCCATGCTCGGTTGTCTGCATGTCGAGCATGAACTGGCCGATGGCACGCTCCAGCCGGGCCAGCCCGCCTTTCAGCACGGTGAACCGGGAACCTGACATCTTGGCCGCCGTTTCAAAGTCCATCAGACCCAGAGCTTCGCCGATTTCAAAATGCTGTTTTGCCTCAAAGCCGAGCGGCTTCACGTCACCAACCCGGCGAACCTCGACATTGTCAGCCTCGTCCTTGCCGGCAGGCACCTCATCCAGCGGCAGGTTCGGCAGGGTGCACAGGATGGCGTTCAGTTCTTCGTCAATGCGACGTTCTTCTTCCTCACCCGATTGAATAATGGACTTGAGGTCGCCGACTTCCGCTTTGAGGGCATCCGCCTTTTCCGTGTCGCCTGCCCCCATCGCCTGGCCGATTTCCTTCGATGCAGTATTGCGCCGTGACTGGGCGTCCTGCAGTTTCTGCAGATGAGCGCGGCGGGCCTCATCAAGCTCTATCACGCGGGTTGCATGCGGTTCTGTACCCCGCAAGGCAAGACCGGCATCAAATGCATCAGCGTTTTCACGAATCCAGCGAATATCGAACATCGGTTTTTATCTGCAAAAAGGGGTGAATCAATCACGCACAATCATATCCAAGCGCATGGTCCGTCTGTATAGGCGGCATCACTGGCAAGAGCAACACGGGTTCACATAAACCCATAAAGTTGCTCTGACATTTTAAAGTCAGCATTTTGGAGCCTTCAACCGCTCTGCGCAGTATCCGGTGTGTATATATGCCTGGCGGCCGGTGCGAAATCATCCAGGGAAAATTGCCATGAAGACCCGGGCCAGCGCATTTCCATTGACCGTTGCCTCGGGCGGTAAACAGCCGTGTACAAGGTGCCGAATCCAACCGCAAAAGCCGTCGAATAAAGCGGTGGTTTCAGAAAAGCGGCAATGAACCGATCCTGCGTGTCCACATGAAGTGTCAGCCGTTGCAGGAGATAGCGCTCCCGCTCCACCGTAGATGTAAACCTGGCATGGCTGTCCCATTCCACGGCCGACTGATGATTGGTCGCCACGGCAGCATTGGTCACAAGTGACGGCCGGTCCGGCGCCATCTGGACGGTTGCATACCGCCGCTTAGCGTCCACAACCGTAACATTGTAACTCATGTGGGTCGGAATTCTTGCCAAAACGCCGGCCGCCTCATCTGCCGTTTCACATGTCTGAAGCACATAGCGCAATATCAGCGGCACGCCGAAACCGTTGCCGACCTGGCGGCGCCCGCCGAAGGTCAGCGAGATCGCCAGCCCGGCATCGTTGACACCATCCACCAATCCCCACAACCCGTCGCTGGTTCCCATCACCTTGCGGCCCAGCCAGTTGGTGTGCAGGATCAGGCTGTCGAAGGCGGCCGGATCATAGTCATAATTGCGCACCATCACCGGTTCTTCTCCGGGCCATATCGCCTGTGAGCAGCCGGACAGATAAGGCGGCGGGCAGTAGAAACTCAAAAACCGCGCCGCCAGATCACCGCCACCTGCAAGCCCGCACAGGTCATCATAGAGCGGAACCAGCTCAGGCATGTGCAGTTTGAGCGCATTGCGGCTTTCCATGTAAGTGGCCCGCTCACCTTCGCCTTCATGCAGCCACCAGCGCTGATAGGCAGGCCAGTATTCGGCAAACAGCCCGGCCCATTTGGGACCAGGCTGTGCTTCGGAGATGGCTCGCCAGAGGGTCTGCAAGGTTTCGCCTACAAGATCTTGAAGGCAGGCTCGGCTACAGCGCCTGCAACGTCCATAGGCCTGGCGGAAAAGCTGTTCTTGATGCCGTGGATCCATTTCTGGGCCCGGTCATTGAGCTTGAAGCCCGGCGTCATCGACCGGCCGCGCGTGACCAGAATACCGAGGTCAGCGCCTTCATAGCGGTAGTCACCGGGTTTCAGGATGCGCAGGAAGAAGGCTTCGTTTTCACTTTCAACCGCGCGCCTGTGATAGTCGAACCGGTCAAACACGACACGTCCGTCTTCAAGCATCTTGTAGATACCGGTCTGCGGTGCGTCGGTCAGAATATCGACGCTGTCATCGGTATGCTTGATGACCATCTGCGACCAGCTGTCAATCATGTCCGGATCCGCCCAGCGCTGGTTCAGTTCGTCCACATCAAGCTTGAATTCCTTTTTCGAGAACTCCAGCAGATGGAACAGGAACAGTGGAGCATCAGCGTGTGCAAAAGCCGCGTGATTGGTCATCGACGAACATCCGGTAATACGAGGGTTCAACTCGCCAAGCCAGAGATCGCCGGTTTTCTTATCGATCAGGAAATCCAGTTCAAAATAGCCGCGATATCCTTCCTTGCGCAGTTGCTCACCAAACTTGAAGGTAAGATCGCGGGCCTTTTCGCGAACCTTAGGCGGAAAGGCGGTGGCAAGGATTTCGTTACCGCACCATCCTCCTCTATAAGGCGTCAGCTCCCCAAAACCGACAAGCTCTGTCATCAGCGGGCCAACGATCGTTCCCGCAGAGGTGGCACACGCCTCGATGGCGGAGCCGCGGCAATCGATCCGCTTCATGATCTTGATCTCACCCTGACCAACGATCTCGTGTTCATGACGGCGGAAGTCTGCTTCCGACTTGATAAAGAATGTAGTATGCCCGCTATCGCCAAATGCGGATTGCAGGACGAGGTCATGCCCGATCTTGGCCTTGTCGCAAACCTTGCGCAGCTGGTCGTAGTCCTTGACCACTGACAACGTGTTCGGAACTGAAGGCACACCGGCCTTGTCACCGATACGTACGGTCTCGATCTTGTTGTCACAACGGGTCCGCAGCTTGGCCTTCGGAAACCAGACATCGCCGCCAAGCTCCTTGGCAAGACGTTCGGTTTCTTCGTCAAACATCAGGAACACGAACTTGGGCTTGCCACCGCGCCGCTTGATCAGGTCCACGACCTCCTTGTGCTGCAAAAGGTAGTTGTTGATGTCCTCGATCGACTGGAACTCGGCATGAGGCTGTTCCGATGGACAGAATACATTCGGATGGCGCCCGTCATAACAGTCGATATAGCAGATATACTTGAAGTTCTTGGCCCACTCATCCAGCCCGAGCAGGTTGAAATTCGTCGCAGAGACAAAATAGATAGGGTCCACATTGCGATGAAAATAGCGTCGGATTTCCGAGATGTTGTTGAGAACTTTTTTAGGCATATCTGTCTCCCTCTGATTTTAGTCTTTTCGTTATGGCGGACGTTACTCAGCCGCTTCCGACAGGTGTTTTGCAGCATGGCGCACCAGGGCTTGCTCGGTAAATACCCGCAAACCCAGATCTGGCCGGTAGCCATGGATTTCATTGACATCAAGCGCCCGCATGAAGGCCAGTATTTCCTTTGAGATCACCTGGCCTGGCACCAGGATCGGGAATCCCGGCGGATACGGGATGATGAAGGAAGCCGACACAATATCCTTGCCGGCGCTGGCCAGGCCATCATCATGCAGGTCGAGGTAGTCGCAATTGTCCTCGTCGTAACTCAGGAAAAATGCCGACCGCATATCGCCTTCTGCTGTGACCTGGTCGGCGCGAAACGCGTCGTGGAACCGGCTGAAATCCGGTAATGGCGGCAAATCCTCCATTAGGTTTTTCACCCGCTTGTCAAAACTGAGGCGTTCCATTTTCGAGGCATCGTCGAGCAGCTCGTCCAGTTCCTGCGCAATCTGCACCAGCACCTCGATGAGATAGGCCACCGATGATCTGGTAGTTCCTATATTGGTCATGAACAGCACAGTGTTGCGCGACGTCTTGTTGATCTGGATACCGTATTTATCCATCAGGATCTTGGTCTTGAACGTGTCACCGTCCCAGCCGGTGCCGCCAACGGCGAGTGTTACCCGCGATGCGTCCAGCACAAATTCGTCCTTGGCCCAGCATTCCCAGATATCGTTCCAGCCCTGGTCAGGATCATAATATGACTTGATACCGCTTTCACGGTGTTGTTCGGGGATCATGTCGCCTGACGTGAGCAGTTTGAAATATTTCTGCAATTGCGGATGGGAGGAAATGGCACGGCGCATAGACATGGCCGCCTCGACCTGGCGTTGCACGAACTCGAAGCCCTCCAGCTCCACCTGCCGTCTGCCCACATCGAGGCTGGCGATGATCTGGTAATTGGGCGAAGTCGAGGTATGGGTCATGTAAGCTTCGTGGAACGCCTGCTCGACCTCGCCCTTGAAATCCTGGTCATGCACATGGATCATCGATCCCTGCCGCAACGATGTCAGGGTCTTGTGGGTCGACTGGGTTGAGTACACCCTGACACGCGCCGTCGGCGGCGGGATCAGCCGGGTGTTGAGGAGCGTCTCTTCGTCGGCATCGCCAAGTTCGGCCTGTTGCGCGTCGTATGCGGCAACATGCTCGGCCGTCTTGAACCGCTCGCGCAGGACACCGGCTGCATTCATGCCGGTACGCTGGCGGTAGGTCGGACCGAAGCGGGCAAAGGCAAACCAGGCTTCATCCCACAGGAACACCAGGTTCGGCTTGATGGCGAGGCATTCTTCCATCACCCGTTCGACATTGTAGACGATACCGTCAAAGGTGCAGTTGGTCAGCAGCAGCATGCGGACACGGTTGAGTTTGCCGGCGGCTTTCAGCTTCAACAACTGATGCTTGATTTCGCGCAACGGCACCGCACCATACATCGAGTATTCATTCAGCGGGTAGCTGTCCAGATACACTACCTGGGCTCCGGCCAGGACCATGCCGTAATGGTGCGACTTGTGGCAGTCACGGTCGACCAGCACGATGTCGCCGGGCCTCACCAGGCCTTGCACGACCACCTTGTTGCAGGTCGATGTTCCATTGGTGGCAAAGAAGGTGTGCTTTGCGCCGAAGGCGCGCGCGGCAAGCTCCTGGGCTTCCTTGATGGGGCCATGCGGTTCAAGCAGACTATCTAGGCCGCCCGAGGTTGCCGACGTTTCCGCCAGGAAAATATTGGGCCCGTAAAATGCCCCCATATCCTGTATCCAGTGCGACCGGGAAATGGACTTGCCACGGCTGATCGGCATGGCATGAAACACACCGGTAGGCTGGCGTGAATATTCCACCAGCGCGGTAAAGAACGGCGTCTTGAACCTCGCCTGAACACCGCGAAGGATGTTGAGGTGCAGCTCCAGGAAATCTTCCTGATTATAGAACACCCGCCGGCACAACCCCAGATCGAGACCGGCAATGGATTCAACGGACCGATCAGTCACAAGATAGGTGTCAAGCTCCGGTCTGACCTTGGCAATCAGCCGGCATAGTTCCGCGCCATAGTTTTCCGGCTGCAAGCCATCAACATCCTCGTCATCCCCGATACGGCTGAGATACCGCTGCAGGATCGACAGTTCGTTCTTCGACTTCAGGGTGACGCCGGGACGCACGACCACTGCCTGAATGTTGTGGTTGAACAGGATGGCGATCAGCGCGTCTTCAAGACTAGGCACGATGACCGGCTGGTAAGTAAATGCATCTTCATTACGATGCATGCGCTGTATCGAAGAGCGCAGCCAGCGTTCCTGTTGTTCACTGATATTGTCGACAAACAGCACTTCAAAATATGGTTTTGTCAGCGCGCGGGCTTCCGGCGATAACAGTGCTTCGTCCTCAAGCTCTTCATTGTCTGTATCGTCGCGATCAAGCGGGATGGACCGCCTGCGATAGGCGCCCGACGTCAGCGCCCGCAGAATTCGCCTTACCGAAAAAGCAAGGTCGTCATAGTTCTTGTGATCGCACTGGCGGCGCAAATAGTCGAAGGCCGCAGTTCCGGGAAATGCCCAGTAGGACTCCAGCGGTCCCAGCATGTCGAGCAGCTCTTCGGTCTTACCGTGCAGTTTGGCGACGGAACTACCCTGCGGATTGCCCGCCAGTTTCTTGGTGATATCCTGTAATGCGCTCCAGCGATCAGACCGCAACTGGATAGCGCTGTAATAGTCACTCATGGATTGCATAGATGTGACACTCCCCGGTTCTTATTTGGGCGAGTAAATCAGCAATCCTGGTGTCGCGCCATGTCTGGCAATCAAGACGGTTAAATTACTTTCAGACACTCGCTAGTTTTGACCGGATATCGGCAATACTGTCCGGTTCCGGTGCTTCTTTATTTATATCGACGATGTCCGCTTCCCCGATCGGCTGGGGGGACTGCGTCAGTCCTGCCGCAGATCCTTGTGTCGGCATTGCCAGCGGACCCAGCGTCTTGAGGTAGGCATCAGTGCCGGAAGAGCGGTCATAGACTGGAAAATCAGCTGGTCGATCACGGAAACTCTTCAGCACCTGGCCAAGTCCTCGCATACCAGTTTCGCGCTGCCGGCGCACCTGGTCAAGGTCTATCTCGATCGGGAACATTTCCTCCTGGCCGGCGGCCTGGTACATGATGTTCGCCGACGGATCGATGACACACGATCTGCCGACCCCGCCCGCGCCCAATCCATTGACGTCGATTACATAGCACTGGAACTGCGCTGCGGTGGACCGTGCAATGGCAAGCTCGGCGTCCCGGTCGGTCGTGCCTGTCAGTACCGGATGCAGCAACACTTCCGCGCCCATGCTGGTCAGTTGGCGCGTGGTTTCCGGGA
>Ga0316190_10000871_pt1 | contig 21461 bp, 19 predicted proteins | sample Eddworburrow2_MG_FD_204929 | JGI IMG/M metagenome (GOLD analysis project Ga0316190, IMG submission 204929) | Coastal sediment microbial communities from Maine, United States - Eddy worm burrow 2 | ecosystem: Environmental > Aquatic > Marine > Coastal > Sediment | place: USA: Maine | collected... | reverse complement strand
TCTGATCATGTCGGTCGTTTCATTTTTCATCGGCACCTTGCATGGCCTGTTGCAGGTCATCCCATCGGTACGAGCCTGGCTGGATTCCATCGGCAGCCCGTATGGCGGCCCCGGTCACATGATTGATCCGCTGGCCCATGCCCATATCAACCTTGTCGGCGGCGTCACCATCCTTGGCATGGCCGTCACCTATTACATGTTGCCCAAGATTACCGGTAAACATATTCATTCACTCAGAATGGCCGAACACTCCTTCTGGTGGACAACCATCGGTGTAAGCTGTTTTTATACTGCCTTGCTTATCTTTGGTTTTATCGAGGGCAACCTGTGGCTAACCGACCCTGCCAAGGTACCGGAAGTGCATCAGTACTATGGTCCGGTAATTTCGGTTACCGCCAGCATTCTCGCCGTCGGTTTCTGGGTTTATCTGGCCAACGTCATGCTCACCCTGAAGGACATTTATAAAAAACCCTCCGCATGAACCCTGAGAAAGAAACGTCAGGCATGCTGGATTGCGGCTGCCCTTCTGAATATCCGCAGTGGGATGAGGAAGATGTTGATCTCGGCGCATGGCTGGTGCATGAACAGCGCGTGCCCATGTTCCTGCATATGCCGATAGGCTATGAGGCATGTCTGGATCGGCAGCACAAAGACATCAGACGCCTGCACTTGAACGAACGCTGGCCAGGTTTCGTACTCACCCAATCAGCGGCCTTTCGCGGCCGTATCCTTTGTCCGCTGAGTGAATCCACCTCTCCGGCGCGGCGCACACTTCGTCTGACAAACCCCTTCCATGTGCGTAGCAAGCTGATCCACGGCGATATCGGTGGCGGCATCAGAGGCGCGGTGCAAACCATGCAGTCTGCCCTGCTCGACGAGGGCAAAATGCCCAAAGAACTTTTCCTTTGCTACCTGACCTGTCCGCGCTGTCGCGATGAGCGAGGCGGCATCAAAATTATGCTGCTAAGACGCTGGGTGAAGAGTAAAAAATTGCAGGAACGTCTGGATAAACAGAAAAAAGCTGCTGCTTGATAAGAAGCTCTGACGCAAACCGTCGTCAGCACTAAGCCCACTATTATTACTCCATCCACATATACGCGCACGGCTGCGAATTCATCGTTGTCGCCATTTCGCCAGATTGAATCTATAGTCCTCTCAGAGGATACGATATGCCACCAGATAATGAAGCTGTTGAATCGATAGGGATCGCACTTGGCAATTCCATTGCCGACATGCAGGAAATCGACTGGAAACAGGCTTTGGATGGCAACCAGACCCTGCTTCGCATAGCCAACCCATCCAGCGAAGTGCTTGATGCTCTGGGCGAACGCTTTGCTCTGGATGTCTTGCATATCAAGGATATTCAAAACCCCAGTCACCCTCCCCATTTCACGCGACTAAAGAGCAATGCACTGCACATCATCCTGCGTTTTCCTGTTGAGCGTGAGCCGTTAGATGAGGCCAGTGAAGAAACCAGCGTGTCCATCCTTGCCGATAACAAAATGTGCGCGCTCATCTGGCCGGCCAAACGATTTCATTATTTCGAGAATGATGATCTGAAGGGCTTGGATGTTGACGAATGTGTCAGCAAAATTATTCATAATCTGGTCGATTACCTACTGACACGAGTCTATATTCTACGTGAAGATATGGATGTGTTCGAAGAGGAATGTCTGGCAAATGTGAACAATGCGGACCTTGGAAGGCTGCTCGCCATGCGCAAAGAGATGGCCACCCTGGCACGGCATGCTCGAACCAATGCCGTTGCCATCGAGAAACTGATGTTAGATAAGGCATACCACGAAAACCTGCGCCTGACTGATGCACACGAGCATATGCACCGCGCCACGGCGATTGCCGAATCAAAAGCTGAACATGCCTTGAATGTGATGCAGGCCGCACAATCACTGCTCAGCCAACGGCTGAATGAAGTGATGACCTTCCTTGCCGTGATGACGGTTGTGCTGACCCCGATGGGCATTATTGCCGGCATCTTTGGCATGAATTTCACCCATATGGAGATACTTGCCCATCCCTATGGCTTCGTCTTGTCGGTATGGGGCATGCTGCTGTTGGGCGCTTTGTTGGCGGCCTTCTTTAAATTCAAGAAATGGTGGTAGACTGAAATAGCGGGCATGGATCGCGCATTTTTTTAATTCGGCCCGGGGAGATATATGTTAGAAAATATTCAAGGTGATTATGCAGCATGGCTGGATTATCTGACACGGACTGACTTCTGGTGGCAGGTAGCCATCATCGTGTTGGCCGCCGCCACAGCCAACGTTTTGCGCAACATCATGCAACACAGCAGCACTCAAGTCGAAGAAGGTGAGGTCGAAGGCCGGCTTCGCAAGATCTCCCGCAAGGGTATGAATCGTATCCAGTTCCCGATATCCATGCTGATGGTGACGCTAATCGGCAAAGCCATTCTCGACCATCTTGAAATAGGCACCCCCATTCTGGCTATTGCTACTCCCCTGCTTCTATCCTTAGCAGGAATTCGTGTTGCCGCCTATATCCTGCGCAAAGGTTTCCCACCAAGCCCCTTACTCAAGGCATGGGAAAATATCATCGCCACGACTGTCTGGCTGATGGTCGCCCTGCATCTGCTGGGTTGGCTGCCCGGCGTGCTGGCCGCACTCGACAATCTTGCTTTTACGCTTGGATCAGGTCGTGTTTCCCTGCTGCTAGTATTTAAACTGATTTTAACTATCGGTTTTTTCTGGCTCTTGGCGCTGTGGTTGGCTCGCATGATCGAGCAGCGCTTGGATCGTTCCGTGCATTTCAGCGAGAGCTCACGCGTAGCTTTGAGCAAATTCAGCAAATTCCTGTTGCTGGCCATTGCCATTCTTGTGGCGCTTAATGCTTCCGGTATTGATCTGACAGCGCTGACCGTATTCAGTGGAGCCGTCGGTGTGGGTATCGGCTTTGGTCTGCAACGCATCTCCAGCAATTTTATCAGCGGCTTCATCCTGCTCTTCGACCATTCTATCAAGCCCGGCGATGTCATCACGGTTGGTACAAAATTCGGATGGGTACAGGAGTTGCGCGCCCGCTACATCGTCGTACGCGACCGTGACGGTGTGGAAACACTGATCCCTAACGAGAATCTGGTCACCTCTGAGGTCATCAACTGGAGCTATTCGGACAAGACGGTACGCCTGAAACTCCCTGTTCAGATCAGCTATAACGATGACCCGGAACAAGCTATGCAGATTATGCTTGATTGCGCCTTTGCCTCGCCGCGCGTGCAGCACGATCCTGTGCCACTATGTCGCCTAATGGAATTTGCCGACAGTGGCATTCAACTGGAGTTGCGCATCTGGATACTTGATCCGGAGAACGGGCTGGGCGGCGTGCGCTCCGAGGTCAATCTGGCCATCTGGCGCGGCTTTAAGGAGGCTGGCATCACCATCCCCTATCCGCAGCGCGACGTTCATATCAAGCATGGTCACATGCCCGTCCTGCCGGGAAAATGAAAGATGGATAAGATTGTACTTGGTTGGCGTGAATGGATATCCCTGCCTGAGTTAGGCATTGAGGCGATCAAGGTCAAAGTAGACTCCGGAGCGCGCAGTTCTGCTCTGCATACCTTTGAGCTTGAGACCTTCACTGAGGGTGGAGTTACCAAGGCCCGTTTCAGCATCCACCCCTATCAGCATGATTTATCCATTGTGAAAATGTGTGTGGCCGAGTTGACCGATGAGCGTAATGTCACCGACTCAGGCGGCCATACCGAACTACGCCCGGTGATATCAACCCGGATTTGTCTGGGTGGTATCAGCAAAACCATTGAGATGACGCTCACCAACAGAGAGAATATGAAATTCAGAATGCTGCTGGGGCGTACGGCCATGCTCGGCGATTTTGTAATTGATCCTGATAAGTCCTACCTATTAGGCAACCCGGAAACATCAAAAGGAAGCAACCCATGAAAATCGCCATCCTGTCTCGCAACCCGAAACTCTACTCGACCAAGCGCCTGGTGGAGGCAGCGACGGAACGCGGCCATGAAGTGCAGGTTTTCGATCACCTGCGCTGTTATATGAATATCACGTCGATGCGGCCATCAATCCATTATAAGGGTGAAAAACTTGAAGGCTTTGATGCGGTTATTCCACGTATCGGCGCATCCGTCACCTTTTATGGTACCGCAGTACTCCGCCAATTCGAAATGATGGGCGTTTATCCGCTCAATGAGTCTGTCGCCATCTCACGTTCGCGCGACAAGCTCCGCTCAGTGCAGTTGCTGGCCAGAAAGGGCATTGGCCTGCCGGTGACCGGTTTCGCCCGCAATCCGGATGATATTGACGATCTTCTCACTTCGGTGGGCGGCACCCAATTTGTTATCAAACTATTGGAAGGTACGCAGGGAATCGGCGTGGTTCTGGCTGAAAACAAAAAGGCTGCCGAAAGTGTGATTGAAGCATTTTTTGGCTTGCATGCGAATATCCTCGTGCAGGAGTTCATCAAAGAGGCCGGTGGTGCTGATATTCGCTGCCTTGTAGTTGATGGCAAGGTTGTGGCGGCCATGAAACGCCAGGGGAAAGAGGGGGAATTCCGCTCCAACCTGCATCGTGGCGGCTCTGCTGAAGTGGTACGCATCACGCCGGAAGAGCGTTCCACCGCTGTGCGGGCGGCAGGCATTTTGGGACTCAATGTGGCCGGCGTCGACCTGCTGCGCTCCAATCATGGGCCGGTTGTCATGGAGGTGAACTCCTCCCCGGGCCTGGAAGGCATTGAACGGGCTACCGGCAAGGATGTGGCAGGCATGATCATCGGATGCATCGAGAAAAATGCCAAAGCAGGGCGTACCAGCACACGAGGCAAGGGTTGAACGAACCCTTTGTTATAGCCGGTAAGGAGATTAAACCGGGAAGTCGGGAAGTTATCGACTTTCCACTACCCCCTCTTTCAACCCATTCCGACCTGAACATGCCCATCCATGTGCTGCACGGCAAACGCAGCGGCCCATGCCTACTGGTCTGTGCGGCGCTGCATGGTGATGAGATCAATGGTATCGAAATCATACGCCGCCTCGTAGGCCTGAAGTCGCTTGCATCGCTTCGCGGCACACTGATTGCCATTCCCATCGTTAATGTTTACGGCTTTATTCATATGAGTCGCTACCTGCCCGACCGACGCGACCTTAATCGTTCATTTCCCGGCTCGGAAAAAGGTTCGCTGGCTGCACGGCTGGCCAATCTTTTCATGCAGGAGATTGTCTCCAAATCCACCCATGGAATCGATCTGCATACCGCAGCGATTCATCGCGATAATTTCCCTCAGATCAGGGGGAATCTTGATTTTGAACAAACATTGCGACTTGCCGAAGCTTTTCGAGCCCCGCTGATTATCGATGCGCCTTTGCGCCCCGGAACTGTGCGGGAAGCAGCAGTGGCCAAAGGTATCCCGTGGCTGGTATATGAGGCAGGCGAGGCGCTCCGCTTTGATGAAATCAGTATTCGCGGCGGGGTGCGTGGCATCGTCAATGTCATGCGCGAGATTGGCATGTTGCCCAGTAAAAAAAGCAAAAAAACCTATTCGCCGCGCATCGTCAAATCCAACTTTTGGATTCGCGCGCCGCAGAGCGGCATTTTGCGGCTGACAGTCAAACTGGGAGCATGTGTCAACAAAGATGACACTCTGGGATATGTGGCCGATCCGTATGGTGGAAATCAAACCCAGATTACCGCCCCCAATACCGGCATCATCATCGGCCGCACAAATCTACCGCTTGTACACGAAGGTGATGCGCTGGTTCATCTAGCCCGCTTTCATCACACCGGCAATGCAAGCGAGGCCGTTGATCAGTTCCAATCAGAGCTTGATCCAGAAGAAATGGAAGGCCTATCAGGCGCGGATCCCATCGCCTGAAACCAAGCTTGATTTCAAGTTGCGCAGCCCCACCACGAGGAATAACCGATGTTCAAAACCACCGACCTTTACGATGAATATCTTGAAGAACTACAGATTGCCGCACCGATTTTCCGCGACTTCGGCGGTCGCATCCGGTTTTCAGGCGAGATCGTCACCCTCAAAGCACTGGAAGATAACACCTTCATCAAATCGGCTTTTGAAAGCGACGGGCATGGAAAGGTGCTGGTTGTGGACGGGGCCGGCTCGATGCGTTGTGCGATGATTGGTGATGTGATGGCTGCATTGGGAGCAAGTAAGGGTTGGGAAGGCATTGTGATTAACGGCTGCATCCGCGATTCGGTTGATGTCGCCAAGGTGGATATCGGGGTAAAGGCGCTGGGCACGATTCCGCGTAAAACTGTGAAACGCAATCAGGGAGTTCGCGATATCCCCGTGCATTTCGCCGACATCACCTTCACCCCCGGCGAATATCTCTACGCCGACGAAGACGGCATCGTGGTTTCTGAGCAAAAGCTTCTATAACAGGTTCCGGCCACTCTTTTCTGAAATAAAAAAGGCTCCGGAAGGAGCCTTTTTAGATGTAACCGTGAACCATTAGATGTGAATTGCGCGACCTTCCGAATCGAGCACCGATTCGTGGATCATTTCCGAAAGGGTCGGATGCGGGAACATATGATGCGCCAGCTCCGCTTCGGTGGATTCCAGGGTGCGCGCCAGTTGCAGAGAGACGATCAGCTCTGTTGCCTCAGCTCCCACGATATGCGCTCCCAAGAGCTCGCCGGTTTCGGCATGGAAGATGGTTTTGACCATTCCCTCGGTTTCGGCCAGGCCCATGGCCTTGCCGTTCGGAGCATAGGACATGCGCCCGATTTTCACCGGGATGTCCTCTTCCTTGCACTGCTTCTCGGTCTTGCCGCAAGAACCCACCTGTGGCTGGCAGTAGGTACAACCGGGCACATTGCCATAATCCACCTTGTGCGGATGGCCGCCAGCGATGGCTTCCACGCACACAATACCTTCGTGAGACGCCACATGCGCCAGTGCAGGTGCGCCAATCACATCACCAATGGCATACACGCCCGGATGATCGGTGCGATACCAATCGTCCACGGCAATGGTGTTGCGCTCGATCTGCATGGAAGTGTTCTCGGCACCAATCTCCTCTGTGTTACCCAACACGCCGACGGCAACCAGCACGGTATCGCCTTCAATCGTTTCAGCCTTGCCCTTGGCTTCGTATTCAACCACGCCTTTTGTTTTGACCTTCTTGGCAGACTTCACCATCGCACCCGTAATGATCTTGATGCCGTTCTTCTTGAAGCTGCGCTCGACCACGCGGGAAATCTCGTGATCTTCCAGCGGCAACACCTGCGGAGCAGCCTCGATGACCGTCACCTCGGAACCCATGGCATTGTAGAAATAGGCGAACTCCATACCAATAGCACCGGAGCCGATGACCACCAGATTTTTGGGTAACTTCTCCATGGATAATGCTTTTTTGTAGGTAATTACGGTCTCGCCATCCACTTCCATGCCCGGAAAGGCGCGTGCACGCGCACCAGTTGCCACAATGGCGTGTTTGGCCGTGACCTGTTTTTCGCCATCCGCACCCTTCACCATCAGCTTGTTGCCAGCGGAAAATGATGCAAAACCTTCGATATGGGTGATCTTGTTTTTCTTGAACAGATAGCCGATACCACCGGACAGCTTGTTGGCAATTCCCCTTGAACGACCGATGGCAGCATCCAGATTCGGTTTGGCTTTATTCACGCCGATACCCAGCTCGTCGCCATGATGCTCAATCACATTGATAATCTCGGCGGTGCGCAACAGCGCCTTGGTCGGGATACAACCCCAGTTCAGGCAGATGCCGCCCAGATGGGTGGATTCGATGCAGGCGACTTTCAGACCAAGCTGTGCAGCACGAATGGCTGCCACATAACCGCCAGGGCCTGCGCCGACCACCACCACATCGTATTCCCCATCGGCATTGAACACGCCGGCAGGCTTGAGTTTCAATTCAAATTCATCGTCTTCGTCATGTGCCGGTGCAGAGGCTGCTGCCGCCAGTGTCTCAACTACCTGTTCGGGACTGGCTGCAGGCATAACTTCCAACGCTTCTTCGGCAACCGGAGCAACAGACATCCCGGAACCATCCGGCATATAATCGGCCGGCACTTCTTCATCCTCTTCGGCAATCACGGCTATCGGCGCACCAACCTCCACAATCGAACCCTCGGCCTGCAGAATTTTATGCAGCACGCCCTCATCAACGACCTCCATCTCCATGGTCGCCTTATCGGTTTCCACCTCGGCCATCACCTCGCCGGAGATCAGTTCCTCGCCTTCCTTCTTTAACCAGCGGACAATCTTGCCCTCGGTCATGGTTGGGGAAAGCTGGGTCATATAAACGTCAATCGGCATCACAACACCTCAATAAACTTTTAGCGGGAAACGAATTAAATCAGCACGCTGGCCGGGGTTTCGATATGCTTCTTCAGCGCGGCAAGGAATTCGGCACCGACGGCGCCATCCACCACGCGATGGTCGCAGGACAGAGTCAGGCTCATGATCTTCTTCACGGCAAGCTGTCCATTTTCAACCACAGCCCGCTCCTCGGTTCCACCCACGGCGAGAATCGCACCCTCGGGGGGGTTGACGATGGCCGAGAATGTCTTGACGCCATACATGCCAAGATTGGAAATCGAGAAAGTGCCGCCGCTATATTCTTCGGGCTTTAACGCGCCTTCACGAGCTCTGCCAGCCAATTCCTTCACTTCATTCGAAATTTCCACGATACCCTTCTGCTCGGCAAAGCGAATCACAGGCGTGATCAGGCCACCTTCAATGGCAACCGCCACCGAAACATGGGTATGCTTATGCTGCAGGGTGTGGCTTTCCGTCCAGCTGGCATTGGCCGCCGGTACATCTACCAGCGCCTTGGATACGGCTTTGATAATGAAATCATTTACGGAAAGCTTGAAATCGCCATTGGCAGCTTCGTTCAACTGGGCGCGCAGATCCATCAGACGATCCATGGTCACATCAACACTCAGATAGAAATGCGGTACTTGCTGCTTGGATTCGGAGAGTCGGCGCGCGATGGCCTTGCGCATCATGGTGTTCTCCACACGCTCGTACTCATCCTCATGATAGGGCAAAGGACCTGCAGGCAACGGACGCACAGGTGGTGCAACAAAGGCTGCCGTTCCGGCACCCAGACTGATACCACGCTTGACGGTTTTTTCCACATCCGAGCGCGTGATACGGCCATTTGGACCCGTACCGGTAATCGCTGCTAAATTGATGCCCTTCTGCTTGGCCAGGCGACGTGCCAATGGACTCGCCTTGATTCGGCCACCTCTGGCCTTCGCAGCAGGAGCGGGAGCTGTGACCGGAGCAGGTGTCGATGCTGAAACTGGAACCGGAGGGGCAACAGGCTCAGGCACCGCCGCAGGTGCTTCCGCGGCGGCAGGTTCGGCTTGTTCAGTGGCCTCCGGCATATAATCCGCAGGAACTTCCTCACCGTCTTCAGCAATCACAGCAATCGGTGTACCTACAGGAACCACAGCGCCTTCCGGCTGCAGGATTTTATGCAGCACGCCTTCATCAACGACCTCCATCTCCATGGTCGCCTTGTCAGTTTCCACCTCGGCCATCACCTCGCCGGAGCTCAACTCCTCACCTTCCTTCTTCAACCAACGGGCAATCTTCCCTTCGGTCATGGTCGGCGATAACTGGGTCATAAATACGTCAATCGGCATTCTGTTACCTCAATTTAATTAGGCACACGGAGCACAGGGAAATGCCTGCACCCTTTGTGGTGTATTTATCAGGCGCGGTGACAGACCACGCGAGCGGCTTCAACGATATCGGCCACGCTGGGCAGGGTCATGCGCTCCAGATTCTCGGCATAGGCCATCGGCACATCCTTGCCCGTGACACGCGCTACCGGCGCATCCAGATCATCAAAACCCTTTTCCATAATGCGCGCTGAAATCTCAGCGCCGATTCCGGCAAAACGCCAACCTTCCTCGGCCACAACACAACGGTTGGTTTTGGCCACGGAGGCAAGAATGGTGTTCTCGTCCAGCGGCTTGATGGTGCGTGGATCCACCACTTCAGCATCAATCCCCTGTTTGGCCAGTTCCTCTGCGGCGAGTAGGGCAAAACCGGTCATGCGCGAATGCGCCACAATGGTCACGTCAGACCCGACACGCTTCACATCCGCCTTACCCAACGGAATGATGTATTCCTCATCCGGCACTTCACCAACATCGCCATAATTGATTTCGTTTTCGATAAAACAAACGGTGTCATTATCGCGGATGGCAGCCTTCAACAATCCCTTGGCATCGGCCGGATTGGATGGCATCACCACCTTCAGTCCCGGCACATTGGCCAACCAGTTCTCCAGTGATTGGGAATGCTGCGCGCCGACTCGTGCGGCAGAACCACCAGCACCACGGAACACCATCGGAACATCGTACTGACCAGCCGACATATATTTCATCTTGGCTGCAGCATTGACGATTTGATCAAGCGCCAGAATAGCGAAGTTCCAGGTCATAAATTCGATAATCGGACGCAGGCCTGCCATCGCGGCACCCACACCCAAGCCTGCAAAACCAAGCTCGGTGATGGGCGTATCAATCACCCGCTTGGAGCCGAACTTCTCCAGCATGCCCTGCGATACCTTGTAAGCGCCATTGTATTCGGCCACTTCTTCGCCCATCAGAAACACGCGCTCATCACGCTTCATTTCCTCGCACATGGCCTGATTCAGTGCTTCACGATAAGTAATGATTGCCATCTTCAGCCCACCTTGCCCGGATAGGGATACGCACCCTCAATGGGATCGGAATACACATCTGTCCACATCTCGGCTCCATCGGGCTCCGGCATCGCCTCAGCTGCCTTGGCAATCTCGCTAACCTGTTTTTTGATTTCGCGGTCCTTCTGTTTGAAATCATCCTCACTGGCCATACCGGCAGCAACCATCTGCGCCTGTATACGGGCAATCGGATCTCGCCCGGTGCGCCATTCATCCACTTCCTCACGCGAACGGTAGGTCGCAGGATCAGACATCGAATGGCCCCGGTAACGGTAGGTCATCACTTCAACAATAATTGGGCCCTTGCCGGAACGCGCGTGCTCAATGGCCTCGCTCATCTTCTGCTCCACAGCAAGCACATCCATGCCGTCGATATGCATGCCCGGCACCTTGAAGGAAATACCACGTTTGAACAAAGAGGTTTCAGCCGAAGCCCGACCTATCGACGTACCCATGGCGTACTGGTTGTTTTCCACCACAAAAACCACAGGCAACTTCCACAAGGAAGCGATATTCAGCGATTCATACACCGCCCCCTGATTGATAGCACCATCGCCCATGAAACACAGCGAAACACGTCCATCATCACGATACCAGGAAGCAAAACCAAAACCGAGGCCGATTGGCACCTGCTCGCCGACAATGCCGTTACCGCCGGCGAAATTTAGATTGGCGTCGAACATATGCATCGAACCGCCCTTCCCCTTCACAATTCCACCTGCGCGACCAAGCAATTCAGCCATGATGGCTGTCGGGTCGGCACCACGGGCCAGAATATGGCCGTGGTCGCGATAGCCGGTCATCATGTAATCGGTCTCTTGCGCAGCATGCTGCACACCCACGCATACCGCTTCCTGGCCGTTGCACAGGTGACAAAAACCACCGATTTTCTTCAGGCCGTAGAGTTGCCCGGCCTTCTCTTCAAAACGGCGGATAAACAACATGGAATCGTGCATTTCATGCAGGGTTTCAACACTGTATTCGCGGCCTTCATGGCTCAGCACCGGAGCAGGCTTGGCTGTCTTGCTTTGTTTCGCGGACATGAACACTCCTGTAAGAACTTTCGGTTGCGCATGCTGCCTCAGGGGAATGTTGGCAGCAACCGGACAAGGAAAATGGAAATACGCGTTTTGCGATGCGCATCACAGTTTCTACGCAGCCTGGCGATAAAGTCACCCGTCGCGCTCGAGGACTATATTTTGCTTGGCATAGCGCAAAATGGAAGGGATCAGGAAGTAGAGGAGAATTCGATGGCACGCACATTACAATTCAACAAAGGTGATATTCTCATGAGTCAGGGCGACGCAGGCGAATCCGCCTATCTGGTTCAGGAAGGCTGGTTACAAGTACGGCGCAAACACCTGGGAAAGCGCCAGCTCATTTCAAAACTCGGGCCGGGCGAAATTGCAGGAGAATTGGCCCTGACGGGTGCTGAAAACAAACGAACGGCAACGGTACGTGCCCTGACCGATGGCTGTGCCGAGATTATTGATCGGGGAAGCCTGATTCGCTTGGTGAACGGCCCGGGAAACCGTCTTATGCCACTACTCGGCGCACTGTTCTCCCGCCTGCAAGCCACGCTAATCGATGAAGAAAACTTGGTGGCAAAAAAAGTAAGCAAACATGCCGTTCTGCACGGCGTGAACAGCAAGGCGAAGCGCTCACTGTGCAACACCTCAGCCTGCGTATCCCATCTGCCATGGGTGTTCGGCGCCTATATCAATCCGGTCAGCGTCACCGAATTGTTCGGCAACCGCCAGATGCCGGATGTGCGCTTGCCCGATGAGGGCCGCAAGGTTCGTGAACAGCATTTGAGAATCGAGGCAGACAAGCAGGGTGGCCTGCAATTGCACGTTATGAATCATGGCGACTACTGCATGCTCGATGAGGAGCGCATTGGCTACGGCAGCACGCCAAACATGGTCCATCTCAGTCCGGGCCGGCATGAAATCACCTTCGGTGAAATGGGTGATCCGTATATTTTTTCCATCGAGGTGCCGACAGAAAATCAGGAAACCCCGGCCAGCTAAGAACGGGAAGTCATGACGGAAAAGAGAACCGTTAAATTCGGCAGCAGCCGCCGCACTGCCTTCATGCCTGGCCACAAGCCGCAGAACAGGCCCGGCAATAGCAAATAGACATAAGCCTGATAGGAATCCAGTCGGCCATCGAAAGCCGCATAGGGTGAAGCGAAAAGCAAAGCCAGCGCAACAGGCCAGAGTAGACGCAGCATCACCGGCAGCGAATCATATAAAAGCCGCAACAGGCCTGATATCTGCATGACTGATATAACAAGCAACACACAAAGCATGGCTGCCAGTGCCAGATCAATCGAGGTCTGCCAATAAGGCGTCATACTGAAAACATCATCGATTAAACGAGAGCTTGCAGGATTTATTGTCGCAAAATGCTCCCCTGTATGCGTCTCACCATACACTCGCCATGCGATTTTTCCGGCATGCAGGAGCAGAATATTGAGCAAGACTACCCCCAGGGTGACAAACACCAGGCGGGTCAGCTCAAGCAATACATCTTTCAGATACGATAACACCTGTTCCATCAACACCCCCGTAAAGTCCATCTTCCGACATTTCAGGCCCTGCAGCATAATTCGTCAAGACACCTTTGCCATCCGGGGGGTATCATCCTATGTTGCGACATGTGATGGAGGGTGACATATGGCGGAAAAAGGACGATTGGTTTACTCCACCGAGCACGGACAAATCGGCAAGCCGATGCCAGCCAAGCGGAAAAAGAAGGCGGCTCAAGCCAGCGCAGGAGCCAACATCAAAAACCCCGCGAAACAAGGGGTGCGCATCGCCCGCGAAAGCAAGGGCCGGGGAGGCAAAACAGTCTGCATCATCAGCGGCTTGAATCTTCCGGACGCAGCATTAAAAACCTTACTGAAGCATCTGAAAGGAAAGCTTGGAACCGGCGGCGCGGTGAAAGATTGCAACATCGAGATTCAAGGTGACCATCGCGATAAACTGTTAGTCCTGCTTGAGATACAGGGACACAAGGGCAAACTAGCCGGTGGCTAAAAGCGGAATCCAGCACACAAATTCCCTTAAACAGAGATAGTCATGCCGCCTGTGCGACGGTATCATTACTCCAACTTTGCAATATCAAAATCAACCTATAGTGAGTTCGCCCACGATGAGCAAAAATGATCTGACTGCCCAGCCTGACCTGACCAAGCACGACACCGGAACCGGAGCCCAGCGTAGCCGAATACCGGTTTACATGGATTTTCTGCCACCATGTAATCATGCCTGTCCGGCTGGCGAGGACATTCAGGCATGGCTGGCTCTTGCTCAGGAAGGTGAATTTGAAGCCGCCTGGCAAAAGCTGATTGAAGATAACCCATTCCCCGCCATTCACGGCCGTGTTTGCTACCACCCCTGCGAGACCTCCTGCAATCGTGCCTCTACCGATCAGGAAGTAAGCATCCATGCCGTCGAACGGTTTTTGGGTGATATGGCGCTGGAAAAAGGCTGGACGCCAACCTTCACGCCACCGCCGAACGGGAAAAAAGTCCTCATTATCGGGGCTGGCCCCAGCGGTCTTTCCTGCGCCTACCACCTCAAACGCCTCGGCCACGATGTGGAAATCCGTGAGGCCGGCCCATTTGCCGGCGGCATGATTCATTTCGGCATCCCGGCCTACCGCATGCCACGCAATGAGCTGAATGCCGAGATCAAGCGTGTTGAGGACATGGGCGTACGCATCGTGCTCAACCATCGGGTCGATGACGTGATGGAGGAGAAAGAGGCTGGCGGCTTTGATGCCGTATTCATCGCTGTTGGCGCACATCTGAGCAAAAATATCGACATCCCCGGTCGCGATGCGGCCAAGATCATGGATGCGGTCAGCTTCCTGAAAAGCGTGGAAAATGGGGAAGAGCTGCACATGGGTCGTCGCGTGGCTATTTACGGCGGTGGCAACACCGCCATGGATGCAGCGCGAACTGCCAAGCGGCTGGGCGCAACAGAGGCTGTTATCATCTACCGCCGCGACCGTGCCAGCATGCCGGCACACGATTTCGAGGCCACCGAAGCCATCGAGGAAGGTGTTAAAATCAACTGGCTGCGCACCATCAAGGAAATCGATGCCACCACCTTCAAGGTGGAAGTGATGGAGCTCGATGCCGATGGTCGCCCGCAGCCCACCGGACGTTATGAATCACTGGAAGTCGATTCGTTGATCATGGCCGTCGGTCAGGATACCGACACCGCTTTCCTGCGGCAGATTCCCGGCATTGAATTCAACCGTGACGACACGGTGATTGTGACCGACGGCATGATGACCGGCGCCGATGGCATTTTCGCCGGCGGCGATATGGTGCCAAGCGAACGCTCGGTGACCATAGCTACCGGTCACGGCAAGAAGGCCGCGCGGCATATCGATGCATGGCTGCATGGCAGCACCTATCAGGCAGCCAACAAACACCCCATCGTCGGCCATGAGAGTCTACAGCTGTGGTACCGCACTGAAGCACCGAAGAAAAAACAGGGCGAATTGGCTCCGGAAAACCGTTTGGGCGGCTTCGAGGAAATCATGCAGGGTCTCTCCGGGGAAGAAGCACTGTTTGAGGCGCGCCGCTGCCTGTCCTGCGGCAACTGCTTTGAATGCGACGGCTGCTACGGTTCCTGCCCGGAAGATGCCATCATCAAACTCGGTAAGGGCAACCGCTATCAGTATAACTACGACCGCTGTACCGGCTGCGCCACATGCTTCGAACAATGCCCCTGCCACGCCATCGAAATGGTTGTTGATACCTCTGCACCAGCTTCCTCACAGGGAGGTGCCGCATGAGCGACACAAACAAACCCGTAGAACTAGCACCACAGGTCGCTATGGATGGCGGCACCGCGGTAGCACACATCGCCTATCGCGTCAGTCAGGTAATCTCCATCTATCCCATCACCCCATCGACCGATATGGCGGAATTGTCCGATAACTGGGCAACGCAGGGCAAGCCGAACATCTGGGGACAGGTACCGGATGTCATCGAGATGCAGAGTGAGGGCGGTGCTGCCGGCACAGCCCACGGTGCCTTGCAAACCGGTGCCTTGACCACCACCTTCACCGCTTCGCAGGGCCTGATGCTGATGCTGCCCAATATGTACAAAATTGCCGGTGAATTGACCGCCTCCGTCTTCCATGTAGCCGCTCGTTCACTGGCCGCGCAGGGCTTATCCATCTTCGGGGATCATCAAGATGTCATGGCAGCACGAACAACCGGTTTTGCCATGCTCGCCTCATCATCGGTGCAGGAGGCGCACGATGCTGCACTCATCACCCATGCCGCCACACTTGAAGCCCGCATTCCCTTCATCAACTTCTTCGATGGCTTCCGCACCTCACACGAAATCAACAAAATCCGTCTAATCCCCGATGCGCATATCAGGGCCATGATTGATGACGAGCTGGTCTTCGCGCACCGCGACCGGGCGCTGAATCCGAGCAATCCCTTCATTCGCGGTACCGCACAGAATCCGGATGTCTATTTTCAGGGCCGCGAAAGTGTGAATAGCTTCTATGCCGCCACACCTGAAATTGTGCAGAAAAACATGGATCACCTAGCCTCTCTCACCGGTCGGCAGTATCACCTGTTCGACTACCACGGCGCACCTGATGCCGAGCATGTCATCATCATCATGGGCTCGGGTGCCGAGACCGTGTGCGAAACCATCGATGCGCTCAACGAGCAGGGCGGTGATTCCGTCAGCAGGCTCGGTGTACTTACTGTCCGCCTGTACCGTCCGTTCAGTGCCCAACACATGGTTGCCGCACTGCCAGCAAGTACAAAACGCATTGCCGTGCTGGATCGCACCAAGGAGCCGGGATCCGGTGGCGAACCTCTGTATCTGGATGTGGTGAACGCGTTGGTGGAAAGTGTTACCGACGGTGGCTTCCCGCATATGCCTACCGTCATCGGCGGGCGTTATGGTCTTTCATCCAAGGAATTCACCCCGGCCATGGTCAAGTCGATCTACGCCGAACTGGCCAAGGACAAATCCAAGAATCACTTCACCATCGGCATCAACGACGATGTGACCCACACCAGCCTGGAATACGACCCATGTTTCAGCATTGAGCCGGAAGATGTCACCCGCGCCCTATTCTTCGGTCTGGGCTCCGATGGCACGGTCTCGGCCAACAAAAACAGCATCAAGATCATCGGTGAAAGCACCGATCTCTATTGCCAAGGTTATTTCGTCTACGATTCAAAAAAGGCCGGTTCGCATACCATCTCCCATCTACGCTTCGGCCCGAATCCGATTCACGCCCCCTACCTGATCGAATCGGCCAATTTCATCGCCTGCCACAAGGCCACCTTTATCGACGAGGTGGACATGCTGGACAAGGCAGCAGACGGCGCGGTTTTCCTACTCAACACGCCACATTCCGCCAATGAGGTATGGGCTACGCTACCGCTACCCGTGCAGCAGCAGATGATTGAGCACCATGTTCGCTTTTACGTGATTGACGCCTCAAGCGTAGCCCGCGACACCGGCATGCGCGGCCGCATCAACACCATTATGCAGACCTGCTTCTTCGCCCTCTCAGGCGTACTGCCGCGTGAAGAAGCCATCGAAAAAATCAAGACCGCAATCGAAAAAACCTACTCCAAAAAAGGCGCTGAAATCGTGCAGCAGAACTTCCGCGCTGTGGATTCGGCACTGGATCACCTGCATGAGGTGAAGGTGCCGAAAACTGCCGACAGCCTGCGCACCATGCATCTGCCTGTACCCGCAGCCGCCCCAAAATTCGTGCAGGAAGTAACCGGCCCGATGCTGGCCGGTCATGGCGATGCCCTGCCGGTAAGTATGTTGCCGGTGGATGGCACCTACCCATCGAGCACAGCCATGTGGGAGAAACGCAATATTTCGGATTTCGTGCCTCTGTGGGAATCCGACACCTGCATTCAGTGCGGCAATTGCAGCTATGTCTGCCCGCATAGTGTGATTCGCGCCAAGTTCTATCATGAAGACCATCTGGAAAAAGCCGATGAGGGCTTCCATTCCGCACCGGTCAGCGCACGCGGCTTCCCGGAAACCCGCTACACGCTGCAAATCTATGTTGAGGATTGCACCGGTTGCGAACTGTGCGTGCATGCATGCCCGGCGCTTGATCCGGCGGACCCAACGCGCAAGGCCATCAATATGGCCGATAAGGCACCGCTGCTAGAGCAGGAAAAGAAAAATATCGAATTTTTCGAAACCATCCCCTACAACGAGCGCGCCAATCTTGACTTCTCCTCGGTGCGCGGCGCACAGTTCCTCGAACCTCTGTTCGAGTTCTCCGGGGCCTGCTCCGGTTGCGGCGAAACACCCTACATCCGCCTGCTCACCCAACTTTTCGGGCCACGCCTGCTGGTTGCCAATGCCACTGGTTGCTCATCCATCTTCGGCGGCAATCTGCCGGCCACACCGTGGAGCAAGAATGCCGATGGCAAAGGACCTGCATGGTCCAATTCATTGTTTGAGGACAATGCGGAATTCGGCCTTGGCATGCGCATCTCGGCCGACCATCAACTGGCCATGGCCAAGCAGCGCCTGCACGAAATGGGTGCCGAGCATCTTGATCTGGAATTTATCGAAGCCCTGTGCAACACAGAGCAGCACATCGGCTCGGAAATGCACAAACAGGCCGTGCGTGTGAAAGCGCTGAAGAGCAAGCTGGCCGAGATGAACACGCCGGCTTCACGAGAGCTGCTGACAGTTGCCGACCATCTTCTCAGGCGCAGTGTCTGGCTGGTCGGTGGTGATGGCTGGGCTTACGACATCGGCTCAGCTGGCTTGGATCATGCCCTGGCTACCGGACGCAATATCAATGTGCTGGTGCTGGATACCGAGGTGTATTCCAATACCGGCGGGCAGGCCTCGAAATCCACACCGACTGCAGCCACAGCCAAATTTGCTGCTGCCGGCAAGCGTGTCGGCAAGAAGGACTTGGCCTTGCAGGCCATCTCCTACGGCAATGTCTATGTGGCACGTGTCGCCATGGGAGCAAATCCGCAACAAACCCTTTTAGCTATGCGCGAAGCCGAGGAATACGACGGGCCATCGCTGATTCTTGCCTACAGCCACTGCATCGCCCACGGCATCGACATGACCAAGGGCCTGACCCAACAGGATCTGGCAGTGGCCAGCGGTTACTGGCCGTTGATCCGCTACAACCCTGCGCTGCGGCGCGCCGGAAAGAAGCCGTTTGTGCTGGATTCACCGGCCCCACGCATCAAGCTGAAGGAATACGCCTACAACGAAATGCGCTACAAAACCATCCTGCGAACCAATCCTGATGAGGCTGAACGTTTGATGGCACAGGCTCAGGCCACGCTGGAACGGCGCTGGAATACTTACGAACATATGGCCACACAGGAGTCATCGGACTTCCAGCCGACAGGCTGATTCGCACGACACAAAGCAACAGAACACGCAACCAAGGATGCCCTGCAAGTCAGGGCATCTTATTTTCAGTCCAACACAGCCTTCAAAGCGCCAGCCCGCTCGGCTGACTCAACGGCAGCCTCCCCTTCCTCCATCGCCTCTACCGCGCGATCAAATTCCATCAGACCCATATGACCGAGTCGCGGCTCAATCAGCACATCGGGAGGGTCTTCGCTTAAACGATTGCGGGTCACCCTGTCCTGCATGATGTCGATGGAGCCGGCAATCGCCTCGAACAGATTCGGGCGGCGTGGCTCATCATCCTCATCCGGCAACCATGCCTGCACCTGCTCGCGGAGTGGTGCCAGCCCCTCGGAAATACGCTTGAAGAGCTCATTCTCCGGCAGGCTCAGCGAAAGACGTGTTTCCCGACCTGCAAAGCGCGCCTTGCGACCAGCCACTTCACCGTTGAGGTTCACACCGATCACCAGATCAGCGCCCAGAGCCCGGCAGGTGGTAACAGGTACAGGATTGACCAGCCCCCCGTCCACCAGCCACCGGCCGTCACGGCACACCGGTGCAAACAGGCCGGGCAAGGCCATGGAGGCACGAACAGCCAAGGGCAAAGACCCCTCGCGCAACCACACCTCGTTGCCATTATCCAGATCTGTGGCCACAGCCGCATAGGCCACAGGCAGAGATTCAATCGGCATATCAGCCACAAAAACAGCCAGCTCTTCCATCAAACGACCGCCCTGAATCAGTCCACCGCGGCTCAAAGAAAAATCCATCAGACGCAGCACATGCCTGTTGTTGAGTTTTGACGCCCATTCGGCAAGCCCGTTCATCTGACCGCAGGCAAAGGCTGCAGCAATCATCGCACCCATTGACGACCCGCAGACGACAGCTGGCTCGATACCTCGCCGTTCAAGGGCTCGAATCACTCCGATATGTCCCCAACCACGCGCTGCACCACTACCCAAGGCCAGGCCGATCCGTTTTGCACTCATTTTTTCTCCCGGTGACTGTATTATGGCACAAAAAAAGGGCCGCTACTTGCGGCCCTACCCGGGATAGCCCGGTGATGAATTGGCAAATGAGGCCATCTCAACGAAAGAGCACGCCCAGCCAAATGGTTTCGCTTTGAGCATCGGTCCACGCGACGCGATGCTTTTGATGCGCAGGCAAGAACAGGAAATCACCTGTTTTAAGGCGGCGTATTGCACCCTCCCCCTCAATCTCCAATCCGGCGCTACCCGCAAGCAGCATCACCCATTCATGATCGGCCTGATCGTACCAAAAATCCTGCGGCGATGCCTGCCCCGTGGAAACAATACGCTCAATACGAATGCCTTCTCGCTCAAGCAGGGTTTGCGAAATTTCATCTGGCAGATTCGCCGAAATAGAATCAAACATATTGCTGATTTCCATAGTGAAATACCCTAGCCGGATTTGCGTCTGATTGACCTACCCGATACTCCAAAGAAGCTTTATAGCAGCAGCGATTGCCAAGAAGCAGAACACCCATAGCACGACCTGTCCCGACGATCCTTCGAACCTGAAACCCAAGCCCTCAAACTTCATTGGCCCCTCAGAATGCCTTAAACCGATCACGATAAAAAATGAGAGTAAAGCAGCCATTGGAAGACCGATAGTTGCAGCGAAATGCTCTTTGACTATTCCAACCACCATCCCGGGCTCCATAAAATCCAACACTCCAGATAGCAGAGCTGCCGCAATAATCGGAACTACGATGGCAATCACCCAAGTTATAATGACTTTCGGATCTGTCTTCATGATTCAGTCCTCTCTTGGTCCAAGTTGAAAAGCCGGAGGAGAATTCCATCCTTGGCAAGGTGTACTGATTTATTAAAACAGGGCTGCGAAGCGGGGTGTTCCTTGAGCATGGACAACTTCCACTTCTCGATAATTTCTCCCTGCTTCATCACACCCCTCACTTTCCGCAACAGACTATAGAAGTAAATAGCTGCGCATCAAAGCTTTCAAGGGTAAGTAAGTATGCCAAATTGGTTAAAGAGTTGTTGACAGTAAAGGTTTGCCTCCCATTATTGGCACTCCTTCGGAGGGAGTGCTAAATTATTTCCTGCGAAGGCCTTGAATCGGCGTTTGCCGATTCCTATATAGATAGTTCACGGTGGCAGCGCCACCCATCTTATTAAGAAACGAAGGAGCAACAACGATGTCTACAAAGGTTCGCCCTTTACATGATCGCGTCATCGTCCGCCGTCTGGACGAAGTGGAAACATCTGCCGGAGGCATCATCATCCCGGACACCGCCAAGGAAAAGCCAGTTGAAGGTGAAGTGGTTTCCGCAGGCAAGGGAAAAATCC
>Ga0316190_10000870_pt1 | contig 21465 bp, 22 predicted proteins | sample Eddworburrow2_MG_FD_204929 | JGI IMG/M metagenome (GOLD analysis project Ga0316190, IMG submission 204929) | Coastal sediment microbial communities from Maine, United States - Eddy worm burrow 2 | ecosystem: Environmental > Aquatic > Marine > Coastal > Sediment | place: USA: Maine | collected... | reverse complement strand
CCCAAGGTCCCCGGTTTTGGAATTGAGGATACGGCCGACAAGATTGGTATCGGTCTGGCGGCGGCCACCGCAGTGGCTTTCGGTGTCCATGGGGTTGCGAGCTGCTTCCGCAAGGGCGACGCTATGGAAGAAGACAAGGTCGTAAAGGAGGACTAAACGATGGCTAAAAGAATTGCCGTTGATCCGATTACCCGTATAGAGGGCCACCTGCGCATCGAAGCACAGATCGATGGTGGCAAGATTGTTGACGCCTGGAGCTCTTCCACGGCTTTCCGTGGCATCGAGACGATTCTCAAGGGTCGCGATCCCCGTGATGCCCATCATTTCACCCAGCGCTTCTGTGGTGTCTGCACCACGGTTCACTCCATGGCCAGCATTCGTGCCGTAGAAGATGCCCTGAACATTCAGATCCCCGACAATGCCCGCCTGATCCGTAACCTGATCATGGGCATCCAGAACGTGCAGGATCACGTGATTCACTTCTATCACCTGCATGCCCTCGACTGGGTTGATATCACCAGTGCCCTGAATGCCGATCCGGCCGCTACGGCCAAATTCGCTCAGTCGATCTCCAACTGGCCGAAATCAAGTGCCACCTACTTCAAGGGTATCAAAGACAAGCTGGCAGCTTTTGCCGGCACCGGTCGCCTTGGTCCTTTCCAGAACGCTTATTGGGGGCATAGCGCTTACAAGCTGCCGCCCGAAGCGAATCTGATGGCCGTTGCTCATTATCTCGAGGCACTCGAGTGGCAAAAGGATGTCATCAAGATCCACGCTATCCTCGGCTCGAAGAACCCGCACCCACAGACCTTCCTGGTCGGTGGTATGTCGATGCCGGTCGATCCGGACAGCCAGAATGCCATCAACGCAGACAAGATCGCCCACATCCGCAAACTGCTGCGTAAAGCCCGTTCCTTTGTTGAGCAGGTCTACATTCCCGACCTCCTGGCAGTTGCTCCAGCCTATCTCGATTGGGCCGGCATTGGCGGTGGGGTTGGCAACTACATGTCTTTCGGTGATTTCCCGATGGATAACAGCCCCGGCACCGGCAGCCTCTTCTTCCCCCGTGGTGTTATCATGGGTAAAGATCTCGCCAACGTTATGGAAATGGACGAGAAGAAGATCACCGAATATGTCACCCACTCCTGGTACAACTACTCTTCGGGCGACGACAAAGGGTTGCACCCCTACAAGGGTGAGACCAGCCATAACTACACCGGTCCAAAACCACCTTACGATTTCCTTGACACCGATGGTAAGTACTCCTGGGTCAAGTCGCCGCGCTACATGGATCAGCCGATGGAAGTCGGCCCTCTGGCTCGCATCCTGGTCGCTTACGCCTCTGGCGTAACGGACGTTGTCGACACAGTCAACTTTGTCCTTAAAACTCTCGGCGCTCCGGCTTCTGCACTCTTTTCAACCCTCGGCCGTACCGCCGCTCGCGGCGTCGACTGTCTGCTGCTCGCCCAGAAAAACGAGCTCTGGCTTGATCAACTGGCCGACAACATGGGCCGGGGCATCCTTGATACCTTCAACAAGGAGAAGTGGGATCCGGCGACCTGGCCGAAGGAAGCACAAGGCTTCGGTTACCACGAAGCACCTCGCGGCGCCCTCGGTCACTTTATCCGCATCGAGAACCAGAAGATCGCCAATTACCAGGCGGTGGTACCCTCGACCTGGAACGCAGGCCCTCGTGATGCTTCCGGTCAGATGGGGCCCTACGAGTCGGCCCTGATCGGCACTCCGATTGCCGATCCGGAGAAGCCGTTGGAAATCTTGCGAACCATCCACTCTTTCGATCCCTGCCTGGCCTGTGCCGTACACGTTATGGATGGCAAAGGAACAGAGATCGTCAAGGTTCGAGCCCTCTAAAGGAAGGAGGCGCACACCATGCTGAAAATTTATTACGTATGGGAATTGCCGGTTCGCATCTGCCACTGGATCAACGTGCTCTCCATGATCATGTTGTCGATCACCGGCTTCTATATCGGCAGCCCTTTCATAACCGCTCCGGAGAGCTCGATGTACGTCATGGGCTGGATGCGGTTTTTGCACTTCGCTTTCGCCTACCTCTTCACGGTGTCGGTAGCTGCGCGCATCGTCTGGATGTTCCTCGGCAATCACCACGCGTCCTGGAAGGCGTTTATCCCCTGGATAACAGCCGAGGGACGGCGCAACTTTATCAAGATGTTCCGTTACTACACCTTCACCGGCAAGAAGATCACCTACGAAGTCGGTCACAACCCGGTCGCGGCAACGGCCTATCTTGGCATTTTCGCGCTCTTCATTTTCCAGATTATCTCAGGCTTCGCCATGTACGGTCAGTATGACCCGGGTGGTTTCTGGAATGGTCTGCTCGGCGGGATCAATGTGCTGGTGGGCAACCAGTGGCTACGACTGCTGCACCATGGGGTCATGTGGCTACTGGCCGGTTTCATCATCAACCACGTCTACAGCGGCTGGCTGATGGACGTCAAGATGCGCAACGGCACCATGAGTGGCATCTTCAGCGGCTACCGTTACATCGAACCGGAGGATCTTTAATGTCAACCCTGGTCCTTGGACTGGGCAATACGATCATGACTGATGACGGTTTCGGGGTGAAAGTGGTCACTACACTTTCATCCCGTTACCATTTTCAGGGCCAGGTGAAGCTGATTGACGGCGGCACCCTGGGCCTTGATCTGCTGCCCGAGCTTGAAGAGCTTGACTCCCTTCTGATTATTGACGCCCTCGATATGCGTGCAAAGCCCGGCGGTATCTTCCGTCTCGAAGGCGAGGAGGTCCCACGAGCGTTTGCCAGTAAGCTCTCAGTCCATCAGATGGGGCTGCAGGATCTGCTCGCTGTCTCCGAATTCCAGGGCCACGCTCCGCGCAACCTGGTGGTCTGGGGCGTTCAGCCAGAATGCATTGAAATGGGTACCGAGTTGACGGCAACTGTGGAGCAAACCGTTGAGCCCGTGGTAGAAAAAGTACTCGAAGAGCTTCGCGGCTGGGGGATTCAGTACGAAGAGAAGGTTCAGGAGTAAGCGTTGAGAGAGCGAACAATGAAACAACGAGTCATATTGTTCTTTGCTTTGCTGCTATTTTTTGCCCTCTGCAGCTGTGCTGAAGAGAGTGGTGATTACCCCGCTCGGACCATGCCCGAAGGCCTCCTCAAGGATGAGATACAATTGAGTCGTGGCGAAGTCCTCTTTATGGATAAATGCGCTTCTTGTCATGGCAAGCCCGGAGAGGGGCGCTCCGATCGAGCGGCATTCTTTGAGCCGCCCGCGCCTGATTTTACCGATGCTCATTACCAACGCATGGACCCTGCCTACCTTTACTGGCGCATCGAAGTCGGCAAATCGATCGAGCCGTTTCGTGCGCAAGGATCTGTTATGCCAGCATGGGGGATGCATTTAACTGAACAACAGCTCTGGCAACTTGTTGCGTATCTGCAAGTTAGGGCTCACTAGCAGCCTGTCGGACAATCAATAAACTGGCTGCAAATTCGTCTATTTGGTCCATATTTCAGCTCCTTTTCGACCAATAGCTACGGCTATTCCTCTCAAATGAGTCAAAATCTGGCCTCAAACATTCAAATTTTCGCTTCAGCCCTGATTGTCCGACAGGCTGCTAGATAGTAGAATTAATCCAAGTAAAACAGCATAGATAGAACACCTTCTCTTTTTAGCCAAAAAAACTCTTTTTTATTCTCACTAAATTTGATAAAGTGCCGCAGTCGCGGCCTTTTGACGAAGGCCATAACCCAAGCCTCTGTAGTCGGTATTCAAAATAATGAACCTGTTGAAATTCAGACAAAGACGTCCTGGAATTAATCGCAGAGGTCGTGAACGCAGCACCTGAAAAGGTCACTAATGTCTGGCTTGTCCTGAAATGTTTCAGTGACAGGCCTCTTCTTTTTTAAACGTTAAGAGTCAAGAATAAATCGGTGAAAGAGTCACTCTTTCACACACATTAAGGGGAGCCTCACCATGTCAAACCTTACCGCCCAGGATCTCGGACTGAAGAACGTCGGCACAATCCGTCACAATCTCAGCTATGACGAGTTGTTCGAGCTGGAGAGCAGCAATGCCGAAGGCGCCATTTCTGAAAATGGCACCATGATGGTAGACACTGGCAAGTTCACAGGCCGCTCGCCGAAGGACAAGTACTTTGTCCGGCAGGGCCCGTCTGGAGGCAAACTCGCCTGGGGCAATATCAACAAGCCGGTTTCGATAGAAATTTTCAATGAGCTTTACGATGAAGTGATCGATTACCTCTCAGGAAAAGATCTCTATGTACTCGATGGTTACTGTGGTGCCAATGAGAAGACCCGTCGTCAGGCCCGTTTTGTCACCGAGTACGCCTGGCAGTCTCACTTCGTAAAAAATATGTTCATTCGTCCGAGCGACAGTGAGCTAGAGGAGTTCGCACCGAACTTCACGGTTTACAATGCTGCCGGGCTAACCAATAAAAACTGGGAGAAGCACGGTCTCAACTCCGAAGTTTTCGTTATTTTCAACATCGAGAAGAACATTGCCATCATCGGCGGTACCTGGTATGGCGGTGAAATGAAGAAGGGCATCTTCACCATGATGAACTACTGGCTGCCAATCGAGGGAGTCCTCTCGATGCACTGTTCGGCCAACGTAGGCAAGGGTGGCGATGTTGCTCTCTTCTTCGGCCTCTCTGGCACCGGCAAGACGACCCTCTCAACCGACGCGGCCCGTAAGCTGATCGGTGATGACGAGCACGGCTGGGACGAAGATGGTATCTTCAACTTCGAGGGTGGTTGCTACGCCAAGTGCATCAACCTCGCCGAGGAGAGCGAGCCGGAGATTTACAACGCAATCCAGCGCAATGCATTGCTCGAGAACGTCGTTGCTGATGAAAACGGCAAGATCGATTTCGACAGCGACGCCAAGACTGAAAACACTCGTGTCTCCTATCCGATCGAGCACATCGAGAACCATGAGCCATCCCTGAAAGCCGGCCATCCGCAGAACATCATTTTCCTGACCTGCGACGCTTTCGGTGTTCTTCCCCCGGTCTCCAAACTGTCCAAAGGGCAGGCAATGTACTACTTCCTCTCTGGTTATACTGCAAAAGTTGCAGGTACCGAGCGTGGCGTGACCGAGCCTCAAGCAACCTTCTCCGCCTGCTTCGGCGAAGCGTTTTTGCCGCTGCACCCCACAGCTTACGCTAAATTGCTTGGTGAGAAGATGGATGCTCACAATGTTAACGCCTACCTGGTTAACACCGGCTGGGCCGGTGGTGGTTACGGCGTTGGCAAACGTATGAGCATCAAAGCGACCCGTGCTTGTATTAATGCCATCCTTGATGGCAGCATCAACAATGTTGACTATGACGAGACGCCCTGGTTCCGGTTTCAGATTCCCAAGACTCTGCCAGGTGTCGATGCTCAGCTGCTCAACCCGCGCAACTCCTGGGAAGACAAGTTGGCGTTCGACAACACCGCGAACAAGTTAGCGGGGATGTTCATCGAGAACTTCAAAAAGTATACGTCTGAAAGCGACGATTTTGATTTCACTCAGGCAGGCCCGAAAGTCTGATCCTGTCATCAATATGAAACAGATAAAGGGCGTCCATTTGGGCGCCCTTTGTGTTTTGGCAAGATCATAAGTGTTGGCCTGCTTTTCAAAAGAATGATGCCAGCAAATGATTGGTTACAAGATGATTCTTATAGTTAACCCTTTGCGTCTTTCCCTGTTTCACTTGGCGCCTTTGCGTTAATCTTGTTTCCCGTTTGCCTTATTGACAAGTCTCGCTATACGTTTAGATTGTAGATGTTACCTAATTTAATCACTGAGGAAGATTCATTATGCAGCTTGAAATATTCACGACTGGCGGCACGATTGACAAGGTCTATTTTGACGCCAAAAGTAGATTTGAGGTTGGCGAACCGCAAATTCTCGAGGTGTTGCGTGAGGCCAACCTGAGCATTGCTTACCAGGTCACGCCCCTGATGCGTAAGGACAGCCTTGAGTTAACCGATCAGGACAGGGAGCAGGTGCGGAAGGCCGTTGAGGCTTCAACCGCGACCCGGATTGTTATTACGCACGGTACGGATACGATGACTGACACTGCCAGGTCCCTTACCGGGATCACCGGAAAAACGATTGTTCTGACCGGTGCCATGCAACCGGCCCGCTTTCGTTTCACCGACGCCGTGTTCAACATTGCCAGCGCCATGATGGCCGCACAAACGCTCGCCGAAGGGGTTTACATCACTATGAACGGGCAGGTCTTTGACCCGGAATCAACTCGCAAGAACGTGGAGATGAATCGCTTCGAAGCTATCTGACAGGAACGAATTCAGCCCATCAGGCTCTGTGGCAGAAAGAGAAAAGGCGCAAAGAATTAAATTCTTTGCGCCTTTTTCATGTTCGTTGAATCAGAGTTACAGGATCTGACTTAAGAACAGCTTGGTCCTCTCGTTTTGCGGATTGTCGAAGAAGTCGTGCGGATTGTTCTCTTCCACGACCTGTCCTTCGTCCATGAACATGACGCGATCGGCAACGCTCTTGGCAAAGCCCATCTCGTGAGTGACAACAAGCATCGTCATGCCTTCTTCGGCCAGATCGATCATAACGTCGAGGACTTCCTTGATCATTTCCGGGTCCAGAGCCGAGGTCGGCTCGTCAAAGAGCATCACTTCTGGCTTCATGCAAAGGCTTCGGGCGATAGCGACACGTTGCTGCTGTCCACCGGAGAGCTGCCCGGGAAATTTCAGTGCCTGCTCGGCAATATGGACCTTCTCAAGGTACATCATCGCCATTTCGTCTGCATCCTTCTTCGGAGTTTTGCGCACCCAGATCGGTCCCAGAGTCAGATTCTCGAGAATCGTCAGATGTGGGAAAAGGTTGAAATGCTGGAAGACCATGCCGACTTCTGCGCGAACTTTCTCAATGTTCTTGATGTCATTGGTCAGTTCCGTACCATTGACGATGATCTGCCCGCGCTGATGTTCCTCCAGCCGATTGATACAACGAATCAGGGTTGATTTTCCCGAACCGGAAGGTCCGCAGATAACAATCCGCTCACCCAGCGCTACTTTCAGGTTGATGTCGCTTAAAACATGGAAGTCCCCATACCACTTGTGCATGCTGTTGACTTCAATGATCGGTGCGGTATCCGGTTTTGCTGCAGTTTGCTTTTCAGTCTCGTTCATAAATCTCTCGCAAGTTTTGGCCCTCTGAGGGGTCAGCGGCCCGTGTGCAGTGATTTTTCCAGTTTACGACTGTAGCTCGACATGGCGTAGCAACAGATGAAGTAAAGAATCGCCAGGAAAATGTAGGCTTCGGTCGAATAGCCGGTCCACTTGGGATTCGACAGGGTGACCTTGGTCGTCTTCAAGACATCGTAAAGTGCGATGATGACAACCAGCGAAGTATCTTTAAAAGCTGACAGCAAGATACCCAGGGACGGCGGAATGACGATCTTCAGCGCCTGCGGTAGAATAATCAGCCGCATTGTTTGATTGTAGTTGAGGCCGAGCGAGTCGGCGGCTTCGAACTGGCCGCGAGACATCGCCTGCAAGCCGCCACGAACGACCTCGGCTATATAGGCAGCCGTGAACAGAATGATAGCAACCTGGGCGCGCAACACCTTGTCGATGGTTATGCCCTCGGGCAGGAAGAGCGGGAACATGATCGAGGACATGAAGAGCAGACTGATCAGCGGCACGCCACGAATCATTTCGATGTACACCACGCAGAGGGTTTTGATTGCCGGCATCTTCGATTGACGACCAAGCGCCAGCAAGACCCCAAGGGGATAAGCTGCGACCATGCCAAAGAAGGAGAGCATAAACGTCAGTGGCAGTCCGCTCCACTGGGCCGTTTCAACGACCTGCATGCCGAAGACACCGCCATACATGAGGGTGCCCATAACAATCAGGCCAATTAACCAGTAAACACCGAGTGATTTTTTCCAGTGATTACTGTTCTTGGAAAAGAACACCAGGCCAAGCAGAATCAGCATGGCACTTCCGGGTCGCCACTGCTCACCATCCGGGAAAAAGCCGAAAATGATGAAGCTGATGTTCTGTGGAATGATCGACCAACAGGCCCCTTCGATGTCGCGACAAGCTTCTGAGGGAGTGTTCCAGACGCTGTCGATAAATGCCCAACTGATGAATGGCGGGACCACCTGCCAAAGGACTACTGCGAACAGGATTGTCAGCACCGAGTTGTACCAGGTGTTGAACAGGTTGCCATGCAGCCAGCCAAGCACACCAACTTCGGTGACAGGCGGCTTGAGATATTCGCGGGTGGGAGTTGTGTTCGGCGCGCTCATATAATCACCTCTCCACCAGGGCCATTTTTTTGTTGTACCAGTTCATAAATAAAGATGTCGACAGACTGAAGGACAGGTAGATGAGCATGATCAGAGCCACGCCCTCAATTGCCTGTCCCGTCTGATTGATTGTCGTGTTGGTTACGGCCACGAAGTCCGCGTAGCCAATGGCGATCGCCAAGGAGCTGTTCTTGGTCAGATTGAGCATCTGGCTGGTCAGGGGCGGAATGATCACGCGCAGAGCCTGGGGCAAGACCACCAGGTGCAGGACCTGACCGGAGCGCAAGCCAACGGCTTTGGCTGCTTCAACCTGGCCATGCCCAACCGACTGGATGCCGGCACGTACGATTTCAGCGACGAACGCCGCTGTGTAAAAGACCAGGCCGAGCAGCAGGGCGCTGAATTCAGGGCTCACTGTGACCCCACCTGTGAAATTGAATCCTCTCAGCTCCGGTATGTCCATAGCGGTTGGGGATCCGGCGAAAACCCATGCCAGCAGAGGCAAACCTACACAGAGTGCCAGGGTCACGCGAATCGCTGGAAAGATCTGCCCGGTTTGTGCCTGTCTGCGTTTACCCCAGCGGTTGAGAAACCAGCCAATCGCCAGCGCGGCAACGAAAGCCCAGCCCATCGTTGCGTGCACGGCATGTGCTTCGGGAACGCCGAAAATGAGCCCGCGGTTGCAGAGGAAAACACCCCCAAAAGGGTTGAGTGCCTGCCGAGGCGCAGGGAAGGATTCGTAGAAAATTGCGTACCAGAAGAAGAGCTGCAGCAACACCGGAATGTTCTGCATCACTTCTATGTAGCCAGCGGCAATTTTCGACACCAGCCAGTTGCTGGAGAGTCGGGCAACGCCGACAATGGTGCCGAGAATAAGCGTGAAAATGATGCCGATGAAGGAGACCTTCACCGTGTTCAACGCGCCTACCAGGAGGGCATCGGCATAGCTGTCTGCAGCCGAATATTCAATGACCGACTCACCGATTTCGAAGCTGGCTTCCTTGTCAAGGAAACCGAAGCCTGTCGCGATCGACTGCCGCTCAAGATTGGCCTGCGTATTGGAATAGAGGTAGTAGCTGACGATTGCGACCAGCAACAGGGCGACGACCTGGAAGACGATCGCCCGCTTCTCAGGATTTCGCCAGAAAGGCACCTCACCCGGCAGTAACTCTGCTTCTGTTGTAATGGCTGGATCTTTCTTCACAGGTAATCCTGTACCTTATGCGTTAACAAGTTTCTGAAGGGGTCCGGATCGTAACAAACAGCCGGGGAGGCGCCGCAGGCGACACCTCCCCGGGATTTACCGCAAATATTTACTTGAATGGAGGCGAGTACATCAGGCCGCCATTGGTCCAGAGAGCGTTCAGACCACGCTCGATACCGAGAGAGGTGTTCACGCCGACATTGCGCTCAAAAACTTCACCGTAGTTACCAACTTGCTTGATGATGTTGTAAGCCCATTTCTCGTCGAGACCGAGGGACTTGCCGTTACCTTCGATAACACCGAGGAAACGCTGGACCATAGGATCCGTGCTCTTCATCTTCTCGTCGAGGTTCTCCGAAGTGATACCCATCTCTTCAGCATTGATCATGGCCAGTACGGCAAAGTCAACGATGTCGCGGAACTGGTCATCACCATGACGAACGGCAGGGGCAAGAGGCTCCTTGGAGATGATTTCAGGAAGAATTGAGTAATCTTTTGGGTTCGGAGCCACTCCGCGGGTTCCGGCCAACTGGGAAGCGTCGGACGTCAGAACGTCACAACGACCGGCGAAGAAGGTTTTGGCCAATTCTGATGTGGACTCGATAACAACCGGGTTCCACTTCATATTGTTGGAGCGGAAGAAGTCGGCAGCATTCTGCTCGGTGGTCGTTCCGGGCAGGACACAAACGGTCGCGCCGTCCAACTCTTTAGCACTCTTGACGCCTAGCTTGTTCGGTACCATAAAGCCCTGACCGTCATAATAGTTGACAGTAACAAAGTTCAGGCCGAGTTGAGTGTCGCGACTCAGGGTGCGGGTTGCGTTACGGGTCAGTACATCAATCTCGCCGGATTGCAGAGCGGTAAAACGCTGCTGGGCGGTCAGAGGGGTAAACTTGACTTTGCTGGCATCACCGAAGATGGCTGCGGCAACGGCACGTGCGGTGTCAACGTCGAGACCTTTCCAGACGCCTTTAGAGTCAGGCATGCCAAAGCCGAAAACACCACCATTGACACCCGCCTGGACAAAACCTTTTTTCTTGACTGCGTCCAAGTCTTTACCGGCGAAAGCTACGCCTGCGGCCAGCAAGGAAAGAATCATTACCAGTACTGTCAATCTGCTCAGTTTCATCTGTGGACCTCCTCTATCGATTGTAGGGTTGATGAACATGTCGGGCAAAATACTTTTAATACCCATAAAAGGACTATTAAATATACGTTGTGACTAGCAGTATGTCAAATATGTATATGGCATATTTAGCGGATATCCTTACCCTTTACTGGAAATTAGCAAGTGTTTGGAGCGCTTCATACCAGATATCAATTTGATTGAACGATAGCCATGATTGTCATGAGTGGACATTTCTGCCAGAATCAGGCGTCGCTCTTGTTCACATGAAAGGGATTCTCACCCTATGTGCCTGATTCTTGTTGCCCATCGTCCGGATGAACCAATTCCCTTACTGGTTCTCGCCAATCGTGATGAATTCTACGACCGGTCCTCCGGGGCTGCCGACTACTGGCAGGAGTCTCCGGAAATGATCGCCGGCCGGGACCTTGTCTCCGGGGGAGCCTGGTTCGGTGTCAAGAATCAGCGTTGGGCGACGGTAACCAATATCCGTGAAGGCGTCAGAGACAAGGACCCTCATCTCAGGTCAAGGGGTTGGCTGGTACGAGATTATCTTCAAGGGGACCTGTCGCCTGCAGACTTTCTGACCAGTATTCAGGCGACCAAGACTGAGTATGCCGGCTTCAACCTGTTGCTGGGAGACGGCAGCGAGCTCTGGTACGCAACGAACCGTAACGTCAGCAGCAAACGACTGGAGCCGGGCATCTATGGCTTAAGTAACCACCTGCTCGACACCCCCTGGCCGAAAGTCGTGCGAGGGAAAGAAGCCCTTGAATGTCTGCTCAAGAGACCGTCATTCGATCACGATGCGGCCTTTGCTTTGCTGGCCGACACCACCCGGGCGCCGGACACCGAGCTTCCCGATACCGCTATCCCGCTTGAATGGGAGCGCGCCCTTTCAGCCATTTTTATAACCATGCCAAGCTACGGTACGCGCTGCTCGACACTTTTCATGATCGGCGCAGATGGACAAAAGAGTTTTCTTGAGCGCCGTTATAACCGTGACCCGCAAGAGTGGCAGCAAAGTGAATTCACCTGGAAGTCGTAGGGGAGTTTGCTTGACAGATAAAAGCTCTCGCATGACAATGCATTTTTACTCTCCTAAGTTCAGGAAGCAGGGACGACAACCTTTGAAACTGAAAGCGCTGGGTGAATTTAAACTGATCGACCGCATCCGCGAGCAGGCCAGCGAGGGTGAAGGGGTAGATCGTGGTATCGGTGACGATGCTGCAGTACTCAATCTTCCGGAGGGGCATCAGCTCCTGACGTCGACGGACCTGTTGATCGAAGGCGTTCACTTCCGTCACGACTGGACTGACTGTGAAGCTCTTGGCCACAAGGCTGTTGCCGTAAACCTCAGTGATATCGCAGCTATGGGTGGGTCTCCTCGCTATCTTTACCTGGGGCTGGCCTGTCCTGATGAGGCGGAAATCAGCGACATCGATGCTTTTTTACGTGGCGTCCTCGACGAAACTGCCAAATACGGTGTCTCCCTGGTCGGCGGAGATACCTGCAGAAGCCCCGGCCCATGGATGATCTCGGTGACCGTTGAAGGGAGCGCCCCCAGAGATCAGGCGATCGGCCGTGATGGCGCGCAGCCGGGTGACCTGATCATGGTCTCCGGCACCCTTGGTGACAGCGCCCTTGCCCTGCGATTGATCGAGGAAGACAAGGACGCACACACACACTTATTGAAACGTCATCATCAACCTGTTGCCCAGGTTGAACTGGGGCGACTGCTCGGCGAAAATCATTTGGCCAGCGCCATGATCGACGTTTCCGATGGTCTGGCGGGCGACTTGGAGCATATCCTGCAAGCATCTCAGGTCGATGGACTTATCGAAGAGGCCGAACTGCCTTTGTCAGAAGAGTTTCAGGTTCATCTTGGCAAAGCCCCTGCCTTGCTGGAACTGGCGCTCTACGGAGGCGAAGATTACGAACTGCTCTTTACCGTAACCCCAGATCAAGCGCCTTCAGTAAGAGAGCTCTGTGCCGCCAGACAGTTGCCGGTAACCACAATCGGTTACATCAGCAAGGGTTCCGGTCTGCTTTCACTCAAGGAAAAGACGGGAGAAGTGCGACCCCTCCTTGTCAGGGGTTATGACCATTTTTGTCGGACTTAAAGATGCTTAATGTAATATGAACGAGCCAGCTACTCACATATGGACGGGAGACGATCTCACCGACGACGAGTTCGCGGCGATTACGCTACTCCTGCGTGAGAGCCGCCAGTTTGATCTCGACCAATACAAGGATCGCTGCATTCGCCGTCGCATCGCCAGGCGGCTGCGGAGCTGCAAAGTTGTGGATGTTGCTTCGTATCTGAAGCGCCTGGAGATGGATCGCGACGAGCTTGACACCTTGCTGGCAACCATCTCCATCCATGTCTCCCAGTTTTTTCGTAATCCGGACACCTACCGGATTCTCGAACAGAAGATTCTACCGGACCTCTGCCGCCGGGCACGATCAGCAGGGCGGACCGAGTTGACGCTTTGGAGCGTCGGATGTGCTTCTGGTGAAGAACCTTATTCTCTGGCCCTGTTGATAGATGACATGAACGTCAGAGACTTGAAGATCAACATCCTGGCGACCGACGTCAGCGAACCGATCCTGGCTGCAGCTCGTTGTGGAACTTTTGAAGCCTTGCGGCTGAAAGAGGTGCCGCCGGAAGTCCTCAATAAATATTTTCATGGGAATAATGGTCATTACCAGGTTATTGAACGTATTCGTAATCAGGTGGAGTTTCGCCAGCACAACATCATGACCGCAAGTCATTATCCGCCGGCAGATCTGATTCTCTGCCGTAACGTGATGATCTATTTTACGCGAGAGGAGCAGGAACGAATCCTGTCTCGTTTTGCTGCGACCCTGTTCGAACATGGGGCTCTGGTCCTGGGTCGCTCTGAAACCATGACCGGCGATATTCGCCGCTGCTATCAATCGGAATTTCCTGTGGAACGGGTCTATCGCCGTACGGCTGAGCCTGTCACAGTTGCTGACATTTAGAAGACCGGGTCAAAAGCCACGGTCTCCACTGAACACTGCCCGGCAAGGAGTGGAATCATGCGCGTCGAAATCAGTTATAAATTCATCATCGGTTTCCTGATTGTGGTGGTTTCGGGAGTCGTCGTCAATCTGGCGGTGCCTTACCTGAAAATTGCCCCGGAGTTCCAACAGTTCTTCACTATCGTCTGTGCCTTGGTTGTTGGCCTGATCATCGGAGCCCTCTTTTCCCGGGTGTTCACAGCAAATATCCGCCGCCTGACCTCAGCGGGTGATCGGATCAGCCAGGGCGACCTGTCTGAGAATATCGAGATGAAAGATAACCGTTTTCCCGATGAGACCAGTGATCTGGCCAGTTCCATGAACCAGATTCAAGAGAGTCTGCGCGGCCTGGTCGGGGACATCCGCGGCATTGCCTTCAAGGTGGCGGGCTCAGCTCAGGACCTTTCCGGGACCTCCCAGGAAATGTCGGCATCTTCGCAGGAAGTTGCCGGAACTGTCGATCAGATCAGCAAGGGCGCCGAGACCCAGGCGGAAATGGTTGAAGAATCGAACCGCCTGTTTAAGGAAGTTGCCATGTCGATCAATCTGGTCGCCTCGGCGGCAAAGACCGTTGCCGAATCGGCCAATAAAACGGTGGACACGGCAAAGGATGGCAGAAGCCTTGCCGGAGCCAGCCTCTCCAACATTCGCCAGGTTATGGCCGAAGCGGAAAGCAGCAGCCAGCAAATGTTCAATTTTATCGGCCAGCTGCAACGCATCAACAAGTTTGTCGAAGTGATTAACGGGGTGGCCCAGAAGACCAACCTGCTGGCGCTTAACGCGACAATCGAAGCGGCCCGGGCCGGAGAGTACGGGCGTGGTTTTGCCGTCGTCGCCGAAGAAATTCGCAAACTGGCTGATTCGACCACCATCTCTGCCGATGAAATCAGCAGTCTGGTCGAAGGCATTCGTGCCGAAGGTCAGCAGGTTCAAGCCTCCATGTCCCAGGTTGCCGAAGAGATGGAGAGCGGTCGCGAGGCTGTTGACCGGACCAACGAGGCCTTTTCCGCGATTACCGAAAACGCCGAAGGAACGCGTGCCAAAGCCAGCAGCATCTTCGAACTGGCTGACCAACAGATTGCCAGCGCCGAGCGCATTACCCGGGCCATCGAAGAGATCGACAAGGTCGTCTCTGACAATGCTGCCGCAACAGAGCAGGTCTCGGCCGCAACCCAGGAACAATCGGCCTCGATGGAAGAGCTGGCCCAATCGGCAAAGAACCTCTCCATCATGTCCGAATCGATGCTGCAGATCGTCAAGAAGTTTAAACTGGTCAAGACTGATCAGGACTAAAACATGGAACTGACCCTGATTTTCAATCTCGGCGAAGAGGTTTACGGGCTCGAAATCGATGCAATCCAGGAGATCATCGAGAACCCGACCCTTCACCATGTCCCGCTCGCCGAGGGCGTACTTAACGGAGCGATCAGTTTTCACGGCCAGATCCTTGCCGTAATCGATCTGCCAAAACTGCTCGGCTTCACGGCAGAGGAGCGTGATCACCGCTATGTGGTTCTGACCCCGGAATTAAAATCGATGGTGCTGTCAGTCAGTGGCGTTGTTCGCATCGCCCGGCTCGATCTTTCGTCGTTGCAACCGGCACCTGCAGAAGCTGGCGATAGTGCCATTCGCGGCGTGGCCTACCTTGAGGACAAGATGGTCAACCTGCTCGACACCGACAAAGTTATTAATCAACTTGAAAATAGATATACAGAATAGGGGGTGCTCATGGCCTTACGTGTGATGGTTGTCGACGATGCTCTGTTCATGCGCAATATGTTGAAGGATATATTCGTTAGAGCGGGACACGATGTGGTCGCAGAAGCGGAGAATGGTGAAATAGCTCTCGAACTCTATCGGGAACTCAAGCCGGACCTGGTGACCATGGATATTGTCATGCCCAGGAAGAGCGGTATAGAGGCGTTACAGGACATTATGGCCTTGGACGCGAGTGCCTGCGTGGTCATGGTCAGTGCTCTTGGACAGGACTCCCTGGTTCTCGAAGCCGTCGAATCCGGAGCAAAAGATTTTATCGTCAAGCCGTTCAAGGAAGAGAAGGTCCTCGAGATCGTCAATCGGGTGACTAGCAACCTGTCAGACTAACCATGAACTGGCTGCAAATCCGCCTGTTTGGTCCATATTTCAGCTCCTTTTCGACCAATAGCTACGGCTATTACTCTTCAAAAGAGCCAAAATCTGTTCTCAAACGGTCAAATTTTCGCTTCAGCCCAGATAGTCCGACAGGCTGCTAGATAATCCTGCTTCAGGAGTTCCGGACAAGCTATGGACATGTCCCAGTACCGGGATCTTTTCTTAACGGAAACCCGGGAACATATTAATAACCTGAACAAGCTGGTTGTCATCCTGGAACAGGAACCGGACAACCGTGAGACGATTGATGCCCTCTTTCGTGAGGCGCACTCGATCAAAGGCATGGCTGCGACCATGGGCTTTGATCGCACGGCCAGGCTGTCCCATCATCTCGAAGACCTCCTGGACGACTTTCGCTCTTCCGGCCAAATCCCTTCTGCAGCCATTGACTACCTTCTGAGCGGGATAGATATTCTCGACGGACTCATTGATGACCTGCAGTCCAACCAGCCGGAACGGGAGATCGAGACCTTCCTTCGGGAAACGCCTGAGCCGCAGCCGATCATGGTGGCCGAGGAGTCTGAACCAGAAACGCTTGTGACAGACGCAGAAGCCCCCGGTGAAGCTGAGGACGAGACGGCTTCCGAAGAAGAGCCCATCCCTGAAGAACCCGATGCGTATCAGGTGTTGGTTGATCTGGCTGAGGACACACCGGCCGCAGCCGCTCGCGGCCTCCTGATTTTACGCGAGATCGAGAAATCCGGCGAACTGATGTCGAGTCGGCCGAATATGGCGGATTTACGCGGTGGAGCACCCTGTCAGCAGATTCAGGCCTGGTTGCGCACCACATTAGCCAAAGGCCATATCGAAGAAGCCTTGCTGAAGATCAGCGGTGTCGTCAAGGTCCGTTTCATCGATGATCGCCGCAAGGAAGAACGCCGCAATCGCGATGAGGGTGTACGCACCATCAGAGTGCGAACCGATCTGCTCGATCAGTTTGTCAACCTGACCGGAGAACTGATTACCCACCGTCATATGCTCAACACGGCGACCACCAGCCGCGACTGGGACGACTTGACCCAGGCCCTCACCCGGACCGGTCTCCTGCTCGATGACCTGCATCACCACGTCCTCCAGGCTCGCCTGATGCCGCTGGAAAGCATTACCGGCCGCCTGCCGCGGATCGTGCGTGACCTGAGCCGCAAAACCGACAAGAAAGTCATGCTGCAACTAACCGGCGCCGAAGTCGGTATCGACCGTGCGGTCCTCGAGGCGCTGACCGACCCGTTGGTGCACCTCGTGCGCAATGCGATTGACCATGGCATAGAGCAGGAAGGGATTGTGACTGTGTCGGCCCGTCGCGAAAAAGACCTTGTGCTGGTTGAGGTTGCTGACGACGGTAAGGGCATGGACGCCGATCAGTTACGCCAGAAAGCTGTAGCTCGCGGTTTGATGACGACTCCCCAGGCGAACAATTTAAGTGATCGGGATGCCCTGATGCTGGTCTGCAAGCCGGGCTTCTCGACGGCAGAAGCGATCACAGAAACCTCCGGGCGAGGTGTAGGCATGGATGTGGTCAAGGCTGCGGTCGGCAACCTCGGCGGCACTTTGGAAATCCTTTCCGCTCCAGGCCAGGGGACCCGCTTCCAGATGCGTCTGCCGCTCTCCATCTCCATCATCAAGATCCTGCTGGTCAGCTGTGCCGGTCATCCGATGGCGGTTCCCATCACCCGGGTGGAACGTACTCTGGATTTACCGACCAGCGCGATTCAGAGCTCCGGCCAGAAACGGGGCTTCAGCCTCGATGAAGAGTTTATCAGCCTCCATTCTCTCAGCGGCTCTCTGGGCCTGCCGGAGGTTGCCGCCGGAGAAACCACCTGGGTTATTCTGACCGAAGTTCAAGGGCGTCGCATCGGCTTACAAGTGGATCACTTCCTCGGTCAGCGTGAAGCCTTTGTCAAAAGCCTTGGTTTCCCGCTTAACCTTCTGACCGGTCTGAGCGGTGCTACAGTCGAAGGCGACGGAAAGATTGTATTTATTGTTGATCCTTCGTCCCTGCTTGAGGGTTGTCAACTTTTCACCAACGATTGATCGGGGAGACTTGAATGCCCTTTCGCGAATTGAACAGTGTCCAATTGGACACCTTGAAAGAAGTCAGCAATATCGGCATGGGTCATGCGGCCACGGCTCTTTCGCAAATGATCGGACAGCGCGTAAATCTGACCGTTCCAAATGTCACAATCACTGAAATCAGCCAGGTCCCTGAGCATCTCGGCGGTGCTGAAAAGATGATGGTCGGAATCACTCTGCAAATTCTTGGCGATGCTCGCGGCAGCATCATGTTGCTGTTCCCGGAGGAGAGTGCCCATCGCCTGCTCTGCAGCCTGCTTGGTCAGCAGGAAAAAGGGCTGGTCATGACCGAGGTGTCTGTTTCAGCATTGAAAGAAGTCGGTAACATCCTGGCCTCGGCATATCTCAGTGCTCTCGGCAACCTGCTGAACAAGACTCTGATTCCCTCGGTGCCTCTACTTGCCTACGATATGGCCGGTGCCGTGGTTGACCATGCTCTGATTGATTTGAGCCAATCCGGCGACTTCGCCATGATGATCGAAACGGATTTTGGCGGAGAACCTGATCAGGATCTTGCTATTAAGGGCCATTTCTTCCTGCTCCCTGATCCGGTCACCCTGAATATCTTTTTCAGTGATGTCGGAGGGGCCGTATGAGCACCCGGGTCACAATTGCCCAGGTTCGGATCGATCAGTCTCCAGCTGTTCTCAAGGCGTATGGACTTGGCTCCTGTGTTGCCGTTGCACTCTATGACCCGGAAGCCAGGATCGGCGGACTTGGGCACCTGCTCCTGCCAAATCGGCCAAAGAAGAACGCCCTGGGCTCGGAGAGTAAATATGTTGATGCCGGCATTCTTGAGATAGTGGATCAGCTTGTGCAAGCTGGCGCGAATCAAGATCGCCTGATCGCCAAAGTCGCCGGTGGCGCCAACATGTTCGAAACGTCGTATCAAACCCTGATCAAGAGCATTGGCGCGCGAAACGCTAGAAGCGCAAGAGCGACCCTCGCCTCGCTCGGAATCCCGATCTTGGGCGAAGAGATCGGCGGCAACCGGGGCCGTACCGTTGAATTTGATCTTGCCACTGGGAATATGATGGTTTACTGTGCCCGTGATGATGATCAAGTGTCCATTTGAGGACCTTTCTTTGAGGAGGCTGTAATGATGAACCGGAGCCTATTCTCCACCTTGTGCCTTGGTGCTCTTCTGGCCACCCTGGCTGCTCCCGCCTGGGCGGCATCGCTTGGCGATGTCATCAGTGCGCTGGAGACACCGTTTCAGACCCAGACTGATAAGAAGCTGAGAATTTACGACTACTCCGCCGACTTCTTCCAGGAGTCTAAAATTGCCTCGCTGGACCGTCTGCAGCGCGCCAGCGGAGAAGTTGAAGTCGCTTTTGATTACCAGCGTACGAACACCGTGCCACGCGTCAAGTTTCATTGGCAGTACGAGCAACCCACCACCCAGGAGATCGTTTCCGACGCCAAGACCCTGTGGGTCTATCTGCCGGAAAACAACCAGGTGATCCAATCGGACATCGAGATGGTCAACAGGTCTCGCCAGAACGATCCGATGACGTTTCTCACCGGGTTAGGCAACCTGTCCCGGGATTTTTCCATTCATTGGGCTATGCCAAATAACGATGTCGAGGGCAACCACGTGCTCGAATTGACGCCGAAGCGTGTCTCTGCGCTGATCAACAAGCTGATTATCGTGGTTGACCGTTATGCTGTTGAGGCCTATCTGAATCCTGATCAGGATGAAGATCAGGCTGTTCCGGCCGTACCGTCTGCGCGGTCCACTCCACCGGTACCGACGCCTCCAACATCACCGATGCTAGGTGGCCGCAACAACGACCCCTTCGATTATGGAGGCGGGCCGAGGGGGCCATGGTTCCCGATCCTGTCGACCACGGTTTACGACCCGAACGGCAACAGCACCACGATTGAGTTCAGCAATCTGCGGGTTAATTTCGGTATTTCCGACATGTCTTTCAATTTCATCATGCCGGCAGGCGTACAGGTGGTTCGGCCAACCGGTCAAGAAATGGGTTTTTAAGCTTTGCCTTAAGACTTCTTGGAGTAGAGCAAAATAATGGCCACCTGAGGTTATCTTCAGGTGGTCTTTCTTTAAATCAGGGGCAGTAAGAATTTCGCATTTCGGCCAATCTGGCCACACCAAAACAATGCAACAGTATAAATAGGACTGATACAAAAGATGATGGCCACCTGGATCTCCTCGGGTGGCCATTTATTATTTAACAGGGTCAGTAGTCCTTTGGCAATTTTGCCAATATCACACCATGTAAGCAAGCAGAGACGACAAACATGAAACCCTCTCGATCGTTGTGATTTCTTCAAAATCGTGAAATATCCGTAACTTCTGGTATCTTTTAGACAGTGATAACTTATGTCTTTCACTATTACCGGAAGGTCTTTTTGAACGCTAACCTCGACATCTCCCTGATTGATAATCAACTACAGGTCATTCTTGGTGGAACCTGGAAGTTGGGTCAGTCTCAGCCGGATACACAACCGGTTGTTGACCGGTTGACCTCAGCCGCTGAAATTTCCAGCGTTACCATCACAACGCGAAATCTCGATTCGTGGGATACCACTCTCATCACGACCCTGCTGAAAATAATCGATGCCTGTCGGTCGCGTGAAATCACCGTTCACTGTGACGCTCTGCCGCAAGGCGTAAAGGGGCTGTTGCGACTGGCAACTGCGGTCCCTGAGCGCAAGGGCGATCGGCGCGAGGCCAAGCATGTATCGATTGTCGACTACCTGGGCACGCAGGCGATTGCCCGACATCGTTCTTATCGCGAAATGTTGCAGTTCATCGGCGAAGCCTTTATCGGTTGCGCCAAGTTAGCTCTTGGCCGCGCCCGTTTCCCCTTTTCTGAGATGATGGTTTTCGTTCAGGACGGTGGTTTCAACGCTCTGCCGATAATCTCCCTGATCAGCGTCCTGTTCGGTGTGATCCTCGCCTTTGTCGGAGCTGTTCAATTAAAGCTGTTTGGTGCTGAACTGTTCGTCGCCGATCTGGTTGGAATCGGAATGGCCCGCGATATGGGAGCCATGATGACCGGTATCATCATGGCTGGTCGCACGGGGGCCGCCTTCGCTGCGCAGTTGGGGACGATGCAGGTCAACGAGGAGATCGATGCCCTGACCACCTTCGGCATATCTCCGATGGAATATTTGGTTTTGCCGCGCATGCTGGCATTGACCATGATGATGCCGCTGCTTTGTATTTATTCGGACCTGATGGGGATTCTGGGGGGGGCGCTCATTGGCATCGGATTATTCGATATCACACCGACTCAATATTTTTTACAAACCCAAAAAGCGGTCCCGCTGCATCATTTCGCCTCCGGTTTGATCAAGAGCCTTTTTTACGGCGTGATTGTCGCCCTGACCGGCTGCCTGCGCGGTATCCAGTGTGGTCGCAGCGCATCTGCGGTCGGTACCGCAGCCACCTCAGCCGTGGTGACGGCTATCACCTGGATCGTAATCTGTTGTGCAATCCTGACCTTTGTCTTCTACGTAATCGGGATTTGAACCATGGTCGATGCTGTCCCAAAAACAAAAGCTCATATCACGGTCGAGGGTTTGACCATGTCCT
>Ga0316190_10000868_pt1 | contig 21467 bp, 16 predicted proteins | sample Eddworburrow2_MG_FD_204929 | JGI IMG/M metagenome (GOLD analysis project Ga0316190, IMG submission 204929) | Coastal sediment microbial communities from Maine, United States - Eddy worm burrow 2 | ecosystem: Environmental > Aquatic > Marine > Coastal > Sediment | place: USA: Maine | collected... | reverse complement strand
CCGACAGCGACCGCAATCTGGTTGCTGTTGATATCAACCTGCCGCTGGGCAGCCGCATCGAAACCACCCTTGAAAATGTAGAGCTGGTGGAAAAATTTATCAGCGACAGTCTCAAGGTAACTGAAGAAAGTCAAAGCGGCGTTACCAGCTGGTCCACATTTATTGGCGTCGGGCCAAATGCTTACGATTTGGGCTATAATCCCGGTGAGCAAAATTCCGGCTACGCGCACCTGCTGATAAACACCTCGTCCTTTATGGACAACCGCCATGTTATGGACAAATTAGATGATTTTTGCTTCAATCATTTGCAGGATGCACAGGTTACGGTAAAACAACTCGGCACTGGCGGGGGCTCGGCCATCCCCATTGAAATCCGCCTTTCAGGTGAAAACCCGGATACATTGTTTGCCTTGTCCGGGAGAATCAAAAAATATCTGAATACAATAGCCGGCACAAAAAATGTGGATGACAATTGGGGGCCGAAGATAAAGAAGTTTTTTATCAAAATTCACCAGTCAAAAATAAGCCGATCGGGCATCACAAATAATGATATCGCCGTTTCGCTGAAGACGGTTTTATCGGGTAACAAAGTAGGTGAATACCGCGAAAGCGAAGACACCTATCCCATAGAAATGCGCGCCGAAGAAAGTCATGTTATCGGCTATGACAATATTGAATCGTTGATAATTTTTTCGCAGAACTCTAAAAAAAGCGTACCGCTGGGTCAGGTGGCCAGCATTGTACCGGAGTGGCAATTCGCCAAAATTCTAAGGCGAAATTTAGAGCGCACCATCAATGTGCAAAGCCAGGTTGCCGATGGCGTTACGGCGGCGGCGATCATGAAAACAGTAACCCCCTGGCTGCAGGAACAAAGTGCCAACTGGCCGGCAGGATACAGTTTTGAGCTTGGTGGCGATGCAGAAAGCAGTGGTGACGCCATGGGTGCCGTAATAGAAAAACTGCCCTTGTCTTTTTTCATTATTGTTTTGCTGTTGATTATTCAGTTTAATTCATTCCGCAAAACCATCATTATTTTAAGCACCATCCCGCTGGGTTTTATTGGTCTGGTCAGTGGCCTTCTGATTGCTCAATCCAATTTTAGTTTTACAGCTTTTTTGGGATTAATATCTTTGGCCGGCATTATAATTAATAATGCAATTGTGCTGATTGATCGGATTGAGATCGAACAGCAGGATCACGGATTGTCAGCGTATCAGGCTATTTTGCAGGCCACAAAAGAGCGGTTCCGGCCCATATTATTGACCACCTTTACAACATCTTTTGGTATGCTGCCCTTATGGTTTGGCGGCGGCGCCATGTGGGAGCCAATGGCCATTGGCATCATATTCGGTTTATTCTTTGCCACGGTTATCACCCTGCTTTTTGTACCGGTGATGTATAAGCTTTTATATAAAGTTCAATCTATTTAGATGAGATTTTGTTCTGTTTATACATTTTTTTCTGCTGAGCGTAAATTTTTTCCACGGTTGCCAATGTGGTTTTAATGCCTGAAGAAGTGGTCTCGTCACAAGCTTTTTGACCTGGCTGGCCAATCCCGAGCGGTCTCCCGACGAGTGGGACAGACTCACAGACGCGGGATTTTTCAGGAGTCGAGAAGGGCGCTGAGACTCGGAATTCGTCAAATTTGACTTTGGAATCGGCGGCGGACGAACAATTGCTTTTCTGAAACAAAATGATTTCTTTGAATAGTCGATTTTCTTAATCTCACCGTCGCGTGGCTTTTCTCTCTCGGCGTGGAATTGCTTCAAACATTTTGAAAATAACTTCCGTGCAGCGCTCGCTCGTTGTTTTGCTTGCGTGCTTTTTCTAACTTGTCAGTGTACTGGCGTTGCCGCTCCAGCCAATTTTAGAAATATGTGGGTTTACAGAGTTGGGAGTCGTCTAGTGAGTTCAGTGAAGAAAATGGCTCCGCCAGTGACCTCGGCGTTAAGCTTTATAATAAATAGTGAGGAATGACCAAAAGTGGAAAATAAAAAACTATCAATCTTTGAGCGGTATTTAACCGCTTGGGTATTGCTTTGTATCGGGGCTGGTATCGCCTTAGGAAAAATGGCTCCAACTGTCGCCACAACACTAAACGACTTTTCAATTCATCAAGTTTCTATTCCTATTGCTTTGTGTTTGTTTTTTATGATGTACCCTATTATGGTTAAAATAGATTTTACTCAAGTCATAAAGTCAGCCAAAACGCCCAAACCCGTTTTTCTTACTCTTTTCATTAATTGGGCTATCAAACCATTTTCTATGTTTGTAATAGCTTATTTCTTTTTAGGGTATTTGTTTAAGGATTTTCTTCCGGGCACGGAAATTCTTGCGAACGGTGAAGAAGTTGAGTTATGGCGAAGTTATGTTGCAGGTACCATTTTGCTGGGGATTGCACCATGCACGGCAATGGTTTTGCTCTGGGGAAATCTCTCAAAGGGTAACGATGGTTTAACTTTGGTGATGGTAGCAATCAACTCATTAATGATGCTTTTTCTCTATGGCCCATTGGGTGGTTTATTGCTCAATGTGAATGCTATGCCCGTACCTTGGCAAACAATGTTTCTTTCGGTTTCATTTTATGTGGCATTACCATTAATTGCAGGTTATTTTTCGAGAAAATGGATTATCAAATACAAAGGTATAGAATGGTTCAATAAAAAGTTTTTGCATTGGCTGACTCCTGTCAGCATAACAGCGCTGCTCTTAACATTGGTTCTGCTATTCTCATTCAAGGGTGAGGTCATCATCAATAATCCGCTTACCATTTTGTGGATTGCTATTCCTCTCTTCATACAAACAGTATTTATCTTTATTATTGGCTATTTTGTATTTGCAAGGTGGTTGAAACTTTCTTACCACGATGCTGCGCCAGTAGCTTTGATAGGAGCTTCTAACCATTTTGAAGTAGCCATCGCCACTGCCGTCATTCTTTTTGGTTTATCTTCGGGAGCAGCATTAGCCACAGTAGTTGGTGTGTTAATAGAAGTCCCTCTTATGCTCATGTTGGTATCAATATGCAAACGCACCTGTCATATATTTAACGAGTGTCATTTAGATTATCCCCAATGCAAACCAGCTGTTTTAGCCAATGAAAATTAGGTGAAAACAAGGAAACATTCGTTCCCAATCTTTGCCTTCGCGGCTCTGCGTTTAATAACTCTTTTTGAGGGCAATGACGCTAAAACAGAAGTAGCTTTTGTTCAACAAATAATAAGGTAATATTAATGAGCGAAACGGTTCGGGTTCAGATTGTTGACTATAGTTCGCAATACAAAGACCATTTCAAGCGTCTGAATGTAGAATGGCTGGAAAAATATTTTTACGTGGAAAAATTTGATAATGAAGTTTTGTCACATCCGGAAAAATATGTACTGAAAGATGGCGGCGCAATCTTCTTTTCACTATATGGATCAGAAATCGTCGGAACAGCGGCTCTTATCAGACAAAAAGATCTGTTCGAACTTTCTAAAATGGCGGTCACTGAAAAATGTCAGGGTCTGAAAATCGGGCAAAAGCTGGCGGAGGCCGCCATTGAAAAAGCGCGCAATCTTGGTGAAAAGCAAATTTTCCTGGAAACCAACAGCAAGTTGGCGCCAGCCATAAGTCTCTATCATAAGCTGGGCTTCCGCCATGCAGAGCATCCCCTCGGTAAATCAGAACATTATCAACGCGCAGACACATATATGATATTAGACTTATAGATTTGGCAGAGTGGAGTCAAACATGCGAAGAATTGACCCTGGTCAGGATTTTATCGATACTTGAGGCTTGCACAGAATAAGATAAACGAGGCGGAACCAAAAACGCATTTGAAACGGGACATATCTTTTGTAGATTGAGAATGGTAGTGGAGTGAGACGCCACACTGCCGCGCTAACGAGTATAGCTAATCGGAAGGAGTGTGTTAATTGGGTGTGGTTTTCTGATCTAACATTTTCACCAATTCTTTATTTTTCTTTTTAAGTTCAGAGTTTTCTTCATTAAGAAGACGATTTAAATTCTTAAGCTTATTAATTTCCCCAGGACAGTATAAATTCATTTTTTTATATGCATCCGAGTAAACTACCTTGCCTGTCTTACCATCTCCTCTATCGGCGCCTAAGAAAAGATTATGCGCCGGGTCAAACCATACGACATAAAATGTATTGTTAAAAATAAAACCGTGAACTCGTCCGTAATTTTTAGCAACCATTAACTCGAAAGCATCTCTTGTCATATCGTCAAATTGGTTTTGTTGATCCTCATCGCTTCCATCGGTTTGTGATTTAAGAGACTCTTTGATTTTGGCCGGGAAGGACGATTGAGTAATAGTGGTTTCTTTATGCCAGACTATGGGTTTTGGTCTTAATCTGAGTATTTGCCGCTGTTTAATTTGCTGAGCCGTTGATTTCTTTATTTCGCAAAAAACGTCAAATAGATGATGATAATACTCTTCAGTGCACCCATGCACAAAAAATTCCTTTTTATCCCAATCAAGGTGTTCGAAAGAAACTTTTAAATGCTCACTTTTAGATTCATTATGCGACTTATCTGCAAGTTTATTGATTACATTTTTAGAATGTTTGGTCAATCTACGTTTTGAGTATGACTTTCGATCCCGGACAGTTTTTCCTCAAAAAAATTCCTCATAGATTCCTTTGAAATAATGGCATTAGAGCCCTCTGTATCAGGAAGACCATTTCGCGCCTCAATCCATGGTTTTTCACGATGAGTCATTGTGCTAAGCGCGCCCCCATCATATTGACCATACACCTCAACACAGAATTGGATCAACGTTAATTTTTCTTCGCGAAGCTCAGGCTGACTGATATCACCATCAATAGTTTTCCAGCCATAGCCTTTATATTCAGAATATAAATCTCGAATTACCGGGCCGTATGTCCAAGCTTCAAAATCTTCGGTAAATAAAATTTTCCCTTGATACCCAGCCATATAAATCCCTTGAACATAGTAGCACATTTTTTGAAGCTTCATTGGACTTAGGCTATCGCAAAAAAAATCTCGATGATGCACCAGAATAGCATCAACCACAGTTCTTAATTCTTTGGAAATCATAACACTCCTCAAGGAATCAATTTTACATTTTTACTTTAATCGTCAAATTTTGACTGATTATTAAGATGCAATGTTGTTATGGAGTCTGACAGGACTGCCTGATAGTTGCAAAGGTATGGCATAAAATACAATAATGCAAAAAATATTTCATTCTTTTGCAAGTTCACTGTTTCCGTCCGCAAGAGATTGCTATCATACTTTTAGGCTGATCACCCAGACCCATATTCCTGCCTGTCGCAGCGCGTGCAAGTCGAAAAAGCAACTTGTTGCAAATCTTGCTCGACCAAACAATTCCGGTTTTGACAAAAACAAAGCCGGAAGTTCAATTGAACCTCCGGCTTGCCAAACAGGCGAATCTGAAATCGTTATTTCATTAACAGGGCTTTTTGCACAGCAATATTGGAGCCGGCTCTGATTTAATGAAATACAAGCCGCTGGCCACGCTCCGACCGGATTCATCCCGTCCGTTCCATTGGTAGGTATAGGATCCCGCAGCATGATGTCTATCATGCAAAAGACGCCGAACCAGTTGTCCAATCCTGTTGTAAATGAGCAGATCAACCGACTCTGCCGCTGGCAATGAAAATTGAATATTCGTTGATGGATTGAACGGATTTGGATAATTCGGGCGCAGGGAAAATTGCTCCGGTATCTGATTTTCCGAGCTAAAGTTGGCGCCGCTTTTGGTCAGATCGTTTGCTAAAGGCGCGACCGAACCGCCGCTCATTGCAGAAACGCGCACTTCGTCGATATAAACCCAATCCTTATTATTGCTTGCGTCGCAAACAAACCGAACCTTCATGTTCGCCGGGAAATTATAGGAGCCCGCGTCAATGATAATGTCATTTACCTCATAATAATTTTTATTTGTGAATTCAACGCCTGCGGCATAACTCGCAACGGTCTGCCAGCTTGAGCCGTCATAATACTGCACCCAAAAATCTTCGTTGGTCTCCATACCCCGAGGATAGTACCAAAACTCAATTTTGATCTGACTATAGGAAGTGACATCAATGGCGCTGCTATAGGAGAATTTACTCGTATTGGTATTGTCCCGAATTCTGGCGCAATAGGCGCCTTGGTGAGCGTATGCGGCATCCTTGTTATTGCGACGACAATCACTGCCGCCGTCTACAAAACTGCCCCAGCCGCTTTCAAAGTCATCATAAGTCAGCGTAACCCATGTTCCGCCTGCTGTAGAAATTGTAGCAGTTGTATTGTCGCTGGCGGTGGCGCCATTGTCGTCGGTCACTGTCAAAGAGACATTGAAAGCGCCATCGGCGGTGTACGTGTGACTTGGGTTGGCGTTCGAACTGGTGGCGCCGTCGCCAAAGTCCCAAAGGTAGCTGGCAATAGTTCCGTCCGGATCATTGGAACCGGCGCTGCTGAAGCTGACCGCGGTATTTACAGTTCCGGTGTACGGACCGTTTGCGTTTGCAACCGGAGACTGGTTTCCGCCGCCGACTGTGTACTCAGCGTAGATGGAGTAAATAAAATTTCCTAAAGTACTTGCGCCAAAGCTTGTCGGCATGTCGCCCGACCAGCCCACGCCAGCGTCGGCTCGACCGGGAACTCCGCCTTGGTAGTAAATGCCCGGGTTTGTTTCATAGACCCAGGCCAGCCAGATTTGAGTCCCTCCCGCAACCGTAACGCTATTGTTTAAGTTAATGGTTTGCCAACCGGTTGTCCCGCTAACGGCTGTTACTGGCGTGCTCGCCAGTAAATTATTCGGGGCTGAGCCGTCTGAGTCATAGATTCCCAGAATCATGTTCCCGCTGCCAGCGCTATGATACATGGTTACACTTGCTATGGTTCCGGTTTCAGGCATGGCAAAAGGCATGGCTCGACGACTTGCGGCATTTGTGATCTGGCCAAATGCAATAGTATGCCCAACAGTTGTCACAGCGCTGCCTACACCGACACCGACGGCCTCCCAGGCATTTTCAACCTGCGTTACTTCATTGCTGCCAGCCCCGTAAAGATCCGTCGCTGCATTCACGGCGCCGCTGCGCGCGTCAGCATACTGTGCGCTAACTGTTAAATAATTTGTTTGAGCCCGATACCAGATCAACGAAGTTTTCGTAATTCCAATGCCGCTGACTGAATATGAATCACCGTTATCGTTGACACCGCTGCCTCCGTCACTCAATAAATAGAATTGGAAGTTGGCGACGCCGCTATTGGTGTGAACGCCGCCATTGTCCCAACCAGTAGTTGGAGCCCAGTTAGCGCCTTGATAGGTATCCGGCTGGTTGCCAAGGTTGGGGTCATGCATATAACGCAGCGCGTCGCCGGGCGTGCCCGGTGTTCTGGAATTTTCACCGATGAGCCAATCGGCGTTGGCGGGATCGCCATGAAATTCAACCTGAGCGCCCATCATATCTGAGTAGGCTTCGTTAAGCGCGCCTGATTCGCCTTGATAAACAAGATTTGAGGTCTATTCAGTCACACCGTGCGCAAATTCGTGCGCAACAATATCCATTTCGACCAACGGACCAAACGAAACGCCATCTCCATCACCAAAACGAGCCTGCGTGCCAATCCACTGAGCATTGCTCCAGTTGGTGGAGTAGTGAACTGTAGAAATGATGTTCATGCCATTGTCATCAATACTGTTCCTTCCCAAAACATTAAGCAGATAGTCATAAGTCTTGCTGGCAGCCCAATGCGCATCAACACCCGCCGCCTGATTGGCGCTATTCCAAACATTATCACTATCTGTATAAAGCAGTCCTGGCAGCGCTGTCCCGCTTTGACCGTCATAAGTAATAACATCCCGGTTAATATCCTCTAACTCGAAGCTCGCGCCGACTGAATTGGTTTGAAAGGTCACATTACCGTGATATTCGCCAACGCCTGAACCTGTCACATCCGCGTCGGGGGTTCGGCTCCATGTTGCGACAATATCTCCGGTTCTGGCGTCGACAAAGTAGCGCAGGTTTGCTGATCTCGGTTGCTCAACCGGTAAAATTAAATCGTACGCCAGGCGATAAGTCCCGGCATTAAAGTCGCCGTTTTCAGGAGCTATCGTTAGGCTTGGGGAAGGCTTCCAAGTCCGTGTTTTATCCTTGAAAACTTTTTTGAGAAGCGCTTCCTCAAATTCAACATCCCAGCGAAAAAGAACGCCGCCACTATGCCGCATGGCAATTTCCAATGCCTGATCAGGAGAAAGTAGGGGCGTTGTATTCAAATCCAAACCAGCCGTGACGCCGCCATTCATAGAAGTGAATAAACCATCCCTTGCATGTAACATTATCTCCGAACCAAACACTGAAACGCCATCGTAAAGAAGTTGGGCTTTAACATGCCGCATACCGAGATCGTCTGATTGATCTCTGGTTATCGTAAAATCAACTTCGCGCTCTGAAAGGTCAAAATTAAGCGCATTTTCTACTATGAAATCAGTGACAGCCCGATCGCTTCCCAGGTTGATTGTCAGCGGGACGCGGTCTTTTGACTGCCGGACATCAACTTGTATGCGTTGCGAACCAGAATTTTCATCTTGCGCAGTGACTACGCCGAGCAGAAAAAAAGGGAGAATGAATGTTGCAGACACAAGTTTCCTGAAATAGATTTTCATATAGTTTTCTCCTTGTAAGGATTACCATAAACAGCGTTTGCGAATTTTTAATGATTTTAATTCAGTTCGGTTAGAAACTGCGCCTGGAAAAGGAGGTCCGCGTTGAGCTTTATCGTATAAAGCATTTTTTTTCAAAATACTACCCTTTCATAAAACGGAATACGAACAGCTCTAAATCAAACGAAGAATCTTTTCGTTTAGAACAAGCCACATGAGTGAAAAGGGAAAAATAATGTATTAAAATAAAAAAATACGGTATCTTGACGCTTCCTGAGAGGTTTGGCGAGATGAGTTGGAGAGTGAGTAGCATCAACAGGATGCGGAGAACAATATACAAAAACTTGTGGGTTTAGTCAGTAAATTGCTAAATAATTACATTCTTTTGCGATTTGTCGAAATTGTTTTACGCTGACTAATAGTCGAAACAGGCAATGCATAAATTGCAATAGAACCCAAATCGTGCTGCAAAAGGATAAATGTAAATTGAGAAGGCGCTTGTAAGGCAAAACCTCTTTTACTATCTTTCTCTCGCCATTTTATAACAACAAATTGAATAGAAAAGGGCTATGACAATTACACAAATACAACAAGCGTGCAAAACCGTTGAACCGTACGCCCATAAAACGCCAATCATGTCTTCAAGCACACTTGACAAGATTGTCGGAGGCAAAACACTGCTGAAATGCGAAAATTTTCAACGAGTCGGCGCCTTCAAGTTTAGAGGCGCAATCAATTCAGTGGTAAATCTTTCCGCTGAAGAAAAAAGCAGAGGTGTGTTGGCTTACTCTTCAGGCAATCATGCGCAAGCCGTGGCTCTCGCAGCCAGGCTAAACGGTGTTAAAGCAACCATCATTATGCCCGACACAGCTTCCGCAATCAAACGACAGGCAACCAAAGCATACGGCGCGACTGTGCTTGAATATGATGAAGAAAAAATCACTCGTGAAGAATTTTCGGCGCAAATTATTGCAAAAGAAGGATACAAGCTTATTCCACCTTTTGATTCAGAACATGTCATTGCAGGGCAAGGCACTGCGACAGCAGAGTTTTTTGACCAGGTCGGAAAAATCGATGCGATCATTACACCATGCGGCGGCGGCGGACTGCTCAGCGGGTCGGCAATCATCGCCAAACACCTTAATCCGGAATGCAAAGTTTTCGGAGTCGAGCCTGAGCTGGCTGATGACGCAACGCGTTCCTTCCGCACCGGAACGCTGCAAACAGTCCGCAACCCCGCAACCATTGCCGATGGGGCGCGAACACCTTCACTTGGCCAATTGACTTTTCCACTGATTTTGCAAAATGTGGATGATATGATTACCGTAAGTGAAGAGCAAATTATGCAAGCGGTTCATTTTCTGTTTTACCGGATGAAACTGGTTGTTGAAACGTCCGGCGCTTTGGGAGTTGCTGCGCTTTTATCAGGCGCCTTGCAACCCGTTCCCGGCGTAACCGGCGTTATCATTAGCGGCGGCAATATCGACGGCGACCTCATGTCCAAAATTTTGACAAACGTCATATCAGACAACTGGCAGGTTCGTTTAGAGCAAGCCAACTGAACCGAATGCCGTTGCAAATCAAGTTAGAAATGGTGATTTCTAAAGGAGTTTGATAACGGATATTTACCTTCAGAAAGCTTAGGGTTCAGGGCAAAATAATATTACCAGGAAAATCTTGAATTATGAGTTCAGATGGAGTGGAAGGTGGCAAGTTTATTTCGATCAAATGCCTTACCCTAACGCGCCAATCAGTCGCGCATGCCTAAACCTGTAGTTCAGCGCGCATGTGGCGCCGGAAGACCCGCGCGCCATAAAAATCTGCTTGGAATAGACATTTATGTATGCATATATTGTATGCATACATAAATAGGAAATATTTCATGAGAACAACTTTAAATATTGAAGATGAATTGCTCAATAAAGCTTCAAAACTTACAGGAATAACCGAAAAGACATCTCTGGTCAGGCTTGGGCTTGAAGCTTTGATATCAAAGGAAAGTAGCAGACGTCTGGCAATACTTGGCGGCACTGAAAAGAATATAAAATCGGCGCCCAGAAGGAGATCTTAGGATGCCTGATTTGGTCTTAGCTGACACATCCATTTGGGTGAGACACCTAAGATATGGAGAAAAACACCTAATAAAACTTCTTGAATTGGGCGTTATCGCTTGTCATCCTTTCATTATTGGTGAGTTGGCCTGTGGAAGTTTAAAAAATCGTCAGGAAATAATTCAATTGTTGGAAGATTTACCAGTTGTAGATGTTCTTGAACATTCTGAAGTCATGATATTTATTGAAACGAATAACTTAATGAGTAAAGGAATTGGATATGTAGATACTCATTTACTTGGATCTTCAATCTTATCCAACATTCCACTTTGGACATATGACAAATCACTTGATAAAGTGGCTAACTCTCTAAATACAGATTACATAATCAAATAAGTCAGATAATAAAGAAGACGCCCTCTATCTGAGACAGCCAGAGTGAGCCTTTCTCGCACCGCCGTTTCCTTGGCTTGCGCTCAGGTTAACCTCTCGATCTCATAAGCGGCATTATTAGACAAATTGAAAGCTCCATCGAAAAAAATCAATAGGCGTCCCCGTTTAATCCTCCGCCAGTGGTGGAGGGCAAAAAACAGGACTAATTGGGGTGTATTGAAAAACGTGGCGTAAAAATAACCAACCCCGTAGGGACGAATCAACATTCGCCCGATGAATACAAAATAGACAAAGAAAAATGGGCATTGCAGCAATAAAAGAGGAAGTAAAATGATCGATCTCAGAAGCGACACAATTACCAAACCCACGCCTGAAATGCGACAGGCAATATTTGAAGCCGAAGTTGGCGACGATGTATTCGGCGACGACCCGTCAGTAAATGAGCTGGAGGAAAGCGTTGCAAAATTGCTTGATAAAGAAGCGGCGGTTTTTATGCCTTCGGGAACCATGGCCAACCAGGTGGCGATACGCTGTCATACGGAACCGGGCGACGAGGTGATACTGGATCGGTCTGCGCACATCTTTTATTATGAAAGCGGCGCGCCGGCCGCCTTGTCAGGCGTTTCGCTCAACCTTGTTTCAAGCAAGCGAGGCATTTTCAAGGCTGACGATGTGTCGGATATTCTGCGGCCAAAAGGCAAATGGTTTTCGCCATCGAAATTGATTTGCATAGAAAATACGCACAACCGGGGCGGCGGTAAAATTTGGCCGCTCGAATATATTGAGGACCTTGCAATTCTGGCCAAGACCAGAGATCTGAAATTTCATCTTGACGGCGCAAGGCTCTGGAACGCTTCTGCGGCGACTGGTATTCCGGAAAGTGAATATGCAAAATATTTTGAGAGTCTAAGCGTTTGTTTTTCTAAAGGTCTGGGCGCGCCAGTCGGTTCAGCGCTTTGCGGATCAACCGATTTCATTGAACGCGCGCGACGTTTCCGCTCACAGTTTGGCGGCGGTATGCGTCAATCAGGCATTTTAGCTGCGGCCGCCCTTTATGCGCTTGAAAATCATCGCCTGCGCTTGAAAGAAGATCATGCAAACGCTTATAAGCTCGCCGAAATTCTTCAGGAGCACCCCAAAGTTAAACTCAAAGCGCTTGAAGTTGAAAGCAATATTGTGGCATTCGACATTCGGGTTGAAGCGGAAAAAGTTGCAGGGCTTTTGTATGAACGCGGTGTTTGGGTAATACCGATTGGCAACCATCGACTGCGCGCGGTCACCCACCTTCATATTTCATCCAAGGACATTGAAATGGCTGGCCAAAAATTCATGCAAGTGTTAGATGAAGTATAATTCTGCATGACCTCAACAGAAAGCCAGCTTCGTAAAAATATTCCAAAAATTTACATTCTTAGCGCCTGCTGGATGTTTTTGACGCTCATGCCCGTCATTGTGCCGTTTTTTCAAGAGCACGGGCTGAGCATGAAGCAAATTTATCACCTCATCTCAATTTTTGCATTTGGCGTAGTCATATTGGAGGCGCCGTCCGGCTATATCAGCGACCTGCTTGGACGAAAAAAAACGCTTGTTGTAAGCGGCATTTTCCAGGGTCTTGCTTTCACTATTCTTGCGGTCAGCTCAAACTATTGGATGTTTGTCATTTTTGAGCTATTTAACGCGATCAGCGTCAGTCTCTACTCCGGAACAGACGTGGCCCTGATCTATGACACCATATACGCCATTGACAAAAAAGAGCCTGAAAACAAAATTCTCGGCAGAAGAATTTTTTATTCGCAAATCGGCGAAACGGTCGCGGCGTTGGCAGGCGGCATGTTGGCCTCAATTTCTTTGATGCTGCCGGCAAAACTCAACGCAGTGACCGGATGGCTGCCCATGTTGGTCGCCTTAACGCTTTATGAGCCGCAGCGCAATAAACTCAACGCCGTCAAACATTGGCAAAACGCAAAATATATCTACCGGAAATTGTTTGTTGAGTCGAAGTTGTTACGCTTGATTTTTTTAAACTATATGAGCCTGGGGCTGGCCGGTTATATTGTAGTCTGGGCCTTTCAGGGCTACTGGAAAGATATTGGCATTCCCTTGCGCTATTTTGGCTATCTGTGGGCCGCTTATAATTTAACGGTCGCGCTTTCAGGCAGAATCGCCCATCACATTGAGAAACGCCTCGGCTCAGCGGCGGCTCTGCTGCTGATGTCGCTGTTGCCCATTATCGGCTTTACAGGCATGGCTTTTTTCTCATCAATGGTCGGCGTGTTGTTCGGATTGTCTTTCAAGGTTGCCCGCGGCATGAATCAGGTTATTCTGCGCGATGCGCTCAATACACGGGTTAGAGGAGAAATGCGCGCCACCGCCAACTCAATCGCCAGTCTCGGAGTCAGGTTGGCATTTGTCGGTTTTGGCCCGCTCATGGGGTTTTTGATTGACGGTGAAGGTTATCGCGTCACATTCATAGTCTTTGCCGGAATTTACTTCCTCTCTTTCATTATCCTCTGTCTACCCTTAATCGCCAGGAAAAGTGAATTCAAACCCCTTCACTCCGAAGCCTGATAAAGCCCTTTTTTCTGAATAAAACGCGCCACCCCTCCTGAAGTCAACCCGTCAATGCGCTTTCCTTTTGCTATGAGTTCACGAAGCAATGTGCTGGAGATATCGCTATTTGCGATTTTCTGACTGGCAAGATAGTGCACATAAGACTTGGCTCCTTTTGTTTTTTGACCAAGCCTTGGAACCGCCAGAAATGTGCGCTTTTGCATCAATTCCCCAGCGTGACTCCAGTTTGGAATATCCTCGATCAAATCAGAGCCAATAACCATATAGAATTTATGCTGCGGATGCAGACGCTCCATTTGAGCAAACAGCTCATAGGTCAGGGAAACGCCTTCCTCCTCCATCTGACTCCATTCCAATAAGATCGGACTATTGACGCTGAACATCTCTTCACGCAGGATGGAAATCATCGATTTACGGTCTTGCGCCGAAGCATAAAGAGGCTTGCGCGGATTTTTGCCAACCGGAACGAACCATATTTCGTCAACTTCGCGCGAATTGAGCAACGCGTTGACAACAATGACATGACCAAGGTGGGGAGGATCGAAAGAACCGCCATAAAGGGCAATTTTTTTCATGTTTTTGCTAAAATCCAGCTTTTTTCGTTCTTATGTAAGACGGAAAGCCGATTGATCATTGCGCTGCCGCTCAGTCTGACGGCAAATGATTCTCCAGAGGAAAATATTTCGTCAGATGGCAGACGGCGACCAATCAACCTCTATTTTTTGCAATAAATTCATCCAACTCCCGCAGCTCGCGTTCAAATCCTCCGGAAAGGATGGGGAACCGACACCAAGTCTTTGGATCCAGATTTTCATCATCTATATGAAAGGACGGCGCATATCGTTCGCGCTTCCATTGGTTGCGACACCAGAGACGATAAAATTTCTGAATCCAGTTTGCAATGAGAGCGCTGTTATATTGCCCGGCAAATTGTTTGATTAATAGAATATATGCATCAAGCGGCGTTCTTTTGTCGCGAATCGCCAAACGCTCCAGCGCATCAAGAAATATATAAGGCATCAAATCGTTTTCATCGGTCTGCATCGATTTCTGCGGTCGCAATTCGGCTGACGGTTGTTGTTCATTGACCCACTTCAAGGCCGGAACAGGTTGCAAACCTTTCACACCGGTTGTCTGCATCCATTGCAGCCATTCACGCAAAAAAGCTTTGTCAATGCCAGCTATCGGACTGAGGCCGCCGCAAGTGTCGCCATCCATTGTTGCATAACCCACAGCCGCTTCGCTGCGATTGCTTGTGGACAATAAAATCGCTTGTTTGATATTGGCGAGCAACCAAACGCCCGGCGCCCGAACCCGCGCCTGGATGTTTTGCAAAGAAAGATCATCCGTTGCCCAGCTTAACTTTCTGCCAAGCCCGTCCGAAACCATTTTTTCATAATCTTCAACAAGCTTGTCGATTTCGAACTCAAGATAGTTCGCTCCAAGCGCCTGACTCACAGCTTCCGCGGCATGTCGGGTCGTGTTGGAACTGTTTTTCGTTGCCTGATAAACACAAGTCAACATTTCAGACAAGAGATTTGAGCGCTCAACCGGTTGCAGGCTCTCCATATAGGCAAACTTTTGTTTAAAGACTGCAAGCCCCAACTCTGCGCACGCCAAATCAACCATTAAGCTCACCAGACAGGCGACAGCCGTTGAATCAGCGCCGCCGCTCAACGAAACAACATATCCTTTTGAATGCGATTTTCTGCAATAGTCGAACAAACCAAGAGCTGAGGCTCGCGCAAACTCCTCCATTTTAACACGCTCTGAACTCTCAAAGCCGGCGTCGTCTGCAATGCTCATGGAAGGACTTTCATGGGAATGAAAATCAAATTTGCAATGAACAAAGCGTTTATCATTGCCTACAACAGGCATATAACTTGCGTTCTTGGCGGCCAGCATTCTGGTTTGGTTGAGATCAACGGTCGCTGTCGTCAAACACACATCTTGAAAAGAAAAGCGTTTGCCCTGCGCGACAACTTTTCCGGACGATGCGATGATGGAGCCGCCGTCATAGATTGCGCGACCCGCTTCGCAGCCGGCCAGGTTTGCATAAACATAAGAGGCGTTAAAAGCGCGTGAACCGTCAAGAACAAAGCCCCGCCGGATTGCTTGCTTTCCAAATGCAAAGTGACTGGCGCTCGGATTGAGTATGATATCGATCCCCTGGTCGCTAAACCGTCGCCCCGGACGTTTGGCAACCCAGGCGTCTTCACAAATTTCAAGACCAAGTCGCACCCCGGACATTTGAAAATACAAGTCGCCAAGCGGCAAGGTCTCACCTGCAAAATCAAACTCGGCTCGTTGATTTTCGGGCCATGCCTTAAACCAACGCGGCTCATAATGAATGCCGTCTCCGGCCAGATTTTGTTTGCAAACAAAGCCTTGAATTTTACCGTTGGCAATGACGCAGACTGCGTTAAATACGCCATTCATATACAAAAGCGGCAAACCCAACGCAACGATGATATTTTGCGTTTTTGGAAGAACTTCCAGCAACACAGCCTCGGAAGTCTCAATCGTTCCATGCGCCAAAAAAAAATCCTCACAACCATAGCCGCTGACGCACAATTCAGGCAAACATAGAATATCAACATCTTGCGCCTGCGCCCGGGCAATTGCGCTGCAAATATTGGCCTTATTGTTTTCCCAGGCAAGCGGCGTTTGATTTAGAGCGGCCGCGCCTAATTTAACCAACTTCATGTTTCCTCCATTGATTGCCTGTTTTTCAAACTGGCGATTTCCCCGTTTTCATGAACGGCAACTCTATGATGCGCCCTGCAACGCATATCGACCTTTCCCCCAAATGACACCTTGTGATGAAAAAAATCTTTCGCCTGTCAAAATTTGGCTAAACGCCTCGATGAGCATTGCAAAAAGTGAAACGATTTTCTGCATGAGCATCTGATTGCCCGCTTTAGAGGCCCGGTGTATTCAGCCGTTAACTTTCCGAAAACCCGAACCATTATTTTTTATTCTCACTCGAAAAAACCATGATACGTTGTATGAAAGCAGATAAATTTAATCGGTCTGCCTGTCGTCTTCCAACAAATAAAAAAACGACAATTTCGTTTTTTAGTACGTATTATACGACTTGATTATAATTAACTGGAAGCTATTTTCCTTTCTTTTTTATCTACTCATTTCAAATGTAATTCAAATATTCACAATGAAACAATGAATGAATCCTCCATGTTGTCCAAATCCCAAAAAATATTATCGACCTTTCTTATTCTGACTGGATTTAGTGCAACAAAGAAAAGAAATGACCGGCTTTTGATGTTTAAGTGAGTGCGTTTTTTAAAATGACTCAGCAACTGCAAAGTGAAATAAAATCTCCGACAATGTCATTTCGAACCGCGTGCTTTCCAGCGCGGGAGAAATCTGAAGCGGAAACATCAGCCGGGAATGTGAGCATTTCTATCGCGTCTGGAGGCTTTCCTCAAAAACAAAAATACCGTTTTTCAGGCTTGAATCTGTAAAGCAGTAATGTGCCGACGTCAGATTCCTCACGTCTCGATAAACAACAATCGAGCGTTCGGAATGATAGGCTTTTGATGTTGAATCGACAGCGCTGCGGCCGGGGTTTGTTTGTATCGCGAAATGGATCTCGCGGTTATGAATAAATGGTTCACGTAAACAGCCACGATATGAAGGTCGTGATACAGCTCGACGTCTCAATTTTAGCTTAAATTAGATCACGACTTGGAGGATGAATTGTGAAACGCGTATTCATTCCATTCTGCCAAAAGATCGTTTTTGTTTTGCGCTGTCTGACAATTGCGTGTGAACGGCGGCGCTTTATTGCGGGAAGTTTATTTATTTGGGAATTGCCGCATCCAATGGTGAGTAACAGATGGCTGGTCGCTGTTTTTCGATGCAACGCTCAGCGATTAACCCGGTTCGCAGCAAGAGAGCTTCTTGCCAGGCGCCGCTCATAACCTGCATTCCAACCGGCAGGCCGTTTTTTGTATAGCCGGCAGGAATGGAAATTGCCGGCAAACCGGTGAGGTTGGCTGGCGAGGCGAACCGCATGATCTCCACTAACAAGTTTAAATCAGAATCTCCTTCACCCAACGAAGCCGGAGAGATAGCCGGAGCCGCTAGCGCTGTGGCGGGCGTGACTAACAGATCCACTTGCTCGAAAAGCGTGGCGAAATGCTGTATTATCCTGGTTCTGACTCGTTGCGCCTGAACATAGTCGCGCGCGGTGAAGCTTCTGGCAATAGCCAGTTTTAACCGGGTTTCAAGACCATACTCATGGCGATGGCTGTTATAATATTTTTCCTGAGAGCTTGCCATTTCAGATGAAATTATCACGGACAAGGCTACTCTGGCGGCCTCCAGATCAGGAATTTCAATCTCTTTAATGATTGCTCCGGCGTCAACAAGATGACCCAGCATTTTTTCGCAAATTTCAACCGTCTCAGGTTCGGCGTGTTCAAACCATTGCCTGTAAATTCCGATTTTAATATTCTTTAAATCTTTTTTTGCCCAATCTTTGAGTTCAATAGGAGGCTGATTCATACTCAATGGGTCTTTTGCATCCGGCCCGGCCATGATCGCATAGGCAAGAGCTGCGTCAGTCGCGCAGTTGGCGATGGCGCCATAATGTGCAACTGACCAGGCAAGCGGCGCAACGCCATAATCGCTCATTCTGGCAAAGGTTGCTTTTAGGCCAACCATACCGCAAAACGCCGCCGGAATTCGAATGGAACCGCCGCCATCGGCTGACACTGCAATCGGACAAATACCGGACGCAACAGCCGCCGCTGAGCCGCTGGAACTTCCCCCGGTGTGATGCGCAGTGTGATAAGGATTTCGCGCAACGCCATAATGTTTGTTAAAACCGGTTACACCCATCCCGATTTCATGCATATTGGCTTTGCCAATTAAAATTGCGCCCGCCTCGCGTAAACGAGCGACGATTGTCGCGTCTGCGGCGGCGGGTTCATTGCTAAAGAATATCGTTCCCGCTTTGGTCGGATAGCCTTGCAAATCCATTTCATCTTTCACCGCAACGGGAACGCCTTCCAGGACGCTGCGCGGATTTCCATTTGCAAGTCGTTTTGATGATTCTTCGGCCTGCTTCATTACATCATCGGTCAGGGATGAGATGATGGCTCGCAGCGGCGGCGCCGCATTGTTGCTGTGTTCGATTGCTTTGATGACCTGTTCAGCGACTTGCAACGGGGTCGCGCTATTATTGCGGTAAGCTTTCGCATAATCGCTGACAGACGGCAACACTTTGTCTGGGGTCGCGCACATTGCAACCTTTTCCAGTTCCGCAAGCGTAACCGGCGGCGTCTCCTTCAACTCTTGAGAAATGTTATGAAAAGGGTAGAAGGTTGGGACTTCTGATATATTCAATTCACGGAATTGGGTTATGCCGGCGTCGCGCAACAATTTTGGCAGAAGCAACGCCTTGGCCGGGCTTTCCATGGCCTTGACGAGGAGTTTTAAAGCAAACCCGGCCAGATAGGGGAATTGGGCGGATTGCAGATCGTAGACATCCGGAGTCGTTTTCTTCAATTCAGTTTCCCGAAATAGAATGAATGCGCCGCTTGCGCAGCAGGCTTAGAAAATGGTCTTCAATTTCTTTTCACGCTCATAACGCTGTATGGCAAGTTGCAGAAGCCGATCGATTAGTTCTGTTTGTGAGACGCCGCTCAATTCCCAGAGTTTGGGGAACATGCTAATTTGGGTGAAACCGGGAATTGTGTTGATTTCATTGATGAATATTTCATTGTTCTCAGTGAGAAAAACATCAATGCGCGCCATCCCTTCACAACAAAGCGCCTGAAATGCGCGTCGAGCCAGACGCTGGATTTCTTCGACGATCTGTTCAGGCAGATTCGCCGGAATGACCAGGGCGGCTCCGCTTTCATCGATATATTTCGCTTCATAAGAGTAGAAGTCATGCGTGGGCACAATTTCGCCTGGAAACGAAATAATCGGCTCCTCATTGCCAAGCGCCGAACATTCTATTTCTCGAACCGCGAGACCTTTTTCAATGATTATTTTTACATCATACTCAAAAGCTTTTTCAACCGCGCCTGCAAATTGCTCTTTGTTGTGAACCTTGCTAATGCCCACTGAAGAGCCCAGATTAGCCGGCTTTACAAACACAGGCAGCCCCAACTTTTGCTGAACGGCGTCAAAATCGATTGCGCCTGATCCATATTTATGGAAGACCAGAAAAGCGCCAACCGGAAGACCGGCGTCGCGCAATAGACGTTTGGAGACATCTTTGTCCATTCCAACAGCGGAGCCAAGCACGCTTGCGCCGACAAACGGAACATCCATGAGTTTCAGAAGCCCCTGGATGGTTCCATCTTCACCAAATGGGCCATGCAACACCGGAAAAATAACATCGAGCGAACCGCGCGGCTCCTTACTGTTGATGTCAACCAGGCCATGGCGGCCATCCGCGCCGATAACCAGGGCAACGTTGGAGCCTGCAGGATTCAGGCTGATTTGCTTTGGATCTTGTTCATTTAACAGAAAGGAACCTTGCTCGCTCAGGAGCCAGCGACCTTGTTGGTCCAGGCCAATCAAGACGACTTCATATTTATTTTTATCAATTGCTTCAACAATATTCTTTGCCGATTGCAAGGCGACTTCATGCTCAGCCGATTTGCCGCCAAAAAGAATGCCGACGCGTATTTTTTCAGTCATGCAGAATACCTCTTATACTACCTGTTCACCATGATCAATATTTGGCGGGATGAACTGTCAAACAGAACGCAACAAGACAAGCCGCAAAAGCAGAAAGTCAGTCGCCGCTATTTATCTTTCCAGCAGGACTGCTGTTCCGCTGGCGCTTACCATCAGCATGTTGCCGCTGCCGATTGTTTCATAATCAAGGTCAACCGCAAGCACTGCGTTGGCGCCAAGCGCGCGCGCTTGTTGTTGCATTTCTTCCACGGCAATATCTTTGGCGCGCCGCAACTCCTTTTCATAAGAGGCCGAACGACCGCCGACAATATCCCGAACTCCGGCAAAAAAGTCTTTGAAGATATTGGCTCCTAGAATAGCTTCTCCGCTGACCAGTCCATAATATTTTGATACTTTTGTCCCTTCGACCGCTGGTGTTGTTACCACAAGCATGATTGGTTCTCCTTTATGTTAGTTTAGTGGAATTGATGACTTCGATCTACCGATATGCAGCTTCAACCAATTCAACACACTATCGCCCAGCGCCATCATAGCGTCCGGGTTAATCTCACCATACAGGCTGCCGGGATAGGTCAGCAGTTTGGTTGTTTTTTCATTTTTTTGCAATGCCGAAAAGAGTTGCCGCGTTTGCGTTAGAGGAATCCGATAATTGTTTTCTCCATGCAAGAAGAACAAAGGCGTCGAAATATTTTTCACCTTTTCAATTGGCGCGTCTTTCAAATAAGCTGATATATCTTGATCCAGATAATCGCTAACCGGATCAGGGAAGACGGATGTGCCCATAAAACTCACCAAATCTGTAATGGGGTCAACAAGACACGCCGCTTTAAAACGTGATTCAACGGTCAAAATTCGGGCGGTTAAATAGCCGCCATAACCTTTGCCGATTAAAGTCAGGCTGTCGGGATGGACATTTTTATTATCCAGAACATGATCGATTCCGGTCAAAATATCTTTGGCGTCAAGGTGTCCGAGATTGCCTGTAAGCTCCCTCCGATATCGAACCGGATAACCAAGGCTGCCGCGTGAACCCACGACAAAGACAAAAAAGCCTGCCTCTGCAAAAGCTTGTATCGGCGACACCGACGGTTGCGCTGTAAATTGCAAAGAATAATCATTGATCGGGCCGTCTT
>Ga0316190_10000866_pt1 | contig 21479 bp, 19 predicted proteins | sample Eddworburrow2_MG_FD_204929 | JGI IMG/M metagenome (GOLD analysis project Ga0316190, IMG submission 204929) | Coastal sediment microbial communities from Maine, United States - Eddy worm burrow 2 | ecosystem: Environmental > Aquatic > Marine > Coastal > Sediment | place: USA: Maine | collected... | reverse complement strand
ATCCCGCTGGCATAGGCCGCGACACGGCGGACCGCCGGCTTGCCGGCCAGGTAATCGGCAAGCGGCAGGCAGGCGCGGCGCGCCGCCATATCCCAAAGGGCGATATCGAGACCCGCGATGCATTGTGCCAACGGTCCCCATTCGCCGGTTTGCAGCGCCAGGACCCGCAGGTCCGCTTCGATTGCAGTGGTCGCGTCAGCAGGATTGGCGAAGCTGTGGCCCAGCAGGCGCGGCGCGATTTCTGTTTCCAGCAGACGGGCGCGGTGTTCGGCCCCACAGGCAGGAAAATTGCACCAGATTTCGCCCCAGCCAAACGCGCCATCCGCATCCTCGACCCGGACCAGTACAGCAGGACGATCCTGCATGATGCCGAACGATGTGACGACCGGAGTCTCGAGCGGATAGCGATAGGTAAATATTTCGACGCGCGCGATGGTTACAGGGTCCTGCCGGGCCGGTCCGGCCAAACCGGGCAGCGCATCATCTGCGGCCACAAGGGGAAGCATCGTTTCGATCATCATCGGACCCTCTGCCTATAACACATTGTCATTCCCAATGGCCACTGAAGCAGCGTGCATGCTGGTTTTGGCGGGCATTCCGGGAGGCTTCGGTTTGCATATCACAACCGGGCCGCAGTGTTGCCGAATTTGCAAAGTTCACAGCACAGGAGCTGAAAAACCGAACACTTGCGGTGTCAAGCTAGTGTCCGGGTGCGTCAAAGAACCCATGCGCAAGTCAATTGTCACAACGGCGTGCAAAGTCTAGTCTGCCGCGCTATCGACACATGCAGACCTGTCCCTGTTTCGGTCTTTGGTTCGGAAATCATGCCCATCCACAAATTCACAAAACCCATCGCCGGCGGCATTGTCCTGCTGGTCATTGCCGTTGTTCTGGCTTTGTCGGGCAGCTACGATGGCGAGGATGTTCCCGCAACCCGAAACATCACCGTGATTGATGGCGATACAATTGCGTTCGACAAACAGGTTTATGACCTGGCAGGCATTGACGCGCCGGAACTGGGTCAAAGGTGCGAAGAAGGTGGAAACCTTTACCCTTGCGGCGAGACCGCTGCTTTTGCCCTCGACAAGCTTGTTGGCTTGCGAAATCCGGTGTGTACTGCAATTGAAAAAGGCGCAGACGAAGGCAAGGTTGTATGCACAACCCGGACCACAAATCTTGGCGCCAACCTGATTGAAGACGGGCTCGCAGTCGCGTCGGGTTCGGAGACCGGAAACTACAAGACGCTGGAGCATGCGGCAAAGTCCAGCGATCTCGGCATATGGCGAGGGGCGTTCATCGTTCCGCAGAAATGGCGGGAAGGCGAACGGCTGCCGGCTGAAACCGAAACGCCCTTCGAATGCCCGGTGCTTGGCCTCAAGGTTGATGGAAAGCTGGTGTTTGCGGTCCCGACAGACCCGAACCACCAGGCCTTGTCGAAGCAAACCGACAAGCTCATCGAGCGTTTCTGCAGTGTCCAGGACGCCAGGGCCAACGGCTATCAACACCCGGCCGAGCAAGCCGGCAACTAAAGCGGTTTGCATTTATTCTGAACCATTTGACCGGTTTTCTGCGTTTGCTGGCTAGGCACGGCTCCCGACGTGGTCTGGTTGGCCACGAGGGGGCCGTAACGCAGTCCGGGGGGCGCAGAAAGCCGGCCACCGGTGGCTCAAATGGTTCAGAATAAATGCAAACCGCTTTAATACCGGCTGCAGGCAAGACTACTCCCACTCCATTTCCGAAAACACTTGCTGTGCGTTACGCCTGGCCAGGGAACTGAACTGTTCAAGGTTCGAGAATGCGGATTGGTCCACGTTTACTGACGAGATCATGTCGCCGCCCTGTGCAATATGTCCGGCAACCTTTTCGCGCAGGTTGACGAGATAGTCATAGGTATCGGCTTTTGCCGTCTGCAACGTCGTCGCGTGACCATGACCGGGCACCACATGTTCGGGAGCCAGCGCCTCGATGGCTTCAAAGGCGGCGATCCAGCTTTTCGCATTGGATTGCGGACCGACGCCCAATATGCGCTCGACATAGACAATATCGCCCGTGAATACCGTGTTCCTCGCCGGTATCCAGACAAAGCTGTCGCCGGGCGTGTGCGCCTGTCCGGGATGCCGGATGACAATTTCAAGCCCGCCAAATTCAAAACTGTAATCATCGTCAAATGTCAGGTCGGCGTAGACAGGTTCGGTTCCCGCAAGCTGGTCTCCAAGCAAACTGCTCAGTACCGTCAACTGCAGTGATCCGCGGTCCTTGTGATCGGCCACGGCGTCCCTGGACGCAATTATCGTCGCGCCCTGGGCTTTCCAGTACCCATTGCCCAACCAGCGATGGTCCTGCCCGCCGGTGTCGACGACGTATTTGACGCGCTTGTCGGTCAGCGACCGGATCGCCTCGTGTATCGCCTGCGCGCCCTTCCAGCTACCGCCCGGGTCGATCAGCAAGACCCCTTCAGCCGTCACCACGGCACCGAAGGTCGCGTTGTTCGCCAGGTTTTCGGGGTTGCGCTGCTGCTTCTCACCGACCAGCGCATAGACACCGTCGGTGACCGGCTGGATTTCCAATGGGGCAGCAAGAGCACCGCAGGTCAGAATTGACAGGGCAAGCCCCGCCATGGCGATCAAAAAACCGGGTTTCATAGCAGCCATTCCTCGAGCTTTCGTGCATCAGGAAGGCCGCCCGTGTGAACCAGCTTGCCATCGACCGCGATGCCGGGCGTCGACATGACCCCGGCCATGGCGATCTGTGCCATGTCGGAGACTTTTTCGACAGCAACCTCGATGCCCAGTTTTGCGGCTGCGGCTTTCACCATGCCCTCAGCGGCGTCGCAGCGCTTGCAACCGGGGCCATAGACTTTCACAATTTTCACCACAGGTACTCCTTTAGAAAATCAGGTTGAACAGGTAGCCGACCATCAGGATTCCGCCGCCAACGACGCCGATGAAAACAGCGATCAGGCGCAGTTTCAACACCTGGCGCAGGATGATCATTTCAGGCAGGGACAGCGCGATCACGCTCATCATGAAGGCCAGCACGGTGCCAAGGGCTGCGCCTTTGCCCAACAGCGCCTCGACAATGGGAATGACACCGGCAGCATTGGTATACATGGGGATGCCCAGGATCACGGCGGCCGGTACGGACCACCATGCATCCGCACCCATGATCTGCACCATCAGGTCTTCGGGTACATAGCCATGGATCAGCGCGCCCATGCCGATGCCGAGGATGATCCAGACCCACACCCTTGCAAATATCTCGCGGACAGCTTCGATGCCGGCCCTGTAGCGGTCGGCGACGGCAAGCTTGTCATCAGCGATTGCAGTGGGAGCAGATGCCCCGGAATGAATGTCGCGCACCCAGTCCTGAAGCCAGCCTTCCAGGTGAAGCCGCCCGATGATCCAGCCCGCGACAATGGCAATGAAGAGCCCGAATGCAAGATAGGTGGCGGCAACTTTCCAGCCGACAAGGCCAAACAGCAATACCAGCGCCACCTCATTGACCATCGGGGCTGCGATGAGGAACGAGAAGGTTATGCCCAACGGGACACCGGCTGAAACAAACCCGATGAACAGCGGGACCGCCGAACAGGAACAAAACGGCGTTACAACACCGAGGCCTGCCGACATCACGTTGCCCGCGCCTTCGCGTTTGCCTGACAACAGGGCCCGGGTTTTTTCCGGACTGAACCAGGTCCGCACCACGCCCATGGCGAAAACGATCAGCGTCAGCAGCAGCATGACTTTTGGCACGTCGTAGAAGAAAAAGGCTATCGCCTCACCGGTATGGCTGTGGCGTGCAACAGGAAACAGGGCTGTCAGCCATTCCGATACCGGTATCAGTTGGCCATAGACCAGCCACCAGACCACGGCCGAGGCAACCACGCCAGCCGTCCAGCCCCATCCACCCATCTCTCGGCGCGGCATTTCCTGTACCTGGCCGGTCACGCCACTTCGCTTTCACGCTCAGGCGTGGCCGCAAGTACACTGATTGCAGTGATGACATCGCGCATGATGATCTCCTCTGCCAATGCGCATAGGCGTATTTGCAGAGGAGATCATTGATGTGAGTCAACACAGGAATTTCAGGGCACTGGCGGGTTAGCTCACTGCAGCCGAGACGGTGAGATATCAGCCTCGACAACGCCCAGGCTGCCAAGATCGTCAGGCCAGCCAGAGCCCAGTACCAGCGATGCTGCCGCCCGCGCCAGGGCCGGGGCCATCATGATGCCATAGCCGCCTTGCCCGGCAAGCCAGAAGAAGCCCGGAACATCTGCGTCAAAGCCAACCACTGGTGCACCGTCGTGCACATAGGACCGCAATCCTGCCCAGCTGTGTTCTATGCGGTTGACTTGCAGGGTGGTTTCATTCTGAAGCCAGTCCACAACCACTGCAATGTCCAGTTCTTCAGGCTGCACGTCCTGCGGTTCGACCGGTGTCTGGTCCCCCGGTGAAGCCATCAGCTTGCCGGCCTCCGGTTTGATGTAGGCCTCGCTCCCGGCAAAATCCACAGCAGGCAATTTACCGGATTCGACTCCCGATGGCAGATCCACAATGATCGCGGTCCGGCGCTTGGGTGTGAGGCCGATTGAACGTGCACCGGCCAGACGTCCGACTTCATCCGCCCACGCACCCGCGGCATTGATGACAGTGCGACCACGCCAGGTTGTTTCACCGGCAACAAGTTCCCAATGATCGGTTTTCCAGGTGAGGCTGTGCACCCGCATACCACATGCCACGGCTGCACCGGATATCTTCAGTGCACGCAGGTAGCCGTGATGCAGCGACGCCACTTCTATGTCCGATACATCACTCTCATAAGCCGCAACGGATATTCTGTCCGGTCTGAGAAACGGCACCATTGCGCACACCTCGGCGCTTGTCATGCGGCTTGCAGGACCATCGGCACCGGGTCGCTGCAGAATGCGCGAAACGTCTGCCTCGTGATCTGAACCTGCCACGGTCAGCAAGCCTCGCGGCGTGAGAAGCGGCGTCTCACAAAAGCCCGCAGGCGGGGCATGAAAGAAATCGTAGCTTGCCTGGTTGATGCGCCGCACGACACGACCACCGAAGTTTCGGGTATACAGGGCGGCAGAGCGTCCGGTGCTGTGATAGCCAGGTGCAGATTCAGCCTCAAGCAGTACGACGGAGCCGTGCCGCGACAACTCGTAGGCGACCGCGGCACCGGATATACCGGCACCGACAATGACAAAATCATGGATCATGGGCTCACCGGCCTTCCCGCAGCAGGGGCAACATCCCGTGAGATGAATTCATCCGCAAAGACAAAACCCCGATTGCGTGGTGTCAGGGCAGTTGGTCCGTCTAACCCGGCCAGGAATGTGCTCCTGAAAGTGCGACATCCTGAAGCCGTGATGCTTACAATATCGCTGCGACTCACCAGACGTGGTTTCCAAACATTTTGCAAGAAAACAAAAATACTTTGACTAAATGTAATTTATATTACGTAATTGAAACATTGATCGGGAGACAGACGAGTGTGCAATTCACTGCAGCAACAGTTGCTAAAGGTTATCGAGACCGGCTCCAAGGCCGATCGCTCGATTGCCAATTACATCCTGGCGCAACTCAACAACATCCCGTTCGAGACAGCATCCAGCCTTGCGCGAAAGGTGTCCGTCAGCGAACCAACGGTAGGCCGCTTCTGCCGGTCACTCGGGTACAAGGGCTTCAAGGGTCTGAAAGACCACCTGAAACAGGACATTGGCGACAAGCCCTGGCTGATAAGCGATCGTCTGAGGGACTTCCAGGCGCGCGTAAAAGCCGGTGAGGACCAACTGACGCGCGGGCTCGAACTTGAAATGGCCGCGCTCGTGCAGGTTTATGAGCATGCCGGCACGCCGGAGTGGGACCGCGCCGTCAAGCGACTGGCAACAGCACCGGCTGTCTTCGCGACAGGGTTCCAGACCGAGCGCGGCATGGCACAGATTTTTGTCAACCAGCTACAGTATTTACGTGATCGGGTGCATTTGCTTGATCTGGCCGGCGGCAATTTTTCTGAACTGCTGGCTGCCGAGAACAACGGGGCTGCACTGGTGATTTTTGAAGGCCGGCGGTATTCGCGCATGGCGCGCCTGCTGGCGGAAGACGCCAAGAAATGCGGCATTTCCACCACCCTTGTAACGGACGCGTTCTGTGACTGGGGCCGCGACCTGGCCGATGAGATTTTTGTTGTCCCGACCGAATTCAACCTGTTTTGGGAATCGACTGCCCAAATGGCGAGCCTTGCCAACCTACTGGTCAATGGTGTGTTCATCGAGCTTGGCCCTCAGGTCGAGCAACGCATGAACGAAGTGTCGCGCCTCTACAGCCGGTTCACCGGCTATGTCGGCGATTCATCCGGCCCGGCATCAGAAGGCAAGTCGTAGACGCAGTCCTTGATCGATGACGCCGGACACCGGGTAGCGTGTCATCACCCGCTGGAACCTCGCTTCCACTTCCCAACCCGCCGATCGGAACACATAATGGGTTTCAGAGTTCTCACTGCCGAAGTGGCTCACGAGACAAACACGTTCAGTATTCTACAGACTGACGAGGATGCGTTTCGGAACCGGTTTTTCCTGCGCGCGGAAAAAGCCCTTGTCGAACGTCAGGATGCCAATACGGAGCTGGCGGGTTTCCTGGACATAGGCCGGCAGCACGGTTGGGAGATTGACCATGTACTGAGCGTTGCCGCCGGTCCCAGCGGTTATGTGAAACGCTCGGCGTTCAACTGGTTCTGCGACCCGATTGTGGGTCGCGCCTCCGATGGTGAATTTGACGGGATTCTGCTGGCACTGCATGGTGCCATGGTGCCGGATTTCTGTGAAGATGGTGAAGGCGAGATCCTGCGCCGTATCCGCAAGGTCATTGATCGCTCGGTTCCCATTGCCATCACGCTCGACCCCCATGCGCATGTCACACAGCAGATGTTGGACCTGGCAGACATCATGGTTTCCTTCAAGACCTATCCGCATATCGACAAGCGCGACATAGGCCAGCAGGCAGCGCGCATCCTCGATCGTACAATGCGCGCACAGATCAAGCCGCGTACCATCATGGTGCGTCCACCCATGCTCGAGGAAGTCAATGGCGGGCGAACCGATGTCGGCCCGATGATTGAGCGATTGGCCAAGGCGCGTGCTTATGAAGCCGAAGACGACGTGTTTGCGGTCAGCGTCAATGGCGGTTTTGCCAGCGCTGACATTGCCGAGGTCGGCCCCTCGGTAACCGTCACCGGACAGGGTGACTTCCAGGCGCACACGGCATTTGCGCAAGAGATAGCCGACCATATCTGGGCGTGCCGCCATGACGTGCTGAACACCTATCACAGTGTCGAAGCAGCCGCGGCACTGGCTGTCGCTCACCCGGCTGACGAAGGGTTGCTGGTGATCGCCGATTATGCCGACAATCCCGGCGCCGGTGCCTATGGTGATGCAACAGCATTGCTGAACGCCTTGCTGGAAGCACACGTCCAGGATGCCTGTTTCGGTCCGATGGTGGACAGCGACACGGTGCAGTTGCTGATGGCACATGAACCGGGCGCGCGCGTGGCATTGACCCTGGGCGGCAAGACAGATCCCCGCTTCGGTGGCGGGCCACTGCATGTGGACGCCGAGCTGGTTTTATTGTCCGATGGCCATTTCACTGGAGACGGGCCAATGACTGGCGGTCTGAGTGACAGTTTTGGTCCTTCCGCAGTGGTGCGTATCGACGGTATCGAGGTGCTGGTAACGACACTGGCGCGGCAAATGATGGACCTGCAACAGTTCAAGGCATTCGGCATTGATCCGTCCGGCAAACGCATCGTGGCCATCAAGTCGATGCAACATTTCCGGGCGGCGTTCGAACCCATCGCCGGTCAGGTCATTGTTTGCGACAGCGGGGCTCTTTGTACGCCGGCATATGATCGAATGCCCTACAAAAATGTCCCGCACCCGATCTATCCGCTGGACCAGTTTGATGACTGAAGCAAGACGGCGCCGGGTATTGCAGGGATCGCAGATGAGGGAATGAATTTCTGCCGCTTGCGCCACAGCCGGACATTATGACCTGGCATCTGCCCGAAAGCCTCAACCTGCCCTGTCGCTGCGAGTTCCGTGTCGCACGTCATTGCAGAACTATGGATTGCAATGCGCTGTGTTTGGACTACGCTCAAACACTTCACATGATGGGAGAGACCTGATGAGACTTAGCAGACCGACCAATCTGATTTTTATCATATCTCTCGTGATTGCCGTGCTTGCAATCCTTTCCGGGCTTGGACAGTTGAGCGTGCTTCCCATCGCCTCATTCTGGCAAATGGGTATTGCATATGCTGTACTTGCCATCGGGTGCCTGTTCAAAGGTGCGTAAGCTGAATTGACGAATCAAGCAGCCAGTTGCGCAACTGGTTGTTGCAGCCAGACCACTGTTCGATGCGGTTGCAGATGGTGGTCAACCCAGGAGGATACTGCCTTGACCGATAAAGTTGACGGTTGTGAAAACCGCAACGCGACCATGAAAGTTGCCATATCAGCTTCAAGTGTTTGCCGCCCCAGCACAGCAAGAACCTGTTTGAGCAATCCATCCGGTCATTCGACGGATCACGCTGTGACCCTGGATTACCTGGAAGGCTTTCACGCCTACAGCTGACCCTGTGCCTGCGAAAGCGATGGACGAGGTCAGTGGCGACCAGACTCAACCTGCTGCCCTGCTGCCGGCTTCACGGACACTGGCGGCATTGACAAGTCATCTCCCGATGAGTGGGCTGCGGCCACAGGCTCGCTGAAAATCCTGCCCTGTGCGGCTTTCACGCAAAAGGAAACCCATGCCTGCCATCACCCCGAGAGGCATTGAGCTCAACCTGGATGCAGTTCGCCCGATGGACGCGATCCGCGTCGCCCGCACACTGCTGCGAACCAACCGGGTTACCTCGCTTGCAACACTTGATCCGGGTGGATATCCCTACAGCACCGTTACCAATCTGATCGTCGAGCCCGATGGCATGCCCGTCATATTCATGGCCTCGCTTACGATCCATGCCCGCAATATAGAAGCTGATCCGCGCGTCTCGATCACGGTGGCAGATACCCGTAGCGACGTGATGACCTCCCCGCGCCTGACCCTCAGCGGTCGAGCAGTGCGGGTGCCGACCGGCGACAGCGCAGCGCTTAAGGCGCGCTACGTGGAACGCTTTCCCAAATCAAAACTCTATCTCTCCCTGCCCGATGCGCTGCTATACCGGATCCACGCCGAGGCGGTGCAGCTCAATGGCGGCCCCGCGCAGAACGCCAATGCCGTGACGCCGCAGGACCTGCTGACGGATATGGCACCGGCTTCAGCACTCATGGCCGAGGCGCCCGCCCTGGTGGCATCGCTGAATGAAGGCGACATGGCGAACCGGCTGGCGGCAGCAGCAGGGGCAAGCCCCGGGCGCTGGCGGGTCAGCACGATCGATCCGGAAGGTGTCAACCTGAGCACTGCTGTCGATCTGGCACGGCTATGGTTCACCGGTCCGGTGACCACGCGCCAACAGTTCGATGCAGCGCTTGCGGATATCTTTGCGCTACGCCCGGCCTCCTGAGGCCGCCTTCTCGCGGTCAGGCTTGCCGGAGTGACCCGACACCAAAGGCAGTCAATACTGCCTTTGGAAAAAGCCGCATGTTTTCAGTGGTCATGCGAATTCGATGTCTGATACGGTTGGCCAATGAACCAGCAAGCACGCATCCCGGCCTTTTGTACGCAATGTCGATCACGATGCGGTTGCACTGCGATCGTCGAGGACGGGGTGTTGCTCGGCATTGAGCCGGACCCGGCCCATCCCAGCGGCGAAAAGCTGTGCCCGAAGGGGCGGGCTGCGAGCGAACTGGTGTATCATTCCGACAGGTTGACGCAGCCTCTACGCCGCACGTCTGCCAAGGGTGCAGACAAGGTCACGTGGGAGCCCGTCTCTTGGCACGAGGCATTGAGCGAGATAAGCGGCCATATGGCCCGTATTCGCGATGATCACGGGCCGGAGCAGGTTGCCTTCTCGGTGACGACGCCGAGCGGCACCCATATATCCGATTCAATTTCGTGGATCGAGCGACTGATCCGCGCCTATGGCAGCCCGAACACCATCTATGGAACGGAAATCTGCAACTGGCACAAGGATGTTGCCTCGCGCCTGACCTATGGCACCGACATCGGCACACCGGATTTCGCCCACACTGACTGCATCGTGCTCTGGGGCCACAACCCCGCGGCAACCTGGCTGGCACGGTCGGTTGAAATCCAGAAGGCCCTGAAACGCGGGGCAAAGCTGGTTGTCATAGACCCCCGGCCAACACTTTATGCCCGGCGCGCTGATTGCTGGCTCAAGGTGCGGCCCGGCACCGACCAGGCATTGGCGCTGGGCATTGCAAACCTGATGTTGCAATCAGACACATTTGATGCAGAATTTGTTCGCCAATGGACAAACGCCACTTTCCTGGTCCGGCAGGACACCGGCCAGTTCCTGCGCCACAGGGACGTAGAACCGCAAGGGCGCGCGGATGTCATCATGGCTGGCTCTGCCGAGTCCGATGACCTGCTGCGTTACGATGCATCATCCGGCCAGTGGCTGGACCCCGACACAACTGCGACACTGTTTGAAACCCGTGATGTGAACGCTCAAGCGGCCACAGTCTCGTGCCGTTCGGCCTTGCAGATATTTGCAGATGCTGCCGCTGAGTATCCGCCGCAGCGTGTCGCAGACATCACCGGCGTCAGCGAAGCCGACTTGCGACAGGTGGTGACCACCCTGACCCGGAGTGCATCGGTTGCCTACTATGCCTGGAACGGTGTTGGACAGAGCGTGACGGCCTCGCAGACAGACCGCGCCATCTCCATCCTGTACGGACTGACGGGCCACTACGGCGCCAGAGGGGGCAATGTGCCGGGCGCCGCCGCCGTGTTCAACGACATTGCCGGGCATGACTTGCTGTCTGACAGCCAACGCGCCAAGGCCCTGGGCCTGGCAGAGCGCCCGCTCGGCCCCGGCAAGCAGGGATGGGTCACGGCGCGCGATGTTTACAGTGCTGTCATTGATCACAATCCCTACCCGGTCAGAATGCTGTTTTCCTTTGGCGGCAACCTGCTGGCGTCCCAGCCGGACACCCGGCGTGCCCGGGCCGCCTTCAAGAAGCTGCAGTTTCACGTCCATGCAGATTTCTTTCTCAATGCCAGCGCCGAGTATGCCGACATCGTGTTGCCTGTAGCCACGTCCTGGGAGCGCGAAGGCCTGAGGCCCGGGTTCGACAGCAGCCTCGACGGCATGCGCAAGGTTCAGTTGCGCCCGGCCATTGTCGCACCTGTTGGTGAAGCCATGAGTGACACCGCAATTGTGCTTGAACTCGCCAGGCGACTGGGACTGTCCAGCCAAATGTTCGATTGCGACGCTGACAAGGGGCACGCCTTTGTGCTCGCTCCATCCGGCGTTGATCTGGCAACGCTGCGGGAAAACCCGGAAGGCGTGACACTGCAGGGCGAGGTCGCGCTGCGGTCTTATCGGACCAAGGGCTTTCCAACGCCCACGAAACGCCTGGAAATCTATTCCGAGCAGTTGCATGAGCACGGCTATGCTCCTGTACCTGCACTGACGATCAGTGACCTGCCTGCCCTGCAAGACCAGAATTTTCCACTGCGCCTGGGCAGTGCGAAATCGGTTGCCTACTGCCACAGCCAGGGCCGCAATATTGCATCCTTGCGAATCCTTGCGCCCGATCCGGTTCTCGAGATGCCGGGGGTCGTCGCCGAAGCACGCGGGATCAGCGACAGCGACTGGGTGGAAATTTCCACGGAGACCGGAACGTTCATCGCCCGGGCAAAAATATCAAAGGACATGGCTCCAGGTGCCGTTTTTGCTCAACACGGCTGGGCCGTCAGCACCACGGTCGATGCGCCCAATATCGAAGGGGACCGGCTTGCCGCGAACCTGAACTCGGTTGTTTCAACACAGCGGTGTGATCCGATCAGCGGTTCAGTCGCGTTGCGGTGTTCGTGGTGCGAGGTCAGGAAAGCCTGATGTCGATTTTGCCGGGATCGGTTTTCAATCGTCCTTAGGCAAAGGCAGACCATCCAGCCCTAATCCACGCCCGGGGTTTCAAGCATCTGTATGTTGTACTTTTTCAGCGCTTCTTCAATGCGCTGCGGAGACGGCATCTTATCGAACGGTAGCGGATCGGATGCAGACTCCATCGGAACCCCGAGTTCCTCGAAGAAGTCGATCATCCCGCCTGCCGGTTCAAACACCGTCAGTATCCGTCCCGGCGTATCGCCGACATTGCGGAAACCGTGCGGTACATTGCCGGGTACATGCACGGTCGCCCCGGCCGACGCCGGGATGGTGTACTTGTCTCCATTTTCATCCTGCCCGTAGAGTTCGAAATCGCCGTCCTGGATACAGAAGGTCTCCTGCTGGCCATGAGAGTGAAGAAACGCCGCACCGCCACCCGGGGCGCTAATCGATTCAACCATGGAAAAGGCCCCACCTGTCTCTGCGCCAGACAGTTTGAGGGTCACGACATCACCCAGTACAAACAAGACTTTGCCTTGCTCGGGGCTCAATGAAAAAATGCTTGTCCGATCGCTCACGCCAATCTCCTCATGAATGTGCCACGGCATCAAAAAACCCCGCAAACCAATCGGGTAATCCAATGTTCCTTAGTTTCGGTTTACAGCGATCTATGTGTGTCTTAATCTGTGCGAGGTTTACGCACTCGCATATCGTGTATGCGCAAATTGCCGCGTTCGCTCCTACCCGTCCCGGCTGGAACCACTGGAACGGATAGACCAACTATTCTTGTGTGGGTGCCGGGGCGCTGCCTGCGCTCCACGTGCTAGTGTGAAGGCTGCAACCCAATGTCCGATCTGTCCTACGACACTCTGATTTTCATCGGCACTATCACTGCAGCTGTCGTACTTACGATGGCATTCTACCTGATCACCCGCTTTGCAGTGGTTTATTTCTTCAAGGATCATACTCACAGGACCTGTCTGCATCTGTCACGTTCCGCGTAGGCGCGCTACATGCATTGATCATTGCATTGGTGTTTGCCCAGGAAATCCAGAACAACCGTGAGATTCGCGGACAGTTGGTGGCGGAGGCAACAGCAATCTCCGATTTGTTCTACGACCTAGGCCGATACGGTGGCTCCGAAACACAGAAGATGCGCGTAACCGTCGCGAGGTATGCACGCCAGGTTGTGGAGGGAGACTGGCCGGCTCTCAGAAAACATCGCCGAAATGCTGAAGGAAGTTATGTACACTGGGAGGCCATCTATCAGCACGTGCTTGACCTTGTGCCGCAAAACCCGCGCCATGAGGCGCTCCGGGCACACATGCTGGACCGCATTCACCGCATCATCGATGTCAGACAAGCCCGCAAGAACGCCGCGACGCAATCCATATCGGTACTGTTCTGGCTTGCGGCAGCGAGTGGACTATTCTTTGTATGGGTACCCTTTTGCGTTTATCCGCCGCGACCGCTGAACCTGCTTCTGATCGTCACTTTTGCCGCCTATGCCGGGTTGGTACTGTTCATCATCTATGCCTTCTCCGACCCGTTCTCGCCACCGGGCGCACTGCTACCGACGTCATATCAGAGCCTGCTGGATGGCGAAATCGGCCAGTGGGTGGACGGTCAGCCCAAATGACGGTGCTGCCAAACTCTCACTCAGCTGCAGATGCTGCAGCCAGGCAATCGTCCGGCAGCAACTCAACAGGCGACAGATCCCGGTGGTGTCTGTAGTCGGGCCGGGACCGGTTTCGACTGGCATCGGCAGCCGCTTATCAGCAACTCCTTTTGATCGCTCATTGATCGGTCGGGCGATCCAGGAACTCTATTTCTACAAACGCGCATTCGAAGTCATTGCCGTTAATGACATCGTGCTCGACACCCACCTCGCGAAAATAGGGAATGCCATTCTGCATGTTCGCAACTGCACGCTGTGCGTCGGCTGTTTCTATTTCAAGCGTTCCGTCAAACAGCGGAACAACCACGTAGTCATACTCATGCCGGTGCCAGCCCGTGTTATCACCGCGCTTTTTGAAACGCCATTCGGTGACACGAGTCCTGGCATTCTCAATGAATATTGTCGGGGTGGCGGTGCCGGGCTTGGTTTGTGTGCACATTCATAGTCTTCCTTTGTTGTGGTTATGAATCTTAGTTTCTCAACCCCTTGGACACGGGCCGATTTCGTGAATCAATGTTGCCAAACCGACCTGATTGCGGGTCAGGAGTTCGATTGTCTGATACGGCGGCACCGCCTTAACCGGAGCGCCGTCGAAGTGAATTGTCTGCCGGCGCCAGAGGTCCTCCGCCAATCGCTGAGCCTATCTTCAAACCCTCCAGGACCGCTTCCTCACAAGAGCGGGGGGTCACTGCATCCCCTGCGATCCAGAGCTCTCCAGGCCAGTCCGCCAATTCGCGCTCCAGTGCATGATCAGTTTGCGATCCCGTTGCCGTAACCAGCGTGTCCATATCTTCGAACATGATTGGTTCGCCGCTCGCGGTGTGCTGGAAATAGCCGGTGTTTTCATCCGCCCCGACGAGACGGGCATAGGGCGTTATCTCGACACCCAGCTTGTGCAGATCACCGACCCACCGGTCGCGCGTGTACTGCTGTATGCTTTGGCCGGCCATGTAGCCGTTAACGGCAAGGCGGACGGAACACCCGTCACGCGCCAGTTTTTCAGCAAGACCGAGCCCGACCCAGTCACAGCGCCAGTCAGCAATAACCACGCGCGTTCCCGTATTGGCGCCTTCCAGTACCCGGGTTGCATGAAGCACATGGGCATTCTCCAGCAGCAGGTCTTCAGGTGTATGGGGTCGCGACCCGGTTGCAATGACCAGCACCTGGGGCGCTTCTGCCTCGACCAGTTCACGGGTCACCGATTGGTTGAGCCGCACCTCGACACCATGGCGTTTCATTTCGTGAGCCAGGTTCGTAACAATACCGCCGAATTCATCACGACCCGGCAGTTTGCAAGCCAGCTTCACCTGGCCGCCCAGCTCTGAGGCCTGTTCGCACAAGATCACCGCGTGACCGCGTTCGGCTGCCACGGCGGCTGCTTTCATGCCAGCCGGCCCCCCGCCGGCCACCAGAACTTTCAAAGACTGGGCGGCGGCAATGCGTTTACCCAAGCCGGCTTCCCTGCCCGTCTCGGGGTGTTGAATACACGATATGGGGAAACCTGATTGCATGTGGCCGATGCAAGCCTGGTTGCAGCCAATACAGGCCCGAATATCATCCACGGCGCCCCGCATGGCCTTTGCGGCCATTTCCGGGTCGCAAATCTGTGCCCGCGTCATGCCGCACATGTCGATATAGCCATCTGCGAGCAAGCGTTCTGCTTCGCGCGGATCATTGATGCGCCCGGCAACAAAGACAGCTGACGAAACCGCGTCGCGGATACGCTTTGCAATGGGGGCGAGGTAGCCTGGATCATAGTTCATTGGAGGAACCACATGGATGGAACCGCCAATGCCGGTCATCGAACCGCCGCAGATATCCATGAAATCCAGCGAGCCATCGGCGTCGAGACTTGTGCAGACATGCAGCACTTCGTCAGTCAGAAGCCCCTTCTCGTTCAACTCGTCGCCCGAAATCCGGATGCCGACCACCATGCGGTGCCCCACGGCGCGACGAATGCTGGCAATCACTTCGCGCAACATGCGCAAGCGGTTTTCACGGGTGCCCCCGTATTCATCATCGCGGACATTGGTGGCCGGGTTCAGAAACTGGGCCAGCAGGAGACCATGACTCGCCATGATCTCCATGCCGTCGAAACCAGCCTCTTCATAACGTCTGGCAGCCTCGCCATATGCCGCAACAATCTCGGCAATCATGTCCCTCGACATGGCACGCGGCATGACATGGAAGCGTTCCGTCGCAATCGCTGAAGGCCCGTAAGCCGCCGGTATTGACCCGTCGGTTCCCGAGTGTGTCTCGCGACCGCCGTGTCCGAGTTGACCAAAGATCCTGCAACCGTGCTGCTTGACCTTGTGAGCGGTAACCCCAAGAGCATCGACGGCTTTCGGATCGGTCAACTGGATGTTGTAGGCGTTGGAGGTGGGGTGAACAGCGGCTGACTCGGTGATGATCAAGCCGCAACCGCCTAAGGCCCTGGCCTCGTGATAGTCGGCAAACGCAGCATTGGGCACACCTGCAGCGATCATGCAGGTCATGTGCCCCGTGGAGATGATCCGATTGCGAACCTCGATTGCTCCCAGCTTGATCGGTTTCGAAAGATGAGGGAATAACTCGGACATATCAGGACGCCTTTGACAGTGCACATCTGCAGTTTCGTGACGAGTTGTCTGGATGTCACCTCCAGTTTGCAACAACCATCAAATCCTAGGGTCAGGACCCATTAATGTTATCCGATCAGATGATTCCATCTGACCCGATGATGCTCTAGTCACGTTGATTGCCTTCCGCGCGATTGCTGGCCCACTGGCTCAGAGCCATCAGTACAACAGCCATGCCAATCAGCAGCGTCGAAATTGCAGCAACCGTAGGATCGATCTCATCGCGCAGGGCATTGAACATGCGTCGCGTCAGCGTCGAAGATTCTCCGCCGGCGATGAACAATGCGATGACCACTTCGTCGAATGAGGTGATGAAGGCGAGCAGTGCTCCTGAAATCACCGAGAAGCGTATCTGCGGAAGGGTAATGGTGAGGAAGGCCCAGGGGCGGCTGGCGCCCAGACTGCGCGCCACCATTTCCTGATTGAGGTCATAACCTTTCAACCCCGCCAGAACCGTGACCAGAACGAACGGAATGGCCAGGGTGGTATGCGCCAGAGCAAGTCCGATGACTGAATTATTCAGTCCCAGGCGCGCATACAGAAAAAACACGGCAATCGCTATAAGAATGAGAGGAATGATAAGCGGTGTTATCAGGGCCGTCTGCACGGCGACGGACAAACGCGACCTGGATACGTGCAGTCCATAGGCCGCCAACGTCCCGATTGGTGTCGCCATCAAGACAACCAGAAGGGCCGTTTTGATCGAGACCATGCTCGCGTCGCGCCATTCCACCGAGCTGAAAAAGTTGTCATACCAGCGCAGCGAAAAACTCTCCGGCGGAAACTTGAGAAAGCGAGAGTCGGAAAAACTCATGGGAATGACAATCAGCGCGGGGGTGACGAGAAACAGCACCATCAACGCACCGAAAACATAAAGCCAGAGCCGCCGCCGGTGGGTGATCTGTGTGTCAGTCGCAGGTCTGTTGAGCATCACCGCTTTCCCGTAAGATGTTGCAGCCCGAACAATCGTGCCACCACAGCCAATATGGCCAACGTGACGACCAGCAGCACCACACCTAGCGCGCTGGCTGCGCCCCAGTCTGCATACACGGCGATCGACCGTTCAATCTGCATGGACCACATCATGACGCGACCGCCACCAAGCACTGCGGGCGTTACATAAAATCCAAGACAAAGCACGAAGACCAGTATCACGCCGGCAAAAAGACCGGGAATCGTCATTGGTACAAAGATCTGCCAGAATACCTGGATTGGAGTTGCCCCAAGGTTTGCAGCGGCCCGGAACATGCTCCGGTCAATTGTTTTCATGCTTGCAAACAGTGGCAGGACCATAAACGGCAGCATGATATGCACCATGCCGATAGCCGTTCCGGTAAAATTGTGAACCAGCCGCAACGGTTGATCGACTATCCCCGCATCCACAAGCCAGGTATTGATCACGCCCCTGCGCTGCAGCAACACGAGCCATGCATAGGTTCGCACCAGCAATGAGGTCCAGAAGGGAAACAGCACGGCCATCATCAGGATACTTCGCCAGCCCGGGGAGGCCTGGGTCATAAGATAGCTGTAGGGATACCCCAGCAGCACACAGAAGGCTGTGACGAGAAAACTCAGTTCAAAGGTGGTCTGGAACGTCTTCAGGTACGAGGGGTGAAGCAAACGTTCGTAGTGCATTAGTGAAAAACTTCCACCGCGTTCCAGAAACGACAGCCCGAACAGCCAGACAATGGGCACGAATATGATGATGCCGATTAGTGCCAGTCCAGGCAGGCTGAGTGCAAATGTGCGCCATTTTTCCAGCCTCGCTTGTGACGCCAGTGCAGTTGCGTTGGCATCAGGTGGAAGGCCGTCGTGTACAGGTGAAATGTTGTCAGTCACCGTCATGCTGTCATGGCCTCATTGGGAACCACGACCGTATCGGCAGGATCAAATCCCAAAACGACCTTCTGGCCAGGTTGCGGGATGGCGACAAGCAGACTGTGCTGTGTAGGCTGACGCGTGGCGATGATCAGCCCGGCATCAAGTTCGACGTACAGAACAATGCTTTCTCCCTGGTAGACCGTATCGCGCACCACTCCCTCGATGGTATTGAGCGTCGCGATGTTGGTTCCGTCTGCCTGAAGCTTGAATTTTTCAGGGCGGATGACCAGCAGTTGATCCTGGGCAGAGCTGGCTGGTGGATTTGCAAGCCTGATCGTGTTTTGCCCATACATGACATGGTTTCCCGATACCTTGACGGGCAGAAAATGCGATTCGCCGATGAACTGCGCCACAAAGCGGTTTTTCGGCTTTTCGTAAAGCGTCTGCGGATCATCCAACTGGATAATTTTTCCATCATTTATGACGGCAATGCGGTCTGACATGGTGAGCGCTTCGCGCTGGTCATGGGTCACATAGACAGTGGTCATTTCCAGTTTCTGATGCAGGTTCCTGATCTCGATCTGCATCTGTTCACGCAGGTTCTTGTCGAGGGCAGACAGGGGCTCATCCATAAGCAGAATGCGCGGCTCAAAGACAATTGCCCGCGCCAGTGCCACTCGCTGGCGCTGGCCACCTGAAAGCTGCTCGATCTGTCTGTCGCCCAGTTCACCAAGCTGGACGAGGTCCAGCACCCGCTTCACGCGGTCATCGATGTCTGCTCTGGACATTTTGCGAAGCTTCAACGGATAGGCAACATTGCCCGCCACGCTCATATGGGGAAACAGGGCATAGTTCTGGAAGACCATGCCGACGCCGCGCCGGTGAGGTGGCTTCAGCAGTACTTCCTCGTCGCCGAAACTGACACCGCCTGCATCCGGGCGCACAAAACCAGCCAGAACCATCAGCAATGTGGTCTTGCCGGAACCGGACGGCCCCAGCAGGGTCAGGAACTCGCCTGTAGCAATGTCGAGATTGACTTCATCAAGAGCTGTGAAGCTCCCGTACCTCTTGGTGAGTTCGCGGATTGTTATCGGAAGGGCTTTGAGTGCATCCGCCATTCAGGACCTCGTGCTTGCAGACGAAGAGAAAAATACAAGGGACACTGCTGTGACACAACAGTGTCCCCTGGCCGGTTGTCCGGTTTTTACTCCTGGATGAACAGGTCGAACCTGCGGGTCACTTCATCCAGATTGTCAGCCCACCATTTCGCATTGAACGCAATCGCGGTTTTGCGGTTCTCCGGCGACGACGGCAGGGTACGCATGACTTCGTCGCTGATCTTGCCGGTGGCATAGGCATCAAGATTGGCCGGACCATAATTGATGTATTGCGGCAGGTTGGCCTGAATCTCAGGCGACATCATGCGTGCAAGCACCTTCATGGCCAGCTCCTTGTTTGGCGCACCTTTCGGTATCAGCCAGCAATCTGAAATCAACAATTGCTGGTCGAAGGTGTATTCATAAGGAGCGCCGTTATCCATCGCCGTCTGAATTCGCCCGTTCCACAGTCCAATCATGTCGACTTCGCCATCGACAATCATCTGCGCCGAGCTGGCACCCGAGGGCCACCATGAAACGATGTGCGGCTTCAGTTCCTCGAGTTTCCTGAAAGCTCTGTCCATGTCGATCGGATAGATATCCTCGGGAGCGACGCCATCCGCAATCAGGGCCGCTTCCAGATTATAGGTCGGGTTGCGCCGCATTGAACGAGGACCCGGGAAATCCTTGAAGTTGTACATGTCCTTCCAGCCGGTCGGTTTCTTGCCGCCCCAGGCGTCCTTGCGCCAGCCGAGAACCGTGCCGTAGACAAGATTGCCGATCCAGGTTTCGCCCTTCATATCATCAGGAACGCCCTTCACATCCATCTGCGAGTAGTCAAGCTTCTCCAGCGCACCTTCCCGGTCGAGCAGGATGCATGCATTGCTGCCTTGCTGCACCAGATCCCAGGTTACAGCACCTGACATGACCTGTGCGCGAACATCCGCGATACCCGAAGTGGTATCCTCCTTGATGGTAATGCCCAGTTCCTTGGCAACCGGGTCAAACCAGGCTTTGCGCTGCGCATCCTGATAGGCACCACCCCACGAAGAAATCGTCACTGTGCCTTCTGCCTGGGCACTTCCGATGCTCCAGATTCCAAGGGCAGTCACCAGGGTAAGTGCGCTGCCAAGCAGGCGAGAAGTCAGCCTGGAAGAGTTCAGCTTACTGTCCATCATCGTCATTATCCTCTCTGTTTTATCAACTGTTTCCATCGGCTTCGGTAAATCTCGTTTTCAACCATGCATATGCCAACCCAACTGGAGCGGCAGGCCCGTAATCTAGTGAACGGCATCCCTGATCAAAGGGCAGGTTGAACAGTGGATGCCGCCACCGTTCAACTGAACCTTGTCGTATTCGATTGTTATGATTTCAACGCCGTGATCGCACAGGGCATCCCGTGTCTTGTCCGATATGCCTTCCGGCATTATGACGCGCCCCGGGCTTACGGCGAGGCTGTTCACGATCCATCTGTTGTCATCATCCGTCATCTCGACGGTCTTGATGCCCAGCTGTTTGAGCCGTTCAAGAAACGTGAACGTCAGGCCGCGCGGCCACACCAATGCCAGATCGACATCGACCATCAGGAAGTGCCCGTCTATGTGGATGTCATAACCGCGCAGATCGACGACGATCAACTCAACGCCTTGATAATTCAGTACTTCTGCGATCTGTGCGATGCCATCGTCATTATTTCGAATGCCGCGCCCGATGACGGCTGTCTTGCTGTTCAGCCAGGCAAAGCTGCCACCTTCCGCCATGGCCGTGCCATGCAGTGTGCGCAATATCGGCATGCCAAGCTTTGCCAGGGCCCTGCTGACCGGCAACTCTTCGCCATGCCGCATCCTCGGGGCAAGCCTGGTGACAATCGAACCGCCCTTGACGGCAAAACTTGAATCCCGGGTATAGACAGACTTGAACCGACCATTACCCACGCCGTCCAGATAGATGACCTCGACGCCTTCCGCGCGCAGGGCATCGGCAAGACCGTCGTGCTGTTTCTGCAGTTGCGCCAGTGACGGTATCTCGTCCGATTGCCAGTACCAGCCAGCCTCGACATCGCCGTAGGAGTCGAGGCCCTCGAGCCTGCTGGATTTATCGATGACGTTAAATTCCTCGCCCGGGCGATGCATCAGCACGGCACGCAACTGACCGACATCATTATCGCAGCCCCAGTTGCGTCCCCAAAGAGCTTCCATTCGTTGTGGGGCTTCGAAAGCCGGCTCCGGCTGCGACCCGAACAGCTTGATT
>Ga0316190_10000865_pt1 | contig 21485 bp, 18 predicted proteins | sample Eddworburrow2_MG_FD_204929 | JGI IMG/M metagenome (GOLD analysis project Ga0316190, IMG submission 204929) | Coastal sediment microbial communities from Maine, United States - Eddy worm burrow 2 | ecosystem: Environmental > Aquatic > Marine > Coastal > Sediment | place: USA: Maine | collected... | reverse complement strand
CAGCTCCGTCGCAATGTCACCGCCCATTACACTGGCCGCCATGATCAACCTCTTCAGGCGTACGTGGAAGTACATGACGGCCGCACTCACGGGAAAGCTCGACGAGATGGCTGATCCGAAGGTGCAGCTCGACCAGGCGATCCAGGAGGCTCAGCAACAGCACCGGACGCTCAGAGAGCAGGCGGCCAACGTGATCGCCAATCAGAAGCAGACCGAGATGCGACTCAACCGCACGATGGAAGAATTCGAGCGCGTCAACGGCAACGCCCGCCAAGCGGTGTTGATGGCCGACGAAGCGGCCAAGAGCGGCGACCAGGGCAAGACGACCGAATACACCCATGCGGCCGAGACCTTCGCCACCAAGCTCATCACGCTGGAGAGCGAGGTCGAAGACCTCAAGGCCCTATCGCTCCAGGCGGCCCAAGCATCCGACCAAGCGAAGTCGGCCGTCACCCAGAACTCGACACTGCTGCAAAAGAAGCTGGCCGAGCGCCAGAAGCTGCTCGGCCAGCTCGACCAAGCCAAGATGCAGGAACAGATGAACACCGCGATGGCGTCATTGTCCGAAGCCGTCGGCGAGGACGTCCCCAGCCTCGAGGAGGTCCGCGAAAAGATCGAGACCCGCTACGCCAAGGCCAAGGGGCACACCGAGCTGGCCGAGAACTCGGTCGAGACTCGCATGCTCGAGGTTGAACAGGCGGCGCGCAACACTGAAGCGACCGCCCGTCTGGCCGAAATCCGCTCCCAGCTGGGCATCGCGGCACCCTCCTCGCCCGCGCCGGAGCGCCAGATCAGTGCACCCGAGGATGCCCCGGTCAGCGAGGGCGAAGCCACGAGCTGACCGGTCCATCCGGCCCACTCACGAAGGCACGAGCACAAGTTCATCGCGGTGGACCACCTCGTCGGGCTGACCCAACGCGAGGTCTACCGTGCGCTTGCCCGCGGCGGAACGCAATGACGTCCGGGCCATGCGGGTCAAGCCTTTGGCGAAGACCTCACCCCCGGCCGACACGATCTCGACCGCGTCGCCTACATCGAAACTGCCGTCCATGCCGATCACCCCTACCGGAAGCAACGAGGTGTTGCGTTCGGTGAGGGCCCGGCGGGCGCCGTCGTCGACGACGATCGTGCCCCGGGACGGCACCGCGAACGCGATCCAGAGCTTTCTCGCCCCCAGGCGTGAGGAGCGGGGACGGATGACCGTTCCGACCCCAGCCGCGCCGGCAATCGCATCGGCGAGCACGGAGCGGCGGGCTGCTCCGGCGATCACCGTCCGGACCCCCGACCACGCCGCGATCTTGGCGGCGGCCAGCTTTGAGGTCATCCCTCCCGAACCACGGTCCGTGCCGGCCCCTCCGGCGAGCGCTTCGAGAGCTTGGTCGAACTCGACGATCTCCTCGATCAGCGACGCGTTGTCATCGAAGCGAGGGTCGGCGGTGAGCAGGCCGGGGGTGTCGGTGAGCAGGATCAACAGCTCCGCACCCACCAGCTGAGCGACCAGCGCCGCAATCCGATCATTGTCGCCAAACCGGATGGCGTCATCGGCGATCGCGTCGTTCTCGTTCACCACCGGCACGACCTCGAGCTCCAACAACCTCATCAAGGTGCGGCGGGCATGGAGGTACTGAGCGCGCTCGAAGAAGTCGAACGGGGCCAACAGCACCTGACCGGTCAGATGGCCGTGCCGGGCAAAATGCTGCTCGTAGACCCGCATGAGCTGTCCCTGTCCGACCGCTGATGCCGCCTGGAGCGTCACCATGTCCCGGGGTCGGTCCGAGAAGCCCAACGCGGGAACGCCGGCGGCGATAGCACCGGAGGTCACCACGACCACCTGGTGGCCGGCGGCACGAACCTGGGCTACCTCGTCACAGAACCGCCCGATCGCCCCGTCGTCGATCTGGCCGGCATCGTCGGTCAATGACGAGGTCCCGATCTTGGCGACGACGATCATGGGCCCTCAGCGGTCATCGAACTCTACGGCAGGCGCGGACCGATCTGGTTCCTCAACCGCTCGGCCTCCTAGGGGCTCGACGAGCCCTCTACCCCCGCATCCGCGGTCATCTTCCCTCGGCATCAGCGGCCATCTTCGTAGTCGAACGCCAGATCTCCGATGCGCACGGTGTCCCCGGGCCGGGCGCCGGCCCGAGCGAGGGCGCGATCGACGCCGAGCTGGCTGAGGCGTTGCTGAGCGAAGTCGAGCGCCTCCTCGTTGGTGAGATCGGTCAGGGCGACCGCGCGCACGGCCTCCCGGCCGATCACCTCGAAGGAACCGTCATCGGCGCGGACCACCCGGAATCCTTCCGCGACAGGACGATGAACGATCGTCGTAGCGGCAGGAGCCGTCGTCTTGCGCGCCTCGGCGACCATGACCGCCATACGACCGACGAGACGGTCGAGCCCTTCACCGGTAACCGCAGAGATCCGATCACCGTCGAAGTCGTCGAACGGCGGGACCACCAGGCCCTCCAGGTCGCTGCGCGAACCCACCACGATCCGCGGCCGCTCCAGGAGATCGGGCCGATATTCACCAAGCTCGTGGAGCAGCGTCTCCTCCTGGATGTCGGGACCGGTTTCGTCCAGCGGGGCGAGATCGAGCAGCAACACGAGCACCCGCGTCCGTTCGACATGGCGCAGAAACTCGTGGCCGAGCCCTCGGCCCTCGCTCGCCCCTTCGATAAGTCCGGGAATGTCGGCGACGATCATCTCGAAGTAGTCGTCGGTGCGAACCACACCGAGATTCGGTTCGAGCGTGGTGAACGGATAGTCCGCGATCTTGGGTTTGGCGGCCGAGATGCGAGAAATCAGCGTCGACTTGCCGACGTTCGGGAACCCGACCAGCGCGACGTCGGCCACGAGCTTGAGCTCCAGGCGCAACCAGCGCTCTTCGCCGTGTTCACCCTGTTCGGCGAAGGTTGGTGCCCGGCGCCGGTTGGACAGGAAGCTGGCGTTTCCCCGCCCGCCGACCCCGCCCGACGCCGCCAGCCATCGGTCACCGTCGGCGACCAGATCGGCGAGCACCTCACCATCTTGGGATCGGACCGTCGTGCCTTCGGGAACCCGGACGATCACGTCCCGGCCCGAGGCGCCGTGCATCCCTTTGCCCTTGCCATGGGTGCCACTGTCGGCCTTGCGATGAGGATGATCCCGAAACCCGAGAAGGGACACGACGTTGCGGTCGGCCTGTAACCAGACATCCCCGCCGCTCCCGCCATTGCCCCCGTCGGGACCGCCTCGGGGGGTATGGGCCTCGCGACGAAACGCCACTACTCCTGCGCCGCCGTCACCGCCCCGCACGTTCAGGCCGCACTCATCCACGAACTGGCTCAACGATTCCACTCCATGGCTGTGATCACGAACCATGAGGATACGGCGTATGGGCGGCGGACCCGTGACCCACCGAGCTCCGATCCAGCGAAAAGCGATGCTCTTGTCGGATCGAACAGATGGCCGCGGCCGACCAAACCGGCACCCTGGAACGCCAAACTCGGAAGTCTGCCGGCGCCATTCCGCAGCTCTCACCCTCACGGGAGACACATGCCCAGACCAACGATCATCTTCGGAGTGCTGTACGCGCTAGTGATCGCCGCATGTGGCGACGGCTCCGGCACGGGCGGGACAACGGCCCCACCGGTGGCCCCGTCTCGACAACGACAGTACCGACTGTCGTACCCTCCACGATTGGCGGCCCCGAGCGTAGTTCAGGTGTCCTCGATGACTTGACCGCGCTATCAGCGGGCTTCGAACAGGTGGCGGTGTGGGGACCGGAGGTCGGCGACGGTCGTTTCGAGACACCGAACGGGCTGACGATCGATGGGGACGGCTTGATCTACGTCACCGATTTCCAGGGCGGGCATCTCCGGAAGTTCGATTCGGCGGGCGAACTGATCTTCGAGGTTGCCGGTGACGGCGTCGAGCTTGGACAGCTCACCAATCCGATCGGTGTTGCTGTGGATGGCGCAGGGACGGTCTATGTTTCGGAGTCGGGCTCGAGTCGGGTCACCATCTTCGAGACGGACGGCACGCCTCGGTCGACCTTCGGCAGCCCAGGCGTTGACGTCGGCGAGTTCCGATCGGCGATGGGGCTCGCGGTGAACGAGGCAGCCGAGATCTTTGTCTCAGACTTCGGCAACCACCGCGTCCAAGTGTTCAGCACCACCGGCGATTTCTTGCGGACATGGGGCGAGGCGGGGACGGGACCCGGCCAGTTGAACAACCCGATCGGGCTGCAGCTCGATGCCAGCGGCAGTGTCTGGGTGGTCGATAGCGGGAACGAGCGAGTTCAGGTCTTCACGCCTGACGGTGCAGTGGTCCGAGTGTTCGACGACGTCGGGCCGGGCCCGCAGGTGATCTCGCTGAACGCTGATGGCGAATTCTATGTCGCATCGCCGTGGGTTGAGGGACGTGTCCGTCATTTCGATGCAGACGGCGAGCTGCTTGGCTATGTCGGGCACAGCGCGACCGACAGCGAACTCGCGCAGATGTCAGACGAGGAACGCGAGCGGGCCGAGGCGCTGCCGCGACTGGCCGGGCCCCACGGAACGGCTACCGGACCAGATGGCGCGGTCTACCTGGCGGACACGGCGAACGGCATCGTAAGGAAGTTCGAGCCCACCGATCGCTAGTGTCCCGGCACCGCGTCGACCGGAGCCTTACCTAAGGGAGCTAGCGGAAACCGTGTTCATGCCCTTGTCGCCGAGGTGAGACCTCGGGCCGATCAAACCGTCACTCGGGACGCATAGGTTGTGGCCATGGCGAATGAGTCGATGGAGCTCTCAGAACGAGCACAGACCTGGGCGGCGACCATGGGCGGCCATGGGCAGGACTCTGTGCGCACCGCCCATGTCGACAGCCGCGCCCAACTGGGCACGACCGAGATCCTCGCTCGCGGCGCACGCGAAGAGCTGGAGGACCGGCTCCTCGCCCCCGGAGCGGCCCGCGCCCGCGACGCCGGCGATCGAGCGCGGCCCGAGTCACCCGACCCTCGACGCACCTGTTTCGAACGCGACCGTGACCGGGTGTTACACAGCACGTCGTTTCGGCGTCTGGCCGGAAAGACTCAGGTGTTCATCTTCCCCGACGACCACCAACGAACCCGCCTCACCCATGCCCTCGAGGTGGCCCAGGTGGCGTTGAGCATCGCCCGAGCCCTCAAGCTGAACACCGCCCTCGTCGAGGCCATCGCCCTCGCCCACGATTGTGGGCATGGCCCAGGGGGCCACGCCAGCGAGGATGCTCTCGCCCCTTTCGTGGACGGGGGCTACAACCACGCCATCTGGGGCGCCGATGTAGTGCTCGAACCCCTGAATCTGTGCTGCGCCACCCTCGACGGGGTGAGGAATCATTCCTGGTCGCGGCCTGCGCCCCAGACCCTGGAGGGCGAAGTGGTCAGTTGGGCCGACCGCATCGCCTACGTCTGTCACGATTTCGAAGATGCGGTCCAAGCGGGAATCGTCACGACCGACATGCTGCCGCCGGTCGTTCTGGAACGGTGTGGCCGGGACCGTCGCACCCAGCTAGCGGCGTTCGTCGGAGGGTTGGTCGACGCCGCCACCGCTACCGGCCGAGTCGCCATGGTCGAGCCCCTGGCCGAGGCGTTGAGCGCCTTCCGAGCCTTCAACTACGAGACGATCTATCTCCGGCCCGCCGCGGTCAAAGAGGCGGCCGCGGTGATCCGGGTCCTACAGGCGCTGGTGGAGCGCTACGCGGACCGGCCCAACCTGCTGCCGGACGATCATCGACCGGGTGCGACGATGTCGGCCACCCCCGAGGCGTATCGGGCCGCGGTCAGCTATGTCGGTGGCATGACCGACCGGTTCGCCTGTCAGTCCGCGGTGACGCTGCTCGACTGGACCAATGCCGACCTCCCCGCCGGATTCGCCCGAAGCTGACCCGGCGGGGGTTCGGTTCGAAAGGGACCCCTTTTCGAACCGAAGCACTCAGCCGAACACGACCCCCTCGTAGTCGTTGTGGGCTACCTCATCGAGTCGGGCCACATACCGCGGTCCCCCGCCATTGTAGATGTTGTAGCGGGTCTTACCGTACTCATGGCCGTCGATGTTGGAGTTGTAACCCGTGATCCAGCTCTTGGCCGTGCGCAGGAGCAACGGCTTGTACATCTCCACGACATGGTCGAACCACTCCTGTTCCGCCTCGGCGGTGGCCTCGAAGCGGCCGTGGCCTTGCTCCCAGACGTGCTCGAACAGCGGTGTGGTCCAATCGACCGCCGCCTCGATCGCCCGCGGGAAGTTGGTGGCCGCCAATTGAGGTCCGGCGAGCATCACCAGATTCGGGAACCCGTGCACGAACATCCCGAGATACGTAATGGGGCCATCGGCCCACTTGTCCTTCAGCTTCTGACCGCCGACGCCGGTGATGTCCATCCGGTCGAACGCACCGGTGAAGGCATCGAATCCGGTGGCGTACACGATGACATCGAATTCGTACTCGGCGGCCGCGGTGCGGATCCCGGACGGGGTGATCGCCTCGATCGGGATCTCGCCCACGTCGACGAGATGGACGTTGTCCTGGTTGTACGCCTCGTAGTAATTGGTCTCGAGCGGGACACGCTGGACCCCGAAACCATGGTCCCGAGGGATGAGCTTCTCCGCGACCTCGGGGTCATCGACCCGTTGGCGGATCCGGTCTGCGATGTACTCGGAGAACTCGCCGTTCGCCTCTTCGTCGAGAAAGATCTCCATGAAGTTCGACAGCCAGATACCAAAGCCGGGACCGTCATAGAGTCGATCCCACAACTCGATCCGTTCCTCGCGCGGCACATTGTGAAAACCGCGACGATCGGGTTCATGCTCGAAACCACCCGGCGTGCGGGCACAGGCCTCAAATATCTGGTCATAGCGGCGCCGTATGTCTGCCATCTCCTCGTCGGAGATCAGACCGTTGTTCAGCGGGGCGCTCCAGTTGGGACGACGCTGGAACACGGTCAGGTCACCGACCTTGTTAGCGATCTCCCCGATCACCTGGATGGCGGTCGCACCGGTGCCGATCACCGCCACCCGCTTGTCGGTGAGGTCGACCGACTCGTCGGGCCAGTGAAAGGTGTGCCACGACTCACCCTCGAAGCGGTCCATCCCTTCAAAGCGCGGCAGCGTCGGGATCGACAACACGCCCATGGCGGTCATGACATAGCGGCAGCGCATGTGGCTACCGTCCTGAAGCTGCAGATCCCAGGTATCGGTGGTCTCGTCGAAGGTCATGGCTTCGATACGGCAGTTGAACTGCATGTGTTCGCGCAGATCAAACTTGTCGGCGACATGGTTCAGGTAGCGCAAGGTCTCCGGCTGGGCCGAGAAGCGCTCCTTCCAGTGCCACTCATCGAGCAGCTCCTTGCTGAACGAATACCCATAGGTGTAGCTCTCGGAGTCGAAACGCGCTCCCGGGTATCGATTCCGATACCAGGTTCCGCCCAGATCCTCGTCACCTTCGAGCACGATCGCGTCCACGCCGAGGTCGACCATCCGCTTGATCTGGTAGATGCCGGCAACGCCCGCGCCGATGATCACGACCTCGTGGTCGAGCTCGGCATCCACGCTCCCGCTTTTCGCATCCAGCACCGCTTGGTCGCTCATATCCGTCTCCTTGCGCCGCGAGGCAGTCGTTCGAGAACCTCCCACTCATCTGGTTGCAGTGGTGAATCTCACCCTGATGGAGGGCTAGCAGGGTGCTGAAGAATGCCGCTGAACCGTGGCGGTCACTCCACGCCAGGTCGAACCACTCCAGACTCATAGGCCACGACCACCGCCTGCACCCGATCACGAGCCCCGAGCTTGGCCAGGACCCGTCCGACATGGGTCTTGACGGTGGTCTCGCTCACGTACAGCGCCTCGCCGATCTCTGCGTTCGAAAGCCCTCGCGCCATCTGAACAAGAACCTCGGACTCACGACTCGTCAACCGGCCGAGCGCGGGATGGGGTTCGGCGACCGCACCGGCGCGGAATCGCTCGATCAGCCGGTGGGTAACCGACGGCGCCAACAACGCGTCACCCTCGACCACAACCCGAACGGCGTTGATCAATTCGTCGGCCTGGGTGTCTTTGAGGAGGAACCCGCTGGCCCCGTTGCGAAGGGCGGCGAAGACATACTCGTCGAGATCGAACGTGGTGAGAATGATGACCTTCGGGCCATCACCGCCGATCTTGCCCGTCGCCTCGACCCCGTCCATGTTCGGCATCCGCACGTCCATCAGCACCACGTCGGGCCGGACCGCGGCCACCATGGCCAGGGCTTCGATGCCATCACCGGCCTCACCCACCACCTCGAGATCCGGCTCCGACTCCAGAATCATCCGAAACCCGGTGCGGACCAGTTCCTGGTCGTCGACCAACCCGATACGGATGGTCACCGCGTGCCCCCGAAGACGAGCCTGACCTGCGAGCTCCGGTCGTTCACGCGACCACCGAATCGAGCGGCAACAGCGCCCGCACCTCAAAACCGCCGGCAAACCGCGGCCCAGTCCTCAACGAACCGCCGAACAGCTCTACCCGTTCGCGCATGCCGCGCAGTCCCTGCCCTGACCCGTTGGGGGTGTAGCCGTCGGGCAGCCTCCCGTCGTCGATGATGCTGATCTCCAACTGGTCATCGATCAACGACAGCCTCACCGTGGCCTCCGAGCCCGGGCCGCCGTGTTTGAGCGCATTGGTCAACGATTCCTGCACGATGCGAAACGCCGTCGTGTCAAGGGTGGCGCTGCCCATTTCGCGCTCGGCCAACCGATCGTCGATAGCCAGGCGCACCGTCAGGCCACTCGCCTCAAAGTCTTGAGCCAGCTCATCGAGCGCCACCAGCCCCGGGGTCGGGCGTCGCATGTCGTCCGCGCCGGACCGCAAGATCCCCAACACTCGACGCATCTCGATCAGAGACTCTCGCGAGGTGTGCTCGATATGGCTGAGCGAGGTCCGAGCGGCACCTGGATCCTCATCGAGCACCCTTTGGGCGGCCCCGGCCTGCACGACAATGACCGACAAGCCGTGGGCCACCACATCGTGCAGATCCCGGGCGATCCGGTTGCGCTCTCTTTCCACGATCGCCCGCTCGTCGGCCGCCCGCCGCGCTTCGGCATCTTCAGCTCGTCGTTCCACCTCGGTGATATAGGCGTCACGGGTGCGGAGGTGTTCACCGACGACGACGGGCACGATCCCCGAAACGACCACCAGCGGCAACACCCACACCGGCACCTCGTTGGCCGCCACCCCAATCCCGGTAAACACAACAAGCACTCCGGCGGCCGCCAACGCCGCCCGGCGCCCGACAGGAACGCGCAGATGGACGGTCGCCGAGTACAACAGGACCGACGCGGAAGCCATGGTGTTGGGCAGCGCATTGGCCCACACCACCATGGTCGCTAGCGATCCACCCACCAACGCCAGCCCGGTGTGGGATCGCCGGAACGCTACGGCCAGCGCCGGAGTCACCCAGATCAACCAGTCGATTCCCGATGGCCGGGACCAGGCTGTCGGTGATTCACCGAGCGTCGGATCCAAGGTGAGGCTCTGAGCCAGAGCGACCCCGACCAGCAATCCGGCCACGAGCGCGTCCACCGTTCGGGGGTGAGCCCGAAACCATCGCATCGTCACCATACGAACGCACCGTAGCCAAACCGGCCTACGGTGGCATCAGTCTCGGGTACTACCTGAGCGCGTCGGAGGTCATTCCCGGGGATGATCCCCCGGACAGGTCCCGCCGCGATCGACGAAACCCGACGGTCAGCCTTCGTCGGGCAGGATATCCACCAGCTTGCGGCCGCGACGAAAACCGAAGCTGACCTTGCCATCCGATATGGCGAACAGGGTGTCATCCCCACCGCGACCTACATTTTCACCGGGATGGAACTTGGTCCCCCGTTGCCGGACCAGGATGGAACCGGCGGACACCCACGTGCCGTCAAAAGTCTTGATCCCCAGTCGCTTGGACTGTGAATCACGACCGTTACGGGTGGAGCCGCCACCTTTTGTTTTCGACATCTCGTACTCCGTACTCTGGGCGTCAGCCGGCTGAGATGCCGGTGATCTCGATCGTGTCGTAGTTCTGGCGGTGACCCCAGCGGCGGCGCTGGTTGGTCTTGTTCTTGTACGTGAAGCCGGTGATCTTCGGTCCTCGAACCTCGTCGATCACACGCGCGCTCACCGACGCGGCCGAAAGCTGCTCGGGCCGAGCCAACACGGTGTCGCCGTTCACCAGAAGCACCGGTGAGAACTCCACCGCGGTATCGACACCGCCGAGCTTTTCGACATCGAGGGTTTGACCCTCTTCGACGCGGTATTGCTTACCGCCGGTCTTGATCACTGCGTACATAACTTGACCACTCTATCAGAGCTTGGGTCGGCGACGAGCACCGACACGCCAATGGGTTACTGGTTTTCTAGGAGGGCAGCGTCGAACACTACCCCATGCCCTTCACACTCGGGGCACTGACCTGACAATGACTCGAGCAGACCTTCACCGATCCGCTTGCGGGTCATCTCGACCAGACCCAACTCGGAGATGTCGAACACCTGCGTACGGGTCTTGTCGCGGGCCAGAGCGTCCCTGAACACCTTGATGGTCTCGGCGCGGTTGGCCTTGTTCTCCATGTCGACGAAATCGATCACGATGATGCCCCCGATGTCGCGCAACCGGAGCTGACGGGCGACCTCGACCGCAGCTTCGAGATTGTTGGCGAACACCGTCTCCTCGAGCGAGCGGTTCCCCACATTTCGGCCCGTGTTCACGTCGATGACGGTCAAGGCCTCGGTGTGCTCGATGATCAGCGAACCGCCAGAGGGTAGCCAGACCTTGCGGTCGAGCGCCTTGTGAAGTTGTTGGTGAACATGGTGGCGCTCAAAGAGGGGAAGGTTCTCGGCTTCAGCATCGTAGTACTCGATCCGATCGGCCAGCGCCGGGGTGATGGCCGACACATAGTCTTGCACCTCGCCGTACAGCTCCTGGTCGTCGATGACCACACTGCGGTAGTTCTTGTTGAACTCCTCGCGGATGACCCGCAAGGCCATATCCGGTTCCCGGTAGAGCAGCGAAGGAGCGCGGGCGGCGCGAGCATTGGCCTCGATCTTGCGCCACGCCTCCACCAGGCCCAGCACGTCGGCTTCGATCTCCTCTTCGGTGACACTTTCGGCCGCGGTCCGCACGATGATGCCGTGCTCGCCCGGTCGGACCCGGTCGAGCACCGCCCTCAGGCGCTTGCGTTCCTCATCGGGCAATCGTTTCGAAATCCCGTAGGTGCTGGAATTCGGGATCAGCACCACGAACCGCCCGGGAAGCGAGACCTCCTGGGTCAACCGAGCCCCCTTGTGCGCGATGGGGTTCTTGGTGACCTGGCAGATGATGCTCTGGCCTGACTTGAGTATCTCCTCGATACGGGGGGTCCGACCGCCTTCGATATCGTCGACGTCGTAGCGAACATCGCCATGGTAGAGCACCGCGTTCTTCGGGGTCCCGATGTCGATGAACGCCGCCTCCATACCCGGCAACACGTTCTGCACCCGACCGAGATAGATGTGCCCATGTATCTGAGTGTCATCGTCGGAGCGTTTGGACACATAGTGCTCGATCAGGTTCCGGCCCTCGAGCACCGAGATCTGGGTGGCTTGAGGCGCAACATGAACCGCCATCAGATAGCGACCCACCGGCCGGCCCTTGCGTTCTCGTCCCCGTCGCTGTTCGAGGGTCTTTTCATCGAGCTCGACCGGCGACGCGGACGTCATCGTCGTCACCGCCGTGATCTCCGAACCCGCCTTGCGCCCTCGGCCTCGACTCCGGCGTCGCCGCCGGCCGCCGGGCGGCGAGGCCTGGTCGTCCTTGCCCGAGCCGGTCGCGCGGGTCTTGGCGGGGCCGTCACCGGCACCATCGGTCGGTCGGTCGGACCGACCCGAGACGCTGCGCTTTCGCCCGGATCGACCTGAACCTGAGCCTGACGACGAAGACTTCGACTTGCCGGACCGGGAGGTCGAGTCTTCCTTTGCCGTGGGCTCGTCCGCCGCCGCCACCGGAGCGGGTCGCGAATCGCCGATCTTGGGCTTCGCTGACTCTTCGGCATCGCCAGAGCCCGAGGACCGCGCCACCGGCTGGTCCAGGGTGTCGGCTCCGGTAGGTCGGCTGCGACGACGACCACCGCGGTTTCCCCGACGGCGCCGCGCCCTTGTCGACGGGTCGGCACCCGACGAATCGCCATCGACCATCGACGGCTTGTCGCTCATACCCGTCGATGGTTGCGATGGAGAGGCATCACCCGACGAGGACTGCCGGTGAGGTCGGTCGGCGCCATGCCGGGCGGCCGCTTCCGACTCGTCCCGGTGGCCCTTGGCCTCGGGTTCGTACATACAAAAGATCCCTTCTCAAAGCACGCCGATCTCGGCGCGCGCTAGTGACGACAAGGGCTCTGCGCGTTGGCCGTCACCTGCAATCCATTGGTTCAATCTGCATATCGAGCGATCGACGAGCGGAGGTTCGAGGGCCGCAAGCAGCTCCGCGGGCCGTACGCTCCTCGGCTGGGTGCCGAGATCCGCCAACAATGCGGGCGTCTGGGAACCCTCGTCCAGCTCGAGATGATGCAGATACGGGCGGAGATCATCGGTGACCTCCTTGCCCTTTCGTATTCTGGTGACGATCACACTTGGACGGGCGAGAATCTGGTCGACCGCGGCCCGCGCGACCTCCGCTGCAGGGGACAACAACTCGATGCGCCACGAACAGCTGATCACCGCCTCTTGAAGCGACGTGGCTCCAATGGCCGGGGTCGGGGCCATCGCGGTGACATCGACACCTGCGGGCAACACGGCGCAGAGCCGTGGACCCAATGTCGACAGGTCGTGCTCGGACAACTCCTCGGTCAGGTCGATGTCGATGTACTCACACACCGACTCGTAGCCGGTCGACAACGCGAGCCCAAAATGCAGTTTTGGTCGAGGGGAGAAACCTTCGGTGTAGATGATGGGCAGCTCGGCGCGTCGTAGCGCCCGCTCCCAGACGCGAGCGAGGTCCCGATGGCTGATGAACCTGACCTTCCCCAGCTTCGTGAACCGCACTCGCAGTCGCATCAGCGCACCGTCACCGGTCGACTCGAAAGCGACACCGGTACCGATTGGCTATCGCTACCACGCGCACCGGTTCCCTGGCTGCCCCCCGCCGGAGGAGTGGCCGATGCCACGATGTGTTCGATGCCATAGCCCGTGCAGGCACCACAGTCATAACACGGCGTCCAGCGGCAATCCTCGAGGCCGACGGACTCGAGTGCATCGCGCCAGTCCTGCCAGAGGAAATCCTTGTGCAGGCCAGCGGAGAGATGATCCCACGGCAACACCTCGTCCTCGGTGCGGTGACGGTGGACATACCAGTCGAGCGACAGCCCATGGTGGGCCATGGCGTCGTGCCACAGACGTAGATCAAAATGCTCGGACCATTCCTGGAAGATCCCGCCGCGCCGCCACACCTCTTCGATGACCGGTCCGAGGCGCCGATCGCCCCGCCCAAGCAGCCCCTCGATCTGGGTGGCCTTGGGATCGTGCCATTTCAATTGCACACCCCGCTGGCCCTTGACAGCGTCGCGGAGCAAGCCGACCTTGCGGTAGAGCTCCTCGTTGGTGTTCTGGCCAAACCACTGAAACGGGGTGAACGGTTTGGGTACGAACCCGCCCAGCGACACCGTCACCGACGGGCTCTTGTGATGCTCACGCCCGAGCGCCACACAGTTCTTGGCCAGCTCGGCGATGGCTTCGGTATCCTCGTCGGTCTCAGTGGGAAGCCCGGTGAGGAAATACAGCTTCATCCGCCGCCAGCCCTGCGAATAGGCCGACCCCACCGCCCCGTAGAGATCGTCATCGTGAATGAGCTTGTTGATGACCTGGCGCATCCGCCAGCTACCGGCCTCGGGAGCAAAGGTCAGGCCGGTCCGCCGACCCTTTTGGATCTCGGCCGCCAACCCAACCGTAAAGGCGTCCACCCGAAGACTCGGCAACGAGACCGAGGTGCGGCCACAACCGCTTTGATCGCCGACGGTGTCGGCCACCACGTTCTCGATCCCGCTGAAGTCCGCGGTGGACAGCGAGGTCAGAGCGACCTCGTCATAGCCGGTGCGCTCGATACCGCGGCGGATCATCGCCTTGACCTGTTCCGCGGGCCGTTCGCGCACCGGCCGCGTGATCATGCCGGCCTGGCAGAACCGACAGCCCCGGGTGCAGCCGCGAAAAACCTCGACGTTGAGGCGGTCGTGCACCACCTCGGTCAGCGGCACCAGCTGATTCTTCGGATAGGGCCACGCGGCCAGATCGGCGATGGTCCGCTTCTGAACGAGCTCCGGAGCCTCGGGAACGAGAGGTTCGGTCGCAACCAGACGTTCGCCGTCATAGACCGGCCGGTACAACGAGGGAACATAGACCCCGGCGATGGTGGCCAACTGGCGCAACACACCGTGACGTGAGCCAGGGGTTCGACCTGATGCTTTCCACTCCGCGACGACCTCGGTGATCTCACCGATCACTTCCTCGCCGTCGCCGAGCACGACCAGATCGACATAGTCGGCGATCGGCTCCGGGTTGTACGTGCAGTGTCCGCCCACGACGATCAGCGGATGTTCCGGTCCACGATCCGCCGCTCTGACCGGTACCCCGGCCAGATCGACACAGTTCAACAGGTTGGTGTAGGTCAGCTCGGCGGACAGGTTGAACCCGAACAGATCGAACTCGGGTGCAGGCCGGTGGGTGTCCACCGAAAACAAGGGCACGCCCTCACGGCGCAGGAGCTCGTCGAGATCGGTCCAGGGGGCGTAGGCCCGCTCGGCGACCGCGTCCGAGCGCTCGTTCACGATCTCATAGAGAATCTGCAGACCCTGGTTCGGCAGCCCGATCTCATAGGTATCGGGGTAGACCAGCAGCCAGGCGACCTTCCCGGCATCGTGGTCAGGGGCAAGCGCACCGTCCTCGCATCCGATATAGCGGGCCGGTTTCTGAACCCGGGCCAACAGCGGCTCTATCTGCGGCCACAAAGACGTCATGATGGCCAGACTCTACCGGATCGGCGCCCGACATCGAAGACCCAAGCTCTGCGTGGCCCCTTACCTTGTTGGCCGGTCAGGCGAAGCGACGCATATGAACGTTGAGGACCAGACCGATCGCCGCAAACTCGGTCACCGTCGACGAGCCCCCATAGGACATGAAGGGTAAGGGGATACCGGTAATCGGCATGATCCCCATGGTCATGCCGACATTCTGAAAGATCTGGAACACCAAGACGATCAACACCCCGATGCAGATCAAGGCACCGAACCGGTCCGCCGCAAGCTGGGCCGCCCGAAAGATGCGCAGCGCGATGAGGCCAAACAGGCCCAGAAGCGCCGCTGCGCCGATGAACCCCAGCTCCTCGCCGACCGCCGTGAAGATGAAGTCGGTCTGTTGCTCGGGCACGAATCCGTTCTGGGTCTGCGGACCGTCGAACAGCCCCTGACCCGAGATCCCCCCCGAACCCACCGCTATCTGCGATTGGCGGACATTGTATTGAGCACCCTGAAGATCGCCGGAGTCACCGATGAACGACGTCAAGCGGTCCCGCTGATACTCCTGCAACACGTCAGAGGTGAGCACCCCAAGGGTCGTCACGAGGCCCACCAGCCCGATCAGGGCCAGATGTCTGGGATCCGCGCCGGCCACCGTCGCCAAGCCCATTCCCAGAACAATGAACACCAACACCGTCCCCAGGTCCGGCTGCAACATGATCAGGGCGCTCGGCACCCCGATGACCACCATGGCCCCGAGCAGACGGGTCCCGCCCAGCGCGCCCTCCTCCACCGACAAGAACGCTGCCATCGCCAGGATCAGCACCACCTTGGCGGCCTCGGAGGGCTGGAACTGCAGGCTGAACAGCTCGAACCACGCCTGGGTACCTTTGCGCTCCTGGCCAAGCGGCGTCACCACCGCCACCAGCAACGCCATGGCCAGCCCGTAGAACGGCACCGCCCAGTCGCGCAATCGCCGATAATCGACGCTCATAGCTGCCACCAGGGCGCCAACCCCTCCGACGGTGAAGACGCTCTGACGCACCACGAAGTAGGTATTGGGTTCAGCACCGGTGCCGCGCGTCGTGCTGAAGACCATCACCAAGCCCAGCACCGCCACCGCCGCCACCGCGCCGATGAGCACCACATCGAGATGAGCGTACGGCGATTCCCGGTCGAGGCAGTCCCGTCTGGTGGTCGCCATCATGGTGCTGAGCCCTCCAACCGCAGCGCATCGAAGATATCCCGAACCAACGGTGCGGCGGCATCACCACCGAAACCGGCTTCCTCCATCACCGCCGCCACCACGTACTCGGGCTCGGGAACCGGCCCAAATCCTACGAAGATTGCGGTATCGGCGACGGCATCGGGCCCACCCTGGACGCCTACCTGCGACGTACCGGTCTTCCCCGCCACCGGGAACTCGCCCAGCGGAAACCCGGTGAAGGCACGCCGCGCCGTTCCGTCCACGGGCACCCGCAACAAGCCGTCGAGCAAAGGTTGGCCGATCTCCGCCGGCAGATCGATCTCTCTGACCAGCCGAGACTGGATCTCGATCTCTGACTCACCGGTTTCGGGGCTGACCACCTTGCTCACGATATTCGGGGCCATCAACCGACCACCGTTGGCAAAGGTCGCGTACGCATTCGCCAGCTGGAGTGGGGTCACAGCCACGTCGCCCTGGCCGATCGCGAGGTTGACATTGTCGCCCGTGAACCACTCGCCGAACGGGAAAACTGCCGGCTTGTCCTCATGACGCTGCCGCTTCAACTCCGGGTCCGAGATCAGACCGTCTTGTTCGAACGGCAGCTGCACGCCGGTCTGGGTCCCCAGACCAAAGAGGCGCGCCGCCTGTTGAATCGGGTCGACCCCATAGATGTCCTGCCCGTTCCAAAACATCTCGCCGATCCGATAGAAGTACACATCGCTCGAGACCTGGAGCGCGATCCGCAGATCGATGGTGCCATAGGACACGCCGCCCGCGTTGCGGAACTGGCACTTGTCGCCACCACAGGTTTCGAGACGATAGACGCCTTCGTCCTCGATCGTTTCGTCGCTGGTGATCAGCCCCGAGTCGAGCCCCGCGATTCCGGTAAACAACTTGAACGTCGAAGCCGGAGGGTACTGGCCCTGGATCGCGCGATTGTTGAGGGGGAACCCGCTCGAAGGGTCATTGAGGCGACGGAAGTCGTCCTGCGCTATCCCGCCCACGAAACTAGCTGGGTCATACGTCGGATGAGAGGCCATCGCGACCACATCGCCGGAACGGGGATCGAGGACCACGACCGCTCCGGCCGGCGCATCGCGACTTGGCGCGAGCTCCTCACCCTCAACCCGCTCGACGGGCACGGAACGCGCCCTGGCCAGGTGTTCGGCCAGCTTGGCCTCCGCCAGACGCTGGATCTCCAGATCGAGCGTCAACACCACGTCGGAACCTTCCGCGGTCGGCACCTGGGACCGGGTGGCCACCTCCGTGTTCGACGCGTCGATCTCAAGTATCCGGCGCCCCGGATACCCACGAAGGATGTCCTCATAGATCCGCTCGATGCCCGTCTTTCCTATCTCGTCACCCCCCTCGTACCTCTTCTCCTTGTCCCGCCGCGCATCGAGCTCCTCTTTGTCTATTGCCCCGACATACCCGAGCACATGAGCGGCCACCTCCCCGTGGGGGTAGTCCCTGATCTCCCGCCTGGTCACATCGACACCGGGGAACTCACGCGAGCGTTCGAGGAGAAACACCTCCAGCTCCTCTCCGACATCCTCGGCGATCGGCACCGGTTTGAACGGGTCGTTGGCCGGGTTGGCCAGGCGGCGCTCGATGTCATCGACCTTCGTCAGCAGCCCGTGTCGGGTCAGCTCCCGAGCGAGACCGAGCACGGTAGCGGAGCGGTCGGTGCTCTCGTCGAGGACCGCCCTGTCGACGGTCACGACCAGCGACTGGCGGTTGTTCACCAGAACCCGACCGTCCCGGTCGATGATCCGGCCGCGCGGCCCCTGCTCTTGCACCTCGCGTACCCGGTTGTGCTCCGACTGGGTCGCCAGATCCGGACCGACCAGCGCCGTCAGGTACCAAAGGCGGGCCAACAAGGCCGCGAACAACGAGAGCACGACCACTCCGACTATCCCGAATCGAAGCCGCACGGCCCCGGTACCCACGGAGTTCACTCACCCAGTTCATCATGTCGGCGCAGTCAAACGGTGATCACCCCCCCGAGGTGACGTTCACCAGCCAGTTCGCCGCGGACCAGTGGAGTGTTCCACCGACTCGCGGAACGTGCCCTCAAAGGCCCAGCGCATCATGTGTACGGCCGGCACGCTCATCAGCGCGTTGGTGACCACCACCACAACGACGATGGCGATCAGCCGTAGGGACACGAACTGGGTTTGACCGAAGACCAAACCCACCGCGACGAACAAGGTCATGCCCAACCCGCTGGCCAGTGCAATCGTCGCCGCCTGAAACGACCAGGTCGCTCTCAACAGAGCGTCGTGCAGAAAGCTGACGCTGTAACCCACGAGAAGATAGCTCAGCGCAGCCAACCCGAACGGCGTCGTCAGCACCACGTCGAGGGCCAGCCCAGCGGCGAAACCAACCATGGGGCCTCGCTCCGGGCCACCGGCCAAACCAGCCGCCGCCGCGACCAGAAGCAGCAGATCAGGGCTCGCCCCGAACCAGCGCAACCTCGAGACGACCGCGACCTGCAAGACGAGGGCCACCACGATCACCAGCGCGGTACGCGCCACCACCAGCCACGGAACTCCATCGGTTGACACCGCCGCTCAGCCCCCGCCCGGCGTCCACCGGAGCACGGTCACGAAGGTCTGGCGTTCCAGATCAGCGAGCGGCTCGATACGCACATCGGTGATCGGAGCATCGACACCGTCCACCCCGCTACCCGAGCCGGTCGAAAACTCCACGATCCGCCCCACCGGGACATCAGCCGGATAGATACTCCGATCCAGCCCACTCGTCACCACCGACGCATTCTCACGAAGCGTGGAATCGGCCGCCAGCTCCCCCGGAACCGCCAACAGCTCACCCCGGCCCTGACCCCGGGCCACAAAAGTGTCCCGCGACCCCACCACCCGGACACCCACACCAAAATCAAGACTGTCCAACAGCTCAACCACCGAACCACCGGGGGTCACCGCAGCAATACGGCCCACCAGCCCGGCCGCTCCGACCACCGGCATGTCCGGCGCGATCCCATCGCGGCTACCGCGGTCAAGACGTAGCGAATAGTCGAAGTTCGCCACCGGCCCGGTGGTCACGCGCGCCGGAACCGTCTCGATACCGGCCGCAAAATCCAGGCCTAACTGAGCGGTCAACGCCTCGAGTTGGGCGCTGGCGTTCTCCTCGCGAACCTGCTGGCCCACGACCTCGTCCAGACGGGCGCGCAGCTCCGCGTTCTCCTCTTCGAGCTCGCCATAGTTCGCCACACCGTTCCACAAATCACCGACCGGAGAGAACGCCGAATCCGTCACCGAGACCAACGGCTCGAGAACCGCCCCCAGACCGGAACGCAAACTCCCAATCGGGCCGTAGCCGCGGAAATCGAGCGTGATGAGCGTCACCGCGGTCGCCGCCAGTAACAGCAAGACCTGGCGGGCGCGACTGCCCCCCTGCATCTGGGCCACCGTCAAAAACTAGCTGCTGGGTCCGACGAATCTATGACTTGTTCGCCGAGAAGAGGACCCCTTTGAGAGCCTCGAACTCCTCAAGAGACTGACCCGAACCGAGCGCCACCGCCTGCAACGGATTGGCCGCCAGGTTGATAGGCATCCCAGTTTCGTTCCCAAGCCGAGCGTCGAGACCGGTGAGCAGCGCCCCACCCCCCGCGAGGGTGATCCCCTGCTCCATGATGTCGGCCGCCAACTCCGGCGGAGTCTTGTCCAACGTCACCTTCACCGCGTCGATAATGGAACTCACCTGTTCCGCCAGTGCCTCACGCACCTCGCCCGTGGTCACCACAATCGTCTTCGGCAACCCGGTGACGAGATCCCGCCCTCGGATCTCGGCCTGCATCTCCTCGACCAGCGGCCAAGCGCTACCCAACGCGATCTTCACCTCTTCGGCCGTGCGCTCACCCAGCGCAAGGCTGTACTCCTTTTTGACGTACTGCATGATCGCATCGTCGAGCTCGTCGCCACCGACGCGCACCGACTGGCTCTCCACAATGCCCCCGAGAGAGATAACCGCCACCTCGGTGGTACCACCACCGATATCGACAATCATGTTGCCCGTCGGCTCTTGGACCGGCAGACCCGCGCCGATAGCCGCAGCCATCGGCTCCTCAATGATATAGGCCGGCTTGCGGGCACCCGCATACTCTGCCGCCTCTTGCACCGCACGCTGCTCCACCCCGGTGATCCCAGAGGGCACACAAATCACCATCCGAGGGCGAGCCCACCGGCGGCTGTGCACCTTCTGGATGAAGTAGCGCAACATCTTCTCGCAGATCTCGAAATCCGCGATGACACCATCTTTCAGCGGACGCACCGCTCGGATATGACTCGGTGTGCGACCAATCATGCGTTTGGCCTCAGCACCGACGGCGAGCGGGCGCCCATCGTCAACATTGATGGCCACCACTGAGGGCTCGTTCAACACGATGCCCTGCCCGCGCACATACACAAGAGTGTTGGCAGTGCCAAGATCGACAGCCATGTCTCGACCCATGAAGGATCGCAGAGGATTGTCGCTCATAGGACGTCTTCGATCATGGGAAACCCCACTCCGGGTGGGTTGCGAACCAGGGCAGGCGGGGGGCCACACCGGGCCAACGTGCGACCCATCACATCGTTTGCCGACCAGCGGGCCGGGGCAGTGACCTTCTGCCACAGGTTAGGGCTCGATTGTGAGTACCACAAGCATTAGCTCGGCCTACACGACCGTCGTCCCGGGCCATCGGGTCGGCGCTCCCGACGCCTACCGGGTTCCATCTCACGTCAGGTCGGGGAAGAAGATGGCGATTTCTCGACCCGCCGACTCAAGCGAGTCCGAACCATGGACCAGGTTCTCGGTGAAATCGAAACCCAGATCACCGCGGATGGTGCCAGGCTGCGCCTCGAGCGAGTTCGTCGCCCCCATCATCGCCCGAACCACCTGCCAGGTGTCCGAAGGCCCCTCCACCGCCAACACCATCGCCGGCGAACGGCCGATGAACGCCACGAGATCATCATAAAACGGCTTACCGACATGCTCCGCGTAATGCCGCGACGCCAGCTCAGCATCGATCGTGCGCAGCTGGGCGGCGGCAAGCGAGAGACCCTTGCGCTCCAAGCGAGACACAATCTCCCCGACGAGACCCCGCTCTACGGCATCGGGCTTACAGATGACCAAGGTACGATCCATCGCGCCGAAGGCTAGCCGTTTTTTATCCCGCCACCACGCGCGGAACTGTTACTCATCCCGCCACCGTGCGCGGAACCTCCAGAGGGCAACAACACGATACTCATCCCGCCACCACGCGCGGAACCACCAGAAGGC
>Ga0316190_10000864_pt1 | contig 21499 bp, 23 predicted proteins | sample Eddworburrow2_MG_FD_204929 | JGI IMG/M metagenome (GOLD analysis project Ga0316190, IMG submission 204929) | Coastal sediment microbial communities from Maine, United States - Eddy worm burrow 2 | ecosystem: Environmental > Aquatic > Marine > Coastal > Sediment | place: USA: Maine | collected... | reverse complement strand
AAGTTTTCGGCCCGGCCCTGGCGATGGTCAAAAAGAATGATTTTTTTAAAGACTATTTTGGAGTTGAACCCCATGCAAGTAATATTTCAGTCCCCGGAACCAACTCGAAATTTGAACCACTAATTGGGAAGCCGGGGGAAGGTGCCAACCCGTCTTGTTCAATCCATGACGAATATCACGAACATGAAACGGACGAACAGGTAGACACCATGAAAACCGGGATGGGTGCCCGGCGCCAAGGCTTGCAATTAATCATTACCACCGCCGGGGATAATACAACCGGCCCTTGTGCAAAGTTGGTGGAGAACTCAAAAAAGAATCTGGAAGGATCCTTGCGGGATGATAGAACCTTTCCGCTAATGTATTGCAGGGATGAACCGGATGACGAAACAAAGGGGGATAGATGGGATTCTGTAGCGGCGATGAAAAAGGCCAACCCTAATTTGGGGGTTTCGGTTTACCGGGAATTTTTAGACCATCAATTATTTGTTGCAAAGAATGATCCAGAAAAGCAAACAAGCTACCGGACAAAACACTTAAATGAATTTGTAGGATCCAGGAAAGCTTATTTTAACGTGGCCCGGTGGAAAAAAGCGGCCAACCCAAAAATTCAAATCCTGGACTATGCGGAATTTGATTGTTACCTGGCATTGGATCTGGCGTCAAAAATTGATATTGCGGCATTGGATATTTTGTTTGTTTTGGGGGATAATAAATTTGCGCAATTCGGGAAATATTATGTGCCGGAAGCCAGGGTGGAAACCGGAGAGAATAAGAGTTATAAAACGTGGGTGGAACAAGGTTGGTTGACTTCCACGCCAGGCGAAAGAACGGATTTTGATACAATAAAAGAAGATGTTTTAAAATTCTGTAATATGCTACAAGTTGCAGAGGTGATATTTGACCCATATCAGGCGGCAATGATGATATCCCAATTACAGAAAAAGCAGATCAATTGCGTAGAACTACCAAACCAGGTGCGTTATTTTTCAGAGCCGATGAAAGATATGCAATCTTTCATCAACGGCGGGGACATAATCCACAACGGAAACCCTTTATATACCTGGATGCTATCGAATGTTACCGCCAAAAAAGATGCAAAGGATAATGTATTTCCACGGAAACAGCGGGACGAAAATAAAATTGATGGGCCGGTTGCAACTATTATGAATTTTAATCGGGCCTTGAGTGGTCAGGAAGTCGATGACGATTCATTTATTGATGAACCTTTGATGGTTACTTTATGAGCATTCTTACAAGCTTTGTTGGTTTCTTTTCTGGATTAACCAGGCGCGTTGGCCGTCAATTTACCGGGCCATTAAGCCGCGTCAATACTCCCACTGTAACCGTAAATTTTGATTCCGCAATGGGGGTGCCCGCGTTTTGGGCTTGTACAAAATTATTGAGTGAAGCCGTTGGCGGCATGGCCCTTAAAGCTTATAAAAAAGTGGATGGTGGCTTTGAAGAAATCACAGATTACCGGCTTTGGAATATCATAAACTTCAAGCCAAACCGCTATCAAACCCGCGTGGAATTTTTTGAAACGATTGTATTAAATTTATCAACCACCGGGAATGCGTATTGCCTCATTGAACGTGATTCGGCAGGCACCCCAATTAGTTTGCTTCCCTTAATGTCGGGGAGTGTCGAAGTTGAATTATTGAGTGATGGCGAAGTTATTTACCACCACTATTCATCCAATGGAAACGTCCGGGTGTTCTCTTCCAAATCTATTTGGCATATCCCACTTTTTGGAAACGGCTTGGTCGGATTAAGTCCATTGCAATATGCCATGGCCACCCTGGGTATTTCGATTGCAACGCAAGGGCGCCAAACCCAATTGGCCGCCAGTGGCGGTAAAACTAACGGAATATTAATGGTTGATCGGGTGTTGGATGAAAAAAAGAGAGCCTCAATCAGGCAAAACTTTAAGGATTTAACGGAAGGGCCAACGGATCAATTGTTTGTTTTAGAAGCTAACATGAAATTTGAGCGGGCGGCCCTAAGTCCCCAAGATATGCAATTATTGGAAACTTATAAATTCCAGGTCCAGGAAATTGGCCGGATCTTTGGGGTGCCATCCATCCTTATAAATGATACAAACGTCACGGCTTGGGGAAGTGGTATTGAACAAATTATGGATGGGTTTTATAAATTGGGGTTGCGCCCTTACCTGGAGCGCATCGAAGCCAGTTTAAAAAAACATCTAATGCCGGAAAAAGACTGGAAGGAAATATTTATAGAATTTGATTTTGAAAGCCTTTTGAGGGCCAGCTTAAAGGATCGAATAGAAACTAATTCAAAGGCCATTCAAAGCGGACAATTGACGCCGAACGAAGCCCGAAAGGAAGAGGGCAGGAAACCCATTGATGGCGGTGACTCTTTAGTTTTGAATGGCGGATTGGAACCCGTCACCTTTTTCCAAAAGCCGCCGGAAAGCACCACGGCGCCATCAAATTAAGGAAACCCCCATGCGAAACGGAATAAAACATAAATTTTTAAATCTGAAATCTTGTGATGTTAAGGTCAAAGCGGACGCCAACGGCGCCTTGGTTTTCAGTGGCTATGCTTCCGTTTTCAATGGCGTGGATTCTTATGGCGATACCATACAGCCGGGGGCCTATGCCAATACACTTGAAACGCGGGAGCGTCCAGTAAGGATGCGTTGGAACCATTACGGCCCGGTCATTGGGGTTTGGAAGGACGTAAAGGAAGATGACGTGGGTTTATTTGTTGAGGGGGAATTGACGCCCGGCCATACCGTGGCGCAAAATGTCGGCGCCAGTATGAAGCATGGCGCGGTTGACGGTTTGAGCATTGGTTACCGGGTCCAGGACTCAGAAAAAAATGGTGACGTTACAGTTTTAAAGGAAATTGAATTGGTTGAAATAAGCGTGGTGGAAGAACCGGCGGACCTTGCGGCGCTGGTTTCTGAAATCAAATCAAGTATTGAAACCGCGTCAACATTAAAAGAATTGGAAATGATCTTGCGTGATGCAGGGCAGTTTTCCAAAAGTGGCGCCGAAGCTTTTATAAGCCGCGTCAAGGAATGCTTGGGTGATCCAGGTCATGCCAAAATAACAAAACCATTGATTAGTGATAGTGATATCAAGACATTGGTTGAAAACTCATTTAACGGGCTATATGACAGCCTTATTGAAAGGTAGGTTGGTATGGAAAAAACTCTTAACCCAAAAATCCTTGGCTATATCCAGGGAAAAGCAGTTTATGAGGTGGGCGGCGGCACTCCCACCAAAGAAGAAGATTATGCAAAACTGAAAGCCGAACAGGTGCCGGTATTGATGGGGACCATAACGGAAACCCTCAAGACGGCGCTAACGGAGCATGAACAGAAGTTGGGCAAAACCTTCCAGAAATATGAAGATGATCTGAAAAACTTTGGATCCGTTTCGGAAGCAACCAAAGCCGACTTGAAAAAGATGGCGGAAGACTATACCGGAATGCGGAATGACGTGGATGCAATTCTACAGTCACAAACCAAATTTCTGGACAGCAAGCCAAAGCAGAAAACGGCGGGCGGTGAATTTGTTGATTCCGATGAATTCAAAAAAGCGGCGGCGGATGGTGGTGATGTCCGAATCACTAAAAAGTTTGATTCCCCGGTTTTCCTGAAAAATACCATTTTGGGTGAATCCGGGTCACCACAAGAACCGGACAGTACCATTGTACAGCGCCACGAAGTCCCCGGCATTGTCCCCGGTGCTTTCCGAATGTTAAGCATCCTGGACGTTATCCCTATGGGAATCACGGCCAGCAACCTGGTACATTACACCCGCGAATTGACGTTTTCTAATCAAGCCGCCGAAACGCTGGAAGGGGTAGTAAAACCCGAATCCAGTTTGACCTTTGAAGATGCCACGGCGCCGGTGCGAACCATTGCGCATTGGCTCAAGGTTTCCAAACAGGTGATGGAAGACGCCCCGGCGTTGCAATCCTACATTGATCAACGGTTGCGCTATGGCGTCCGCTTGAAACTGGAACAACAGATTTTGGCGGGTACTGGCGTTAATCCATCCTTGTCCGGTTTGATTGGTGATACTTCCAACCATACGGCGCTTGCCGCCGTGTCCGGGGAAATCAATTTTGACGCGGCCAACCGTGCCAAATATGCCGTGGTTTCCGCCGACTATATGCCGGATGCGTATCTTATCAACCCCGCCGATTGGGGAACGATGGAACGCAAAAAGGATGGCGCGGGCCGTTATTTTGGTGATCAAGGCGTCATCAATTATTTGGCCGGTGGTTTGATTCCGACCCTTTGGGGTTTGCCGGTCATCCTTTCCAACTCTGTAACGTCTGGATCTTTTGTTGCCGTTTCTTTGGCTTCAATGATGGCTTGGTTGCGCCAGGAAGCAACGGTTACCATCCATGACCAGGATTCGGACAACGTACAGAAAAACCTTTTGACCATCCGTGGCGAAATGCGGGCGGCCTTCACGGTTTTCCGACCCGCCGCAAACGTGGTGGGAGCGTGGCCGGAGTAAGACTAACCTATCCGGCTTTAATCTCAGTCCGGGGGAGCAATCCCCCGGACGTTTTAAGGGGACGAAATGAAACTAAAAGCGCTTAGAAGTTTTTCCAATGCCTATATTGGGAACGTAAGCCCAGGGGATACCTTCAATTGTAGTAATGATGATTTATGTCAACACTTCCTTGAAAATAAATTGGTTGAACCCGTTGGGGAATTTGCCTATCAAAATAAAATGATCCAAGGCGGCGGTAAAAAAAAAGCACCAACGGCCACGGTGAAACCCAAGGCGCCAACGGGGGAAACCCACCACTTCGATTCAGTACCCACCCCGGCGCCAACCGAACCGGCGCCAACCGAACCGGCGCCAACCGAACCGGCGCCAACCGATACGAAGGGCTTGAATGGGTTGGAAGATGGGGCGGGCAAACCATCGTTTGTATCGCCAGCGGCCCAAGCCTTAGCACCGGACAAATTGAGCATATCCGAAAAAGAAGAGAGCAAGGAAAATGCCGCGTCATCGTCACCAACTCCACCTACCGGGCCGTCAACTTTACCGATATCGTCTATGGATGCGATGGACAGTGGTGGAGACACAACCCAAAAGGAAGTGAAAAAGCCGCGTGGGAAGACTTCAAAGAAACAGCAAAGGAAGCGGAAGGGTGGACCCAAGACAAAGGCGCGGCGCAAGCCCACGGCCTAAATTATGTTTGGTCAAAGCAATCTAAAACTTTAGTCACTATTCCGGGGATCATTGGGAGCGGTGGGAATAGCGGGTTTCAAGCCATAGGGCTTGCCTATCAATTTGGTGCTTCACGAATCATTTTGGTTGGTTACGATATGCAATACACCAAAGGCAAAACCCACCACTTTGGGGACCATCCAAAACGATTAAGTAATTGCGTTGGCATAAATAAATGGCCATCAAAGTTTGGCCCCCTGGCCGATGGATTGAAGCGGGCCGGTGTCGAAGTTTTAAATTGTACTTCACAAACCGCGTTGACTTGTTTTGAGCGGGCGATTTTGGAGGAAGTTTTATAATGGGTAAGATTTGGATAATTGGATCCGGTCCATCCGCCAGGCTTGCAGATTTTAACGCCATCCCAAAAGAGGATATAATTTTTGGGGTGAATGGAACGGCGGGTTGGGCGCCACGCCTTGATTGGTGGTTTACGCTTGATAGAGATCCTAAAAATTTAAGAAGGATGGAATGCAGAAAGCTTCAAGGCGTTCGGTGCTATGCCGCTTTACCGGATGAAATCCCACTTCCCAAAAATGTCATCCGCTTGACAAGGGTGGCCCAAAACCCAAAATATAATAAAAATATCGCCAGGCGCCGCCAGTTTAGAAACACCCCGGAATGGTGGCTTTCCAGGTGGTCAGCAGTAAAAACCCTTTCCGAAATCCCAGGCAAAATAAATACCGGGAATAGTTTATGGGGGGCGCTCCAAATTGCTTACCAGGCCAATTTCAAAAAAATCATATTGGTTGGTTTGGATGCGGATGATTTGCCAAGGGTGGAAGGGGGCAAGCCTAATTCACTTTTGCACTTGCCTATATTATTTGAAAGCGCCGTTGCTCAATTAAAAGCTTCCGGCGTCCAGGTGTTTAACGCAAACCCAAAAAGTAAAGTAACTTGTTTTCCAAGGGTGACTTTCAAGGAAGCGCTTTCCGTATGAATGAACCAATTAAAATTTTTATAGGGTGCGCTCCAAACCATGATGACGCGGAATCACAAGCCGCCCTTGAGTGGTCAATTCTCAAATATGTAACGGGGCCGGTTGAAATCGTATGGATGCGCTTATCCCTGGACCCTAAAAGCCCATTCCATGGTTGGGATTCAACCGCGTGGGCCACTCCCTTTTCCGGGTTTCGGTGGGCGGTGCCGGAACTATGTAATTTTGAGGGCCGGGCAATTTATATGGATTCGGATTTTTTGGTTTTGTCTGATATTTCGGAATTGTGGATACAGCCATTTAAGCCGGGGAAAGTCGTTTTGGCCAAGGGCGGGGGGAATTGGCGCCTTTGTATGTCTCTATGGGATTGCGCCGCCGCCAAAAAATACATGATGCCGATTAAAGATTTAAAGCGCAAATCAACTTCCCATCAAACAATGGCCGGGCGGTTTAATGCAACTTCGGGGATTGTCCAACCCTTCTTTGGTGATTGGAATTGTTTGGACGCCAGGCACGGGGAAAATTTAAAAAATGTTAAAGCCCTTCACTATACCCGTATGTCAACCCAACCCCAATTGAAATACGCCCTTCCACGGCTTCAAAAAAGCGGAATCCGCCATTGGTTTGATGGAAAAAAAACACCGCATCCTAATAAGGAAGTCGTAAGGTTATTTGAATTTTATTTGAAGGAAGCCATTGAAAACGGTTACACCGTTGAAAGGTACACCGGCCACAAACCATACGGGCCGGTTATGAAACAAAGATTTGGAGGGCGGGCCGTATTATGATTGCCGTGGTTTGTGTCCAGGTTGGGAATAAATACCCTTTTTCCCATGTCGTTAAGTTGAAAAATATGGTGGCAAGGAATCTTAAAATTGACCACCAATTTTTTTGCCTAACAGATAAGCCAAAAAAGCATGACGGGATCCAGTGTATTGATGTTTCCACCGCCTTGAAGGGATGGTGGGCGAAAATGAACCTATTCAACCGGCGCAATATGCCACCGGGCCGGATCCTGTATTTTGATCTGGACACGGTTATTATTGACGACATTTCACCCCTGGCAACTTTGGAAGTTGATTTTGGAATATGTCGTAATTTTACCCGCGCCGCCGGTCATTCAACTTATCCATGCAAATATGGATCTTGTGTCATGTCCGTTGGCCCTGATTTTGGGCAACCGATTTGGGATGAATTCGATAGTGAAAAGGAGAGGTTTATTTTAAGATGCCGATATGGTGATCAGGAAGCCATAGAATTAATCTATCCTTTTGCGAAGGTTTTAAATGAAGACTTGCCGCCCGGATTTTTCCTTGGATACCGGGATATCAAAGCAACCAAACCGCCCGGCGCCGCCGTGGTAGTATTTGCAGGGAATAACAAACCGGAAAAATATAATCAACCCTGGATAAGAAAGGCTTGGCAATGATAAAAAACAAACGGCAAATGGCGCCGACACTGGACGGAATCCGGCATGACCACCTGGAGCGCTACCAATTTGCAAGCCGTGAAATCAAAAAGCACGGTTTGGATTTTGCTTTTGATATCGGGTGCGGGTGCGGGTATGGATCCTATGTAATGGCCATGAAAAAAATTAAGGTTAGCGCTTTTGATTGCGACCCCGGCGCCATTGAATACGGGGAAACGCATTACAAAAGCAATCTAATTGAAAGGTCCGCCAATAGTTTTTCAGCGATTCCAGAACGGAAGGATTCCGCTTTGGTCATGTTTGAAATTATTGAGCATTCCAAACAGGCCCCCGGCTTTTTAAGTCGGGCGTCAATGTTTGCAAGCCTTCTTATCTTGAGTGTTCCAAATCAAGCCGTGATTCCGTTTGGCGCAAAAAGCCACAGCCAGCACTATAGACACTACACGGCGGAAGAGATGAAACAGGAACTTGGCGAGGCGGGTTGGCGCGTTATCTTTACCGGATCGCAACCCGGAAAGCACAAGGAAGATGCCAAAATAATTAAGGATAATATCAAGGGCCGGACCCTGGTATTTATTGCGGTGCCAATATGACGGTTGCGGTTTATTTGCCAAAATATAATGAGGGGCACCAAAAGATTTTGGAATGCTTCGCAACCGGGATACCAGGCGCCAAAGTGCGGTGGCTTGAAGACTTCAAACCGGATAGTGACGTGGCGGTTATTTTCGGGTGGTATAAATACGCATTCGGCCTAACAATGGCGAAAAAAAAGATAGTGGATCATTATTTGCCAAAGCAAAAGTTAATTGTGATTGAGTCAGCTTTTTTGAAAAGAAAAGAATATTATCAAATTGGGTGGAATGGATTCGCCGGGGGTGCCGATTTTAAAAATAAAGGGGTGCCATTGGATCGCTGGAAATCTTTGGATATTCCCGTTTTACCATGGCAAAAAAGAAAAGACGGCCTTATAGTTGTATGCGGTCAATTGCCGCGTGATACTCAGGTCCAGGACGTTGACCACCTGGCATGGTGCAAAGCCACTTTTGATTGGTATCAAAAAAGATTTGGTGACCGGGTAGTTTTCCGGCCCCATCCCCGGAATGAAACGCCGGGGGAGTATGGGATTGATCCGAAATATTTTGATATACGCAAATTGCGGGCGGTTTTCAAGGAAGCCCGGTTGGTGGTAACCTGGAATAGCACCACGGGCACGGAAGCGGCGGTGGCCGGAATCCCCGTGGTGGCTTGTAACCCTGGATCCATGGCGTGGCCAGTATCACAAAGCGTTTTATCTGATATCCCTATTTACCCGGATCGGAAGGAATGGTTGGCGGGTATCGGATATGCTCAATGGACACCCGCCGAAATGAGGTGTGGGTTACCCTGGCGGCATTTAAGCGGGTTAAAAAAATAAAGTGGGGGGAATGATTGATGGTTGACAGAATTGGGACAGTAAGGCGATTGACTCCACCGGCAACGGAACCCGTGACCCTGGCCGAAGCAAAAAAGCATTTACGGATAAATACCGATTTCACGAAGGATGATAATTATATCCAGGGCTTGATATCATCGGCGCGGGATCATGCGGAAAAATATTGTGGCCGGTCATGGGCAACGGCTGATTTTGTTTGGACGGTGGAAGCCTTGACGCTTTCCGTTTATGGATCCAGTCAATATAAATTTAAAATCCCCATGCAGTTTATAAGCTCAATCAATGAGATTGGATACCTGGATTCCGACAGCGTTGATCAAGTCATAGCCACAAGCCTTATTGGGTTGGATAGTGACCGCCAGTGGGTCACCATACCGGATACGATTGAAGGGAGTGATTGGGTAATCAGGTTTTCCGCCGGTCCAGACTTGGGGACAAGTCAAAACGAAGTAACCCCGGATGCGATTAAGCAAGCCATCTTTTTATTGGTGGGGGACGCTTACGAAAACCGCCAGGCGTCAATATTGGTGGTGAGCATAACCGAAAATCCGGCGGTGGTTAGTTTGCTTCACGATTACCGGGTAAATATGGGGGTATAATGGCAAACTATCGAATTGGTGAATTAGACCAGGAAATTGAAGTATACCGCCCAACAAAAACCCCGGATGGGAAAGGCGGGTTTATTTCCAGTGACGTTTTGCTTCATACCCTTGATTGTTTCGTTATGGAAAAGGGCGGGGGGGAAGTTTTTAAATATGAAAAAGTGGAAGCAACCGCCAATTATCGTTTTGTTATCCGAAACAATGAAGATTTAGGGATATTGGAAACCGATATTATAGAATGGGATGGTGATCAATATAATATTCGGGCTATCCCAAAAAAGGGATCCAGGAAACTATATTTGGAAATTGATGCTGAAAGGGGAGTGGCGCAATAATGGCAAATAAGGGCGTTCAATCTGGTTTTCAGATTACAGGGATTGAAGAGGTGAAGGCGATTTTGGAAGAGGTTGTGCCAAAGGAAGCCGAAAACCTTAACCGCTCCACAATGTTTGCCATTGCTTCCGAAGTTAAAAAATTATCGGCGCTCAATGCCAGGGCGCAAGGGTTACAACTTATTTCAAAGGCAATGAAGGCGGAGCGGAAAAAATCACCACCGGAAAGGCCAATAAGCGTGGTGATTGTCCAGCATGGCCCCGGCGCAAAGTTTGACGCCTGGTACTGGCATTTTCACGAATTTGGAACGGCCCCCAGGTTTACAAACGGGAAGCCATCGGGAAGGATTACCGAAAAAGGATTTATAAGAAAAGGCAAAAACAGGGTATCCGCAAATTTAGACGGGATTATCAGGGAAAAATTCCAAAAGGTTTTAACAAAACGAATCAAAGCTGTTCAAAAAAGGAATAGGGCTAAAAAGTGAGTTTATTCGGCAATGTCATCATTCAAACGGTTTATAGTGCGCTAATTGGCAACTCCACGTTGATGGCCCTTGTCAATGATTCTATTTTTGATCATGTCCCCGATAAAAACCCCTATCCTTTTATTGCTATTGGTGAATTAATCCAAACGGAAGATAATACAGGAAGCCCGGAGCAAGGGGTTATTGCTTCATTAACCTTGCACACCTATAGCCGATATGATGGAAGGGATGAAACCCACGAAATCCAGGAGGAAATTAACCGAACGCTCCACCGCGCCGATTTGATTTCAAGCGGCGTGGATTTTATAAGTATTGACCACGCGCAATCTCAAAGCTTTGTTGATGCCGACGGAAAAACCCGCCACGGGATCATGGAATTTAAAATTTTAATAACGGAGATATAAGCTTATGCCTAAAGCAACTGGAAGGGAATTAGTAATCAAAAAAGGATCGGCGGTAATTGCCGCCGTCCGAAATAAAACCATTTCATGGAATGGTGAACCCATCGACGTTACCACGGATGACGATGACGGGTTTAGAACTTTGTTGGAAGCCCAAGGCCAAGAAAATATTGATATCTCAGGGGACGGTATAACGGATGCGGACGTTTTAAAGGATATCGCCCTTGATCCAACCGCATCCAAATTGCTTACGGATATCACCATTGCATGGGTTGACGGCACGGCGATTATTGCCGGGGATTTCAAATTGATTTCCTATGAAGAAACCGGCCCTTATCAAGATGCCAGGACTTTTACATTTTCCATGCAATCAAGCGGGCTTTGGACTTACACGCCCTAAAACCGCTTAATTTTAAACTCATTGATTGAAAGGTATTATCATGTCGGAATCAGTGTTTGAAGATGTAACTATAAAATGGGGGAAGGAATCATATACTATCAAGGCGTCCGAAATCATGGGGGTGATTTCCCGGATTGAAAATCATATTACCTTTTTAGATTTGCAATCAAAAAACCCCAAGATGATAAATATGGCCCGCGCTTATGGCGAGGTTTTAAGATCCGTTGGCGCGGATATTTCGGATGAAACGGTTTATAACGAAATGTTTAAGGATTCGACAATGGGCCAGATCCAGAACGCCATCAACGGCCTTATGTATATTATGATTCCCCCAGAACATCTTCAAAAAAAAACTCCAGTCAAGACTACAAAGAAGGCGACCCGCAAAAAGGCTTCACGAAAGTCCGGTTAGTAAAACAGGCTTATATTTTTGCAATGATGAACGGGTTGGCCCCAAGTGAGTTTTGGCGGATGCACCCACGCGAATTTTGGTGGTTTTATGAAGCGAAAACGGATGGCATTGAAACGCCAGACGATAAATGGGGAAGGCTTTATGGGATCCTCAAGGAAGGTGAATAATGCCAGCTAAAAAAGATATTGCCGTTGTTGTTGGTGGCGATACTTCCGATTTAAAAAAAGGGATGAAATCGGGGGCAAGGTCCGTTACCAGCTTTGGGAAGGTATCCACCGCCGCCCTAAAAAAAGTGGCCGGGGGATTGGCGAAAGTGGCGGCGGCGGCGGTTGCCGCAGGAGCGGCCATTGTAGTGGGATTGGCAAAAAAGGGAAATGAAGCCGTCCGGGAACTTGAAAGGATGGCCAGGGTTTCTAATTCCGGCGTCAAAGAATTCCAACGCCTGGCGTTTGGTGCCAAACAACTTGGAGTAGAACAAGATAAGTTAGGCGATATTCTAAAGGACGTGAATGACCGCGTGGGGGATTTCTTGACCACCGGCGGCGGCCCAATGGCGGATTTCTTTGAAACCATCGGGCCGAAAATTGGTATTACCGTTGACCACTTCAAAAACCTTTCCGGCCCCCAGGCCCTTCAATTATTTGTAAGTAGCCTGGAGAAAGCCAACCTTACCCAAGCCGAAACAACTTTTTTTATGGAAGCGATGGCAAGTGACCTAACGCTTTTATTACCACTATTCCAAAAAAATGGAGACATGGCGAAAAAGGCGGGAAAAGAATTTGACCGCTTTGGGGGCACTCTAAACGCAATCGAAGTGCAAAAAGTCCGGGAAGCTGATATTGCCATGGATTCCTTTAGCACCACGGTTGATTCGATTTCAAAGCGGGTCATTGTCGAATTGGCGCCCGCCTTAAAAATCGTAAGCACAAAGTTTGCCGATTTCGTAAAAGAGAATGAAGGATTTAAGGATGCTATCCGGTCATCGTTTAAATTTGCGGGTAAAGTGATTGCGGTTTTTGCGGATGGCTTGGATTTAGTCCAGATAGGTTTCAAAGGTTTGGAATTTGCGGCGGCGGGTTTTGCTTCCGTGTTTAAACAAGTCATAAGTTTTGCCGTGGAAAAATCGCAAAGCACCATTAAGGCGTTTATAGAAAATACCCTTAATGGGATTGACTCCCTCACTTCAAAAATAAATGAAAAGCTTGGGACAAGTTTGGGGAAAATCGGGCGCCCGGATTTAGGTTTTTTGGATAAAATTATTGCCGCCGGGCCAGAGTCAGTAACCCAATTAAACCAAATCGGAATTGAATTAAAGGGAATGGTTGAACAATTCAGGGATGAAAGCACGGGCGATTCAATAAATAAAATGTTTGATACGATGATTGCCGGGGCGCGGCGGGCGGCAATTGAAATGAGCCTGGTAAAACAGGTGAGCGCCCAAGCGCTTGATTTAAATTTGGATCAACAACAACCATCCGGGGATGACCCCAAAGCCCAAAGCGAAATTGACGCCAACCGGGAATTCCAGGAAATATTGGCCGCCCGCCTGGAGATCCTGCAAAACAGCGTTAAAACGGAACTGGAAGTTGAATTGGAAGCGCAAAGGAAGCGTATAGAAGAGTTGGCATTTTTGGAAGATCAAGGCGTTATCCGGGATGAGGATAGGCGGCGGTTACAGCAGGAACTTGAAGCGAAGCATCAAAAAACCTTAACCGATATCCGCCGAAGTGGTTTATTGACCCTTGAAAAATTCAATAGTATGAGTTTTAAGAACCAAACCAAAACGGCGTTGGGGGAAGTGGTCAATTTAACTTCGGGCGTTGCCAGGGAAAACAGGGCACTTTTTGAAATCAATAAGCAAGCGGCAACGGCTCAAGCCGTGATAGGTGCTTATGAGGGAATATCCAGGACGTTGGCCGCATATCCGGCGCCCTTTAGTTTTGCAATGGCCGCCATCCAAGCGGGCGCGGCGTTCGCTCAAGTCCGGGCCATTCAAAGTCAATCATTCAGTGGTGGCGGGTCATCGGCGCCATCTATTGCAGGATCCACGGCGGCGCCGCCGGTCCAGGACGTGGGGGGGGATGCCCAACAAAATGTTTTCATTAATTTAGAAGGGGATAGTTTTGGGCAGGAAGGAATCCGAAAACTGATAACTAAATTGAATGAAGCAACCAAAAACGGCGCAAGGATAGTGGTGAATTAATGTCAATTTTTACAACTCCAGCTTATATTTTGATTGCCGCCGATATTGCTAACAATCCGCATATCGGTTACCAAACTTGGGTACGGGATTTATTGGCGGCGGATATTTCCGTATCAAGCGAAACCGCCGGCGGGCCAAAAGATTCTATCTTACGGCCTAATACTTATGAGTTTTGGGAACCCATTGCACTACCGGCGGAAATAGTTATTGATCTTGGAGTGGCCCGCGCCGCCGATTATGTCGGCTTGGCCGGTCATACAATCGGATCATCCGGGGTGGCCGTGAAAGTCCAGCATAGCCCGGATGGTACAACCTGGACGGATTTTGGAAGCGAGGTATCACCAACGGATGATGCCCCAATAATGTTTGTGGATGAAAGCGTAACCAAACGATATTGGAAAATAGAATATCCCAATTCTGGAACATCCCCGCAACTGGCCGTTATCTACATTGGGCAACTTTTGGTTTCCCCTACTTCAATTTATGGCGGCCATTCCCCGGCCACTCTATCCAGGGACACCAAATTATTTCAAAATATGAGCGATGGGGGCCACTTCCTTGGACAATATATAAAGCGTAAGGGGGTAAAGGGCAATTTAACTTTAAGGCACTTAGGGGCGGGTTGGTACAGGACAAACTTTGATCCGTTTGTATTGGCGGCGCGGGAATTCCCTTTTTTTGTGGCGTGGCGCCCGGTTGATTGGCCGCTTGAAGTGGCTTATGCCTGGACGGATGCAAACATAAAACCAAAAAATATGGGTAAAAAGGATTATATGGAAGTAAGTTTTAATTTCACCGGGATTGGATACCTGGATTAAAAATAAAAAGTTTTTTTGTGGCTAAAATCTATGCCTGATTATGGTGATGAAATATTGACGTTGGTTGAAATTGATCAACCGTTTTGTACTTTGGATTATGGGAATAGCCCATGCCAAGCGCAATTGGGGGTTACTGATACCAAAAAATGCTATAACTCCCGGTTTACTTGTCAGGATCCGGCAAATTATGACCCGCAACCATTGACCCTGAAATTTTCTTATTCCCAGGAAGGTATTAATCAATACGGCTTTATCATCCCTTCATTGCAATCAATCAGTACAAGCCCACTCCGGGTCAATATCGGCGCCATGGATACAAATATGGGGCCATTCGGGGAGCGTGAAACGGTGGCCCTTACCTTCATTGATCATAAAGACTCTGATCAGGTAGTGGACAAGTATAGAACCGAAAGGAATGATGCGCATGGCCAAAGCGGGATTGAAGGATTTGACCCAAGTGAAAACGGATCGTTTTGGGGGAAGTGGTTGACCCGGAATCCGTACCATGAAAAATACGCGGTAAGAATTAAGGAAGGGGTGATGGGTGATAGTGAATCTTCCTTGAGGGTTAGAAACTACCTGATAGATTCAATAGAAGGCCCCACCAACGGAAAAATAATTATCCGTTGCAAAGATATTTTTTCTTTGATCGAAAAAAGGAAAGCGGAAGCGCCGGTTTTAAATACCGGGGAATTATTTGCCGACATTACAAGCGGCGCCGGATCCTTGGTTTTAACTCCCACGGGCATTGGTGATGAAGAATATGGGAATAGTGGCCACGTTGCTATAAGTAGCGAAATTATGGCTTATACCAGGGCCACGGGAAGCGATACCTTAACCTTGACGGAACGGGGGGCGTTCAATACTCCAGCGGACGCCCATGAAGAGGAAGACAAGGTGCAAGAAGTTTTATCTTATTCCGCCCAACGGGTTGACGAAATTATCATAGATTTATTGACCACCTATACTGAAATTGGGGCGGAAAATATTGATGCCAGCGTATGGGGAGTGGAAGCGGGGAATAATTTGCCGACACTGTACACCGCCCATATAGCAAAACCCACTTCCGTTTTTGATTTGATTGCAGAGTTGGCGGAGCAAGTCGGCTTCACAATGTGGCCGGACATTGAAACCGGCCTGATTCAATTAAAAGCCATCGGCATTAATATTGTGCCGAATGAAACGGTGGATGACTTTGAATGGATAATATCTGATTCAGTAAGAATCAAACGGGATCCAGATAGAAGAGTCACCCGCGTCCAGGTTTACTATGGTTTGATAAATCCCTTAGAAGGATTAGAAGAGGAAAAAAATTATAGATCCGTGGTGGAAATCATAGATACGGACGCGGAACACGAAACCCAATATGGGTCAAAATCCATTCGGAAAGTATTTTCACGGTGGATAACTCAGTTTGGCCGGGCGCCCGCCACCACCCTTACGGAATTAATCTTAAAGCTTTTCCGGGATCCGCCGTATAGAGCGGAATTTAAAATTGATATCCAAAAAGCCGGGCGGCTTGATATCGCGTCACCAATGGCATTACAAACAAGGGGGGTGGTGAATGATTTAGGGATGCTTACCCTTGAAACCTTATTGCCCATGGCGCTTAACAGGGGGGAAACCTTCATTGAAGTTGAAGCGCAAAAACTAAACTTAGTTTTGCCGGTTGCTCAAGAGCGGATAATAAATATTGACGATGACGTTAATCATGTCGATATGCGGGCGTTGCATGATTCTATTTATTCTCAAGCCAGGTCCGGTGACACTGTAACTTTTATTATTGCTTCCGGCATTATTGTTGGATCTGATAATTTATCGGAACCTTCCATGGATACCGGCTCATGGCCAGCGGGGGTTTCTCTAAATCTGCAAATTGAAGCGGGCGGTTTTTTAGTTGGTGCGGGTGGTAATGGTGGCCGTGGTACTGGCTATGGAAGCATGGATGGAACGCCAGGCGGATTGGCTTTATTGGTTCAATCTTTACTTATAATTGAGAATAACGGAACTATCGGCGGCGGCGGCGGTGGCGGTGGCGGTGCCAGTGGTTTCCAGGGCGGCGGCGGTGGCGCGGGTAGTAATGATCTTGTAGCGGGTGATCAAGTAAGGGGCGGAATTGGTGCCCCTGCTATTACAAATCCTGGCATAGATGGTACTTTAGAGTTTGGCGGGCTTGGTGGTAAAGGCGGAACCGTGTTTGGTGGTGATGGTGGCGATTTGGGGGACCCTGGAGTTGATGCGGTGCCAATTACCGGGGCGGGATATGGTGGACCGGCAGGCGTGGCAATTGACGGGGATTCATTGGTTACCCATCTATCAGGATCGGGGACAATACTTGGAAGCCAGATTAATTAAAGGAAAATAATATGCTTGGAATTTATGAAAGCGTTGCATTTATACAAAGCGGATCCTCAGTCAATGTGGCCAACGGCGCTTCCGTGGAAGTCCGCAAACAATCGGATAACTCCATTGCCACTATTTTTTCAGACCGCGCCGGGGCAAGCCCCCTGGCAAATCCATTTTTGACGGGGACATTGGGGGAATTTGAATTTTACGCCGCCGGGATAAATCAAGGTTATAAAATCACAATTACAAAAGGGTCATCCGTCCAGGTCAAAAACAATCAGCAAGTGGGATTGATGCAGGATATGGATTTTGTTTATCAATATTTAAAAGTTGATATTGGTGGCGAAGCGATTGACGAAGAAACGATTTTTTCCGGTTTCTTTTTCCCGGAACGAGTGACCATTGACGGCGTTGGAATCTTTGCCAGGGAAGCGCCAGTGGGGGCCGCTTTCTTGATTGACTTTTTACGGGACACCATAGAGGAAGGCTTAACCATTACCCTTGCGGCGGGGGCACAAGATCAATCAACCGCCGTGAATGTGGATTTTACGGCGGCGGAAGAGTTTGGCGTTAAAGTAAAACAAGTGGGGTCAACAACGCCAGGCGCCGAAATTGGAATATTAATAAGGTATAAAAACAATCCAGCATCTTAGGGGGCACCATGTCTAAACGATTTTTAGCTATCATTTTAATCTGTATCTTTGCTTTCATACCCCTGGAAGCTTTTGCCATAAAATACAAAGGGGATCTTGAAACCAATGAATCCGTAACTTTCCCCGAACAAGGATCAACGCCAGCAAATCCAGCGGCCACAAAATACAAGCTTTATTTTAAAAGTGATGGAAACGTCTACAAACTGAATTCATCGGGCACGGAAGCGCAAGTGGACGGCGGTGGCGGCGGATCCGGTGACGTGGTTGGCCCGGCGTCATCCACTGATAATGCCATTGTCAGATTTGATTTGGCCACCGGGAAGCTTATACAAGATTCAGGCGCCACGCTATCCGATACAGGCGAACTTATCACGGATGGGCCGGTTGGCGTTGGTGACCCTGGCACAGAAGATTCCGGCGTACCCGTCAACGGGGTTACGTTTGATAGTGCTTTCAAAGTAAATGATTTGGGCGGCACGGAACCCGCCCAAGCCGTTATCCATCGGCATTCAACAACGCTCCAGGCCGTTTTAATGGGCACCCGCTCAAAAAGCAATGATGATACGCATTCCGCATTAACCAATGGTGATACCGCTTTTTCGATTTTTGGTGGTTATTGGACCGGCACCCATTATGACCTTTCAGGGTCCATTGATTTTGAGGTGCCAGCGTCCGGCACCGTTTCATCCACTTCGGCGCCGGGGGATATCGTTTTTAAAACGTCACCCGATGGAACGGACACCCCCGCCGAAGCCTTACGGATAGGATCTGAAGGGGTGGTTACGCTCAATGATTTTGAGTTTGCCACGGAAAATTCCGCCGGGAAATTAACTTTTATTGGGGAGTCATCCACCGACCCAACAGTACCCGCCGCCAATAATGGCATTCTCTATACAAAAGATGACGGGGCCGAAACCAAACTATATTTTAGAAGTACAACCGGAATAACGGATCTTTTGGCGGGCGGCGGTGGATCCGGGGACGTGGTTGGCCCGGCGTCATCCACTGATAATGCCATTGTCCGCTTTGATTCGACAACCGGAAAGCTTGTCCAGGACACCCCGCTTACAACCATTTCCGACACTGGCCAATTGGCGTTGACCGGCGTTGGCGCATCCATTGACATAGTTGAACGCGCCGCCGCTCCCACGCCCGCCGCCGGACGGGGTTATTTTTGGATTAAAAGTGATACCCCATCAACTGCGTATTTCACGGATGACGCGGGAACGGATTTTCAATTAGGCGCCGGTGGCGGGCTTTGGCAGGATGACGGGGCATACACAAACCTTATTTCTAAAGCAACGGACGGCGTGGGGGTTGGTCCTGGCACGGCGGATGACGGGTTGCTTCACGTTGTATCGGGCACCCCTGGAGCGCAAACCGCAAACGTCAATGGTGACGAAATAGTAATTGAAGGGGCAGGCCAAGCCGGGCTTTCAATCATAAGCGGCACCGCTGGGAATTTATTTTTCGGGGATACTGGAAGCGCCCTTGCATCAAAAATAGTCTATACCCACTCCACAAACGTCTTATCCTTTTGGACGAATGGAAACGCCCTGGATGACAACTTGGCTTTATCAGGATCCGGCGCCGTTTTTAATGAGGGTGCCAGTAGTGTTTTTGATTTTAGAATTGAATCCCTTAATAATACTAATATGTTTTTCTTGGATGCAAGCGGCAACCGCATTGGGATTGGGAATACTCTTCCCACGGATGGTTTATTACATATCAGTGAAGGCAATTCGTCATCCGCCGCCGATGGGGGGGCGGATCTTTTAGTATTGGAAGATAATTTAAGCGCCGGAATGTCGATTTTAAGCCCGGCAACCCAGGAAGGGCGGATTTATTTTGGTTCATCCGTTTCCAATAAAGATGGAAGGATTGTTTATAGTCACGTTTCGGATCAATTAGTTTTTGGCGTAGAAAATACAGATATCTTAAAAATGAATACGGAGAATTCCGGCGGCGGCCTTACCTTTACCGGCGAGTCATCCGCCGACCATACCACGCCAGCGGCCAATAATGGAGTTATCTATACAAAAGATGTTGGCGCCGAAACGCATTTAATGTTTAGGAATACCACGGAAGTTACAGATTTATTGGCTCCAAAAGTTGGGGTTTTGCATAGTGACGGCACGGCATCGGCAACCACCGCCGTTACAACGGAAGAAACATTAATGACGTATACCCTTCCGGCCAATACGTTATCCGCCAACGGCAAAGGGGTAAGAATTTCCGTGGCATTTTTAGGCGCCGCCAATACCAACTCAAAAAGGTATAGGCTTTATTTTGGTGGCACCGTGGTTAAAGATATAACGTCAACCACTACAAGCTTTATAATGCAGTTTGAAGCTAATATAGTGCGCACAGGTGTAGGAACACAGCAGACATATAGCCCAAGTATAGGTTTTGATACCGACACAGGGGCCATTGTCCTTTATGGGTTGCCTACCGAAGATGAAACCGGAAGCATAGAAATAAAATTAACCGGTCAAAATGGCGTTGCGAGCGCCGGGGATATTACAGCCAACCATTTAATGGTGGAGTTATTTTAATAAGCTTTTAATTTTTCTTTAAATGGGGGGTGACGTGTGAAAAAAATTATGACGATTGACATAAGCCAATTGCCAGGCCAACCGCCGCAAACCGATGACGAACAATTGGACGAAGCTTTTCCAGATGAAAGGGGACGCCAGGCAATAATTAAAGCTTTTCGCATCATGCAAAACCAGATCATTGATTTGCAAAATACGGTCAACGGCACAAACAAAGCAAAGTTGACAATGGCGGAAGCCCGCGCCTGGTTTCGTGGTCAATTTCAACCTTAACCGGGTGAACTTATAGGAGAAAAAACTTGACTGGTTTGGAAGATATGACAATTGAAAAAGTTGGCGGCGCCGCCGCTATCATCTATGCAGTCGGATACATGATAAGGCAAATCAGTTTACTTGTAACGAACGCCAGGACGCACAAAGAGCAAATCGAACGCCGGGCAGATATTCCGGGGCTTTGTTGTCCGCTAACAAAGACCAACCCCGAAACCGGATTAAAAGAGTGGTCATCATTTCGCCAGGATTTCCACGAATTCACCGAATGGAAAAAACATAAGGGGAAATAATGTATTTCACCATTGCCATTGGTATAATTGCTTTTATTGATTTTGCGGTATGGTTTTATGGGAAAGTCAGGGAATGGCTTTGAAGCGCCCCCAACGGATCCAGAAAGTGGAAATTTTGTGGTTGGGGCCAAGCTCCAATAAGCTATTTGGCCGGGGGAATTGGCGGGCACGGAAGGCGTGGAATGACGAGGGGCATAAACAGACCTGGTTAGCCGTCCGCGCCCAAAAGATTAAGCCGGTTGACTATCTGGTAGACCTGGAGTTTTTCCCCTATATGACCGGCTCAGGGACTCTAAGAGACTCCGGGAATAATTCATTAAGCGCAAAGATCATTGAGGATGGATTGGTTAAATCAAAGATCCTTGTTGATGACGCTCCAAAATATGTAAATAGGTTTATTTGTAACCCCGCGAAACGCTCCCCAAAGGGCAAGCCGTGGGATTTTATCGAAGTTTTAATGATCGAGGTTTTATAGATTTCCCCTTGACATAATCCCCCGGCGGGCCTATCCTTAGATTAACACTAAATCATTAGTGTTAAAAATGGCTTGTCGGGAGCGCATGAAAAATTCAATACTACATTTAAATATTTTGCGAACAGGGGCCACCTTTGCCGGTTGCCCGCTGTATCAAGACCCGTCACTTTCCTTGGTTTCCGACAAGCCTAAAGTTATTGACGGGTCTTTTTTTTTGAATCTAATGGA
>Ga0316190_10000861_pt1 | contig 21539 bp, 17 predicted proteins | sample Eddworburrow2_MG_FD_204929 | JGI IMG/M metagenome (GOLD analysis project Ga0316190, IMG submission 204929) | Coastal sediment microbial communities from Maine, United States - Eddy worm burrow 2 | ecosystem: Environmental > Aquatic > Marine > Coastal > Sediment | place: USA: Maine | collected... | reverse complement strand
CTCGATGGGTGCAAATCTGATCGATGCCGGCGGCTTATGAATTGAGATACAAAAGAATTTTTGCTTATTTATTACGTTTAATTGGTATACGTCAGCCGAACAACCAGCAATAAATTCGACTGATGCGACAATGATACTGCCCATGATGAATCAGTCAAGTCGTCATACAAACCGACAGATCCGATAAAACAGAGATCAAAAAATTCTTTTTAAAAATCAGCGGCCACCAGCAGAGGTGGCCCGGCCTCTTCCAAGGGCCATCCTCATACCCCCAGCTCTGCTGGTGGTCGCTGATTTACCTAATCAACCATTCAACCAGTAAACTATTCAACCAGGCATGAAAATATGGAAATCAGCATTTGATAACATTTGAACCCCTGGCCCAGACCTGGCATGTCAAGATGTGGTGATATAAAGCCGAGCCCATATAGCATGAAATTAATTGCATAGCCACATCCCGTCGCGCTCTCCGAGGCGTAGGCTACGAGCCGGAGGCCAGGGCGGGCCTGAACCTGGAACCTTTCATTTCAAATACCGGCAAACACGAAAACCCAGATCCGGACGCTTCGTGCTACTGTAATCGCGGTATGAAAGTCTTAGTTCACTGATACCGGCCTGTTTCCAACCGGCTCCCCGCACGACATGATGTTTCCCGTCATCAGGCCCCAGGGGGTCGATATATATTTTATCGGCTCGATACGGATAAATCGAATAATAATCATGGGTCCATTCCGCGACATTACCTCCCATATCGTACAAACCCAAAGCGCCGGCCTCAAATTTTTGCGGCGGTGCGGTGACCGCGTATCCGTCATTATATGACGGCAGATAATATGTCAGCAACCCTTTAGCGGAAATATCCGCAAAATTTCCGGCCCTGCCGGCCGGCGGAAATTTATTTCCCCAGGGATACTTCAGGGCAGTCCCCTTAGCACTGAAACGGGCACAATATTCCCACTCGGCTTCCGTGGGAAGCCGATACCCGATACCTACGGGATTTTCAGCAATCAGCCTGCCTCCTTTATGCACATATACCGGGGGTAGAGATTCCTTAACGCTCAACCAGTTGCAAAACAGTGCCGCTTCTTCCCAGGTTACGTCCACCACAGGCAGTGTATCCCGATTGAGGCTATGACCGTTGAGTGCCCCGGAGTCGTGTACGGCTAAGAATTGTCTGAATTCTTCGTTGGTGACTTCGCGTACGCCCATATAAAACGGTCGCTGCAGATTGATGCGGCGCAAGGTCTCATTGGAGCGGCGGCCCTGTTCCCGGCGCGATGATCCCATTGTAAAGGACTGTGGCCGAATCAGTTTGAGGGCATAGCCGTTTTTGGTGGTGATGGTGTCGGTCCTGACATTTTCAGCGGACGATTGTTTGACTAGCGTGACGGCAATTTCCTGGGGAAAGCCCGGACGAGGGGTGATGCGGGTGCGGTAAGGTTGATAGCCTTTTTTCTTTATTTCCAAACGGTGCTCGACGGCGAGCAGACGTAACTGCCGCGGCACTTTTCCCCTTGGCTTTCCGTCAACGATAATCTCGGCATCGGCCGGTGCCACCACCAGATGAATGATGCCCAGTTTGGGCGTTAACTTGACGGTGAGTGTTTTTGATGCCGCACTGCCGACAGTGACCTTCCGGATCTCTGTTTTATATCCTGCTTTTGACAATTGAATCAAGTGGGTTGTGTCCGCCGACAGGTTTAGTTTTGTCGGGGTTTGACCGGCGAAGGTGTTTGAAAGCATGACATTCGCGCCGGATGGATTCGTTTGCAGTGTCAACGTGCCGTCCGCGGGCTGCAATCGGACGGTGTCCAGCACCTGCGGGTGATTGGCTTCGACCACCAGGCGGGTGCGCCATGGTTTGAAACGCTCCGCTTTCAGCTCGATATTATGGTCGCCTGCCAGCAGTTCAAGGGTTGTGGGCGTGCTGCCGACGGCTTTTCCGTCGACTAACACGGATGCGTTGTCGGGAATGGAATCGATGGTGATGTCCGACCATGCCGGAACCAGGGCATAGTCAAATTTCTGATGGATGTCGCAGCCCTCCACTGCTATTTCATCGCGCAGGTCCTGGTATTTTTCGGCACGGATCTCCACAACGTGGCGGCCCGGATTTACTGCCAGTTCTTGAACCTGTGATTTTTTAACTTCTTGACCGTCGATATACACCCGGGCTTCCTCCAGCAACACCGACGGTTTGTCCGAGCGGTGTGCTTGAAACGACAATCGCCCCGGAAGTTTTGCCATGGAATATTTCAGTATCTGGCTTTTGTCATCGCTGACCAAAAACCGTTTCTTGAGCAATTCAAAACATTGCCTGGTTGCCTCAAAGGTATATTCGCCGGGGCGCATCAGGTAATAGGCGCCTATCTTGGGTGCCGCCAGGCCGCCCTCGATCGAAATTTCTTCCGGTTGGGGTTCAATACGGATGACCACCTGCCGGGCCGTGAATACAAACCATGCCGCGACACCGAACAGGATGAGGAGGGCTGCAAGGGCGGCCCCGATGAACCACTTCAGGCGGGCATGGGGTTTTCGAGGCCGTTGGCCGGGACGAAATGAAACCGGTTTTATCTCAATCGGCGCACTGGCGGGGGTGCGGTCTTTGGTCCCTGATTTGGTCTTCAAATCTTAACCCTGCATTTGACGGTGATGCGCAATGATTGCAGACCGGGTTTTACTTCAATCTTCTGCCGAACATCCTGATATCCGTCACGGGTGCCCACGACGGTGTAGGTGCCAGGGCGCAAATCAAGTTCGTGTACTGAAAACCGGCCTAATTTACCTACCTTATAGACAGCGACACGGGTGAGATTATCCGACTCGATAGCGATTCTTACCGGGGTTTGGGCAGCATCAACCAGTTGTTCCAGTTTTTTAATACGAGTGGTCAGCATTGCGCCCCTGGGGGTTATCTCTTTGGCCTCCGCAAGCAAAAGGACTGCATTTTTAAGCTGACTGTCCGACTCCAGAGCCTTTGGCTTCGACAGAAAAAAATCTATCCGTCGGTTGATCTGAATCTGTTCCAGGGCCTGATTTTTTCCCCGGACGGCAAATTGCAGATTTTTATCGATGTCAAGGACCGCAAGGTAGGATTTCAGCGCCCTTTGCCAATCTTCGGCTCGTTCAGCCGCCTGGGCCGTCCGGCGCAGTTTGTCGATACCGGACAGCCGGATGGCCTGGTCTACCTGTAAAAGGGCATCGGAGACCTCGCGGGAATCGGAATTTAAGGATTTCGCTTTCAATAGCCGGGTGCGAGCTAACTTATATTCATTGCGGTGAAAAGCCGCCAGCCCATCAGACAACAACTGTTGAAATTGTTCGGCTTTTATCAGATCGTTTATGCGGTCTAAGCTTTGGCGCGCTTTTTCGGAAGCGGAATCGATTTCCAGGGCCTTACTATAATCGGACCGGGCCAGAGACCAGAACTTATTTGTCTCATGTTGCCGGCCCGATGCAATCAGCTGCATCACGGTTTCAATGGTTTCAGCGCGTTTCAGACCCTGTTGCGCACCGGCGTCGGCGGGGGCAATCTTCAAAGCCACTGAGAATTTGCGTCGGGCAAGGGTGCCGTCTCCATCATCGAGTGCCTGGTTACCTTCCCTCATCAGCTGTTGGCGGGCTGCATCGGACCGGCCGGTCAATTCTTGGGCGAGCCCCCCTGCTTGGCCATATCGTTCGGCTGCCGGAATGTACTGTTTCTCCATGTAGAAGGCATCGGCCTGCCGCCCCAGTTCGATCATAGACAGGTATGTATCGCCGCCCCACTCGGAAACGGCCAGTTGATCCAGTTTGCCTTTGACCTCCAGGTATTCCGCCAGTTTTTTTTCGGCATTGGTTGTTTCGATTTCGAGCTGGGCGGCGTCCACCTGCGGTGTCGGCTCTGGAGGTGGTTCGATGGGTTTTTCCACCGCTACGGTTTTGGTGGGCAATGGGTTATTTGTCGCGTCTCGGGCTTGAAGTGGCTTTTTTGAAAGGAAATGCAGCAGCCAGCCGCCGCCGATGATCAGCAAAATGAAGGAACCGACCAGCGCCAGGATTTTAAATCGATTCCGGCGTCTGAAATTATCGCGGCCGGCCCCGTTGTCCTTCTTGGGAGTAACCAGTGGCGTTATGGCCTCCGCGATGGGTTGGGTGGCTTCATGCTTCATGGGCGTTCAAGGGTACTGGTTACTGGTTTCTGGATGCTGGATAAAGGAATCGCTCTCGTCCTCTGCAGCCACTGGCTAATGCGTCGGCTCGTTTCATTTTTTTTTATAGAATCGACAGAATACCTCTCTTAACCAGGATCGAGCATCCAGTATCCAGCATCTTGGTCAATGTCTGGAGCAGCGTTTTTGTCCAAATAATAAGGCCGAATTGTAAAAAAATGACAAGGTCTGAATTCCATCCTTCGTCCTTCGTCACTCGTCATTCATGGTCGGTTCCGGGTCAAAACCGGTCTCGGCATAATAGATTTTTCGCAATAACTCCCGCCATTGTTTAAATTGCTCTTCCGCCGAACCCGTGAGCTCATATTGCTTGCCTTGGAATTCCATGACAACCGGTTTCATTTCACTGCTAAAAGATTCGCTGAGTTCCTGGATGGCCGCTTCATGGATTTCAGCTTCTTGGGAAATATTGAAACCGCTAATGATTACCTGGCCGCCGATGAGGATCAACCCGGTTTGAAGGCCACCTATGTTGATCGAATCAATCGAACCGGCCGCAATCGCACCCGCTACCAGCATGGCTCCGATCAGCTGCCTGGTCAGGGCCCTTCTTTTTATCTCCTTCATGGCCCGACGTTCGGTCATGCTAAGGTCGCGCCAATTTTCATAGGAAGGCCACATCTCATTGTAGAATTGATCATATTGTTCATTGAGTGTGTCAACATACATGTATTCGCGCTCTCGTATTTTGAGCAAACGTTCCATCATGGGATCGTCGTCGGCCGGCAATCGATTGATGGTAATCGTCCCCTCTTCACCTGTTACCAGATGTTCGCCGAATGCTTCCGGAGCGAATTCGCCGGCGAATTTTAATTTTGCCGTGGTGCGAATTTTTTTGATTTCGGCCGGGCTCAATTCCTCTTTAAACCTGGCCATGTCATTGGCAATGGTGTTGTACAGGTCCTGAAAGGCGTCTTTTTCCCCCAGACGATTACCGGCGTATGTGCTCCGGTTGGCTTCAGCTTTGTAATTCCTTGAAAACCAGGTTACGCCGGCGGCATCGGTCACATCGATTCTGAGGCCCAGATTCTCGCCGTTGGATTCGAGGATTTCACCTTCAACCAATAAATCGACACTATTGGTTTCGGCCGGGATCACCCGCACCGCCCCCCACTGGCTGCTTTGGCGCAAGGTGTTTTTGAGATGGTAGGGAATAAAGTGGCTTTCGGCTTTGCGGATGTCGTTATTGGTACCCTCGTCCTCAGCCGCTTCTTCGGTTATCTCTTCGCTTTCAAAAACAAGAATGCCCACATCCATCAACTGGTCTTCAGGGATCTCCTCCTGGGCGTGCTGAATCACGGTGGGCCCAACCTTTTGGGCGTGATAGGTGGCACAGCCGGATAGGACAAGCAATATAGCGGCGACGATTGTAAGATTATGAAAACTGAATTTCATTTTTATTCCAGAACCCAGGTATTTGACTGATTTTACGAAAATTATCTGCTTAATGAAAAATATTAAAATTCCAAGCACCAAAAACCAAATTTCAAACAAATCCCAATGACTCAAATTCAAAATTACAAACAAATGATCCGTTTATAAATACGGCCAACGGTATCATCGCTGGCAGACCAGGGTTTGCGAAGTTGTACGAATCGATTGTGGTGATAGTTTTGGTCATTGAATATTGAAATTTGAGATTTATTTGTAATTTGATGCTTGAGATTTGGGATTTTAATCTCCTTTAGTTGCCCTATTCACTGATTCCTCCTCTGTCTAGGCAACGGTCCGAATATTGTCCTGTTAATCACCTGCTTTTTTTATATTCCTCGTACTCTTTCCAGAGTTTTTCCTTTAGCTCGGGATCCGTTTCGTTTTCAGCTGCTTCCCGCAGCTGCCGGGCGACGATATCATCATCTTCGGTGTCGGTCCGACCCCGATCACCTGCGGATGAACCTTTACCTCCTTTGCGAGATCCATCCCGGGAAGTTGTTTCAGTATCTGCGGTATCTTTTGTCGTTCCCGTTTCCCCGTCGCTTTCCGACGTCTCCTTTTGCCCGTCGGTTTCCTGGGATGATTCAGATCCGGAGCTATCCACGTCCAACCCTCTGTCACGCAGGCGTTTGGCCGCATCCGCCGCTTCCTGCGCCAGGTCCTGCAATTTTTTGGCGGAATCGGCGCGGATCTCATCCATTTCCTTTAGTAGTTTGTCATCAAATTTCGCCAGCGATTCATTAAATTCTTTGTCCAATGCCGCGACTTCATCCACAGTTTGATCTTCCGGGATATTCGGATCATATATATTACCCGATTTGTTGGGGGCCGGCGAATTGGCGTTGGTTTCTCCCGGGGCATGCCGGTCGTAGGCCGCCTCCATCTGCGCCACAATCTTGCGATTTTCAGCGGTCATCGCCTGGACGCGCGCCAGATATTCTTCATAATCCTTAATCGCCTCGGGCGACGCATCGCCGGATTTTTTAAGGTGCTCAAGATCAGAAGCGATCCGTTTTTCCGTTTCCCGGCTGGTTTTCAAATTTTCACGGGCTTCCGCCAGTTTGGCATCAGCCGCATCCGCGGAAGCGGACCTGGTTTTATTTGTATTTTCAGCGGTTTCATCCGGTTTGGGTCCGGTCACAGGTTCAGGAGGCGATTGGCTGGACTGTGCATTTTTGCGGGATTCTTGCTGGTTGGCACCGGATTTATTTTGGGAAGGCGGTTGGCCGGCTTGTGATTTATCCCCGGATTCTTGTGGTTTGGATTCGGTTTGATCTGATGGCGGCGTCCGGTTTTCGCTTGTATTTTCAGCAGGTTTTTCCATTTCAGGCTTGGACTGATCCGTAGTACCCGTGTGGGCGCAGGCGTTCAGCCACATCGCCGTCAAAATAATTGCCAGTATTCTTAAGTTCATTTTGAAAAATAATAGATCTTAAAGGGTTAGGTAGCTGATTGTTTCCACCGCCGGGTAAAAGAAATCTTTGTTTTTGTGATCAGCTCCCAGTTATTTATAGTACGAAACATAAGATTTTGGCATTTGAGTGTCAAGCGGCAATGTCGGTTGTAAACTAAGCGCGGAGAGGAGGGCATGTTAAGGATGGAAATAAGCGCCATTGCAACTAATAAGTCGATTGTGACAACTCAAAGCGGCTTTGTGAACATCGGGGTAACCATCAATCGAAAAGTATGTCAGAATCACCGGTCAAACATTCACGACATTGATGAGAGCATGAACACTATCATTTCGGGATATGAATAACTAAAATATTTTGAGCATTTATCTCCATCCATTCATCTTATTATTTGTTATTTTATCTCTTGTTCCCATAGAAGTAATAATGTTGATCTAAGGTAGGCCCACAAAAGGAAAAAGTGATCATGTAATGGATTTTGCCTTATTTTAGGATGTGAGGCTCTATTTGTGGTTAAACGAGGTGACAAAGATTTCACTATGAGGTGGGTTTGATTTTTCCCGCAGCTTTGATGAGTTCTTTCAGATCGTCAACAGAGAAAACTTCATTCTTAAGGTAACGAATCAGGTTAACAGCCTCTGGCTGCTCGTGAAGATAATCAACAACATCAGGATCTGTTGACGACGAAAGTCTAAACAGCACATCTGGGTCAGTTGCTAAAAGTTTTGCAATTGATTTGATGATTTCAGCGCGCGGAGGGCGCTCCTTACCTCTCTCGATCCTACTTAGGTAAGCGGGTGAAATACCAATTTTTCCGGCTAATTCCCGCAACCCATAGTCTTGGGCCATCCTTAATTCCCGTATTGTTTCTCCGAAAGCTTTCATGTTTTAGACATAACATTAATGTTTAGTGTTATGCAACACTAAATTTTGTTGGTAAAATTTGTCATTTATTGTCATTTTTTGGTTGATTTTCTATTGGTTTTAGGCGAATATAAAAAATAGTGGGTCAGTTAGGTCTATTTGGCTATCAGATCTGTAGGAGAGCTTTATGCAAAATGATGAAATTTTGAAAATTAAGGATGTGGCTAATTTGCTTAAAGTCGGTGAAAAGACAGTCTATTCGATGGCCAAAAAGGGCGAATTGCCGGCATTCAAAGTCCGCGGACAATGGCGATTTTCCCGAAAAGACATAGACGAATGGATTGAAGACCAGAAACGATCCTCTAAGGAGCTATAAGATACAATCGGCGAATGACGTATACGGATTCTGGAACTAAGACTTTGAGTAATATAGGCCAAATGAAAAAGATGATCGCATTTGGATACATTCTTAATTATATATCCTGCAAGTAGGTCAAAGAAACCAATAAGGGAAGTGTTCGCCAGCGGATTCTCCGTGCATTAATCCATGAATATGGAATTTCACCTGAAGACATGGAACGAGATTTCAATGCTGGTGGCCGTAAAAGGATCGATGTCGCCATTTTTCATCACAGCGCCAATCATACAATTGATCCCTTGAGCCGTATCGTACTTTGGCCGGATCGAAGAGCGCACTCTTATGCGCAACGAAAAGGTCGCAGATAACGATCTGCCTCTGATCGCTGAGAAATACCGCGAAATTTTGAAGGAGCATGATTGATGGCCAAACCTGTCCAATATCATGACGGAAGATTCCCTCCGGAATCGTTGGAGTGGAAGCAGCTGATTCCATTGATCGGTCCAGCCAATGCTGCTTTGGCCCGTTTCGATGGGACCCTTGGGGCAATCCCCAATGCTGCGGTCCTCCTTTCACCTCTGACCACCCAAGAAGCTGTTCTTTCTTCAAAGATAGAAGGCACACAAGCTACCATGGGAGAAGTCTTGGAATATGAAGCTCGGGGTGAGACGGACGATCCCGGTTCAGAACGAGAAGCAGATATCTGGGAAGTTCTCAACTACCGCCGCGCTATGAACCTTGCTGTCGATTCGCTCAAAGAGATGCCTCTTTGCCTGAGGCTTGTGCGGGAAGTTCACGAAGTTCTTTTGAACAGTGTGCGGGGACATGGTAAGTCCCCGGGGAAATATCGACGCATTCCCAATTGGATCGGCCCCCCGGGATGTGCGATCGATGACGCCAGTTTCGTCCCAATTGACGCTGCCAGACTTCCGGATGCAATGTCCCGTTGGGAAAAATATATTCATGCGGAGACTCCTGACAGTTTGGTCCAGCTGGCTATCCTCCATGCCGAATTTGAAGCGCTCCACCCTTTTTTAGATGGAAATGGGCGTTTGGGGCGCATGCTGGTTCCCCTATATATGTTCCATGCCAAACTGATTCAAAGCCCAATGTTTTACATCAGTGCATTTTTTGAAGCGCGTCGGGAGGAATATTACGACAAGCTCCTGGCCGTTTCCAAAGATGATGATTGGACTGGATGGTGCGTGTTTTTCCTAAATGCAGTGAAGGCACAGGCGGAAGATAATCAAAACAAGGCTACGGCTATTCTCAAACTCTACAACGAGATGAAAGTACGTGTAACCGACTTAACCCATTCCCAATATTCCATTCACACTTTGGATTGGGTATTCAACCGCCCTGTTTTCAAAAGCACTGATTTTGTTAAAGATGCGGGTATCACCGTTCCCACTGCAAAGCGAATATTGCAGGTGTTGAAGCAGGAAGGAATTTTAAAAACCTTGGACAAGGGAGGTGGGCGAAAAGCTGCTGTCTTGGCTTTCTCGCAGCTTCTAAATATTGCCGAAGGGCATAAAGCGTTTTGAGGCTCATGGGTTAACCACAACTATATTTGTAGCTCATTTTTATAGTTTTATGAGCCACAAAACAATTATAGGTTAATTCATGAGCCATAACTAGTATTAAAATACCACACCTTTTCCACTCGAATCGCTCTCGTAGCCCGTTGTGCCAGGATTGGTTCAACAGGCCGTCATTTTGCAGCCAGCCGACAACAATACCCGGTGATATTCCAATTCGTTCAGCAAAACGCTGAATTTCACTGGGATAAAAACAGTAGTTTTGGACGAAAAGTTCATATTCCTCCGGCGAGATAAGGGTATCCGCGGCAAATCGATCGGCTTCTTCCTCTTGCTTCTTATAAGCCGGATCTCCATCGGTCCCTTCCTGGAATACGATCTGTGTGTTGTGTAGCAGAATATGTCCTATCTCGTGAAATAGACTGAACCAGAAAATATTAGCCCATTTGTACCGCAAGGTCATTATTACCACGACCTTGTCCGAACCCAACCAGAAATTGGCACCATGAATTCCGGTGCCGGATAGATGGGGGCACAGCAATAAAAGGACGCCAGCTTGCGACAAGAGATGGTGAAGTTCGGTGATAAATTGCTCTGACTCATGGAGCGTCATAACATGGATGTTCGGTCTCTTGAAAGAATAAAGTCCAAGGTAGTAGTACCTCGGGCTTTATTTTTTGTGATGTTGGAGAGACAGGGATTTAAATCCTATATGGAAGTTTCCCCCATACTCGCTATCAAACGAGCAAAAATTTTTCTGAACCCTATCGCATATTTTATAATATCATTTAGTTAAGAGGCTCTATAGAATACAACTTTGAACGCCTTTAAAAATCAGACCTGTTTTTATATCTTCTTGACTTCATTTGCTATTTTGATAACCTGGTTAAATTATTAAACCTCGTCGCATAGATCTCTAATTTATCTCATTTATAATGCGAAAAGATTCAAAATTATATGCAATCCAGCAGGACGCGCAACGTGTCGCGGAAGCGATTTCCTCCTTGCTTGAGCTTGAAACGGAAATTGTGGACGAAAGGCTGACCATTGTTGCCGGAACCGGAAGATACCGTGATAGGTTAGGACATAAAGAAGAAGGCGGAGATCCGCAGGCCGGCTATATTTACGGAAGAGTGGTAACACGGGGCAAGGCCGAAATCGTGGAGGATGCCCCCAACGATCCCAAATACGATCCTTCCGTGAACGTCGGAACAACAGCTGAATTGGCTGAGATCTGCTGTCCCATCATCGCGCGGGACAAGGTTTTAGGGGTCATCGGATTGGTGGCCTTCAGTGAAGCCCAGCGGGATCTTCTTCTCAAGCGTAAAAATCAACTCGTGGATTTTGTTCACCGCATGGCAGAATTGCTGGCCAGCAAGGCAGTTGAAACCGAAACCCTGCGAAACATTACCGTTGTTTCCAACCAGCTTCGAACCATTATCGAGTCCATCGATAACGGGATTTTGGCCGTTGACAATCGGGGAACCATTACGCATTGCAATCAAATAGGGGCAAATCTGATACGGCGCACCCGGCGTGATATCATCGGTGAGCGAATCTCAAAAATTTGGGCCGGATCCCCGATTTTAGAAATATTAGGGGGAGGACGCGGATATGATTGGCGCGAAGAATCCTATCAGGTTGCCAATCACACCATGCATTTTATGGTCACGGTCAAACCGGTTGTATTGGATAGCAATATTATAGGTGCGGTTGCATCTTTTAGAGATATGGCCGATGTTCGTAAAAAAGCCTATGATATGATTGTATCAGTTCAGCCGGTTGGGATCGATGATATCTGGGGTGAAAGCCCCCAAATTCGGGAATTAAGAAAAACGGTATTGCAGGTTTCCCAGAGTAACGCCACCGTGCTCATCACAGGTGAAACCGGCACCGGTAAAGGGCTGGTAGCCAGCGCCATTCATCATTCAGGGCCACGTCTGGCAGGACCGTTTATTTCGGTGAACTGTGGTGCCATCCCGGACAACCTTATCGAAAGCGAACTTTTCGGATACAGCGAGGGCGCTTTTAGCGGTGCCAGGAAGGGCGGCAAACCGGGCAAATTTGAATTGGCCGACAGCGGCAGTATTTTTCTGGATGAAATTGGCGATATGCCCCTTCGACTGCAGCCCAAATTACTTCATGTCATTCAGACAAAGATAGTGGAAAGGCTTGGCGGGGTCAAACCGATTCCCGTCAATGCCCGGGTCATCGCTTCCACTAACCGGAATCTGGAAAGAATGATCGCAGAAAGCGAGTTCCGCAAAGATCTATTCTACAGGCTCAATGTGATTCCGTTGCATATACCGCCGTTGCGTCTCCGCAAGGAGGATGTGCTGATACTGCTGGATCGATTTTTAGAGAAATATTGTCGCAATGAAAAAAAAGGCTTAAAAAGCGTGTCCGCTGACGTCAAAGACCTCTTTCTGTCTTATAGCTGGCCGGGAAATGTCCGCGAGCTGGAAAATACGGTGGAATATATGGCCGGCATGGAAAGCGGTGATATCATATCGATGGATAGAGTGCCGGCCCGTATCAAGAGCAAGCGCCCGGACATGGTTTCCCCGGACATGTCCCTGGATGTGTTGCTTCAAAAATACGAAGAAGACTTGCTGCGGCAAAAGTTGGCCGAAATCGGAGATTCGCCCGGGAAAAAAGAAAAATTAGCAGAAATGCTTCAGGTCAGCCGTGCAACATTGTATCGAAAACTGAAAAAATTAGGCATCCAATGACAAGTCGAATTGAAGATTGAAGATTGAAGATTTGTGGATGTCGCTTCGCTCTGTCTTTTCAATTTAATTCCAGACCGCGTTGAATAGTTTATTGGTTGACTGGTTGATTAGGTAAATTAGTCATCAATTCATTATGTTAGGCTTATTGAAACATCAAGTGCCCAATTATTCTGCCAATACGGGATAAATCCATATTTGTAACAACTTAACCAATCAACCGATTAACGATTTCTAATTTCGATAGAATTGCTTAAATATTCCATTTCGCTTACCATCGCTGGTGCCCCAAAAAAAACACCAAATTTTAAAAAATTGTAAAAATCCCGAAGCGCTAAATTCATATGGCCTGCATTATGGGATATCTTCCGAACTATCAATCGCTGCTGTCTTAATAATGATACATCAATCTTAGAATTGAGAATAATTGGCAATGCCCCTTCCATTATCCCTTTAGCAGAATCCCACTGTAAATCTGCAAGATTTCATCTCATCTTTGAGACGATTCCATCCACAGTCGCTGAGACGACTATTAAAACAATTTCAGATACTTGTGAATGTTTTGCAATCTGGCATAAAATGTGCGTTTACAATCTCAATTCATAAGCCGCCGGCATCGATCAGGTTTGCACCATGAAGCATTCCCACGCGGTAACGGTAGAACCTTTTAAATTCTAATCCCGCCAAGGCGGGGTGGCTTATGAATTGAGTCAGATAGCACAAAATGCAGGCCTTAATCGGGACATTGACGTGTCTGCGGTTAGATTTATAAATCTATTTTTGCCAGAGGAGGAACGGTTATGGTAAGTGAAAAACAGGCGGCTTTGCAGGAAGCTAACCGGGTACTGCAGTATATATTAAAGGACGAATTGACAGAGGATGACAAAAACCGGATCGTCAAAGACTCCATTGAAAATTTTAATGAGCATGTCAACCCGGGCTGGCTGACCTACCGCAAATCGGTCTCAACAGATGCGACCTTTGTGGAATGGGAGGATTCCCAGGAAACATTCAGGGATACCCATGGTAAAGAATTCATCGATTGTCTGGGAGGCTTTGGTATCTACACGGCCGGTCATCGCAATCCCGAGATCGTCGCCGCAGTGCAGGCCCAGCTAAACCGCTACGCGCTTCACAGTCAGGAATTAGTGGATCCATTACGGGGCTATCTGGCCAAATTGGTATCAATGTGCACTCCGGGAGATCTTAAATATGCCTTCTTTTGCAATGGTGGGGCCGAAGCCAATGAGATGGCCCTAAAGCTTGCCCGTCTGGCCTCGGGTAATCATTATTTTATATCCACGGTAAACGGGTTTCACGGCAAATCCCTTGGGGCGGTATCGGTCACAGGAAAGGGCACTTATCGCAAGCCATATCTTCCCATCATTCAAGGTGTCCAGCATGTGGAGTTCGGCAATGCGCAGGCGGCCGAAGCTGCCATAAAAAATCTGATTGCGGTGGGAGAAACAGTGGCCGCCATGATCGTAGAGCCGATCCAGGGCGAGGCCGGCATCGTGCTGCCGCCGCCGGATTACTTAAAGCAGTTACGTGAAATTTGTGACCGCCACGGGGTAGTATTGATTTTTGATGAGATTCAAACGGGCATGGGACGTACCGGAACGCTGTGGGCCTGTGAAGGTTATGATGTCGTGCCGGATATATTGGTGTTCGGCAAGGCCTTTGGCGGCGGGGTGATGCCGATTACGGGTATCATCGCGCGACCGCATCTTTGGATAGATGAGTTAAAGGAAAATCCGTGGATATTAGGATCGCCGACGTTTGGGGGCAACCCCTTGGCGTGTGCGGCAGCGATCGCGGCGATCAAGTTTATGATCGAAAACGACATCCCGGTTCAGGTCGCTCAAAAGGGTGAGTATATCATGGACAAACTTAAGGGATTGCAGCAGCGGCATCCGATACTGGTGGATGTGCGCGGCAAAGGCCTTCTAATCGGCCTGGAATATCCGACACCTGAAATCGGGTGGGCGGTATCGAAGGGCCTTTTTAAAAGAGGGGTGATGACCGGCGGGACCTTAAACAATGCCAAGGTAAACCGCATAGAGCCACCGGGGATAATCAGCTATGAGACGATTGACGTGATCATCGCCAGGTTGGATGAAACCCTGACGGATGTTGCCCAAGAATTTTCGCTAAACTCGGGGCAATCTGCACCGGCTGCTGAAAATTAAGAATCTTTACCCGTGAACTCTTTGCCAATGGGTGTGTAATTATGTAAATATGGCAAAGGATATCATGTACTCACCTAAATACAGAAATGACAGGGGGCCCCCTGGATGGCAATCCGCGATCCGGGGCGAATTGGCAATAACAACGTAAAATTGGAGGTTAGGAAATGATCAGAAAACCCATACTTTTTGTTCTATTCGCTGCTACGATGGCATTGTTTTTATCGGGGGCGTCTTCGGCGGTTGCAAAGGAGGTTCTCCACGTATACAATTGGTCCGATTACATGGATGAGGGACCCGGGGGCCCGGTTTCCGTTTTTGAAAAACAGACCGGCATCGATGTTACCTACGATGTTTTTGACAACAACGAAGTTTTGGAGGCAAAGCTGCTTTCGGGGAAAACCGGATACGACGTCGTGTTTCCTTCCAACAACTTCATCGGCCGTCAAATAAAGGCCGGAGTGTTCAAAGAACTCGATCGCTCCAAGCTGAATAACTACAAGCATCTCGACAAAGATATCCTGAAAGTGCTGGAGAGCGTGGACCCGGGAAATAAATTTTCGATCCCATATATGTGGGGTACGACGGGCATCGGCTACAACGTGAAAAAAGTACAGGCCGCCTTTGACGGTAAGGCCCCGGTCGACAGCTGGGATCTAATCTTTAAACCTGAAAATGCCGCCAAATTAAAAGATTGCGGTCTCGTGTTGCTTGATGACCCCAGCGAAATTCTTTCGATAACCCTCCACTATTTGGGCAAGGATCCCAACAGCATGGAATCAAAGGACTACACCGAAGAAGCGCTGCCCCTGCTGAAGAGCATCCGCCCAAGCATTAAATATTTTCATTCATCACAGTACATCAACGACCTGGCCAACGGTGATATCTGTGCCGTGGTCGGATGGTCCGGCGATATTTTGCAGGCTCGTGACCGTGCGGAAGAAGCCAAGGCCGGAGTCGAAGTGGCGTATTCGATCCCCAAGGAAGGCGCGGCAACGTGGTTCGATATGATTGCGGTCCCGGCGGATGCCGACAATGTTGACAACGCCCATAAATTTCTCGATTTTCTCATGGATCCGAAGGTCATCGCAGGAATAACCAACTACGTATCGTACCCCAACGGGAATGCGGATGCGATGCAATATGTCGACGAGGAAATCCGCAACGATAAGGCGATCTATCCCTCGGCGGAGACCATGAAGGGGCTTTTTACCATGAAGGTGATGCCGCCCAAAGTCTCCCGCGTAAGGAACCGGGTTTGGACCAAATTAAAGACCGGCCAGTAAGGAATCCTGACCCAAAGGGACAGGCTTTGATTTCATCCCGGAGGGGTGTGGTGTTGGCTGCCGAATAACCAATGGAATAATGGAATTTTGGAAAAATGGAAAATTGGGAATTAAAAACGGATGAGGATCTAATTTTACCTTATTGTTAATGTTATTTATATAAAATCAGACCTTTATCCGCCAAACCCAATAATCCAGCATTCCATTATTCCATCTTTCCATAACTTATATTTTCGGCACAGCCCTTTACTGTGACATAGTCCAAAGGACCAGGATTTCTATATTGGAATAAACAACTTAGCGCTATTAAGCCGAACCCCCGCCACTGGAGCACCCATATGAGCCAACCAGAAATCCTGCCCGAATCTGTGACGGACGAGGCCTCCGAGACCTACATCCAACTCCGGGCGGTAACTAAAAAATACGATGCCATCACCGCTGTGGACAATGTCGACCTAAACATTCGGAAGGGTGAAATATTTGCGCTTCTGGGCGCCTCCGGTTGTGGCAAAACCACCTTGCTGCGGCTATTGGCGGGCTTCGAAATACCCACCGACGGGCAGATTACCATCGACGGGGAAGACATGCAGTCGATTCAACCCTATAACCGACCGGTCAACATGATGTTTCAATCCTACGCCCTGTTTCCCCACATGAATGTTGCCAAAAACATTGCCTTCGGCCTGAAGCAGGACCGGCTTCCCAGGGCGGAGATCAAAAGGCGTGTGGACGAACTCCTGGAGTTGGTACATATGAAAACACTTTTCAATCGTTTTCCCCACCAACTTTCAGGTGGTCAGCGCCAGCGCGTGGCCCTGGCGCGCAGCCTTGCCAAGCGGCCAAAATTGCTGCTTCTGGACGAACCCATGGCCGCTCTGGATAAAAAACTCCGGGAACAAATGCAGCTGGAAGTGGTCAACATCATCGAACGCGTCGGAGTGACCTGCGTGATGGTTACCCACGATCAGGAAGAAGCCATGACCATGGCCACCCGAATCGGTGTGATGCATGACGGCAAGATCCTGCAGACCGGTACCCCCCACAAGGTTTATGAATACCCCAATTGCCGCCGGACAGCGGAGTTTATCGGTACTGTCAATATTTTTTCCGGAACCGTCATCGAAAACTCGGCCGACCATGTCATCATCAATGCGCCGGAACTCGATCGGGAAATTTACGTTGACCACGGATTATCGGGTGCGGCAGGAACAGCGGTTTGGGTGGCCGTGAGGCCTGAGAAAATGTTCATCAACACCGCCCCACCGTCCGGTGATTACAATCATGCCCGGGGCAAAGTGGAAGAGATCGCCTATGTTGGCGGTCTCTCGGTTTATCACATAAAGACTCAAAGCGGCATGACGATACGCGCCACCCTGGCAAATGTGGACCGCCGCGCCGAAGACCGTATCACCTGGGATGATAAAGTCTATCTTAGCTGGCAGCCAGGCGCTGCCGTGGTGTTGACATGGTAAAAAAACGATGGAAACGATTCCTGCCTTCCGGCCGAATAACCGTCATCGGTATCCCTTTCCTTTGGCTGCTACTCTTTTTGGTGTTCCCTTTTGCCATCGTCTTCAAAATCAGCTTTGCTGAAATGGCGGTGGCCATACCGCCGTTTACCGAGCTTTTCGCTTTTGCGGAAGAGAAACTGTCCGTTATCTTGAACCTGGCCAACTACCTTTTTCTGATCGAAGATCATCTCTACACCTCCGCCTACCTGAGTTCACTGAAGACCGCAGCCGGGGCCACCTGCCTGGCCCTTCTGGTGGGATACCCCATTGCTTACGGTATAGCCCGCGCCCACCCGGGGATCCGTAACCTGCTGCTGCTGGGCATCGTCCTGCCGAGCTGGACCTCTTTTCTGCTGCGGATCTACGCCTGGATAGGCATTCTAAAGACCAACGGTTTGATCAACAACCTGCTGCTGAAATTGGGCCTTATCGATACGCCGCTGCACATGCTGCACACCGATTTCGCAGTTTATATCGGTATCGTCTATGCTTACCTGCCCTTCATGGTCCTGCCGCTCTACACAAACCTGGTGAAACTCGATGAGTCCTATCTGGAAGCTGCCGCCGACCTGGGGGCCAAACCCTGGAAAACATTCCTTTTCGTTACGCTGCCCCTGTCCAAGGGGGGCATCATTGCCGGCTCCATGCTGGTGTTCATTCCCGCGGTGGGCGAGTTTGTGATCCCCGCCCTTCTGGGCGGACCCGATACATTGATGATCGGCAAGGTATTGTGGGAGGAATTTTTCAGTAACCGTGACTGGCCTGTGGCATCGGCGGTGGCTATTGTCATGCTGCTCCTTTTGATCATACCGATGATGTGGTTCCATAAATACCAGACCCAGGAGATGGAAGAAGCGTGAGCACGACCAGACGATCCCCCTTGCTGAGTGTGTGGTTGCTGTTGGGTTACACATTCCTGTACGCACCCATTGTCATTCTCATTATTTTTTCGTTTAACGAATCGAAGCTTGTTACGGTTTGGGCCGGGTTTTCCACCAAGTGGTACGGCGAGCTGCTGCAGGATAGGCAAATGTTGTCGGCCGCCTGGCTCAGTCTGCGCCTGGCCCTGATGAGTGCGACTGCCGCCGTGGCTCTGGGGGTGCTGGCCGGTCTTGTAATGGCACGTTTCGGGCGATTCCGCGGCCACAACATTTTCGCAAGCATGATCACCGCCCCCCTGGTGATGCCGGAGGTGATCACCGGCCTATCGATGTTGCTGCTCTTTGTCTCCATGGAAAAAGTGATCGGCTGGCCGGCCGGTCGGGGCATGCTCACTTTGTGGATCGCCCACGTCACTTTCTGCGCCGCCTTTGTGGCTGTGGTTATCACCTCCCGTTTGAGAGAGATGGATGCCTCCATCGAAGAGGCGGCCATGGACCTCGGCGCACCGCCTTTCAAGGTATTCACCGCGATCACGCTCCCGATTATAATGCCGGCGGTTGCCTCCGGTTGGCTGCTGGCCTTCACGCTGTCCCTGGACGATCTGGTCATATCGAGTTTTGTGGCCGGGCCCGGTGCAACCACGCTGCCCATGAAAGTATTCTCCAGTGTGCGACTGGGCGTCAGCCCGAAAATCAATGCCCTGGCAACCATCGTCGTATTGTTCGTCTCTCTGTGCGCCGTAGTGGCCGGTATTTTGATGTTCCGCGCCGAGAGGCGACGTAAATTTGAAATCCAAGCCGCCATGCGCGATACGGCTTGACAACTCGCATGAACCTAATTTGATCGGTTCAGCGTTCACGCCCGCCCTGGCCTCCGGCTCCGCTTCCAGCCCGTAGGGCTTACAGGCCGGAGGGTAGATCCTACGCCTCGGAGAGTGCGACGGCTGTTATATAGGAGATCAACCCTCTGTTATTAAAATCTTGAAAAGATGACGAGGGCCATCTGGTCTAGGGTGTTTTGGTTTGAATCTAAAATCAGCAAAAAGGAGGCTTGAAAATGGTGGCAAGAAAAAATAAATATGCCGGGTTGATTGTATGTCTGATTGGTATCTGTATTTTCGGATTGGCCTTTTCCGGGAACGTTTTAGCAAAATCAGAGAAGATCAGGTTGAATGTCGGTTTTGGGGCGGAAGAAGTACTTGAGAATCTACAAACTACCCCCCTCCAGGTTAATGAGATGGGAGCGGTATACTGGCCCCTGGTGTACGATCAATTGTGGGTATTAGGGCCTGCCCCCAACTACGATCCTCTGCCTGCGTTGGCAACCCGCTGGGAGACCGAGGATTACAAAACCTGGCGCTTTCATCTGGTTAAGAACGCCAAATTCCATGACGGAACGCCGGTGACGGCCGAGGATGTCGCCTTTACGCTGTGGTATCTTCCAAGAGACCCCGTATGGGCATTCCCTTCCAATGATATTGAAAGAAAAAAAGATATAAAAGTCATCGATAAGTATACCATCGAATTTACCCTGACCAGGCCGTTCCCCGGCAAATATCCGCCGGCTGACTGGATGCCAATCCTGCCCAAACACATCTGGTATCCCCATAAGGGCAGAAAAATCACGAAATTTGCAAACGAATCATCCATTGGTTCCGGCCCTTTCAAGTTAAAACAATTTAAAAGCGGCGAATTTATCTGGATGGAGAAAAATGAAGGTTACTGGGGCGAAAAGCCCCATGTGGACGAGATTGTTTTTAAAGGCTATGGCACCGAGGATGCCTTGAAGCTGGCCATGAAAAAAAGGGAGATCGAGTTTGTCGGCTACTCCGGTGTAAGTCCGATGTCGGTGAAGTCTTATGAAAAGGCAAAAAATATTGAAGTGGATATCTCACCGGGTATCGCGCTGATCTGGCTGACGTTCAACCTGCACAAGGAGACCGCCGTCCAGGACAAGGTGTTCAGGAAAGCCTTTATGCATGGTATCGACCGTGACAGAATTTTTAAAATGGTTTACCGGGGGTATGCCAAGCCGGCGGACAGCTTTATTTACCCGGAGGTGGACGAGTATAACCCGAATCTGCCCAAATATGAGTATAACCCGGAACTGGCCAAAAAAATGCTCAAGGATGCCGGGTATGCGGATACGGATGGGGACGGTATCCTAAATGATAAAACCGGTCAAAACGTTGTACTGGACTTTATGGCGCCCTCCGAGTGGGATGACGAAGTCAAAATGCTCAAGTTGATCGTGGAACAGGTCAAAACAATTGGTATTGGTATCAGGCCGAAAATTATAGATCTGGACACCTATTATGAGTTCGCTTACACGCCCAAGGAGGACCAGTTCGACATCGCCGTTTCATCCGAAGAGCCCGGCCCCAACGGATCCTGGATGTGGGAGTTTGTGCGCAGCAAAGAGGGCGGCGGGTTAGGGTGGAATCAATCCGACTACAATAATCCTGAAATGGATAAGGTGCTGAATAACTATATCGCCGAGACCGACCTGGACAAACGCAAAGCGTATGCGTTTAAACTTCAGGAAATCATGGCTGAAGATCTGCCTTGCGCCGTACTGGTGAGACCGGATTTGATCGGGCCCTATCGAACCGATAAATTTGAAGGCCATGTTGCAACCATGGGCGGATTTTCAAACTGGATTAATTGGTGGACATATATGAAAATTAAGCCGAAAAAATAGTTGGCACTTTAAATTTCCAGGTTAAACTCGGGGCCCTTTTCGAATTTGAGTAGGGCCCTTACTTAATTAAGAGAGGAAATTATGAAAAAAGTTATCATTGTCGGTGCCGGTGCCCAGGGGAACGTGATCAGTGGAATTTTAGCAAAACCCCCGGAAGTCGGCAAAATCATGCTGGTCGACCTGGATGTCGAGCGGGCCGACGAAGTTGCGCAGTATATTAATTCAGATAAAATCGAGGTCGAAAAGGCGGATGCATCCAACAAATCTCAATTGGCGGCGTTATTTAAAAAAGGCGGATACGATCTTGTCGTGAATGCCACATTGATGACGTTTAACCGTCAGGTTATTGAGGCGGCCCTTGAAGCCGGGTCACACTATATTGACATGGCTTCCAATGAGTTTCTCCCGCAAAAGGACGGCAAACAGTA
>Ga0316190_10000860_pt1 | contig 21557 bp, 20 predicted proteins | sample Eddworburrow2_MG_FD_204929 | JGI IMG/M metagenome (GOLD analysis project Ga0316190, IMG submission 204929) | Coastal sediment microbial communities from Maine, United States - Eddy worm burrow 2 | ecosystem: Environmental > Aquatic > Marine > Coastal > Sediment | place: USA: Maine | collected... | reverse complement strand
TCCATTTGTCGTGAGTAACCGGCTGCCCCGCCTCGGGTTTGTATCCAAGCATTTCTCCCCAGCGGGGATTAACAATCATGTTGCCACTGGTCAGGTCCAGGTCCCAAAACCCCAGGTCACCACCCTGCAGTGCCAGATCCAGCCGTTTCTCACTCTCCTGGAACTCGGCGGTCCGCTCTTCGACCCGGTCCTCAAGTTCATCACGTGCCTTGCGCAATGAGCGGTTTGCCCGGTCGCCGGCAATGAGGGTAAATAAAGTGCCGGCCGCTGAGATAAAAAGCGTGATGGCCAGCACGCCGATGGTGGTCAGGCGCATGGTGTGGTAGCTGGCCATGGCCTCTTCCACATCGATCTCGGTGGTGAGTCCAAGGCCGAGCTTTTCATCCCACATCCATGCGCCAAACACGGGCACGCCGCGGTAATCCCGGTAGCCTGCCATATCCACGCCGGACTCCCCGTTAACGGCGCTAGCGGCCATGCGTGTCAGCGGTTGTTTATTCCTCGGTATGCGGCTCTTTTTCCCTGTGAGCAGGTTGACCCCTGGGTCGTGAATTACAACATTGAGGGCACTGATCTCCTTCTCTTCAATGAGACCGATTTTGCGCAGGTGGTGGTCGAAACGGCTGGCTGACAGCAGCCTGCCATCCCTATCAAAGGCATAGGTTTCCCCTGTGGCACCGATGCGTCCCAACTGGGTGACCTTTGAGAAATCCTTCTCCGGTATCAGACGTTGTGTCATGACGGCAATGATCTCGCCATTGTGACCATGGATAGGTGCTGCGAAGAACATGGTGGGAGGAAGCTGTGCCTGCAGGGGGGCGCCTTCATTTTGTACAGGGACGTCTGAACGAATGGGTGGAATAAAGGCCTCCTCCCCCTGGAATACCTGCTGGAGTAGATCCGGTCGCAGTGCTGCAATGAGGTTGCGGGTACCGATATTGGCATCTCGTCTGGAGCCGATGCTTATGTTGTCAGGATTGATAATGAAGAAGCCAATGTCGCCAAGGAGATCCTCCTGTGATTGAAAGAAGGTGCGTATCTGCGCCAATTCCGGGGAGGCGAGGAGGGAATCCCTGTTGGGTGGGACCTCCAGCAGTCTTTCGGTTAAATCGATCAGTTCGGGATTGTGTCCCATTTGGTGCAGGATGGCCTTCCGATTTTCTACCCAGATTTCCAGGCCTTCGGCGGTGGTTCGCAGTACCGTTTGCAGGGAGCTTTGCATATCCTGCAGGAGTCGCTGCCGGTTGTAATCCAGGGTCAGCCAGGCCAGAAAAGTGATGAAGGAGATGAAAAGGCCAAAGAAGATAATGCTGAAAATGCGAAAGCGCTGGGTGCCAAAGGGCAGCAGCAAGGCCCCCCCTCGTGAGGAGTAGAGGCGAAACAGACCTGCCGCGATGGCAATAATCAGCAGGCCAATGCCAATGGTTAAAGCGACGGCCGTACCCGGCAGCGCTAGGGTGGTCTCAATATCGAGTTCCGATGAGGCCCTGGTCAACAGTTCAGGGTTGATGTAGCGACTGTTGATCTCCCGCCATTCCTGGGGTGTGATGCTGTCCAGCCCTTTCTGCAGTATGGGCACCAGGGGAGCAAAGCTCTTGGGTGCCGCCATGGAGAGTTGCAGTGGGCCCAGCTCGTCGATTGGAAAAAAGGCCAGGCCGGGCAGGTGGTTCTTTTCAATTAAATAGGAAACCAGGGTGATATTACCGAGATAGGCCTCGGCCTTGCCGGTGGAGACGGCCAATAGGGCCTCCAGCGGGCTTTGCACCCGATGAACCAGGATATCGGGGTGGTGCTCCTGGATATGCTCCAGGGTGTAGTACCCCTCCTCCAGTGCGATATAGCGGCCGTTTAGATCCTTCAGGGACTGGATGCTGGCGTCCCCCTGCCGGGTGACCAGCACGTGGGGGGCACTGATATAGGGCCGGGAAAAGGTGAGAAACTCACGGCGGGCCGGGGTTTTGACCAACTCCGGAAGCAGCTGTATCTTTCCTTCCCGGGCGGCTTGCAGGCCTTCGCTCCAGGGCATGAAGTTAGGTTGTAGCTGGACGTCCAGGCGCTCTGCCGCCAGCTGAAGTGCATCCACGGCAATCCCTTGGTAGCGGTTGTTGGGCCCTACAAATTCAAAAGGGGGATAGTCGGTGATGGAGACCAGATCAAGGACAGGATGGGCGGCAAGCCACGCTTGTTCCTCGTTTGTGAGTTCAATAGCGGGGGCCGCCCTGGCATCACCCTCAAAAGCTGGAACCCAGAGGATCAGGATTGTAAAAAAGATCGTCCCAAAAAATAACGGCCCAGTTGAGCGCTTCATTATCTTGTATATCCAATCCTATTAGGCTGAAATAGACCTTGGTACTTCAGTAGAAGTTAAAGTCGCTGTCTAGATTAATAGACAGAAAATTTGCTTATGGCCAATGTTATGGGTTTGCGAAGAGGAAACAACCTCTGTCCCACCATCTCCATGGTGGTTGGTGCTGGAGTAAATGCAGGTATTCTGGAGCAGGTTGTTTTGCATATTGAGCAAGGCCCCCTTCATTTGAGCCTCGGCCGGCATCCACCTCTGAAGCGGCAAAAATCCGAGCAGACAGGCTAAGAATCTAGCGCCATGACATATAAAACCAATACAGACCCCATCAGTATCAAGGACAGCTTGGTGGCGCTGCCCTTTTTTGACAAGTGCCAGGCCTCAGAGCTGGATGAGCTGACCAAGCGGCTTGAGCTTCGGCAATATGCCAAGGGCGAGTTTGTCTTTCGGGAGGGAGAGCCCGGCACCTTCATGGGATTTGTCCTTAGAGGCACCCTGGAGGTGATGAAGGAGAACGCCAAGGGCCAGCTAAAGAGCCTGGTGTTGATCAAAAAGGGCTTCGCCTTTGGGGAGATGGCGCTGGTGGATAACTATGCACGCTCCGCCACCATCATGGCGAAGGAGCCCTGCATACTCCTGGCCCTCTCAAAGCAGTGCCTGGAGGAGCTGGTCGAGCAGCACCCGGAGATTGCGGTGAAGATTTGGCAGGGGATCAGCCGCTTGCTGAGTCTCAACCTGCGGCGTACCTCTGGCGCCCTTTCCGACCATATTGGCCGCTGAAATGGTTCGTTTTGTCTTCTCATTGGGGTCGCCCTTCGCAAAAGGTCTTATGCCCCCTTTCTTGTGCCGCAATCTGGCGGTATGCTGCATCTCTTGATTTTGCGCCACGCGACTCCCTAATCCATAGCCCTGTAAAGCGACTTAACGCCATGTCCCGAATTATCACCGTTGCCAATCAGAAAGGCGGCGTTGGCAAGACCACCACCGCAGTAAATCTGGCGGCTGCCCTGGCTGGCAAGAAGCGGCGGGTTTTGCTGGTGGATCTGGACCCCCAGGGCAATGCCACCATGGGTTGCGGGGTGGATAAGTATGAGCTGGAACGCTCCTCCTGTGATGTGCTGTTGGGTGAGGCGCGTCTGCGGGAGGCGGTCCTGAATCTGCCGAACCTGGGTATGGATATCCTGCCGTCCAATGCGGATTTGACCGCGGCGGAGGTGGGCCTGATGAGTGTCCCCCTCAAGGAGAAGCGCCTGAGCCTGGCCCTGCAGGGTGCGGGTGATGAGTATGACTATATCTTTATTGATTGTCCGCCATCCCTGAACATGCTGACGGTCAATGCCCTGGTCGCCTCGACGGGGGTGCTGATTCCGCTGCAGACGGAATACTATGCCCTGGAGGGGTTGTCCGCCCTGATGCAGACAGTGAAACAGATCCGGGCCAGCCGTAATCCGGGACTGGAGGTCGAGGGCATCCTGCGTACCATGCACGACCCCCGCAACAATCTGGCGATGGAGGTTTCCGCTCAGCTGCTGAGCCATTTTCCGAACGATGTATTCCATACGGTAATCCCGCGCAATGTGCGCGTGGCCGAAGCACCCAGTCACGGTCTGCCGGTTTTGCTGTATGATAAGTCCTCCCGCGGAGCCGTCAGTTACCTGGCCCTGGCCAGTGAACTCCTGCGGCGTCATGATCGACGCCAGACCATTTCCGCTTAACATCGAATAAGCCGAGCGATCCATGGCAGCAAAAAAACGTGGCCTCGGGCGGGGTCTGGATGCCCTGCTTGGCGGCAATCTTTCAGAGCAAGAACCCTCTTCAGCCGATAGTGGCTCAGCTGCTAACAACACCACCAACCTGGCCTCCTTGCCGGTTGATCTGATCCAGCGCGGTCGTTTTCAGCCGCGGCGGGATTTTGATCCGGACAGCCTGCGCGAGTTGGCGGATTCCATCGCGGCCCAGGGTGTGGTGCAGCCCATCGTGGTGCGTCCTATTGGCGAAGGCCGCTACGAGATCATTGCCGGTGAGCGTCGCTGGCGCGCCTCCCAACAGGCGGGGCTGGATGAGATCCCGGTGGTAATCCGGGATGTGCCGGATCAGGCCGCCATGGCCATGGGCTTGATCGAGAACATCCAGCGGGATGACCTCAATCCCCTGGAAGAGGCCCATGCCCTGCATCGCCTGCTGAATGAGTTCGAGCTGACCCACCAGCAGATTGCCCAGGCGGTGGGTAAGTCCCGCACCACGGTGACCAATCTGTTGCGGCTGCTGGAGCTCAATGAAGATGTGAAGAAGCTCATCGAGACCGGACGGATTGAGATGGGCCATGCCCGGGCCCTGCTTGGACTTAAGGATCAGGCCCAGAGTGATGCCGCCCGCCAGGTGGCCCAGAAGGGTCTGTCGGTGCGTGAAACGGAGCGACTGGTGCGTCGTCTGCAGGGGCAGGATCAGGAACAATCGGTACGCAAACGCGAGCCTAAGGAAGATCCGGATGTGCGTCGTCTACAGGATGATCTCTGCGAACGCCTTGGTGCCCAGGTGAACATACAACAGCGTGCCGGCGGCAAGGGCAAACTGGTTATTGCCTATAACACCCTGGATGAGTTAGAAGGCATCCTTGAGCACATAAAATAACTGAGCTCTATTACCATTCCATAATATGCTCTCGTTTGTTTGACCTGCTATTCGTTAGCGCATATACTCCGCCGCTCTAATTCGCCCGGTAATGGCGTGTTGAAGGGGCTCCAGATGCAGATCGCAAATAAAAGCCAGGCCTGGAAGGCATCTCTGGCACAGCTTGCGATGACCCTGGCGCTGTCAACAATCATCGGCTTGGTGTCTGTTGATTATGTCGTTTCAGCCTTGGCTGGCGGCCTGATTGCCACCATTGCGAATATGTTTTTTTCTTTTTGGGTGTTTGCCGATTATCGTGCGCAACAGCCCAATAAGCTGGTAGCGCGGCTCTACGGGGCCGAGATAGCAAAGCTTGTACTGGTCGGTCTGCTGTTTGCTGGCGCCGTTCAGTTGATAGCCCCGCTGAGTGGTGGCGCCTTGTTCGGCGTCTTTTTATGCGTCCACCTGGTGCCAGGGCTTCTAAGTTTGCTTAATTAACAACGAACACGATTGAGAGCTTTATATAGAGATGGCTGGCGATACCCTCACTTCAAGCGAATATATCAAGCACCATTTAACCAACCTGACCTTCGGTCAGCACGCGGATGGTTCATGGGGTGTAGCCCATTCCGCAGCGGAAGCTTCGCAGATGGGTTTCTGGGCAATCCACCTGGACACCATGTTCTGGTCCTTGCTGCTGGGTGGTGTGTTTCTCTTCTTCTTCAAAAAGGCCGCCGATGCGGCAACCGCTGGTATCCCGGGCGGTCTGCAGAACTTCTGTGAGTGGATCGTTGAGTTCATCGATACCAGCGTGCGTGGTTCATTCACCGCAAAGAACGACCTTGTTGCACCTTTGGCGCTGACCATCTTCATCTGGATCTTCCTGATGAATGCGATGGATCTGGTGCCGGTAGATCTGATCCCGCTTATCAGCGGCTGGCTTGGTATCCACTTTATGAAGGTGGTGCCCTCCACCGATCCAAATGCCACCTTCGGCATGGCGATCGGCGTATTTGTCCTGATGCTCTACTACAGCATCAAGAACAAAGGTGTTGGTGGCTTCGCGGGTGAATTGACCCTGATGCCATTCAGCTCCGAAAATAAAGTTGTTCAGGCCCTGTTTATACCCGTCAACTTCCTGCTTGAATTCGTCAGCCTGATCGCCAAGCCGGTCTCGCTGGCCCTGCGTCTCTTCGGCAACATGTATGCCGGTGAGATGATCTTTATTCTGATCGCAATCATGTACAGCACCGGTATGGCCATGGGCCTCTTCGGTGGTGTGCTTCAGCTGGGCTGGGCGATCTTTCATATCCTCATTATCACGCTGCAGGCATTTATCTTTATGACCCTGACCATCGTATATATGGATATGGCTCATAGTGAGCACTAAGTTCTTTTTAACCTTTTCTATAAACTAACTCACCAATTTAAGGGGAGAGCAAAATGACAGAAGCAACAGCAATGTTGTACATCGCCGGCGCACTGATGATGGGCCTTGGGGCTCTGGGTGCTGCTGTAGGCATCGGTGTTCTGGGTGGCCGCTTTCTGGAAGGCGCTGCGCGTCAGCCTGAACTGATTCCGATGCTACGTACCCAGTTCTTCATCGTCATGGGTCTGGTTGACGCCGTACCAATGATCGCCGTTGGTCTGGCTATGTACATCCTGTTCGCGGTTGCCGGTTAATCTCTGGCTTTATAAACCCATTATCTGCGAAGCGACTTTCAGATTACCTGAAAGCGAGGTAAGAACAGGATGAATATCAATCTAACTCTATTCGGTCAGTTACTGTCCTTTGCCGTGTTCGTTTGGTTCACGATGAAGTACGTCTGGACACCGATTATGGGCGCTCTTGAGGAGCGTCGTACCGGGATAGCCGATAGCCTGTCTGCCGCTGAACGCGGCAAACATGAGCAGGAGCTAGCCGAGCAGCGTGCTAAAGAGATTCTGCTGGAAGCCAAGAATCAGGCAGCCGAGATCAAGTCTCAGGGTGAAAAGCGGGCATCCGAAATCGTCGATGAGGCGAAGGACGATGCACGCACGGAAGGTGAGCGTATTCTGACCGCCGCCCGAGCCGAGGTCGACCAAGAGGTCAACCGTGCCCGTGAGCATCTGCGCGAGCAGGTGGCTATCCTGGCCGTCTCTGGTGCCCAGAAGATCCTTCAGCGCGAAATCGATGCAGCGGCCCATAAGGACGTTGTCGACGCTGTCGCCAACCAGATCTAAGGCAAGGCTATGGCAGGAGAAACCACTACTATCGCCCGCCCCTATGCCGAGGCTATCTTTGGCCGGGCAAGCGAAAGCGACAAGCTGGACCACTGGTCCGATATGCTTGGCTTGTTGTCTGCGCTGGTCCAGGACGCAAGAGTAGCTGCGGCAATATCCAACCCGAAGCTTGAGAGCAGCCAGCGTATTGCGCTGATGCAGGATATCTGCGGGGAGCATCTGGATGCAGAGGGTCAGAATCTGGTCCGCCTGTTGGTGCGCAACGGCCGACTCGGTGTGTTGCCAGAGATCGCTGCGCTCTATGAAGGGCTTAAAAACGAGAGTCAGGGAACCATCGATGTGCAGGTAGTTTCTGCCTATGAGATGACCCAGGATCAAGAAGATAAGCTGGCAGCGGCACTGAAAAAACGCCTTGACCGTGACATCCGGGTGACGAGCGAGATCAATTCTGAATTGATCGGTGGTGTGCTCATTCGCGCCGGGGATCTGGTTATCGACGGCTCTGTGCAGGGTCGCCTGCGAAAGCTGGCCACTGAATTAGGAATATAAGACGAGAAGCCATCATGCAACTCAATCCATCTGAAATTAGCGATCTGATCAAAAGCCAGATCGAGAAATACGAGCCGGAAACCGAAGCCCGCACCGAGGGTACCATCGTCAGTCTGACTGACGGTATTGCCCGTATCCACGGTCTGGCCGATGCCATGTCCTACGAGATGCTGGAGTTTCCAGGCAACACCTTTGGCCTGGCTCTGAACCTGGAGCGTGACTCCGTCGGCGCCGTGATCTTGGGACCCTACACCCATCTTTCCGAAGGCGATTCAGTAAAATGTACTGGCCGCGTTTTGGAAGTACCCATCGGTGAAGGCCTGCTGGGCCGCGTGGTTGACTCCCTGGGTCAGCCCATCGACGGTAAAGGTCCTATCGAGGCCACCGAAACCTCACCGATCGAAAAGGTAGCGCCCGGCGTTATCGAACGTAAGTCGGTTGATCAGCCGGTGCAGACCGGACTGAAGGCCATCGACGCCATGGTGCCAGTTGGCCGCGGTCAGCGTGAGCTGATCATCGGCGACCGCCAGACCGGTAAGTCCGCCATCGCCATCGACGCCATCATTAACCAGAAAGGCACCGGCGTTAAGTGTGTCTACGTCGCGGTTGGCCAGAAGGCCTCCACCGTGGCCGGTGTTGTGCGCAAGCTCGAAGAGCATGGCGCCATGGAGCACACCATCGTCGTGGCTGCCACCGCTGCCGATTCCGCCGCGCTGCAGTTCATCGCACCCTACTCCGGTTGCACCATGGGTGAGTACTTCCGTGACCGTGGCGAAGATGCCCTGATCATCTATGATGATCTGACCAAGCAGGCTTGGGCCTACCGTCAGGTATCCTTGCTGCTGCGTCGTCCCCCGGGTCGTGAGGCCTATCCTGGTGACGTCTTCTACCTTCACTCACGTCTGCTGGAGCGCGCCTCCCGCATCAATGCCGAGGAAGTAGAGCGCATCACCAATGGTGAAGTTAAGGGCAAGACCGGTTCTCTGACCGCCTTCCCTATCATTGAGACCCAGGGTGGTGACGTATCCGCATTCGTACCGACCAACGTGATCTCCATTACCGATGGCCAGATCTTCCTGGAAGCGGATCTGTTTAACTCTGGTATCCGCCCCGCTATCAACGCCGGTCTCTCCGTATCCCGCGTGGGTGGTGCTGCTCAGACCAAGATCATCAAGAAGCTGGGTGGTGGTGTACGTCTGGCCCTGGCCCAGTATCGTGAGCTGGCGGCCTTCGCTCAGTTTGCATCTGATCTGGATGAGTCGACCCGTAAGCAGTTGGAGCGTGGTGAGCGTGTTACCGAGCTGATGAAACAACCACAGTACACCCCACTCTCTACCGCTGAGATGGCTGCTTCCCTGTTTGCCGCCAACGAAGGCTACCTGGATGATGTTGAGGCCAACAGGGTCGTTGCCTTTGAAGCCGCGTTGCACAGTTACATGAAGAGCAGCCAACAGGCATTGAGCGAGAAGATCAACACCGAAGCTAACTTCAATGATGAAGTTGCCCAGTCGTTGCATGATGCCCTCAAGGATTTCAAGGCCAACCACACCTGGTAAGCCGCGAGATACGTAGAGTTAGCATTTAAGCCTTTATATATAGAGAGCAATCATGGCAGGCGCAAAAGAGATACGCACCAAGATCGCCAGCGTCAAGAACACGCAGAAGATCACCTCTGCGATGGAGATGGTGGCGGCCGCCAAGATGCGCAAGGCTCAGGAACGCAAAGAGGCGACACGCCCCTATGCGGAGAAGATGAAGAATGTCATCGGTCACCTGTCCCATGCGCACCCGGAGTATAAGCACAGCTTCATGATCGAACGTGAGGTGAAGCGGGTGGGTTATATCGTTGTTTCATCTGACCGCGGCCTTTGCGGTGGTTTGAACAACAACCTGTTCCGTCAGCTGAGCAAAGAGATCAAGGTACAGCAGGAGAGTGGTGCCAAGGTCGAGTTCTGCACCATCGGTACTAAGGCGCTGGGTTTTTTCCGGCGCTATGGTGGGCGGGTGTTGGCAGAGGTTACACACCTGGGTGATGCCGCACGGATCGAGGATCTGATTGGTGTGGTCAAGGTGATGCTGGATGCCTACGAGGCGGGTGAGATCGATCGGATCTATATCGCCTACAATGGTTTCGTCAACACCATGACCCAGAAGCCTACCGTGGAGCAGTTGGTACCCATTGCCGGCGAGCCTGAGGAAGAGCTGAAGCACCACTGGGATTACATCTACGAGCCGGATTCGAAAGAGGTTCTGGATGGGCTCCTGACCCGCTACATCGAGTCCCTGGCCTATCAGGCCGTGGTGGAGAACGGTGCCTGTGAGCAGTCTGCCCGTATGGTGGCGATGAAGTCCGCCTCCGATAACGCGGGTGACCTGATCGATGAGCTGCAGCTGATCTATAACAAGGCCCGCCAGGCTGCCATTACCCAAGAGATCTCCGAGATCTGCGCGGGCGCCGCAGCGGTATAAATAATGAGTCTGAGCAACTGCTTGGGTTAGACGAATTTAATAGAGTATTACATTTTCAACCTGACCAGATCAGGAAAGAAAGAGGATTAACTAATGGCCGGTAAAGTGGTGGAAATCATTGGCGCGGTGGTGGACGTAGAGTTCCCTCGCGGTGAAATGCCTAAGGTCTATGATGCGCTGAAGATCGAAGAGGTCGGACTGACCTTGGAAGTACAGCAGCAGCTGGGTGATGGAATAGCACGTGCTATTGCCATGGGCTCAACGGACGGGCTGAGGCGTGGTCTTGTGGTTGACAACACAGGCGCTCCCATTCAGGTGCCCGTGGGTCAGGGTACCCTGGGCCGTATCATGGACGTGCTGGGTAAGCCTATCGACGGTGCCGGTGAGGTTCAGGCCGACAAACTCCTGCCTATCCACCGTGCAGCGCCTAAGCTGGAGGAGCAGTCTTCCGCGACCGAAGTGCTGGAGACCGGCATTAAGGTTATCGATCTGATCATGCCCATCCAGAAGGGTGGTAAGGTCGGGCTGTTCGGGGGCGCCGGTGTTGGTAAGACCGTTACCCTGATGGAGCTGATCCGTAATATCGCCGTTGAGCACTCCGGCTTCTCCGTATTCGCCGGTGTGGGTGAGCGTACTCGTGAGGGTAATGACTTCTACCACGAAATGGCCGAAGGCGGCGTTCTGGATAAGGTATCCCTGGTTTACGGTCAGATGAACGAGCCTCCGGGTAACCGTCTGCGCGTAGCGCTGACCGGTCTGACCATGGCCGAGCACTTCCGTGATGAGGGCCGTGACGTTCTGATGTTCGTGGATAACATCTACCGTTACACCCTGGCGGGAACCGAGGTATCCGCACTGCTGGGCCGTATGCCTTCCGCAGTGGGTTACCAGCCTACCCTGGCTGAGGAGATGGGCGTACTGCAGGAGCGTATTACCTCCACCAAGACCGGTTCCATCACCTCCTTCCAGGCCGTATATGTGCCTGCGGATGACTTGACCGATCCGTCTCCGGCAACCACCTTTGCTCACTTGGATGCGACCCTGGTGCTGTCCCGTCAGATCGCCGAACTGGGTATCTACCCTGCTGTGGATCCGCTGGACTCCACCAGCCGAATCCTCGACCCCAATGTGGTCGGTACCGAGCATTACGAAGTGGCCCGCGGCGTGCAGGGTACCCTGCAGCGCTACAAGGAGTTGAAGGACATTATCGCCATCCTCGGTATGGACGAGCTGTCTGAAGAGGATAAGCAGACCGTGGCCCGTGCCCGTAAGATGCAGCGTTTCCTCTCCCAGCCTTTCTTCGTGGCCGAGGTCTTCACCGGTGCCCCAGGCAAGTATGTTTCCCTGAAAGATACCCTGTCTGGCTTTAAGGCTATCCTTGCCGGTGAGTACGATCACCTCCCAGAGCAGGCCTTCTACATGGTTGGCGGCATCGAAGAAGCCGCAGCTAAGGAAGAGGGCTAAACGGTCCGATTCGGCCTGGAGGTAATAGATGGCAATGACAATTCACGTAGACATCGTAAGTGCTGAGGGAGCGATCCACTCCGGTCTTGCTGAGATGATCTATGCCCCCGGCGTAATGGGTGAGCTGGGTATTGCTCCGCGCCATACCCCACTGGTCACCCAGCTGAAGCCTGGCGAGGTTCGGGTGGACGAGGGCGGCGGTAAGGAGATACAGCACTTCTTTGTCTCCGGTGGCATTCTTGAGGTACAGCCTCATGTGGTGACGATCCTGGCGGATACCGCCGTTCGTGCCCATGATCTGGACGAAGCGGCGGCCCTTGAGGCCAAGCGTCGGGCAGAGGATGCGCTGGCTGGACAGGCTGCCGATTTTGAGCATGCCAAGGCCCAGGCCGAGTTGGCTGAAGCGGCGGCCCAGCTGCGGGCCATTGAGAGGCTGCGTAAGACAACCAGCTAATAGCTCCTCTCGGTAATGAATAAAAACGGCCCTCCTTGAGGGCCGTTTTTTTTGCCTGGGAATTAGGCAAATCCCCGCCGTCAGGTATACTTGGTTTTTTATTTTCAATAATTGAATAACTACGGAAGTCTAATGAAATTAGGGGTAGTCATCCTAGCCGCCGGTCAGGGTACGCGGATGCGTTCATCCTTGCCTAAGGTGTTGCACCCACTGGCGGGGAGTCCCCTGCTGGGGCATGTGGTGAAAACCGCCCATCAGCTGGATCCTGAAAGGGTAGTCATCGTCTACGGGCATGGTGGGGAGCAGGTGATGGAGGCCTTCCCGGGCCGGGATCAAGAGTGGGTTGAGCAGGCGGAGCAATTGGGCACCGGCCATGCGGTTGCCCAGGCCCTGCCGGTGCTGGAAGCTGTTGATCAGGTGTTGGTGCTTTATGGCGATGTACCCCTGATCAAAGAGGATACCCTGGAGGCCCTTGTCCAGGCAGGCTCAGAGAGTGAGTTGGCCCTTCTAACCGCCGAGTTTGCCGAGCCGACCGGCTATGGCCGTATTGTGCGCGACCCCCATGGTCGTGTTCAGGCCATTGTGGAGCAAAAGGATGCAAGTCCGGAGCAACTAAAGATCACGGAAATCAATACCGGATTCTTGGTGGCAAGGCGTGAGCACTTGGTTCGCTGGTTGGCAAACCTCAGTAATGATAATGCCCAGGGTGAATACTATCTGACCGACATTGTAGAGATGGCGGTGACCGAAGGCGTGGATGCGCATACGGTTTATCCCACTGTTAAGGCTGAGGTGATGGGGGTTAATGACCGGGCACAGCTGGCCTTCCTGGAACGTCACTACCAGAGTGAACAGGCTGCAGCCTTTATGCGTCAGGGCGTGACCCTGCGGGACCCCTCTCGTTTCGATCTTCGCGGCTCGTTAGAGGTGGCTCAGGATGTAGAGATTGACATCAATGTATTGATCGAGGGCGCGGTTAGCCTTGGCGCAGGGGTGCGCATCGGAGCCAATAGCGTTATCCGAAATAGCCGCATTGCCGATGGTGTGCAGATCCTGGAAAACTGCGTCATCGAAGATGCGATTATTGGCCCGGCCTGTCGTATTGGACCATTCTCGCGGATTCGCCCGGGCACAGAGCTTGCCGGTAATAATCATGTGGGTAATTTCGTAGAGATCAAAAAGTCCGATATTGCCCAGGGTAGTAAGATCAACCATCTGAGTTATATTGGCGACAGCTCCATTGGAAAGGCGGTAAATATCGGTGCTGGCACCATTACCTGTAATTATGATGGCGTTAATAAATTTCGGACGGTGATAGGGGACAATGCCTTTATCGGTTCAGATACCCAGTTGATAGCACCGGTAGAGATAGGTGCGGGTGCGACCATTGGCGCCGGCTCCACTATCAGTGCAGATGCCCCCCCCGATACCTTAACCCTAAGCCGTACCAAGCAGGTGAGCCTGAGTGGCTGGCGACGCCCAAAGAAGATTAAAAACTAAAGAGGTAATAACAGGATGTGCGGGATCGTAGGTGCAATTGCGCAAAGGGACGTGGCCAGTATTCTGCTGGAAGGACTGAAGCGGCTTGAGTATCGAGGCTACGACTCTGCCGGTATTGCACTGCGCACCCCTGAGGGTCGGTTACAGCGTATCCGTTCCCTTGGCAAGGTCGCTGCCCTTGAGCAATGCCTGGCTGATAAAACAGTGGTTGGCAGCCTTGGGATTGCCCATACCCGGTGGGCCACCCATGGCATGCCGGCGGAGCGTAATGCCCACCCCCATGTGAGTGGTGAGCAGGTGGCGATTGTCCACAATGGCATTATTGAAAATCACACGGAACTTAAGGAGCGATTGGGGCAAGCGGGATATAGCTTCAGCTCTGAAACCGATACTGAGGTTATTGCTCACCTCCTGGCCAGTTTATTAAAGGACAATACAAATCTGGTGCAGGTAGTGAGGGAGGCCATAAAAGAACTTGTCGGTGCCTATGCCCTAGCGGTGGTTAGCCCCGACGAACCGGACTGCTTGGTCGCCTGCCGCTCAGGAAGCCCCCTGGTGATTGGGCTTGGCGTGGGTGAAAACTTTATTGCCTCGGATGCGTTTGCTTTGCTGCCGGTTACCCAGCGTTTTATCTTCCTTGAGGAGGGAGATGTTGCTGAGATTCGCCGTGATGGTGTGACAATACTCGATGTCGATGGAAAGACGGTCGAACGTGAAGTGCGGGAGTTGTCTGCTGTGGCCACGGTGGCTGATAAAGGTCCTTATCGCCACTACATGCTTAAGGAGATTTTTGAGCAGCCCGCCGTAATTGCTGAAACCCTTGAGGGCCGTATCCATAAGGGACGCCTGCTGGAGGATAGCTTTGGTCATGAGACCAAGGAGCTGTTTGATCGAGCCAAGGCAGTGAAGATTGTGGCCTGCGGTACTAGCTACCATGCCGGCTTGGTTGCACGTTATTGGCTGGAAGAGGTGGGCATTCCTTGTAGTGTCGAGGTGGCGAGCGAATTTCGCTATCGCAAGGTAGTGGTGTCACCGGATACCCTGTTTCTGACCATATCCCAGTCAGGTGAAACTGCCGATACCCTTGCGGCGTTGCGTGGTGCGAAGGAGATGGGCTATCTGGGTAGCCTTTGTGTCTGTAACGTGGCAGAAAGCTCTTTGGTGCGTGAATCGGATGTTGCATTAATGACCCGTGCAGGTCCCGAGATCGGTGTGGCATCTACCAAGGCATTCACAACCCAATTGGTTGCGCTGCGACTGATTACCCTCGCCCTGGCGCGCCGCTATGGTATGACCGCAGAACAGGAGCAGGTATTGGTGGAGGAGCTTCACGCCCTGCCCCGCCAGGTAGAGGTGGTATTGGAACTCTCTGACGAAATTGAAAAGATGGCCCAGGGCTTCGCGGAAAAACAACACGCCCTGTTTCTTGGCCGTGGCACCTTCTTTCCCGTTGCCATGGAAGGTGCACTGAAGCTTAAGGAGATCTCCTATATTCATGCCGAGGCCTATCCAGCCGGTGAGTTAAAGCATGGCCCGCTGGCCTTGGTGGATGCGGAGATGCCGGTAGTCTGCGCATTGCCGGATGACCCCCTGCTGGAAAAGGTGTTATCCAATCTGCAGGAGGTAAGGGCGCGGGGTGGCGAGCTTTATCTCTATAGCGATCATAAGGTCAATATCAATCTGGATCATTATCAGAACCTGACCCTATCGGATATTTGCCCTTCCACGGCGCCCATTGTCTACAGCATACCGCTCCAACTGTTGGCCTATCATGTGGCGGTATTGAAAGGGACGGATGTTGATCAACCGCGCAACCTGGCAAAGTCAGTAACGGTTGAATAACCAAGGTTTCTATACAGGAACAAACGGGTGATGTGGTGGTCAGAGGTGTTTGGATAAAATTAAATGCTTAAGCAGTACTTGATACAAAGTCTTTTAAGGGGAATTCGATGAAAATACGCACTTTCTTGTTATTGGCATTATTGCTGCCATGTCTGGCCATGGCAGGCCCGAATGCGGGTTCGTTTCAGGAAGGGGTGCACTATCAACTGCTGACCACGCCACAACCGACGGAGACGGGAGATAAGGTGGAGGTATTGGAGCTGTTCTGGTACGGGTGTCCACACTGCTTCCAGTTGGAGCCCACTATTGAGAAGTGGCTTGAGCATGTACCAGAGGGTGCGGAGTATCGGCGTTTACCCGCGATCTTTAGTAAGGTCTGGGCGATCAACGCCCAGGGTTATTATGCGGCAGAGGCATTGGGTGTACTGGATAAGACCCATCGGCCATTGTTCGATGCCATCCATGTGCATAATCAGAAGCTCTTTGATGAGGCCTCCCTGGCAGCATTTTTTGTGCGGCAGGGCGTGAATCGGGAGGATTTCATCAAGACCTTCCGCTCTTTTGCGGTAAAAACCAAGACCAATCGTGCCGGGGTGATGACTCGTCGTTATGGCATCACCGGCGTGCCGGCTATTATCGTGAATGGAAAATATCGTACCAGCGTAACCATGGCTGGGGGTGAAGAGAAAGTGATGGAGGTTGTTAATGCCCTCATTGAGAAGGAGCGTGGTAACTGATTGATCTGGTTATTAAGCACAGCGAGTAATCGCTTATGGTTGCCAGTCCGTGGTGGACCGAGCCTGTAATGCTGCTGTTATAACACTGTGCGAGAATGTTCCTGTAACCACCTATCAATGAGGTAAGCACCCGATATATGTCCAAGCTATCTGTTCCAGCGGATCATCCCCAACGCTATACCCTGAATAATGAAGTCCATGCACGGCCCTATGCGGCTTTGTATGCGCCGGTGCGGGCGACGCATCTGGCCTTGATGATGACGGCGGAGCAGAAGACGCAAGAGCGCAAGGCCCTTGGGGTATTGTGCGAGCGCTACCTGCATCCGCCACCCGCGGCGGATGCGGATCATTTTAGTGCCGACTTTGGGGCCTTCCAGTTACGCTGGGAGCAGCATTCCGAGTTCAGTACCTATACGTTTTTTGAGCACGGCCCCTTTACTGATCCTTTCTCGGAATCGGCACTGCGTAATGTGCCAGCCAGTTGGTTGGAGGCATTGCCTGGGGACTTGATTGTCGGGGCACATGCTGCGATTCGCTCTTGTGGCGGTGGTACCCCGGACCTGGATAAGATTTCTCCCCTGTTTCAAGACAATACCCTGATCGGCTCAGAGGTCTCTGATGGGGCGGCCTATGCCATTACGGATTTTCGGATCCATGCAGATGGCTTTAGCCGTTTCCTGATTCTTGATCGGCATCTGCGGTCGCGCCAGGCGGGGCGACTCGTACAGCGTCTGTTCGAGGTGGAGGTCTACCGCATGATGGCGCTGCTGACCTTCCCTATCGCGCGCAGGCTTATACCCCAGTTAACGGACGCTGACCAGCGGTTGCTCAATATCACCACGGCCATGTCACAGCCTGGCGGTGATGAATCAAAACAGCTTGATGAACTGGCCGGCTTGGCGGCTGAGATCGAGCATAGCCAATCTTCGACCCAGTATCGCCTTGGTGCTTCCAGTGCCTATTTCCGTTTGGTTAAACGGCGCATCGATGATATGCGCGAACAACGCATTCAGGGTATTCAGACCTTTCGTGAATTCATGGATCGGCGCCTGGAGCCAGCGATGAACACCTGTGCTTCCGTGGAGGTGCGCCAGACCGCCTTGGCCAAGCGTATTGCCCGTGCCAGCCAGTTGCTCCGTACCCGTGTGGAAATATCGCTGGAGCGACAGAATCAGTCGTTACTGGAGTCCATGGATCGTCGTGCAAAGCTGCAACTGCGTCTACAGGAGACGGTAGAAGGTCTCTCTATTGCGGCTATCACATACTATAGTGTTAGCCTGATCAGCTATCTTGCCAAGGCCGCCAAGGCCATGGGCTGGCCTATTAAGCCAGAATTAGTTGTTGGGGTATCCATCCCAGTTGTAGCTATAATGCTTACAGTGGGTGTGCGCTATGTGCGTAAGATGATTTCAAAAAGCCAAAAGGCAAATCATTAGTTAGGAGAGACGGATGCAAGCTTTTCCTCATCACTATAAAGTGCAGGCGAATGCCGGCGCAGAGGGCAATGTGGTCTTATCTGGTGCAGATAAAGATTCAATGGAATCAGCGCCACCGGCAGAGTTTGATGGGCCTGGTGATTTGTGGTCGCCGGAAGATCTATTGGTCGCTTCGGTTGCGGACTGCTTTATCCTATCGTTCCGGGCAATATCCAAGATGTCAAAACTTCCTTGGGCGTCCTTGGAATGCAGGGTCGAGGGGACGCTTGATCGGGTGGAGCGATTAACGCAGTTTACGGAATTTAAAATATTCGCCAAGCTAACGATCGGTGTTGAGGAGGATGTAGATAAGGCAGAGCGTCTGCTACAGAAAGCCGAAGAGACCTGCCTGATTTCAAATTCATTGAAAGCCGTTCCGCATCTGGAAACGGAAGTTGTGGTAGGTTGATTTGCGGTAGGGTGGGCAATGCCCACCCTACTTGTCTGAATGCGTTCTCAAGTCATCAAACTCCCTTCTTACTTCATCTAATTTTTCTTTGTAGCTTTCCGCATCGCCATAGTCCATGAAGTTCTGATAGCGTCCATGTATGGTGGCAACCTTGCGCGCATGCTTTATGGGACACCAGTATTGTTCAGTGCGTGCCGCAACTTCCTGAACGTAGCTGATCACGCCATTGAAGTAACCACAGGCTGAACAGTTTATTTTTTCAATGATATTTAAGTAGCTTAAAAACTGTCGATCGACTATTAAATGCTCACTGCGCTTAACCTTGGGGATGTTATAGATCGGGAAGCAGATGGCCTGGTAGATAGAGACCATGATATCGAGTAAAACTGCGGGTAGAAGGCAAGAGTAGATAATTGGTGCGGTGAGTATGACTGAAAAGCGAGCGCCCTGAATATAGGAGAGGATCTTGGTTTTTAGTTGCTTATGTTTTAAGCGTGTTGCTTCCTCAAACTCAACGCGTTTACGATGAACCTCATAAAAGAACTCCTTGTTCTTTTTTTGTATCTCCTCCTTTAATTCATTCTCAAGTGCATGGATTTTTTCCAGCAGCTCGTCATATGCATTCATGGTGGCTCCAAGGCGATGGCAAACATCATAACTACGCCTCGCGGGGCCAAACTAAACCGGGCCGGTTCCAGCGATGCGGTTTCACACTACATCCAATAAAGAGTGTAATGGGTATCTGTCGGTTTTGCGCGGATGTGGATTAATAATTTGATGATGAGGTAACTATCTTGGCCATTATCCGGCATCTGTTCATTCTCATTCATGCTCTGTTCGCCGGTACTGCTCAAATAGTGCCAGCTCCCATGGCCGGAAGGCGGCAATCAGGGTTGTGCCTTGGTGATTTCGTTTGCGTTGGATATGGCTCAGAAGTACCAATATGCAAAACTGATAATGGAGTATATCAGTAATGCTTTGGTATTAGTGGCGCCATATGCGCCTTGCCTTAAGGCATTATTCAGGCTGCTGATTCAACCCATACAGCCATGGCTGGGGGGTATGGAAAGACGGCTCAAAAAATATGGATTGGGACTCTGCCGGTTATTTGGCCGCAAAAAATGTGCGATCTTCATTCAGGGTGTGTCCCGCAAACCAGCCGTATAAGAATTCAAGAAAATCCTCTGGTGAACTGGCGCCCTCCAGCATGCGGGTTGCTTTTTCTCGCAAATCAATGAGAAGTTGGGTGTGTTGTTGGCGATGATTATCGAGCTCTTCATGAAAGCCCTTGGAGTATGCGATGTTCTCTTCCGATACGAAATGAAAATGCGCATAGTTAATCAATTCATTAACAAGTCTTTCCCTGTACTCTGGATCGGTTGTTGTACACAGGTCTGTGCTGACCCGGTTTACTAGATTAACAAAATAGTGATGCTGCAGGTCAACGTCTTCAATGCCGGTTTCAAAGCTTGCCTTCCACGCGAGTGCCATTGTGGTTACCTTAGGGCCAATTGAAGCTAATGCTGATGCCTATAGTTTACATTATGGATGAGATAAATCGGTCCTGCAGGGGGATTTTATGAACTGCTGAGGAGGCTATTGCCAAGGCGGCGAGCTTTGGTTTGGATGTCTCCTGGCTTCAATCAGGTTTAAAATTCCATCGCCGGTCATGGTTTCGCCGCTCTGGCTCGCTCCAGGAGATGGTTTGCCGAGTGTGGATGCGCCGATCATTATTGCCGCCCCGTTGCGTATATTTTCGTACCACCACGGCGCTACCATACAGCTCGGATTGCCTCTGCTGCACAAGGGCCTGTTCGGCATGGGTGTCTGTCTCAAATATGATACGACCGTAGCGAACTTCCCCCTGATCGCTGCGCCTTTTTACCAGCTCAATATCGGTGATGGCATGATCTTCACCAAAGAAATCAAGTAGATCGCTGGTGGTGGTGCCCGTTGGAAGGTTTCCGATAAATACGCCCATATTTTCACCTAATTATTCTTCAGAGTGATTAAGTAGGGTATTAATAATACACCATGGTTTAGGGGTGTATAAGAATTAATTGGGAGCTGAGGAAGGCCGTTCCTGATTTTAAAGCTATTAAACCGGCCTTGTATTTATGCGCTCAAGGTAGAGCTGGTAGAGTTTATGTTCCGGTTCGCCTTGGGCCAAAGTGGAAAATAAGCCCTGGGCCTTGGCCCATTCTTTCCCCTGATAAGCGCAAAGGGCGGAATGATATTGGGTCAACCGTGCCCAATCCTCTTCGGTCAATGTCTCCTTAAGGCCGATAGGTTCATAGATGGTCACATACTGCTCCTTGCCTTTTACCTGTATCCGGTCGAGTTCCCGGTATTCGATGGATGGCGTGGCGGCCTGGGTGAACTCACTGACCATGATTTCAACGCCATAGTTTCGTGTCTGTGATTCGAGGCGTGCACCGAGGTTGACCGCATCACCGAGCACCGTATAGGTCATGCGAAACTCCGAACCCATATTGCCCACATTCATGATCCCGGTATTGATGCCGATGCCAATGCGCAGCTCAGGCCAGCCCCTGGCCTTGAATTCCTCCCTCACCTGTTGCATGCGGCTGGACATCTCCATGGCGGCCAGCACCGCCTGTTCCGCATGCATGGGGTCCGCAAGAGGCGCGCCCCAAAAGGCCATAATGGCATCGCCGATGTATTTGTCGATGGTGCCCCGGTGACGCTGCAGGATTTCCGTCATATGGGTGAAGTAGATGTTCATCATGCGGGCCAACTCGTCTGGCGCCATCTTCTCCGACATGGGGGTGAAGTTGCATATATCAGAGAACAACACCGTCATCTCACGGCTTTCACCCCCTAGCCCAAAATCTCCACCGGTAGAGCTCATTTCGCCAACGATCTCTGGCGGCACATATTGTCCGAACAGCTGCCCCATCCGATGCTTGCCCCGGGCCTCGACGAAAAAGCCATAGACGTTGTGAAAAAGGAATAGGCTCAGAAAGAGGAGCAATTGAGATGCGATGGGCAAAACGAAACCCTGTCCCCAAAAGTAGAGATTTGCTCCAACCGCGGCCGATAGGATCAATAAGCTGGCAGCACCGCCCCAGAGGGGCGATAGCTTGGGCAACAATAAGCTGAGTAGTAGGCCGATGGCCAGTAGGGCCAGTTGCTCTACGGCCTGGGTATAGGCTGGCCGATGCATGACTTTTTCACTGAGAATGCCGGCAATCAGATTGGCATGTACCTCTACGCCAGGAAAAACATTTTGCACGGGAGTGGAGCGCATATCCATCAGCCCGGGTGCGGTAGTGCCAAGTAGTACGATGGCCCCATCCAGCACCTTTGGATCTGCCTTACCCTGTAGCACATCAGTGGCGGAGATATAGGGGAAGCTATGGGTGCTACCACGATAGGGGATCAGTGCTGCTCCATGCTGATCCACCGGTATGCGAAGATTGTCGCCAAGAAGCAACCATTCCAGGCCAAGTTCACCGCTGGCCTCTGCGACCTCCAGCGTAAGTGGGGGCTGGCCATGGAG